>SPJJ01055098.1_pt1 | contig 18504 bp, 17 predicted proteins | sample 3741741 | NCBI WGS metagenome assembly SPJJ01 (sample SAMN10925908, study PRJNA522277) | cold seep metagenome | isolation source: Elba SIP-enriched marine methane seep metagenome, extraction at timepoint T1 | place: Italy: coast of Elba, Mediterranean Sea | collected 2014-05 | reverse complement strand
GGGCCGGGACCCAAAGGCCGGAGCGGCACTCAAAGGTGCTCATTGCTCCGTAGGACCGGCGCTCACCAGGCGCTCATTGGCCCCAAATCAAGAACCTTCGTGTAGCCCTGCTTCTGCAGGTGGCGCTTGGCGCGCCCGCTGCGGGCTCCACTGCGGCAGTACACAACTACCGGATGATCTTTGTCTTGGCCGGCGGCACGTTCGACCGCAGCCAGGTCCGAGACAGGCACGTTGATCGCGCCCGGCAAGTGACCTTGCGAAAACTCACCTGAGGTGCGCACGTCCAGCAGGTGCGCGCCCTCTTTGACCAGCTTGTGCACCTCCTCTGAGGAGGCGCGGCCGATCCGGCCCATCAACATGGACCCGGCGATCACGCCGAAGACCACCAGCAGCATCCACTCGGGCTTCATTTAGGCCAGCTCTCCCAGCGCGCGGATCAGGCGCTCACGGGCCGTCTTGGCGACGACCTGCAGCGCGGGCGGCGCGTCACCGCCCATGAGCATTTCGGGGTCCATCGCGCTGATGGTTGTGGTGCCGTCATCCGCCTCGTACAGCACAACGTTGCAGGGCAGCAGCACGCCGACCAGGAGGCTGGCTTGCAGGGCCGTGTGGGCCAAGGGCGGGTTGCAGGCCCCAAAGATCTCGTAGCGGCGGAACTCGACCCCGAGCTTTTCGGCCAGGGTGGCCTGGATATCGATGTGGGTGAGAACACCGAAGCCCTCCGCCTTCAACGCCTCGGGCAGCTTGGTCCGAGCCTCGTCGAAGGACGACTTCAGGGTTTTAGTGATGGCCATATCCTTCATGTCCGCCGGTCTCACTGATTGAGAGCCACCGCACCAGCGATGGGTTCAATTCTTTGTCCCATGACGCGCCGTGTTATTCGTGGGTGGATTTCCGCAGGTTGCGCAGGTTCACCTTGGCGTTTGAGGCCCGTTCAATGCTAGGAAAGGCCGTCATTCGATGAACCCCTCCGAAACAGCCTTTGAAGGCAACTCGCTCGAAGAAACCCTCGCCGAAGCTTGCGAGGGGCTAAACGTCGGCCCCGACGAAATTGAGTACCGGCTCGACCGCGCTCACTTCGCCAACGGCGCCGATACCATCCGCATCTTCGCAGCCAAGAAGGACCCCGCGAACGAGGGCATTGCAGACCAGCTGCTTGCCTTCTTGGTGGAAGAGTTCAAGACCCGCGAGCTTGAGGCCCACTGCCGCAGCAAGGTCACCAACCGCCAGGCGCGCGTGCTCATTGAGGCCCAGCCCGGCGTCGTGCCCGACGACGAAGAGTCGATCGCCACGCTGACCGAGGTCCTGCGTGACCTGGTCTCCGAGCACCTGGGCGAGCGCACCCTCGACGTGACGGTGCGGGCCCCGCTCCCGCCTGAGCCGCCCAGCTATAACCGCGACCGGGGCGACCGGGACCGGGGCGACCGTGATCGCGGCGGCCGGGATCGGGATCGTGGCCCACGCGGCCGAGGCGATCGCGACCGCGGTGGCCGTGACCGCGACCGTGGTGGACGCGACCGTGACCGCGGTGGACGTGATCGGGATCGCGGTGGACGCGATCGTGACCGTCCGCGGCCCGAGCGAGACCCCAAGCGCGAAGAGGACCTTCGCAACCAGGCCAAGGCCGCTGTGGAGCAGGTGTTGGAGGACGGCGAGCCCGTCACCATCGAAGAGCTCAACAGTTACGAGCGGCGCCTGATCCACCGCGAGGTGGCCGAGGTGGCTGGCCTCACCACGCGTTCCATCGGCCGCGGCTCTCTCAAGGCCGTGCGCATTATGGAAGGCGAGGACGAGGACGCCGACGGTTGATCAAAGCAGGCCCTGCGCCATCTCGGTGAGGGCCTCGCTTGCGGGCTTACGCACGCAGACATCGTAGATGTCCGACAGCGGGGTCGCCTCCGGGTTTATCTCGACGCACCGCGCGTGGCCGGCCTTGGCGACGATGGGCAGCTGCGCGGCCGGGTGTACAACCGCAGACGTGCCGACGGCGACCATCAGGTCGCAGGTCTCCATCGCCTTGATCACCTGATCGAAGACCTCTCGATCGAGAGAGTCTCCAAACCAGACAATGTCGGGCCGCCAGTAGTGATGGCAGGCCCCGCAGTGCACGTCTTCCAACGGCGCGTCGCGTCGGGTATCGCGATTGCCGCAGTGGTCGCAGCGCAGCCGCCACAGGCCACCGTGAAGTTCATGCACCGTGGTACTGCCGGCCAGCTGGTGGATACCGTCGATGTTCTGCGTGACGACGGTAACGGCGCGGTGCTTTTCGAGCTCAGCGATGACTCTGTGACCCGGGTTGGGCGGACACGCACCTACGAGCTTGCGACGGTAGTTGTGGAACTCCCAAACATGCTCGGGGTCGCGATCGAAGGCCGCCTGGCACGCGTACTCCTCATAATTGTACTCCTTCCAAATCCCGCCTGCGCCCCGATAGGTGGGCACGCCGCTCTCCGCCGACATGCCGGCGCCAGTGAAGAAGACGATGTTCTCGTAGTCGGAAAAGCGCAGGTCGTGACTCGTCATGCCGGTGCGTAGGTATCGCGCGCGACGCCTTGATGGTCAAATCAGCCCCCGGTGCTGGTGATTTTCGATGTCGATGGCACGCTGACGCGGACCTGTGAGCTCAACGACCGCGCGTTCGCGCAGGCCTTCGAGGAGGTCATGCGCGTGCCTCTGCAATCACGCGACTGGACCCAATACCCGAGGGTCACCGCGCGAGGCTTGCTTGAGGACGGCGCTCAGTTGGTGCTCGGTCGGGCACCCAGCCCCGATGAGCGTCAGGCGGTACGCGATCGCTTCATTGAGCTGCTGGCCACCCACCTGTTCTCACTCAAGGACAGCTTGGAGGTGCCCGGCGCGGTGCAGGCCTTCGACCGTCTGCAACGTAGCCAGCACTCTGTGGCCCTGGCGACCGGGGACTGGGCGGACAGCGCCCAGGTCAAGCTTGAGCGCGCCGGTTTTGAGATCGATGACGTGCCCATGGCCTCTTCGGACGATGCGGCGGCGCGCGAGGCGATCATCGAGACGGCGTGGAGACGCGCCGGCGGACCTGAGGCCCACCGCCACGTCGTCTACGTCGGCGACGAGGTTTGGGACTTGAACGCGGCGCGCAGCTTGGGGCTCGCGGTGATCGGCGTCAGCGCCGACGGAGACGACGCTCTGCATGAGGCAGGCGCCAAGAGTGTGCTGAGGGACTTTGTCGACTACCACCTCTTCGAAGCCCACCTGCTCAAGGCGCTCTCCGACAGATAGTCCTCGCAACCTAGATTGTCATGCGGCGCCATCGAGCGCAGCACGCACCCGCTGGCCTAGGAGGTTTGGCGTGAATGGTTTGGGCAGAAGATCCACCGCCTCGGTCACGCCGTGGTGCCACAGCACCTTGTCCGGCCAGCCGGACATATATAGAACCCTCGTATTGGGCCGCTGGACCAGGAACCTATCGGCCAGCTCCCGCCCATTCATCTTGGGCATCAGCACATCGGTGATCAGCAGATCAATGCCCTCATCATAGTCTTGGGCGACGTGCAGGGCCTCGGCGCCATTGGCGGCGGAGAGCACGCGATAACCCAAGCGCCTCAAGATGCGCTCGGTGAGGCGGCGCACCGGGCGATCATCCTCGGCCACCAAGATGGTCTCGCTGCCGATGGTTTGGCCCGATGTCTCTGCGACGACGGCACCCACCGGCGTGGCGCGGTTTCTGGGCAGCACAACCTCGAAGCGGGTGCCCACGCCGAGCGCGCTATCCACCCAAATGAAGCCTCCGGCCTGCTTGATGAGGCCATAACAGGTCGCCAGGCCCAGGCCCGTGCCCTTGCCGGCGCCCTTGGTCGTGAAGAAGGGTTCAAAGATGCGGTTGAGGTCAGTGGGTGAGATACCACCGCCGGTATCCGCCACCGTGATGCGCACATAGTCTCCCAGGGGAACAACCACGCGCCGCCGCGCGCCATATTGCGCGTCAACCTGCAAGTTATCCGTCATCAAGCTGAGGGTGCCACCATTGGACATGGCATCGCGAGCGTTGACGGCCAAATTCAGTAAGACCTGCTCCAATGCCCCGCAATCCATTTTGCAGGCCCAAGCCCCGTGACGCAATTCAAATTGCATCTCTACCGTCTCACCCACGGCCTGCCTCAGCATGGATTCAAGGTCGCTGATGACCTTGTTCGGATCCAAGACTTCGGGTGTCACCACCTGACGCCTTGAAAAGGCGAGCAACTGCCGCGTCAAGCGATCGGCGCGAGCCGTAGTCTGTACGATCTCACGCAGGTCATTGCGAATATCTGTGCCTTCTTCGACGCCCTCGAGGGCGAGCGAGCCACAGGTGTAGATGATCGTAAGCAGGTTGTTGAAGTCGTGCGCAACTCCACCTGCGAGCTGACCGACCGACTCCATGCGCTGGGCCTGGCGCATCTGACTGGCAAGCCGGCTCTGCTCTGTGATGTCTTCGAAGGTCGCCACCGCGAAGAGCACATCCTCATTGGCGTCGAAGAGCGGTGACGCGGACATCTTGACCAAGCGTCGCTCCAGACCTCCCGTGTCGACCTCGAGGTCACTGACGCTGCTGATCTCACCCGTGAGCGCCCGGAACAGGGGCAGGCGACCCAAGGGATAGGGCTGGTCCGTGCCCTCGGTGAACAGATCGGCGGGCCGCAGCACCTCTCGGAGCGGGCGGCCGTCCTCGATGTGCTGGCCCAAAATCAGGCGCGCCACATCGTTGAGGTAGCGCACGGTGCCGCTGGCGTTGAGCACGCACACGCCCACGGGCATCGCGCCCAGCACATCGGAGAAGAGCTTGCTGTGATCGTGGGCGCTGGCCCGATCGTTGGCGGCGTGGCGGCGTGCGTCCGCGTCGCGCACGCACCGCTGCACGGCCTCGCGCACCGCGTCGGGCTCAACATCACCCTTCATGAGGTAATCCGCCGCCCCGCGCTTCATGACTTCGACCGCGCACGCGGCACGAGGCGCCTCGCTCATGGCCAGGACTGGGCATCCTGCGCTGGACAGCTGGCTGACGAGGTCTAGGCCCTCGTCTTCAAAGGCCAGGGGGTCGACGATGACGCAGTCCAACTGCACCGCGTCGGGATAGTGGCGGGCCTCGTCGGGCGTGCTGGCCTCGAGCACCGTATAGCCCGTCTCAAGCAGACCCCGGAGCCACGCGCTGTGGTCCGCGTCCGTATCGACGAGCAAGACGCTCCGGATGGCTTCGATCTGCAGCATGGGTGACTCGCCCGAAACAACCCAATCGGACGATTTGCCGGCACGTTGAGTCCCCGGCCTGGTGAAATGATCTAATGCTGAAGGTCTACGGACGCGGTTGTAGGGATCCACCGCTCCTGACCGGAGATGCGCAGCCGGGTGAAGGCCCCTTGCACCGCGTAGGGCTCGCCGGCGGGTCGGAAGTGCCCATCCACGGCCAGCTCGGCCTCAGGAAGGTCCTTCATGCGCACCATCACCCGAGGCAGTGGTGCCCGCCGAAGGTCGACATGACCACTGCCGCAGCGCACCAACCACGCGCCTAAGGCGCCGGAATCACGGCGCGCTCGCACCACCGCCGCGCCATTCACCACCAAGCGCCCGGACGCCTCAAAGGTGCCGCCCACCGCCTCAAAGGCCGCCAGATCGGCGTGTGGGAGGTCCAAAGCGCAGGCCTCAACCTCGGGGCTCAGACGCTCCAGACGCACGTCAATGCGCCCGTGGGAGGGCAGCGTAACCCTCTGTGGCTCATAGCCGGGCGCGGTGATCAAAACGACGGCTGTGGACTCCGGCCCGACGAAGAAATGCTGCGGAGACCGACCGAGCACCCGACCGTCCCGTTCAGCGACAATCAGCGCGTTGGGTGGCTCCGTCCACAGAGCTACGGATTGCTCCGTGGAGATGCTGTGGGCTCTCCAAGTGCCCGCGTTGAGGGTACGTGCGCCCACCAAGACCACCCCAAAGAGGAACAAAGCCGCCAGGCCCGCGAAGACGAAGAGCCGGTCTCGGCGCGGTGCGGGCGGCGGCGGAATGCGGCCATGGGAGGGCACACGGGGCGCCAACGGCGGCGGCACCCCGCTCGGCTCTCGGGGGGCTTTGACGGTCGGCAGCACCAAGGTCGGCCCGGCCTCCCCGGGCGCGGGTGGCGGCGCGTCGGAGTCCGGGCGCAGGCGCGCTTGGGGCAGCTGAGCGGTGCTCTCAAGCAGCCGATCCAGCCCGGCGCGGATGATCACGGGCCACTCTGGGGCCAGCGCGACGTGACAGGCGTGGGCCAGCGAGACCAGCTCTAGGGTGTAGGAGGGCCCCTCGGCCCCCAACGCCAGCTGCACCGCGCCGGTGCCGTAGCTGAAGTCCAGCTCCCGGCGCTGCAGATCCGCAGAGACCAACCTCAAAAAGGCGCGCAGCTCATCAAGCGTGAAGAAGAAGGCCCAGGGCGGCACGCGGTCCAACATGGGCGTGGCGCTGACCTCGGGGACCTGGGCCTGCACATCTACGATCGGCATATCGCGAATGGTCGCTTCGGCCGATTCATCGAGGGTCAGATCTACCGGCTGAAGGGCCATCTCACAGGTGGTGTGGCCCACCGCGGAGTGCATGAGGGCGGACAAGGCCTCGATGGGCAGCGCCTGCATCGAGATCGTGGGCGTGCCCTCCAGGGGCACCAGGGGCAGGCCCTTGGACAGCGCGGCGTAGATGGACTCCAGCTCCACCACGACCTCGGTCGCGCGCGGCGGGCGGGCGGCGGGGTCGCGCTCGGTGAGCCGCTTAATGAGGCGGTCGAGGCCCTGGGGCACGGTATCGAAGGCAGAGGCCAGCGCGCCAAAGGCGTGGCCCAGCCGCCAAAGGTCTCCGGGGCGGGTGCTTTCACCCGTCTGTCGCTCTTCGGGCGCCCAGCGCGGCGATGGGGCCTCCGGCGCCAACCAGGTGGGTGGCACCGCGACGGGCACCGCGATGAGCTCCGCGCCCGTGCTCTGTACGGCGACCACGTGCTCGGTGAGCAGCGGTTCGTGGCCGTTGAGCACATGCCTTCGGGCCAGGCGCCGCGCCAGGGATAGGCACAGCACCAGCAGATGCTCCGCGCCCTCTACGTACAGGGCCGGCTGACCCAGCCGCTCGGCCTCTGGCCGCCAGGGCAAGGCCCAAAAGAGCACGCGGGCCCCATCCTCTCGGGTGGCCCCCCCGTGTGCCATCACGACGATGTCCCGCTCTACAAACAGCGCGGCGGTCTGCTGAGCCAGGCCGCGTTCCACTTTGTCGCGCGCCCAGGTGTCCGCCTGCCCCTCTGCGGCGCGCATGGGGGTCATCTGCAGGAGCACGGTCTCCTGGTTCGGCCCGCGCGCCTCAGCGAAGAACGCACCCGGGGCACGCACCAGCGGTCGCAGCACTTCGTAGGGCCCGACTCGGAACCAAGCGGGGCTGCCGCCCACCGATTCGCTGGATGTGATCGACATCGTTGAAGAAGTAAGACGCCAGGCGGGCGAATTTCTGGCCCAGATTTTCTGTGAATGCCGGGCCCAAGCGACCGCAGGCCCGCTTCTGCTCAGCTCAAATGGGGCATACACTTCCCCCAAATGGATCTGGCGACCCACGGAGGCGGCTCTGACCACTCTGCTCATCGTTGATGATGACGCGGATCTGACGGCGTCGCTCAAGGCCACCCTTGGGTCTCACGGCTTTCAAACCGTCGTGGTCGGGACCGTAGAATCGGCTGAACAGGCCCTTCGCGACGACAGCATCGACGTGATGCTGCTCGACCACGGGTTGGAGCACGGCGCGAAAGATTCCTTGCTGGCGGCGGCGCAGTCCAACGGCCGAAACCTGAGCACGGTGGTCATGATCGCAGATGGCAGCGCCCGAGACGCGGCCCGCGCCCTCGATCGCGGCGCAGCGGCGGTGCTCGACAAGCCTTTTTCAGATGAGGAGCTGCGCACCGCGATCGATCGCGCCATGCGCGGTGGCTTCCGAGGCAACCTGCAGGGCCTGTCGATCATCGACATGCTGCAGGTCTTTCACATCGGGCGGCGCTCCTTGATCCTCACGGTGGGCTCAGATCCTGCGGCCCGCATCTGGTTCGAGCAGGGTGAGATCGTACACGCCCAAAAGGGTGATGAGGTCGGCGCAGAGGTGCTGGCACAGATCGTCGAGACCCGCACCGGCGCCATCGATACCCTCCCCTTTCAGGAGCCCGAGCGCAGCATCGATCGCTCCTTCCACAGCCTCTTGCTGGATACCTTGCGCACCAAGGATGAGATCCAAAGGGACTCTGGGCAGTTCGAAATCATCGACGGCGGCGACCCGCAACTTGAGTTGTCGGACTCCGACTTCTCCGATGACCTTATCCCCGAGCCTGAGCCCCCGGTCCCCGAGGCCATGCCCTCCCCCTCCTTTGTCTACTCGGCGCCGACGGCTCGGCCAGCCCGCGCCTTGGACCCCATCTGCCAGGCGATCACCGCTGAGGTGCCCAGCGCCGTGGCCACAGCGCTCATCGACCTCGAATCGGGCGCCCTGGTGGGCATGTTCAATCAGACCCGCTTCAGCGCGGACTTCGAGCGCTTTTTAGCCCTGTATACGCGCAGCCTCTTCAGGGGCGCCGAGGTCACCCACATCGAGGAGACGCTGCGCAGTCAGCGCGGCTTCGGCGGCTCCAACGAGCACTACCTTGAGGAGGTGGTGCTCACCTCCCGCCACACGCACCACCTCACCAAGGTCATCAAGGATGGCCGAGTGGCGGTCATGGTCGTCACGCCTCGCCGAACCAATGTGCAAGACAGCTGGCGCTCTATCCGTGCCCTGGTGCGCGGCCTAGAGAGCAACCTGCCTTGACGCCCCTAGCTTGAGGCCAGCTGCAGCACGTGCTCGTGCACGCTCTTGGCGCAGCCCGGCCGTTCGGCCTTCGCGGTCAGATAGTGGATGCGGATCTGCACTCGACCGCTGCGCGGCACGGGCACCAGGATGTGGCCCTCGGGCCCCATGAGCTCGCTTACGGCGGGGATTCGGGAGCGCTGCTGCCAGCCCTGGGCTTCAAGACCTCGGATGATCTGCGGGATTCGCTCTGGCTGCGGCAGCACGATGCGCCACAGCATGTCCTTCATGCAGCTGGGATCCCGGGACAGCACCGCCGTCGTCAGGGCTGAACTTCGCGGCGCGTGACCACAACCTCGCAGTGTGAGTCCCCGCGGCTGAGGCAGTGCGTCTCTTCTGCCTGCCAGGGCAGACCATGCTTGAAGAGCTGAGCGTAGAACTGGGGTGTCAGCTGGGGCCGCTCCGCCCAGGGCACGCGATCTGTGAGCTGCATCGTAGCCAAGACTACGCCCTGCAAGAAGAAGCACATCGCATTGGCCGAGCGCCCCTCTCGGTTGACGTAATAGGCGGACTCGTAGCTCGCCGGGGTCTGCAGCACCAAGCGTCGCCCGGGCTCAAACTCCGTGGCCGCCCAGTGCCCAAAACCTAGGGCGCGCGCGATCGCCAAACAGGCGACGAGCGTCTCATCCGGGTCCCCGCTGGGGGTGCCCACCAAGCCCTCCCACTCTGGGGACAGCATGATGCCGCCGAAAGTATTGAAAGCGCAGACGTGGCCGGCCTCGCGCAGCAGCTGCCGCATGACGGGGGCCGACTGCGGCGCCGTGCGCATCACATGCCTATACGCATCGTAGCCGGAGCGATTGTAATAGGTGGACGGGTGCTGGGAGACGAACAGGCCAAAGGCCTGAATGAGGCCGCGCTCATCACCGAGCACACCCGCCGTGAACTCCCGCAGCCCATCTACGATGGGTTGAATGCGGTCCTCCATCAGCCCCCGAATGGGTGCGCGGCAGGCCGCCTGGACCTGGTCGCGCAACATGGGACCAGCCAGCGGGGACGGCTCAAGCACCTCGGAGGTGAAGCTACAGTGGCGATCACGCTTGGCGGTGCATTCCACCTCGCGGGTGCGCACTGACTCTCGCTGTAGGCTAAATGCAAGCTCGCATGCCGCGGCGGTGAATCCGGCCGCAACCGCATCTGCGGGATCCTTACGCCGGACCTGGCCGCCGTACTTTTCCTTCCAGCTGTGGCCATAGTGCAGATAGTCCGCGGCGGCACGACCACCCTGGGCGTTCAGGTCCAGCGTCAAATGGCCCTGCCCCATCGCCGAAAAGACTGTGCTTGCCAGCTCTATGCGGTCCGCAGGTGAGGTTGCACCCACACGCTCACAGAGGTTCTTGAGCAGATCGTAAAAGGCCTCTCGAGACGCGTTGGTGCGAATAACCGTGCCCAGCTCGGCCCCGAGCGCGTCATCAATGGTCTGGTCCCAAAAGAGGTTGAAGTGATGACAGTGAAAGACCGTCGGCACGTCGGCCACAAAGTTCATGCCGTACTCGGGCATGCAATCTCGGTGCTGAACGATGATGTCCTTTTGCATGACGATCTCCCAGCGCCCTAGACGCCTACATTGTCCTGACCGAGGATGTCGCGAACGGAGCCAGCGAGCACTTCGACCTGAGCTTCATCGAGCGCCTCGGGACGCTCCAGCTGGTCCAATGAGATGCCGGTGCGCAAAGACAGCCGGAGCATCGAGGCGTGGGGGTCTGGAGCGTAGCGCCGGAAGAACTCCAACAGGCGCACCGAGCGAGGCCGAGCCTTCGTATCGACGGCGCTCAATGAAGGCGAGCTTGCATGCGGGGGCTGGGGGGAGGCTTGAAATCGCTGCGCCGCGGTCTGAGCCGGGGGTGCAGCGGGCGCAGGCGGCGCGTACGCAGGTGCGGGCGTGGCCGTGGGCGGCGTGCTCGCGGGCGGCGGAATGGGGGCCACGCTCAAGGGCGAAGGCTGGGGCAGCTCAGGGCCTCGAGGTGAGGCCATCACCACGGTTGGATTCGCCGGGGCGCTGGGGCTCGGACTGGGGCTGCTCAGATCTGCAGAGAGGTCCCGCGAGCCTCGAATCGACTGAAGCAGGCCTTTGAGGTGCTCCGTGAGTTGCGCGACCTGCACCCGCACCAGGCCCAAGGGCGCGCTCCTATCAAAGACGAAGCCTGACGCCGCGTCCGAGGCTAGGGGCGAGATCACCACCAGGGCCTCATCGGTCTCGATGGTCACCGAGCCCGTACTCTTGGAGGAGGAAACCGCTCGCAAGGCATCCTGCGCGCTGCGAAACGCGCCGCCGACATGGGCCGCCGCGCTATCACCGTCAGCATCATCATCCCTGGACCACTGCTTGAGCAGCAGACAATCCGGCAGGGTCACCAAGATGATGCTCTGTAGGGCGGGCGCACCCAGCGCCATACGTCCGAAGTCGTCTTTCATCACGTGTGTGTTCCTCACGAATCCAGCGCTTGCTTCAGCGCATCTACCAGGGTGCGCAGGATCTCCTGCGAGGCCCGCCGGGGGTTCTCAATGCCAAGGGCTACACGCCCCACCCCTGTGTCACACCAAAGGATGTGCAGCATGCGTCCGCTGCCCATCTGCATGCTCACCGACTGTATGGGCTCGGGGCCGAGCACACCTCGCAAAGGCCGCAGGGCCCGAGCCAGCGTCACGGCCGAGATGACCTGGACCGCGTTCACGCCCGCGGCGTGCAGGGCCAGGCCCTCCTCATCCGCGATGTACCAGCGCTCTGGGCCCAGCTCAGATTCCACCCAGACCGCGAGGCTGCGAATGCGGTCTACGAGGGAGGAGTGGGCGGCAAAGGTTGGAGCGAGCGGCGCCGCAGGCTCCATAATCGTGGGCTGTGCAATCGCGGGCGCCGGGGCTGCGGCGGGCTCTGCTGCAGGTGGCGCCGGCTCGAACCGTGAGCGGTTGGGCCGGGCCGTGCCGGGCACCGCGTGGGCTCGCGACAAGGCAGATTGCAGGGACTGGGGATCAATCCACGAGAGCGATGGGGTCATCTTCGCCCTCCTTTGTCTCCGCGAGCCCAGACTTGCTCTCAATCTCGGCGGCGAGCTGATCAAAGATCAATGAAGCCGGCGGCGCGCGTCGCCGAAGCAGGCCGACGGGCACACCCGAGGCGCTGGCCTCCAAGAACACCGGATCCCGCGGGATGCTGGCGTCCAAGATCAGGTCACGGGGCAGGCTCCTCCAAAGGTCTTCTGCGACCGCCATGGAGCTTTGGTCGCGGCTCTGTAGCATGGTGATCAAAAAGCCCAGCAGCTGCACCTGTGAGCCTTGATCACGCAGCGCCCCGATCACATCGAGCACCCGCAGAACCGAGCGCGCCGCGATGGGTTCCGCTTGCACCGGGCACATCACCCGGTGGCTGACCCGCATCGCGCCCAGGGTCGAGCCGCCAAAGCCGCTGGGGGTATCGAAGACCACCAGGTCAAAGCGGCTGCCGACCTCGGTCAAAAAGCGGGACAAGATGGCGCCGTCGGCCATCAAGGCCTGAAAGGCCATGCCCTCGTCCGGGGCCACGCGCCCCACGGGCAGCACCGCCAGCTCGCGCAACTTGGTTTGCACGATCACCTGGCTCAGGGAGTGCGTTCGGGCCACGTACTCCGCGAGCCCCGCCGCCTCCGCCATGCGCTTGGTGAGCGACAGGCCCACCGCGCCGACGGGGTCGGTATCGACCACCAGCGTGCGCCAGCCACGACGGGCCAGAGCAAACGCAGTGTTGAGGGCCACCGTGGTCTTACCCACGCCCCCCTTCTGACTGGCTATCGTTAATCCGAGCATGAGGCGAATCCGCCTCGTGATTCAACATGGGTCCGGACTGCGTCGCAACCTCAGCTCAAGCCAATAGGTGCTCAACCAGCTCCGCGAAGCCTTGTCCGCCACGCGCCTGCGTCACAAAGGCGGGTGGGTGATGTAGGCGCTCCTTGAAGTCCAGCACGTTGGCGACCCCCACCGCCTGCTCAAAGAACTCAAAGGCCGGCTCATCATTGGGCGAGTCGCCCACATAGATCGCTCGGGCCCGCTGATGGGGATCGTCCAGGTCCAGGTCCAGCACCTCGGTGGCGAGGTGCCGCATCATCGACAGCTTGTCATAGCTGCCAAACCATCCATTGACGTGGATAGAGCTGACCTTCGCCGTCGCCCCGGACGCCACAAAGAGCTCTACGATTTTGTCCACCTTGTCAGCCGGCAGCGCCGGCACGTCCTCACAGAAGTCGATCGCGAGATCGTGAATTCGGTAGGCCTGGTCTGAGGCCACGGCAGAGCCGGGCACCTCGCTTAAGATCTGTGCGGCCAGGGATGACAAGCGGTCCTGCAAACCGGCGCGCGTCTGCTCATCGAGCAAGAAGCGCCGGTTCAGTCGCCGGGCCTCAGGGTCGTAGTTATAATAAAAGGCCCCGTTTTCGCCGACGACGCCCTTCACCGGCCACATGCGGGCGATGTGATCACACCAGCCGGCGGGCCGGCCCGTCACCGGGGCCACCGCGATGCCCGCATCGTGCAGGCGCCACAGCGCGGCGTAGGCCTGCGAAGGCAGACGTCCGTCCGTGGTGAGGGTGTCATCAATGTCCGCGAAGACAACGCGCAGATCTTGAGGGCGAAGCTCGCTGATCGAAGAAAAGGCCATGCCTCGTGGCTCACCCCTTCGGGCGCTCAGGGCAAGGATTTTAGCAGCTCGGTGATGCGGTTAGGCCAACAGCTCGGTCTCGAAGGTCTCGGTGTCCGCAAAGGGCCCCTCTCCGCGCTCTGCCCGCTTGAGCAATCTGAGAATATGCGCGCCCAGCACGTCGACGTCGGTGTGCACGTACTGCTCGCCACCAAAGTGCTGAACCGCGTCCGTCTGCTTGCTGAGCATGTCGTAGTCCTGCTTGAGCACGTGCTTGCCGATGGGCGTCAAGACAGCTTTCAAGATGGGCGCAGGAAAGACGGTGCGAAAGGTGGCCACCGCATGCAGCCGAGTCTCGAAGTCACGAATCGGGGTCAGCGCGCTGCTGATCATGATGTGGTTCTTGGCGCCCAGCTGGTACTCAACCTGGGCCACCGAGGGCATGATGAAGCGGTCATAGTGACCGACGGTGCCGCCCTGAGGCGCAAGGATTCGGCCCATCACTCCGGTCGGAACCGGCTCCCCGAGGTACTCAGCCTCAACTCGGTCCGGGCCCCGCTGCACCTTCACGGTGATGCGGTTACGGGTCACGCCCCGGAAAAAGCCCCGGTGCAAAAACGCGGTGTGCGGCACGTCGAGGATGTTCTCCAAGGTCGCGTGCAGCGTGCCGCGAAAATCCATCGTATGCCGCACCGTGCCGTAGCCAGGGCTGTCGACGTGCGGGAACTCAAAGGGCTGCACTTCGGGCTGCACATCCGGGCGCATGTACACCCATATGAAGCCCTGCTGCTCCCGCGTGGCGAAGGCTGGCACCCGGCGCGCCTTACCGGTCTGCTCACTGCACAGCGCGGGCACCTGCTGACACTGCCCGGCGCCATCGAAGGCCCAGCCGTGGTAGCCGCAGACCAGGTGCTGCTTTTCTACCCTGCCCAATGAAAGTGGCACGTTTCGGTGCGCGCAGCGGTCCAATAGGGTGACCGGTCCATTATCGCTGCGAAACAAGACCAAGGGCGTATCGAAGATCGTGCGCGCCAACGGCTTTGAACCCAGCTCATGGCTGGCGCAAGCGATGTACCAATGATCCAGCACTCGCGCGAGCGAGTAGCGCTGCTTGGTGGGCACGACAACGGCGGGCTCAGCGTGCATGGATTGCCAGCCTACCACCGTGGTAGTGCCGGCGCCGTGGAACTGCTTTGGGTCTGCGCCGGCGGCGCCGTCGGGTCCGGCGCTCGCTACCTCGTTTCCCTGGGGGCGGTGCGCTGGCTGGGGGTCGGATGGCCCTACGGCACGCTGACGGTGAACCTCGTGGGCTCCTTTGTGCTGGGCGTGCTGCTCGAGTCCTTCTTGGAGACCACGGCCGGCTCGCCCGGTCTGCGCCTCGCGCTCACCACAGGGGCCATGGGCGGCTTCACTACCTACTCCACCTTCAACTATGAAGCGCTGCGTCTGCTGGAAGGCGGCCGATGGGCCGCTGCCGGCACCTACCTCGCGGTGACCATGGTGGGCTGCTTGGTGCTCGGCGGGCTGGGCATCGCGCTCGCTCGCGGGCTGTCCGCCTAGTCAAAGGCGCGGCTCGGTGGACACGCGGGGCCGGCTCGTGTTTCACGAAGCCATGCTGACCGCTGTCTTGCTCGGCCTCCAAGTCGCCGCCGCTCCCGGGGCGCGAACCCATGACATCACGCCTCAGGACTACTTCTCCATGGCCCAGGTCACCGGCGTCGCGGCCAGCCCGGACGGTCGCTGGGTCGCCTGGACCGAGCTGCGGTGGCAAGATGACTTGCCTTCTCGGAACTCGGACATCTGGGTGGCCCAGGCCAAGTCCAAGGCCGTGCGCCGGCTGACCTTCGACGCCGCCTACGATCGGCACCCGGTATGGAGCCCCGACGGTACCTGGCTGTACTTTGTCAGCGCTCGCAAGCAGTCCGGCAAGAAGGCCCCCTATGACGGCAAGACTCAGGTCTGGCGCATTCGACCCGATGGCACGGGCCTGTCGGCGATCACCCGCGTGAAGGGCGGCATTGAGCGCTTCGAACTCAGCCAGGATGGCGAGGCCCTGTACTTCAGCCAAAAGGCAGAACATCAAGACGACGATCCCTGGAAGAAGCTGCGCAAGGCGCACGGCAAGCTCACCTACGGAAAGGGCAAACGGAAGCTGAGTACGCTGTGGCGGCTCGACCTCAAGAGCTGGCGGTCCACCAAGCTCATTGAAGAAGCCAAGCGCTACATCAGCCAGTTCACGGTCTCGCCCGATGGCACGCAGGTTGCCTTGCTCACCGTGCCGACCCGCCGCCTCATTGATAATGAAGGCTGGTCTTGGGTGCAGGTGCTCGACGTGGCCAGCGGCACGCTGACCCGCCTCAAGGACGATGCCTGGCGCGGTCAGGCCCCTTCGCCCTATGGCTGGTTGAGCAGCCTGACCTGGTCGCCCGATGGCCGCAAGCTGGCTTTACGCGTCGACTTCGATGGTTACCCCGGCGAGATGTTCGTCGTGCACTTCAAGGGCGGCAAGAAGGTGGGCACGATGCGCCTGCCCCGAAAGAATGAGGTCACGCTCTCCGGGAGGGTCGCCTGGAGGCCCCGCAGCAATGACTTATGTGTGCAGGCCGTGCACCACGCCCGGGACTCTGTGTACTGCGTGCAGGCCGTGCAGCCGGGTCGGCACGGGCGCACGGTGGAGCTCACGGCCCGCGGCGAGGGCACGGTGCACGGCTTCTCGTTTTCCAATAACGGGCAGCAGCTGGCGATCTCCCTGGCCACCGTCAAGCACGCCTCCGAGGTCTTCATCCTGCCGGCCCGAGGCGCACGCAGCTACACCCAGCTCAGCGACGTGAACCCGCAGACCGCCACCTGGAAGCTGCCCACCGTGAAGACGGTGCGCTGGAAGAGCAAGGATGGCACCGAGATTGAGGGCATCTTGGAGCTTCCGCCGGGCTACGACGGCAAGGCCGCTTTACCTTTGATGGTCGAGATTCATGGCGGGCCGACGTCGGCCTCTCGTGAGGAGCTGCGCTTTTGGATCTACGGCCGCACTCTTTTGGCGGCGCGGGGCTGGGCGGTGCTGAGCCCCAACTATCGCGGCTCCACCGGCTACGGGGACGCCTTTTTGACCGAGCTCATCGGCCGCAAGAATGACGTCGATGTTGACGACATCCTCACCGGAGTCGATGCCATGGTCGCTCAGGGCATCGCGGACCCGGAGCGCATGGCCGTCATGGGCTGGAGCAACGGCGGCTACCTCACGAACTGCATCATCACCAAGACGGACCGCTTCAAGGCCGCGATCAGCGGCGCCGGGGTGGTGGATACCGCGATGCAGTGGATGATCGAGGATACCCCCGGCCACGTGGTCAACTTCAGCCAGGGCCTGCCTTGGGCGCGCACCGAGTCGATGCGGAAGTCCTCGCCCCTGTATGACCTGCACAAGGTGAAGACGCCCACGCTCATTCACGTGGGGGCCAATGACGCCCGGGTGCCCGTGCAGCACTCGCGCGCCCTCTTCCGGGCCCTCGATCAGTACCTCAAGGTCCCCACTCAACTCATCGAGTACCCCGGCGAGCCCCACAGCCTCGGCAAGCGCGCCCACAGAAAGGCCAAGGTGCTGTGGGACCTGGCCTGGTTGGACCACTGGGTGCTGAACAAAGACGCCGAGACGCCGGCGCGCCCGAGCGCCGAAGCGAAGGCGCAGCCGTAGGGTCCGGCGGGCTCTAGCCGACCCTACTCTTGGAAGATCGCGGCCAAGGCCTGCTCGATGTCCTTGGCGCCGACGACCTCCATGCCCTTGGGCTTTTCGAGTTTTCGCAAGCTCGCCTGCGGCAGGATCGCGCGCTCAAAACCCAGCTTGGCTGCCTCCTTGAGGCGGACCTCGGGCTGGGTGATGCCGCGCAATTCGCCGGCCAGGCCAACCTCTCCAAAGACCAGGGTGCCCTTGGGCAGCGCGCGGTTCCTTAGCGAGGAGGCCAAGGCCACGGCCACCGCGAGATCCGCCGCGGGTTCGTCCACATCCATGCCTCCGGCGACGTTCACGAAGATGTCGCAGCCCAGCAGCTGAAGGCCGGCCCTTCGTTCGAGGACCGCCACGAGCAAAGCGGCGCGATTGGAATCAAAGCCCAGGCAGGTGCGCCGGGGTGTGCCGAAGTTGGTGGGCGAGACCAGGGCCTGGACCTCGACCAGCACGGGCCGGGTGCCCTCCAGCGCGGGCAAGACCACCGAGCCCGGCGCGTCCTCGGGGCGCTCGGCGAGGAACAGCTCCGAGGGATTTTTGACCTCGCACAGGCCCTCTGCCCGCATCTCGAAGACCCCAATCTCATTCGTGGAGCCAAAGCGGTTCTTGTGGGCGCGCAAGATCCGATAGGGGTGGCCGCTCGAGGACTCAAAGTAGAGCACCGTATCGACCATGTGCTCCAGCACCCGCGGGCCGGCGAGCGCGCCATCCTTGGTCACGTGACCCACCAAGAAGGTCGGAATGCCGCGGGCCTTCGCCAGGTACAAAAAGCGCGCGGCGACCTCGCGGATCTGCGACACGCTGCCCGGCGCGCTTTGAATCTCCGGGTCATAGATGGACTGAATGGAGTCCACTACGATGGCGGCGGGATCTTCCTTCTCCACCGCCTGCACAATGTGATCGGCACGGGTCTCGGCGAACATCAGTACCCGCCTTGAGTCCACCTTGAGGCGATCCGCCCGCAACTTGACTTGCTCCGGCGACTCTTCGCCGCTGATGTATATCACCGACTTGTCTGACTGGGCCCCCGCGACCCTATCGAGCGCCTGCAAGAGCAAGGTGGACTTACCGATTCCCGGATCGCCACCCACCAGGACGAGGGCTCCAGGAACCAACCCACCGCCGAGCACCCGGTCAAACTCCGAGATCCCGGTGGCGAGCCGCCGCGTGGCCGTCGCGGAGACCTCGGATAGCGCCACGGGGCCGCTGACCTTGTGGGCCTCCGGCAAGCGAAACGTCCGGTTCTCGTTCTTGCCCTTAGCGGCGGGCGCGGCGGTCTCTTCTTGGAAGGTATTCCAGGCGCCGCAGCCCGGGCAGCGCCCTAGCCACTTCGCTGAGGAAT
>SPJJ01040001.1_pt1 | contig 18504 bp, 16 predicted proteins | sample 3741741 | NCBI WGS metagenome assembly SPJJ01 (sample SAMN10925908, study PRJNA522277) | cold seep metagenome | isolation source: Elba SIP-enriched marine methane seep metagenome, extraction at timepoint T1 | place: Italy: coast of Elba, Mediterranean Sea | collected 2014-05 | reverse complement strand
GGAAAGATTGATGTCAAAAATTTTGAATGATGTTTTATTTGCAAACCGTAATTATGTTGAAGGGTTTGATAAAGGTAATTTACCCATGCCACCCGCGCGCAGTTTTGCCATTTTAACGTGTATGGATGCCCGGCTTGACCCAGCTAAATATGCCGGGTTATCAGAAGGGGATGCGCATGTCATACGGAATGCTGGGGGAAGAGCCAGTGATGATGCGATTCGTTCTTTGGTTATTTCCTACAAATTATTGGGAACGAAAGAATGGTTTGTGATTCACCATACCGACTGCGGTATGGAAACGTTTTCTAATGAAATTATGGGTGAATTGCTGCAAAGCAGTCTAAAAACAGCAAGTGTCGATGAACATGGATGGCATGACTGTTGTGAAGGTAATGGAACTGGTGAAGGTAAATTCGTTAATTGGTTAACAATTAATGATCTGGAGAAGAGTGTTGTTGAGGATGTGATCAGAATTAAAACCAACCCAATGGTGCCCACTGATATCCCCGTATATGGTTATATTTATGACGTGAAAAGCGGGCGCTTAATTGAAGTAGCTGCGGCAACGGAGGCTGGTAAGGTAATTTGATGGCCTGGAAAAATTCTGCATTGGTATTGGGGGTTGGCCCGGTAAATGGTTTGGGGGCAACCTTGGCAAATTTTTTTGCCAATAAAGGGTTGCATGTATTTATTGCTGGCCGCAGCGAAGGAAAATTGCAACAAGTGGCTGAATACATCAGTAGAAATGGTGGTGAATTAACGGTTGTTGTTGCTGATGCCACGTTGGAAGAAGATGTTAACCATTTATTTGATGTTATTCGTTATGAAAACGCGCGTTTGACGATTGCTGTGTATAACGTGGATAGCTTTTATGCCAGCGAATTCTTAAATGTTGAGACTGAAGTATTTACAGACCTTTGGACGCAAAATTGTCTGGGTGCATTTTTATTTGCGCAGCAGGCTATCAGGTTGATGCAACACAATCATCAAGGCAGCATTTTTTTTACCGGCGCCACAGCATCTAGGCGTGCCACCCCGCCCTTTACAGCGTTTGCTTCAGCAAAATTTGCATTACGTGCATTGGCGCAAGGCTTATCTAAAGAGTTTTCAGCTGAAGGCATTCATGTAGTTCACGTGGTTATTGATGGCATCATTGATGGTCTGCGTGCTGAACAACAGTTTCCAGATTATTTTCATTCGAAAACTGAAGAGCAGCGATTACAACTGGTTGCCATTGCTGAAACTTATTGGTCAGTTCATTGCCAGCATGCCAGTGCCTGGACGCATGAACTGGATCTAAAACCTTATGCCGATGTTTGATGATTTAGGTGACTGCCGGGTTATAGATGATTCTATTGTAGCGATGGGAAGTAGGCTGATTTTTATTTCTGGTCTGTTTCGTTTCTGAGGGCCACTATTTGTCTCAAAAGATTAAAAAAAGCCGCTTGATTTCCCACTCGCCTCGCTAAGACCCCTGCACTCCGACAGCCAATTATATGTACGTGTTTGCTGCTTGGAGAAGTCTGAAGTCACTTTTGAAAAGTTGCTGAGAATACTAACGAAAATCATGTGCATGCAGGATGGTGCAATAGATTTTTTCGTTTTCAAGAAAAAGCTAACAGGAGAAAAATTTATGAAAAAAATTCAGAGTCTGCCAATTATAGAGCGTTATAGTAATTTGGTGATTCCTGCTGGATTGTTATTTGCTTTAAGTGGTTTACAGGGAACGGTGAATATTTATGGTCATATTTATTTTCAAGATATATTAATTATTTTGATTACCTATTACTTCACCCGTAGAAATTATATGCGTCGCTTGCGCTATGGCACCTATAAAATACAGGCATTGTATGACTCTGGAAAAGTTAATTTGTCTGCTCGATTGAGCAATACTAAAAAAGGTTTTTTGAGTCCGGTATGTGCAACTTTTGATCAAGTTTTAAGCAGGAGTGAACGTTCGATTGGAGAAATTAAGGATTCAGTCGCGCGTTTAATTCCTATGTCTCAAGAATTGACAGATACCTATAGTGCCATTACCCAGAAGGCTTATATGCATACAAAATTCAGCCGTGTGCTGGTGGATGCAATAAATGACGTGTATAAATCAAATGAATCGGTCATTCATTTCACGGATGAAATAAATACCCAAGCCCGTGACAGCGAGGAATGTGTGGCAGTCAGTCAAAAAATAGTTACTGAAACTGCGGAAAGTATTGATGACCTGTCTGGTCAATTTGATAACACATCACAGCAAATTGATGCTCTTTATCAAAACAGTGAAAAGATCGGCAAAGTTATTGATGTGATTACTACAATTGCTGATCAAACCAACTTGTTGGCTTTGAATGCAGCCATTGAAGCAGCTAGAGCGGGAGAGCATGGGCGGGGCTTTGCTGTTGTTGCGGAAGAAGTACGCACTTTGTCAGAACGTACTCGGCTGTCAACTGTTGAAGTGCAGGAGATCATTGAACAAGTACAAGGCAATATTGAAACTGTGGTTGATACCATATCGCAGAGTAAGGAGGCGATGAATATTTCAGTATGCAAATCAAATAAAACGGTAGAAAAGCTCGAAGACATTCATGAATCTGTGCTTAAAATTAATGCAATTGGTCATCAAATCAGAGACTCAATTGCAGGCCAGACTGCATTGATTGAAACAACCCGAAATTCATCAAATGGTTTGATTGAGCTTAGTCAGGATGCGCTTGAAAACTCTCGGATGCATACACTTTCCAGCGAAGACTTAATTAAGTTAAACGAAAACCTTAAACATAAGTTAGAACAATTCGTGTTACGCAAAGAAAATTGGAATATTGAAAAGAGAGATAAAAGAAGAGATGAACTTGCAGAGACTATGCTTGAACCAGGGGTAAGCGACGAAACAGTTTTGTGGTAAGTTGATACAGGTGTAGTTTTTCAGGCTTGTATGAAAAAACACGCACAATCATAGGGTTTTAAGTTATTGTTTTTGCTGAACTAAAATCCAAGGTTTTACCACCACAGCCCACACTTGGGTATCATTATTAATCCAGTTTAATGCTTGTGTGTCAGAGACGGGGTGGATTTTATTTTGTTGAATTAATGGTTCAACGCTTGCTTTGTCGTCGGCAGAAAAAAAACCGGCTATTTCTATTAAATCCAGTGACGTGTCAATTTCAATGGTTAACCCCTGTGCAAAGAAACGCTGCAACTCCGACCAGGCGATTAACGATGTTTCCAGGTTGACTTTAGCTTTTTCTAGATCAGGCGTTTGATGTGTCATTTTTCTTTATCGCGTGCGGTGGCTGTTGTAATATCCTTGCCATTCTAAAGTAATCCACATCAATAATAAAAGAGGTCTACCCATGTCTGTATTCGCGTCAATGTCCAAAGGGTCACGTTTGAAGGCCGCAAAGAAAAGAATTGCCGAGGCGCGGAAAAATGAGGCTGGAAAAGCTGAACAGCTCTACAAAAGTGCATACGAAGTGCTGGCCAAAGTTATTCAGGGGGATGCGTTGACTGCAGATGCATTGCATAACTGGGGGTTTGGGTTGCTACATGAAGCGCGTAGCAAGCCAGCTAATGTCGCAAAAAAATTATATCTTGAGGCGATTGACCGGTTTGCGTTTTGTTTATTGATGATTCCTACGCATTTGGGAGGCGCAATTGATGGTGGGGTTGCGTATATGGAGCTGGCACGCATTTCTGGCGTATCGCAAGATGATGTTTTATATGATCGTGCGCTGGAGTTTTTGAATAAGGCTGAATCTATTCAAAAGGGCAGTGCTTCGTATAATCTGGCATGTATCTATGCATTACGCGAGGATAAGGCGGCGTGTTTGCAGGCATTGGAATGCGCCAAGCTAGCGGGTAGTTTGCCTGATGAGCAGGATGTGCTGAACGACCCGGATATGGTGGCAGTCAGGGATACCAAGTGGTTTCAGGAGTTTTTGGGCGCAGTGGAGGTGGCCAACGTTGTGTTGGCTGAAAATAATCGCCGCACCCGCCGCGGGTTACGTGAAAATGTGGATGAAATTCAACTGGAAGGTTTGCCGCCCAGGCCGACAGATTCAACCCTGAAAAGACATTTTGAACAAATGTTGTATGCGGAACTGGGAAACCAAAAAGACATTAAAGACCGAGAAAAACGAGAAGCCGCAGAGGCTCGCCTAAAAAAACGACGCGGGGATACCTTTAATTATTACCTGAATCCGTGACTTCACTACGACACAGGACGCAAGCGCTTGATTCCACAGCGCTTAAAAAAGTACCCGCTTAACCGATGGGTGAAGCTAAGATTGTTTTAAATCTCCTGTGAAACCAATGTCTTACGCCCTGTGTCGTAGTGAAGTCACGAAGTCAGGTATTATGCAGAGTAGAGATGCAACGTCTTTGTGCGATAGGTCAGACGTGTCCCACGTAGTGTCAATATTAAGGCCTGTTTTAGGGGAGGAAGTAATTATTGAATAAGATGTTGATGTTATATGCTAACCGGCTAGAATGAAGCTTTAAATGGTAGGTGTTTTGTAAGGGAATAGCTGAAACGGGTTTAAGTTATGATGATCTAAATACACATGTCTTCGAATGCAAAGTTAGATGTAATCAATGAAGCATTAACCCGAGGTCATAATCCTGATCTCAGGTTGGAAAACCTGCTGCAATCAGTTCTTGAGACATTTGATGCAGATCGTGCCTGGCTGGTATATCCCTGTGATCCTGCGGCAAAACATTATCGTGCACCTAAAGAGGTGACAAAACCGCAATATCCTGGTGCTGCTGCAAAAAAGCTAAGTGTAACGATGACGCCTTTGGTGAGTCAATTAATGCAAAAGGTGTTGTCATCGACAACAGCGGTTGCTTTTGACCCGGGGGATCCATTGTTGTCAGAGCTCAAAAAAGCATTCTCCATCCAATCGCAGTTGGTTATTGCGATTACCCCTGAAATTGGGCAGCCCTGGTTGTTCGGTATTCATCAGTGTAGTCATCCTCGCTATTGGAAAGTGGATGAACGAAAACTGTTTGCTGAGATTGCAAACCGGATTTCAGACACGCTGACCAATTACCTTTTGTATTATGAGCATAAGCAAAACGAGGCGCAGTATCGAACGCTGTTTGAATTTAGCCATGATGGTTTGATTATTATCGACGAACAGGGGAAGTCCTTACTCGTTAATCAGTCTTTTTGTCGTTTCACTGGCTATACACAACACCAGGTGCTGGCTTCGACATTTGTTGATAAGGTGCGTGCAGATTCAAAAGCCAGAATTGAGGCATTGTTCCAGCGCTTATTTCAAGGCCACAATTTTCATTGTGAAATGCAATTTCTACATGAAAACAACTCTGTGATTGATGTAGAAATACATGTTTCATTGATTCAATATCATGGCCAAAAAGCCGCCTTAACCAGTGTGCGTGATATTACCTATCGCAAGCAAACAGAACGTGAACAACAAAACATGTTGTCGATTCAGGCGGGCATTATGGAGGCGACAGCCGATGGTATTCTGGTGGTGAGTCACGAACATAAAGTGATCCGTTTTAACCAGAAATTTGTGCAAATCTGGGCGCTGGATAAAGAACAGCTTAATAGCGAAGACCCTCAAGAAATTCAACAGGCAATGAATGCGAAACGTTTGCCCCCAGAGGAAAGTACCTGGTCAATTAATAGTAAGCAAAATTATAATCAGCAAAGACATGAAATTACCCGGTTGAGTGACGGGAAAATTGTTGAAGTGTCTTCGCGTCCTTATAAGATTGGGCGGCATATTCAAGGCCTGGTATGGAGTTTTCGGGATATTACGCAGGCTCATACCTTGTCGGAAAAATTAAATTACCAGGCTAGCCACGATCCATTAACGCAATTAATAAATCGCCACCAGTTTGATGTTCATTTACATCAAATTCTCGATGTGTTTGTCGATGAAGAAACGACGCATGTGCTTTGCTATCTGGATCTTGATCAGTTCAAAATTGTAAATGACTCGTGTGGTCATATGGCGGGCGATGAATTGTTAAAGCAGTTAAGCAGCTTGATGTTGTCGGTGATAAGAAAGCAGGATGTTTTGGCCCGCCTGGGGGGAGATGAATTTGGTTTGTTATTAATGCACTGTAATATTGAGCAGGCTGAACGAATCGTAACCACTCTTCATGAAGAAATCACGCAATATATATTCTGTTGGCAGGATCGTCGTTTTAATGTGGGAGCCAGTATTGGAGTGGTTGAAATTAATCAAAGCAAGCAATCAATCAGTGATGTGCTGGTGGATGCTGATTCAGCCTGTTATACCGCAAAAAATGCGGGGCGTAATACGATTTATGTGCATCGACCAGAGCAAATAGAGAGCTCATATCATCACAGTCAGATGCAGCAAGTTAAGTTGATTCAGCAAGCATTGGAGCATAACCACTTTCAACTTTGGGCGCAGCCAATTGATACTGTTGCAGGTTCTGAGCATGGTGTGCATTTGGAAATATTACTTCGTTTAAAAACCCCGCAAGGGAAAATGTACACGCCTGGACAGTTTTTGGCCACTGCAGAACGTTATGATATGGCGATTGATATTGATCGATGGGTGATTCGCAATCTTTTCGCGTGGCTGGATTTGCATCCGCACGCGGTAAAAACATTCAACTTGATCTCTATTAATTTGTCTGGACAGTCGTTAGCGGATAAACGCTTATTACCATTTATTAAACAAGCATTGGCAAACACGGCTTTTCCAAGCCACAAAATTTGTTTTGAAATTACCGAAACTGCGGCAATCAGTAATCTAAATGAAGCGAAAAACTTAATTGTAAATCTGCAAAGTGCCGGCTGTTTGTTTTCACTGGATGATTTTGGCAGTGGGTTGTCATCGTTTGCTTATTTAAAAAACTTCCCCGTCGACTTTCTTAAAATAGATGGGCAGTTTGTGCGTGATATGGCGGATGATTTAATTGACTTTGCAATGGTGAAATCAATTAATGAAATCGGTCAGGTGATGGGTAAAAAAACAATCGCTGAATATGTGGAATCAAAACAAATTCTGGCGTGCTTAAATCAGTTAGGTGTGGATTACGCTCAAGGCTATTTTATTGGAAAACCCAGGCCTCTCGATGAAGTTTTACAAGCAGACTTATAAAGAGACGTATGTCGCCGGTTAGCTTATAAAGTTCTCTTGCAAAATAAACAGCTTTTAATATTCGTTAATGCATGTTTTCTTGATCTAAATCAATAAGCCAATCATTGAAAGACTTACACTCAAAACGAAACCGATTTATAGATTTTAATTGGTACTTTGAAGAGTTAAATTTATCTCGGTTTTAATCAAAATATCTTAGTTTATTGAGGCTTTGATATTTCTTTCCAAGAAAATATAAAGAGAATAATTATGAAGAAAATATTGAGCACTATCACGCTGGTTATCGCTTTTGCTGTTTCTCTTGTTGGCTGTGGTACTGGTGCTGACAATGCAGGAATGGGCACGTCTTCAGGCATCTCTAAGGGTCTTGTTAAATAAGCCTGGCCTTACGTAATGTTGAAGCAGGTAATCTCTTCAGAGAGGTTACCTGAAGAACACCGCTACACTCCCTCGCTATACTCGTTTAATCCCTTCATAATTCAATAGATTGGCTGACCAGATTAAGGTCTTTACGGTGTTTTCATCGTGGTGATTTTTTTGATTTGTTCAACCCCCATTTCCCTGAGCAATGATATATTGCGCTCTGGAATTTTCTCCGCGTGTTCAAAGTTTGCCAGTGCTTCGCTAATACTTTCTTCGCGGATGATGTGAACCATAGGATAAGGTGAGCGGTTGGTGTAATTGGCTGGATCATCATGTTTGCTATCAGCAAAGAGATAATCGGGGTGAAAACTGGCCAATTGGTAGATGCCAGTATACCCTTCATCATCTAATAGTTGTTCCGCCAAAGCTAGAAAATCCAGGTATTCATCAAAATTTTGCAACATTTGCGGGAATATGGCCAGGGTAGTGATGCATTGTGGATTTTCATCCAGGTAAAGCCATTCTATGGTTAATTCCTGCAAACTGTTTTCCCAGTCATGGGATTCAATGACCCGGTAACGAATGCATGCCTCCTCAAATACTTTTCTGGCGAAGGGGCAAATATTCAGTTGTATAACAAAGTGTTTTAGCCAGTGGCGCGTCGCAGTGGTGGCCGGGTGTGTATTCATCGTTTAACGCTGTAAATGTAATGCCTTCTTTAGTGATTAGCATTTTTAAGTTAAAATATCTGGTTTTGTCGAGTAATAGTTTGAGCATACACAACGACTATTATTTTCGATTTTTAGATGATTTATCTACGAATTTTGGAGTTTTTAATATGCGTATAATCCTTTTGGGCAGTCCGGGTTCTGGGAAGGGCACTCAGGCACAGTTTATCACTGAAAAGTATGGTATTCCGCAAATTTCAACCGGTGATATGTTACGTGCCGCCGTGCGAGCAGGTACTCCGTTAGGGTTAGAAGCCAAAAAAGTCATGGATGCGGGTGGTCTGGTGTCTGATGAGATTATTTTGGGGTTGATCAAAGAGCGTATTGCTCAGGATGATTGCACAAATGGTTTTTTGCTGGATGGTTTTCCGCGCACTATTCCTCAGGCAGAAGGTTTGCAAAATATGGGCGTAGACATTGACCATGTGGTTGAGATCGCTGTCGAAGATGATGAGATTATCAAGCGGATGGCGGGGCGTCGTGTACATCTGGCTTCAGGTCGTACTTACCATATTGAATACAACCCACCTAAGCAGGAAGGCGTGGATGATGAAACCGGCGACGCCTTGATTCAGCGTGATGATGACAAGGAAGAGACGGTACGCAAACGTTTGGTGGTTTATCATGAACAAACCAAACCGCTGGTGGGTTTTTATTCTGATGAGGCTCAACCGTCTGCATTTGCAACTGTCGCCGGTGTGGGCAGTGTTAACGAGATTACCAAAAAAGTTTTTGCCGCGCTGGCTTAAACTGAATGAAGAGAAATATGCCTAGAAAAACACTCTACGACAAATTGTGGGACGATCATGTGGTCTTCAGCGAAGACGATGCTTCCTCACTGATCTATATTGATCGCCAGCTGGTTCATGAAGTGACATCACCACAAGCTTTTGAAGGTTTGCGTTTAGCGAATAGAAAGCCGTGGCGCACTGCGCGTAATCTTGCCGTAGCTGATCATAATGTTCCTACTACAGATCGCGATCAAGGCATTGCTGATCCGGTTTCGCGTTTACAAGTGGAAACGCTGGACAGTAATTGTAATGAATTTGGTATTACCGAATTTGATATGGCCGACATTCGTCAAGGCATTGTGCATGTGGTGGGGCCGGAGCAAGGCGCAACCTTGCCGGGGATGACCGTGGTGTGTGGTGATTCGCATACCTCCACGCATGGCGCGTCGGCAGCATTGGCCTTTGGTATTGGTACCTCGGAAGTCGAACATGCTCTGGCCACCCAATGTTTAACGCAAAAAAAATCCAAAAACCTGTTAATTAAAGTCAACGGTTTAGTCAATCCCGGTATTACGGCTAAGGATATTGTGCTGGCCATTATTGGCAAAATTGGCACGGCTGGCGGTACGGGGTACGCGATTGAATTTGCCGGAGAAGCGATTAGCAATCTCAGCATGGAGGGGCGCATGACGGTGTGTAATATGGCGATTGAAGCAGGCGCGCGTGCGGGGTTAATCGCTGTCGATGACAAGACGATTGAATATTATCGCGACCGACCTTTTTCACCCAAAGGCGAACATTGGCAACGGGCAGTGGCGCATTGGCAAACCTTGCACTCTGATGCTGATGCTGTTTTCGATAAAGTGGTTGAGTTAAATGCCACTGACATCAAAGCGCAGGTGACCTGGGGAACTTCGCCGGAGTTAGTCGTAGCCGTCGATCAGAATGTACCCAATCCAGCCGATGAAACAGATTTGGTGAAGCAGCAAAGCATGCAGCGCGCACTACAATATATGGATTTACAGGCAGGGCAGAAAATTACCGATATTCAAGTGGATAAAGTATTCATCGGCTCGTGTACCAATTCTCGTATCGAAGATTTGCGTCAGGCTGCAGAAGTGGCGAAAGGTCAAAAAGTTGCGGATAACATTAAACAAGCACTGGTCGTGCCCGGTTCTGGTCTGGTTAAACAACAGGCTGAGCAAGAAGGCCTGGACAAGGTTTTTATCGAAGCCGGGTTTGAATGGCGCGAACCAGGGTGTTCTATGTGTCTGGCGATGAACGCAGACCGCCTGGAAGAAGGCGAACGCTGCGCCTCGACTTCAAACCGTAATTTTGAAGGGCGGCAAGGCTATGGTGGACGTACACATCTGGTCAGCCCCGCGATGGCCGCCGGTGCTGCAATAGCCGGACATTTTGTGGATGTCGCTAACAGAGGTGTAAACGGATGAAAGCATTTACCCAACTCGACTCTTTGGTGATGCCGCTGGACAGAGCCAATGTTGACACTGACGCGATTATTCCCAAGCAGTTTTTGAAATCAATTCGGCGTGCAGGGTTCGGCCCTTATCTGTTTGATGAGTGGCGTTATCTGGATCATGGTGAGCCGGAAATGGATTGCTCTGGCCGCCCATTGAATAGGGATTTTGTGCTCAACCAGCCGCAGTATAAAGGGGCTGAAATTTTGTTGACACGGGAGAATTTTGGCTGTGGTTCATCGCGGGAACATGCGCCGTGGGCATTGGAAGATTATGGTTTTCGTGCGATTATCGCGCCAAGTTTTGCTGATATTTTCTTCAATAATTGCTTTAAAAATGGCATTTTGCCGATTGTACTGGATGCCGATGTAGTCGAGTGCTTGTTTAACGAAATGGCAGAAGGTTATCGTTTAGCGATTGACTTAGGCACTCAAACAGTTAAAACACCGACAGGACAGAGCGTTGAATTTGCAGTTGATGAAACGCGCAAATTTCGTTTAATGAATGGACTGGATGATATTGCCTTGACTTTGCAACACGCCGATAAAATCAAGGCGTATGAAGCAGAACGCGCAAAACGTGCGCCGTGGTTATTTTCTGAGTAACAGATATAGATCGGGTGAGCAGAACCCGACAAACAAAAAATAAAAACTTGCCAATTCGGCAAGACGCCAAAGGAAACAACAATGACAAAAAATATCGCTGTTTTACCCGGCGACGGCATTGGCCCTGAAATTGTGGCTGAAGCGATTCGGGTATTAGAGTTTTTAAACGCCGATATGGGGCTGGATATAAGCTTTGAAAGCGGGCTTATTGGTGGTGCTGGTTATGATGCACATGGTACACCGTTACCTGACCAAACACTAAGCGTGTGCAAACAGGCCGATGCCGTTTTACTAGGTGCAGTCGGCGGGCCAAAATGGGAGCCATTGGAACATGCCGTCAGACCCGAGCGTGGGCTTTTAGGCATTCGTGCAGAACTACAATTGTTTTCCAATTTGCGCCCGGCCATTCTATATCCGCAACTGGCAGATGCATCAACATTAAAACCTGAGGTTGTGTCGGGACTGGATTTAATGATCGTGCGCGAATTAACAGGCGGTATTTATTTCGGCCAACCACGTGGTGTAAAAACGCTCGAAAATGGCGATAAACAAGGTTATAACACACTGGTTTATAGCGAATCGGAAATCCGCCGTATTGCGCATTCTGCCTTTGCCATTGCGCAAAAACGTAATAAAAAAGTGTGTTCGGTGGATAAAGCCAACGTGTTGGAGTGTACCGAATTATGGCGGGAAGTGATGGAAGACATCGGCAAAATGTATCCGGATGTCGAACTTTCACATATGTATGTGGATAATGCCGCGATGCAGCTGGTAAGAGCCCCCAAGCAGTTTGATGTGATGGTGACCACCAATATGTTTGGCGATATTTTGTCGGATACGGCGGCCATGTTGACCGGTTCTATCGGCATGTTACCTTCAGCTTCACTGGATGAAAACGGCAAAGGCATGTACGAGCCGATCCACGGTTCAGCACCAGATATTGCCGGGCAGGGGATTGCCAATCCGTTGGCAACCATCTTGTCAGTAGCCATGTTGTTACGTTATACCTTTGCTGAGGCAGACGCGGCAGATAGAATTGAAAAAGCCGTTGATAGCGCACTGAATACTGGTGTGCGTACCAGTGACATCTATTCAGAAGGTATGAAAAAAGTCAGTACAGCAGAGATGGGCGATGCTGTTATTAATGCATTAAAAGGTTAAATAATGTCAAAAACGTATGATGTTGCAGTGGTCGGAGCGACCGGCGCTGTCGGGGAAACAATGTTGTCGATACTGGAAGAACGTGATTTTCCAGTCAATAATGTTTATGCGCTAGCCAGCGAGCGCTCCGTTGGAAAACGCATTCCGTTCAAAGGCGGTGCGCTTGTTGTCGAAGATTTGGCGAAGTTTGATTTTTCAAAAACACAAATTGGACTTTTTTCTGCAGGAGGTAGTATATCAGCCGAATATGCGCCGAAAGCAGCGCAAGCTGGGTGCATTGTCATCGATAATACTTCTCACTTTCGCTATGACGACGATATTCCATTAGTCGTGCCGGAAGTGAACCCGGAAAAAATTGCTGAATATACGCATCGGGGCATTATCGCTAATCCTAATTGTTCCACTATCCAAATGTTGGTGGCATTAAAGCCGGTTTATGATGCCGTGGGCATTGAGCGAATCAATGTTTGTACCTATCAAGCGGTGTCTGGTACTGGCAAACAAGCGATTGAAGAAGTCGTCAAACAGACTGCTGCCTTATTGAATGGTAAACCGATTACCTCAGAAGTCTATCCTAAACAAATTGCCTTTAATGCGTTGCCGCAGATTGATGTGTTTATGGAAAATGGTTACACCAAAGAAGCAATGAAAATGGTGTGGGAGACCCGCAAAATTTTTGGCGATGAGTCGATTCAGGTTAATCCAACTGCAGTGCGCGTACCGGTTTTTTATGGGCATTCTGAAGCAGTGCATATTGAAACTGCGAAAAAGATCACAGTTGAAGAGGTTCGTGAATTGTTGGCCAACGCCCCTGGAGTTGAAGTGTTAGATCAACGAGAGGATGGCGGCTATCCAACGGCAGTGACTGAATCTTCCGGCAATGATGCGGTTTTCGTTGGTCGTATCCGTGAAGACATCTCTCACCCTCAAGGAATGAACTTGTGGGTAGTGGGTGATAACGTGCGTAAAGGTGCGGCATTGAACAGTGTACAGATCGCTGAAGAGCTGGTAAAAAAATACATCTAGTCTAAGCTTACAGATATATTTAACTTGTCGCGGTGATGACTGTGATGGATATGTTTGTAGGAGATAAAGTGTGCGCAACCTAACTAAAACCTTAGCGATTGTATCGCTACTGACGCCAGCTACTGCGCAGCCTTTGGGGATTGGAGAGATTAAACTGCATTCAGCACTTAACCAAAGGCTGAATGCAGAAATTAAATTGATGCTCTCGGCTGGAGAAAACCCGGCCAATGTGAGAGTGCAAATGGCTCCACCCACAAAATTTGACGAAGCAGGTATCCCCTGGAATTATTATTTATCCAAAATTAAACTGGATAAAGAGATTCATACTGATGGCTCAATTTCTGTGAAATTGAGAACTAATGAAGTCTTCAGTGAACCGTTTCTTGATTTTTTATTGGAAGTTAGTTGGGAAAACGGTAGTTTATATCGAGAGTTTACAGTCCTTGTTGACCCGCCCGCAGCTTACGAAGAAAGTATTGTTCCCATTGTAGAAAAAGCATCTACATCCACGTCAACAGCACCATTACCGATTCAAAAACCTTCAGAACCGAACCCAGTAAAAACCAGCGCGAATGCGTTATCTCCATCAGTTTATGGGCCGGTTTCTAAAACAGACACGCTGTGGAAAATTGCTGATAAAGTCAAGCCGTCATCTGATATCACTAATGAACAGATGATGATGGCTATTCTGGAAAGCAATCCTAAAGCATTTTCTCAAGGCAATGTAAACTTTTTAAAATCTGGTGTTGAGCTGAAAATTCCAGATAAACAGCGAGTCTTACAATTATCAAAACGGCAGGCCGCGAAAATGTTTGCCGAACACAATGACAAATGGCGGCAATTGACGTCAAATTATCAAGAAAAGGTGGCTAAAGCCGAGCAAACGGTCGAACCAAAACTTGACCTAGTGGCTCCAGTCGAAACCAGCGTCAGCGAAAATACTGTTGTTACCCCAAAACAGGAAACTGACTCTGGGAAAGATACGCAACTGTCACAAGTTACTGCTGAAGAAAAGCAACAGGACCAAGTCGCTGAAAGTGTGGCAAGTACTGTCAATACAGCAACGGATACTCAGGTTTTGCATGAGCGTATGCAAAAGCTGGAACAGCAAATTGAAATGATGCAGAAGTTGTTGGTGTTAAAGGACGAACAACTTGCTGCATTACAGAATCAATCGAGCACTGAATCACAACCGGCTGAAGATGCCAATCGAGTTCAACAGCAGGTGAAACAACTGGCGGGTGATGAGGTACAACCACACACTCAAGAAACGTCCGATGCAGACACGGCTAAACCTGTTAAAGTAGAGGCGCCAGTCGCAAAACCAGTTCCACCGACCCCCTCCAAACCTCAGCCAGTTGCTCAGGAAGCTGAAGGAAACTTCTTAAGTGATAATTATTTCAGTTTGCTTGGGGCTGTTGCTTTCTTGTTGGCATGTGTGATTGGGTTGATTTGGTGGCGTCGAAACAGTCAGGATGAATTGACGGATACTGAGAGCATGTTTGCTTCATCCAGCGAAATCACTATGCCTGATTCTGAAGTGACTGAAACAGTAGGGGAAGATGACGAGGCCTACGATGTGGGGACCGTGGGTGAAAGCTCATTCTTGAGTGAGTTCACGCCAAGTGACTTTGATGCCTTCGAAACTGAACACAGTGAAGTAGATCCGATTCAGGAAGCTGATGTTTATTTGGCTTATGGTCGCTTTCAACAGGCAGAAGATCTTATTAAACAAGCCATTTCAGAGAACCCTGATCGTGATGACAGTAAGCTCAAACTGTTAGAAATCTACTATGCCAGCGAAAATCAAGAGGCTTTTTCTGGTTTTGTAAGTGAGTTATCAGCGGCGGGTAAAGATCAGGATAAGGAATTCTGGTTGAAAGTCGAGGAGATGAGCAAAGAGGTTTTATCGACAGGAACAACGGCTATAGATGCTAAAGTGCCTGAAGATAAGGGAGAAAGTAGTGAGCAAGTTGATTCGGAACCCGCAAAAGAAACCTTTGATATTGATGAAGAATTAGATTTTGATCTGGATGCATTTAATGTTTCTGATGAAGAAGAAAGTACCGTTGAAAAAGCTATTTCCCTGGAAGAGTCATTAGAATCGGTAGATTTCGATTTTACCGAGAATCAACAAAAGGAATCTGTTCCTGAAGAAGAGTCTCTTTCCGTGACAGAAGATGAGATTGAGTCTTTGGATTTTGATTTTTCCTCTGTCACAGAAGATACTGCAGAAGCTGGTATTGAATTGGATATATCTGACGAAGAGGCGTCCATTCAGGATGAAATTGAATCTCTGGGAGGGCTGGATTTTGAATCATCAGTTGAAGATACTTCCACGCAGGAAGAATTATCAGGTGGAATTGAAGGCAATGTTCCTGAATCATTAGATGATGAATTTGATTTCAGTTTTGATGAATCATTCTTGCAATCCTCTTCAGCCGAAGCAGGGACTACTTCAGAGAGTGATGAAAGTGTCTCGGATTTGACAGATATGGATGAGTACGAAACTAAACTGGATCTAGCAAAAGCCTATATAGATATGGGCGATGAGGATGCCGCAAAATCTATCGTTGAAGAAGTCATTGAAAAAGGGAATGAGCAACAGCAAGAAACTGCAAAATCTTTGCTAGAAGAGTTGCACTAACCTCACCTGAACCTGCATTGAAGCCACGGCTTCAGGGTTAACAGAGACCCTTCTATCCCATGTTGGATGGAAGGGTTTTTTATGCATTGTGTAAATTCACCACCATTGGTGGATGAAGCATTCATAACCCGACAGCCTCTTAGGCTAAGCTGCTCAAAAAACGCCAACCCTCGTGTCCCGCATCAAATAATAAGATATCTTCTGAAAAAAACACTTTCCTGGAATTAATGGAGTTCTGTCGGCTACAATGTTGATAATTAAATCCAGATGGAATGAAGTGCAAAAATGAATCTTGCCTATAGTACCAATGCGTTTACTCAATACCCGCTTGTCGAGGCACTGAATCATATTGCCGATATTGGTTATTCTGGCGTAGAAATTTTATGTGAAAGACCTCATTGGTATCCTCCAGAAACGGGATTTACTCAAGTAGATCAAGTGATTGAAGTTTTGAGCCAAAGGAATTTAAAGGTTAGTAATCTAAATGCAAATACTGCAAACAGTTTTTTCTCATCTTGCCCTCCTGAAAATACTTTTGAACCAGCATTGACTAATATCAATCGGGATATTCGGTTACAGCGAGAAGGTATTGTGAAACAAGCGATTAAACTAGCTGACAGAGTGGGAGCATCCTGTATCAGCGTAACATCGGGAAGCCCTACGCCAGGATGTTTGCCTGAGAAAGCTGTTGCATTATTTGTGGATAGTTTAAAAAGCATTTGTGATTTTGCAGAGAATTACGCAATCAATGTGGGCATTGAATATGAGCCAGGGTTAATTATTGAGAGGTCAGATGAAGTCTGTGAGCTTATTCATGAGGTGGGTTCTCCACGTTTAGGCGTAAACCTGGATATAGGACACTCATATTTAAGCCGTGAAAACCCGGAAAAAACCATAGAAAATTTGGCTGGGCGAATATGGAATGTGCATGTAGAAGATATTAAAGGTATGAAGCATTTTCATTTGCCACCGGGAGAGGGGGATCTTCCTTTTCAACAATATTTTCATGCGTTTAAAAAAATTAACTATAGCGGTTTTCTAACGGTTGAATTGTATAGTTTTCCTGACCAGCCAATAGAGGTTGGAAGCAAAGCACATGACTATCTGTCGAATTTATTAGGGGTTATTGTTGAGTAAACTATTGATAAGCAATGTGCCAAATATAGGCATTAAATCAGAAAGATCGACGTTTTCAGCATGAATAGACCAAATGTCATTTTCCAATAGGGTATTGTCTTATCTGCAATTAATGCGGTTTCCGGCGGTTTTTACAGCTATTTCTAATGTGGTTTCGGCTTATCTTATCGCTTATCAAGACGCTTCAGTTGAATGGCTGAGCTTGGCGAATATCGTGTTCATTTCATCAGCGCTTTATTTTTCTGGCATGGTGTTAAATGATTGTTTTGATCTAAAAGAAGACCGGCTTGAAAGGCCGCAGCGACCTTTACCCTCTGCAAAAATTCAAATAGCAACAGCATGGAAAATGGGCTGGGGATTAATGGCCATGGGCGTGTTATGGGCCTATTTTGTGGGGCAAACTACATTGACCTGTGCACTCTTGTTAGCCTTGTTTATCATTATATATGACGGCGCAGCTAAGCAATCAATAATGGCTCCTCTGGTAATGGGGGGCTGTCGTTATATTAATTGGCTATTAGGGTTCTCATTTATCTCATTGCAAACGGAGCATTTCCTGATTCCGGCACCTGTTTTTTTTTACATTTGCAGTCTTACTTTTTTAAGCACTGAGGAAACATCCGCAGAAAAAAGACAGTCTACATTTCTGCTTTATTTGGGGGCAATGAGTATAAGTCTTTTGTCACTCTTTTTTTTATTGATAAATGCTTCTTTATATTTATCGTTATTGATTTTTAGTGTTTTTGCCATTGCATTAGGAAAAATAAGCTGGAAGACGTATACGCACTATTCGCCAGTAAATATTCAAAAAGCAGTAAAAAGTTTGTTGTTAGGAGTCATTCCTTTAGATGCAATCCTGGTTTTTTCACAAACGGGAGATTGGCGATTTGTGTGGGTAATACTGTTACTGATACCTGGGCGCTATTTTAGCCGCTATCTTCGGGTCACTTAAAAACACTATTCAGTCTCCTGGAAAGGTTTTAATAATGATTATAGAAAGTTACAAAACCCTTTATCAACAGCTTATATGTCGATTCTCGCCGCCGCAAGTGGATTGGGTAAATAAAGCGCTACAAGAACTTTCTGATCACGATGACCCGCAAAATAAATTACTTGAATTATCTGCAGTCGCTCGGCGAAAACTGAGAGATGCCGAGCTATCTAATGAACAGTTAGTAATTAAAGTTAACGAAACCCTTATGCCTTTTAATCATTGGAGTTATGCGGAAGCAGGACGAAACCTGCTGATTTTAAAAGTCGCCACGTTAAGCGATGTCAATGTAGAAGATTTAGTGAAGCAATATATTTCGCAAGCTGATGAATGGGAAATAACGGCAATAATAAGACTGCTATTTGCGCTTGAGAGTGGCGAGCCATTGAAATATTTTGCGCTTGATGTAGGCAGGACAAATAATAAACAACTTTTTTCAGCATTGCTTGAATACAATCCTTTTCCACAAGCATTCTACACCGATCATGAATTTAATCAGTTGGTGTTAAAAGCACTTTTTTTAGAACTCCCAAT
>SPJJ01023736.1_pt1 | contig 18529 bp, 13 predicted proteins | sample 3741741 | NCBI WGS metagenome assembly SPJJ01 (sample SAMN10925908, study PRJNA522277) | cold seep metagenome | isolation source: Elba SIP-enriched marine methane seep metagenome, extraction at timepoint T1 | place: Italy: coast of Elba, Mediterranean Sea | collected 2014-05 | reverse complement strand
GAGTGAGCCGAGCCCGGGCTGCACTTGCGTCATTTGTTGGCCTATTGGCGCAAGCTATCTTGCTTGCCCCGGTGCTGCGCTAGGCTGCCAACAGGGGCGCGGCCCCACAAGCGGTCCCAGCCCGCGCTCAACTCTGCGCCGATGTCTGGGCGCTGGCCTCGAGGGCCGCGGCGTACCGATATTAGGGCACCCGCCTCATCAAAGTGCGCGACCGCCGAAAAAGGAGTCCACCGCAGGTCACGATAGAGACCGTAGCGCTGGTCCTCCATGCGCACCTGACGTCCCGCGACCTTCGAGTACAGGTAGCCGTCCGAGAACCAGAGCATGATCTGGCCTTCTTCGCTCGCCAAAGCGGCGTCGACCCTAGGGTCTTCATCGCTGAGCAGGCGAACCCAAGGCAGCATGCCCTCAGCCAGTGGCGACCAGGTATTAATATGCAATATGCCTTTCGCATCCTTTGCGACGACCCGTCGAAGCAAAGAGAAGCCGACCGGCGTTGGGCTGCGCATGCTCACGGGTGTGACACCTTGAGCTTGCAGGGTGCTACGGGCCTGGTTCTGGGCGACCGCCGACAAGGCCCAGCCCGCGCACAGGTACACCAGCCCAAAACCAAGCGCCGCTTGCGCAAAGCGTCGGCTCTTGGCTCGGTCCGCAGACCTTCGAGCAGCCCAGACCATGGAGATGAGCAGTGGCACGGTGTAGATAGGGTCAATGATGGCCACGCCATCGAGCGCGAAGCGGGCCCTCGAGAACGGCGCGAAGAGTTGGGTTCCATAGGTCGTGAATACGTCCAGCAAGGGGTGTGTGATCAGGGCCCAAAAGGCGAGGTGAATCCATGTGCACCTGTGCTGACCGCGCCCCAGCCACCGCGCTCCGGCCGCACCCACCGGCAGCGCTACAAAGGGCAGCACCAGCAGCGAGTGGCTCGCGCCTCGGTGATAGACCAGGCTCTGCCACTCCCCCGCGAGGCGCATCAATACATCCAAGTCCGGCATCAAACCGCAGGCGGCACCAAAGGCAACCGAGCGGCCGCCCAGCTTGCCTCGAAACGCGGCCTCCGCGATCGCGCCGCCGAGCACGGCCTGAGTCACAGTATCCAAGATCTGCAGCATGACTGAGGCCTACCCCCAGAGCTAGCCAGAACGTGCCGGGCCCCGAGTTTCTGTGATTCGAGTCGGACGTGTGAGCTCTTGGGGCCCTCGTTAGGGACGGCAACGGGCGTGAACACTGGCCCGGGTTCTTGCATGCTAGGTTGCGGCCTTGATTCGCCGAAGGCGTCGCTGGTCGCTTTCAGCGCCCGTTGAGCCCCCAGTCATAGGGCAAAAAGCTCACCTTCATCCGGGGGTTCTTTGCCAGCGCCTCGGCCTCGGGGCCCATCCAGGGCGCGATACGTCGCGCCACCGCTTTGGGGTCACCTGCAAAGTCACCGCCGTACCACTCGAAGATCTTCGACAGGCGGAAGGTCTTGCGGCGCTCATCAAGGGTGTTCTTGGAGCCATCGCTCAAGAAGACCTTCGCCTGGTCCTCGAGCTGCTCGTCCAGCCGCTGTGATGTGAAGGCCTCGTTGCGCAGCGGTGGGCAGCTCACAGAGGCGCAGACCAGGGCGAAGTGAATGCGTGGCTCCTTGAACTGCTTACGCACCACCTCATGCTCGATCCAGTTCAGGCTGACCTTGTCGGGGTGCAGCCCAAGGGGGATGAAGGCCCGCTTCCAGGGACCATCGGGCGGGTAGAGGTCTTTGATGCTCACGACAGGCCACGCCTCGAAGATGAGATCCAGCGTCCACGCGTTATAGGCGTTGATCCAAAATGCAAGCTTGTCTGCATCACTCCAGCCGTCGTGGTTTTCGACGGCGGAGAGGGTACCAAGATAGGCGGTCAGCGCCGCTCGTTCTTGTTTGAGCCCTGAGTAGTCCACCACGCCGTGCTTCACGAAGCGTTGAAGCAGCGCATTGAGCGCGCCGTGCTCGTGATCGAAGCTCGGCTTTGGCGCTTTGGCGACGGTCTTGGGCAGGCTGGGGGCCTGGGGGGCGGGGGCGTGCGCCGGAGCGGTCTTTGTGGGCTCCGCGGAGGCGGCCGAGTCCGATGCTTCGAGGGCCGGCGCGCTGGAGCGACATGCGGACATGCCCGCAAGCAGGCCAAGGGAGAGCAGCACAAGGTGAGGGCTTTGCACATTCATACCCTAGCGGGCGCGCGTCTCACGATACAGTCCCGTGGTGTCCGACCCGGCGATGCCTGACTTTCTTGTGGACCCTGAGGATCACCGCGGCCTGCAGCGGTGGCTGGTCGCGCAGGGCTTCCTGCAGGCCGATGAAGCTCTAATCCAGGTTGAATCGGCGGGGCAGGGCAATATGAACCTCACGCTTCGCCTGCGCACGGAGCAGCGCAGCCTCATCCTCAAGCAGAGCCGGCCGTGGGTGGAAAAGTACCCCAGCATCGCTGCGCCGGCGCATCGCGCCCAAGTGGAGGCCGCCTTCTACCGAGCTGTGGCGGGTGAGGCCCCACTCACGGCTGCGATGCCGCAACTGTTAGGGGTCCACGCGGAGGCGAACATCCTTTTGCTGCAGGACCTGGGCGCCTCTGCGGACTTCAGCGACATGTACGAGGGCCGCACAATCCGTGAAGAAGAATACGGGGCCTTGCTGACCTGGTTGTCGCAGCTTCACGGTCTCAGCGTCGTAGATCCGGACCCGCTTTTACACAACGAACAGATGCGGGCGCTGAATCATGAGCACATCTTCGACCTGCCTCTGAGGCGGCAGGGAGGGTTGCAAGCAGATCAGTTCATGCCTGGGCTTGAGGCGCAGGCCGGCTTGCTTCGCGAGGATGCGGCATACGTCGCAGCTGTGAGCGAGCTAGGGGCCCGTTACCTACAAGCACGGTCCGGACAACTCCTGCACGGCGACTTTTACCCAGGCAGCTGGCTGAGGCCAGCAGAGCCCGCAGGATCGGCGGTGCCCGTGGCGATCATTGACCCGGAGTTCTGCTTCATAGGTCCGGCGGAGTTTGATGTTGGGGTGATGTGGGCCCACGCCATCTTTGCGGGCGCGCAGCCCGCAGCGGCCCGCAGCGCCCTTGAGCGCGCCTACCAGGGGCCGAAGGGTTTCGATAGGGACCTCGCAGGGCAGTTTGCCGGCGTTGAGTTGATGCGCCGCCTTATCGGGGTGGCCCAGCTGCCGCTGCGCGCCAGCCTTGAGCAGAGGACCGCATGGCTGCGGCTGTCCCGACAGCTGGTATTGGGCTCGGCATGAAGGCGACCCCAGTGATTTTGCTGCTCTCGCAAGTAGCATTGACAGCCTTGGGCTGCGCGACAGTCCAGCCCCCAGCACAGTCAGAGTCGGCGCGCGTTTCGGCCCCGATCGACGTTTGGATCGACGTGGACACCGCAGCGGGCGTGCCGCGACGGGATATTGACGACGCGGTGGCCCTGATCCAGGCCTTTCATTCCCCTGAGCTGAGCGTCAAGGGTGTCTCGGTGGTCTTTGGCAATACCTCGCTCGATAACGCGATGCCCATTGCCAAGGAGGTGAGCCAACGCTTCGGGCCCATCGGGCTCGAGGTGCACGCGGGCGCGAGCTCGGCCACAGAGCTAGGTCAGCCTACCGCAGCAACAACAGCGCTGGCGAAGGCTCTGACAGCTCAGCCTCTGACGCTCCTGGTCTTGGGGCCCGCGACGAACATCGCAAGCCTTATTGCGATGCGGCCGGACCTTGTTCCGCGCATTGAACGCATCATCGCAGTGGCGGGACGACGCCCAGGGCAGCGCTTCACGACCGGCACATCGAATCTGCGCGGTCATCGGGACTTCAACTTCGAAAAGGATCCCGAGGCCTTTCGGATCATCATCGACAGCGGCGTGCCGCTGGTGCTGGCGCCCTGGGAGATCTCCTCCACGGTTTGGATTACACAGCGGCAGCTCGATCTGTGGGCGAAGGGGCCTCCGGCCGCGCAGTGGTTGGCTAGAAAGGCCCCAAGCTGGATTGAGCTTTGGAAAGAGACCTTTCACGTCGATGGCTTCAACCCCTTTGATACGCTCGCGGTCGCAACGCTGACGAGCCCGCAGCACATCGCCTGCGATACCTGGGGCATACAGATCATTCGTGCCCCGAACGACGTGACGGCGCCCGAGATGCAAGGCGGGCAGCCAGCGCAGAGCAAGCCCTACCTCGTGGTACAGGCCGCCGTTGAGGGGGGCCCTCAAGCTCGATACTGTCACGCTGCCGCGCCCGCGTTCTTAGATGACCTGATGCAACGCATCTTGAGCGCGCGGGGATCATCATCAGCGCGGCCGTATGGAAAGTGACGTTGACCCGCGCGCCGTGCGCGGCGCGCCGTGCGCGGCTAGGGCTGGTAGACCGCGCCGATATTTAGCCCGTCGTTCCGCGGTGTGCCCCGGTGTTCAATGTAGGGCAGCACTCCGCCGAACGCGCCATCGTTCACATCGTAGACGGCGTGCCCAGACCAGATGGTCGACGCCCTGATCACCGTCTCATTCGCATCGCCTGGGTCAAAGGTGGCGAGGTTATCGAAGCGTGTACTCACGATGAGCTCATCGCCGATGATCGTGATGCCTCGGAAGCTGCCCGTGGCGGTATCAACCTTTGAGATCCACTCCAAAGCTCCGGTTTGTAGGTTGAAGCGGGCGATGAACATGCCATCGACCATCTCCGTCACCGCGTCGCTATCACCCACTCCGAAGGTCAGGCTGTCGCTGCCAATGCCGTGCGCAAATAAGGCCTGTCGGGACTCGTCCACATGCAGCGCGGACAGTCCGCGCCCTGCGATGCCGCGTAGCCAGGCGATGTCTCCGGATGCGGTGTAGCGCACGAGGTAGCCCGTGGCGCCCTTGGGCAGGTTGCTCACGCCCGCGCTACCCTCAAAGTCGGCGTTGGCGCTGGAGCCGCCCGTAAAGAGGGTGCTGCCGTCGGCCAACATCGCGGAGGCGAACAGGCTCATGCCGCCCGTGGTGGCGCCCGCAAAACGATGCCAGGCGATGTCGCCCCGGCTCGTGTACCGAAGGAAGCCCGCCACAAAACGCTGACTGACTTGCACCGTGGATTGATCCATTCGCCCCCAATTGAGATCGTAGCTGGCGGGACTACCTACGTAGAGCAAACCCAGCGCGGTGCTTCCATCCTGCGCAGGCTGCATTGCGCCTCGGCCATTGTGCCGCAGCGAGTAGGCCGTGCCATCCAGCTGTGGTCGGTTGATGCGCAGCGAGTCTGCGACGAGTGCCCCGGTATCTGCGCTGAGCGCGGCGGTGAAAGCGAATTGGTAGCGCCGCCCGATGCTGATGCGCGTCTCATTGGGCTCGCCTCGACCCGCGATGAGCTCGTAGTTTTCGGCCGAGCCGCGGGTGCTGCCGTTGACGCTGACCGCGATCTGCAGCGTGCCGTTCGTAAGCTCGATGGATTCGATCGCGTAGCCCTTGGCCTCGGGTTGCACGGCGGCGTTTCCGATGCGCTTTCCCCAGCGAAACTGGCCGTCCTTGTCGTAGCTGACGACGGCCGCGCCCCGGGTATAGGTCTCCGCGTTTCCGCCGGCTGCGGTGGACGTGACCGACCAGGCCACTGAGTCATCCGCGTTGTAAAAGGTGGTCATAGCGAGCAAGTCGACGGGGATGTAGATGTTCCCCGCTGCATCGGTGATCAACTTGACCCCGCCAAAGGAGGTCTGATCGCTCGGGATTCTGGCCAGCCACTCGAAGCAGCCGCCGGAGTCGAAGGAGGCGAGGTAGGCCCCATCCAGGTCCACCGTGCGCTCGGTGGCCAAGCCAGCACCGAAGGTCACCGTCTGCGGATTCTGCGCTGAACCGAGCATGTAGTGCTGTCGTCCGTTGGGCGTGCAGGTGATGCCGCCGGAGTCGGGTGTCTCGGCGTCTGGGTGTACGCCCGTGTCTGCATCGGTTCCGCTGTCTGTCTCATCGCCGGCGTCTAGGCCGACATCGCGGGCATCGCCGCTGTCTGTAGGGTCGGCATCCCGAGGTCCGGCCTCGGGCTGCGGGCCGCCATCGGGTCCTGCGTCGGGAAGGTCGATGGGATCTGCGCACGCGGAGAGGGCGATGCCGGCGGCGACGAGTAAGCTCAGGGATCTCACGGGGAGACTATGCCCCTACAAGTCGTCATCGACAATGTGCGGGGCGCTGGGGTTCAGCGGTCTGATGGTCCAGGATCCGCAGCGTGTTCGCTGACCTTGAGCAGATCGACCTCATCTATGAAGACGCCGAGGGCCAGCGCATTGCGGCGCAGACCGACCATCGTACGACCCAAGAGCTGGTCGACGATGCCGCGCGCACCGTGATCTTCACGCTCGCGCGCATCTACGCGCCCCTGCTCGATCAACCGGCCCCCGCGCAGGTTGAATACGTGTTCCAACATCCGCCGCCTCAGCCGCTGCGCGACGTGATCAACGCTGCGGGGGCGAGCGTGACGGGCAATGACGACATCGAAGCCTCGCCTGCGAAGCGGGATGACAGGATGGCTTGCGCTGCACTCGGTGCGGCGATGGGGCACATCGGACAGGCCGTTTTGGCGAGGCACGAGCAGCCGGCGACGCTCGCAGGCCTGCAGGCCCTAGAGCGCGCGCTGCAGCCGACCCGGGATGACGTAGCCCAGGGTCCAGCGCTGCCGCGCTATACGGCTCAGATGGAGCTCGCGGCGGCGGCCTCGGTTGTCATGCAAGTCGAGCGCGAAGGCACCTGGCATCCGGACCCCAGTTTTCAGGAGCCCTTCCCCTTCGCGCTGGATATCGATGGGCGCCGCGCTAATATATTTGGCCGGGCTGCGAGATACTATCTAGAGAACGCCGACGAGGGCCCATCCTACTTACTGATGGCGCTGGATGATGACGCGCACTCCGACGGCCTGATACTACCGGTGATCCGCTACCCCGATACCGCCGGACTCATCATCGGTCGGCCTCTGCTACCGAAGGGCAGCGCGCCCATCGACCTCCCGAGCATCTATCTCGCGGAAGACCGAGAGAACTCCGTACAGTATCTAAGCTGCGACAGTGATGAAGACTTCGAGGCGCTCTTGGAGGCCTCGATGCATAACCTGCGCGCTGCACCGGTGGAGGTGGACTTTGTGGATGGCGAGCCGCCCCTGTACTTGATTGAGGGCTTCTATGCGCCCTCAAAGGCATTGGATCGCGGGTTTCTCACCGCGATCGCCGAGCGCCTTCATGCCGACGAATTGTGGGTGGGCATGCCGAGTCGGGAGCTGCTGTTCATTACGCCGGCCGACGAGCAGTGGAGAGAGGTCTTCACACGCTTCGTCTCTAAGACGTATCAGGAGCAGCTTGAGTCCCAAAAACTCTCGGCTATCGTGGTCATCGCTGACCCCAAGCAGGGCATCACGGGCTGGTTGCAGCCCAACCATCTGTCTTAGCTACCAGCTGATCGTCACGATACCGTCGCCGCGGAAGGTTGTGGTGCCATCCGCCGGCGAAAAGCCCGCGTTATAGTTTGTGCCCGCGCGTCCGGCTCGGTTCACGCCCAGGTCGGAGACGTCGCCGCCCACGTACCCGCCGCCGCCGCCGCCATTGTAACTACCCGCGCCGCCGCCACCTCCAAAGCCACCGCGCACGGTATTGGGAAGGCCACAGCCAAAGTTCGAGATGTAGCCGCCCGCGCCGCCATTGACGAAGGACTGGGCCTTGAGAGGCTGCCCCATGACGCAGGTCGGGTGGTCACCGTGGTGGTGGCCGTTTGCATGATAGCCTGCGCCGCCGGAGGCCCCGTTCCAGCTCTGGTTGACGGCATCGGAGCCGCCGGTCCCGGTGGGCCCGGTGCTGATGATAAGCCCGCCGTCTTCACCCGGCCCGGACTGGGCCGCGCCGCCGCCGCCGCCGCCCACGATCAGGGGGGTCGTGGTGCTGAGCGCGGAGCCAAGGCCGACGAAGGATGCGCCCCCGCCCGTGCCGCCGTGCCAGTTGCCCACACCACCCCAGTAGCTGCCCATCTGCCCCACCAATACGTGCAAGGTATCGTCCGGGTTCACGGCGAAGGCGCCCTCGGAGAAGCCGCCAAACCCGCCGAGGTGATTGTTGCTGGGACCGCCCGCGCCGCCTTCAGCCCGAATCGTGAGCTCGCAGACGCCATTGGGCACCTGGAAGGTCTGGATCGACCCGCTGTAGTTCATCGTGACCGAGCCCAGCCCAGGGTAGTTGGGGCCGGGGGTGCACCCGGTCGCGGTGAAGCCCGCCGCGGTGCTGTCCAGGGTCCGAGTTGCGGTGTGTCCGCCGTTGGCCGAGATGTGGGCGATGGCCGAGAACACACCATTCGTGGTGGAGACATTCTGTACGCCATAGTTGCAGGTGAGGCCGGCCCCAAGGGTGGCCCCGCAGGGCGCCGGCACCGCAGTGCAGGTTGCAAAAGCTGCGGCGTCAGTGCCCGAGATGTTTGAAAAGCTGAGCCCGGTCAGCGTGGAGGCCGAGCCATTTGTCACCGTGAGCGCGGTGCATGCGCCCGGGCCGTTGCCGCCCGAAATGGGGGCTACGTCAAGCGCGGTGCTTGCCACGGAGACCGGTGGGGGGCTGCCGATCAAAGTGATGAAGACCCGTCCATCACCGAGGCTCGCGAGTGTACCGTTCAGCGCTTGAGCGCCCGCATTGTAGTTGGTGCCCGCTCGTCCGGCGCGGTTGACGCCGAGGTCCGAGACGTTTCCGCCGACGTACCCGCCGCCGCCGCCGCCATTGTAGCTGCCCGCGCCGCCGCCGCCGCCAAAGCCACCGCGCACGGTATTCGGAAGGCCGCAGCCAAAGTTCGAGATGTAGCCGCCCGCGCCCCCATTGATGAAGGACTGGGCCTTGAGAGGCTGCCCCTTGACGCAGGTGGGGTGGTCGCCGTGGTGGTGGCCGTTTGCATGATAGCCTGCACCACCGGAGGCGCCATTCCAGCCCTGGCCCACAGCGTCTGTGCCCGCACCGCCATTTCCGCCGGCTGTGACAATGCCGCCTGCGTTCTCGCCAGTGCCGATCTGCGATGCGCCACCGCCACCGCCGGCGACGATCAACGGAAGGCTGGTCGACAAGGATGCGCCGCGTCCGACAAAGGAGCCACCGCCGCCCGTGCCGCCATGCCAGTTGCCTACGCCGCCCCAATAGGCGCCCTGGCCGCCCGCGAGGATGTGCAGCGTCTCGCCGGGGGTCACGGTGAAGGTGCCTTCGGCGAAGGCCCCGAGGCCGCCTTGGTGGTTATTGCTCGGACCGCCGCTGCCGCCCTCGGCGCGGATCGTCACCTGCTGAATGCCCGAGGGGATCACGAGGGTCTCGATGACCCCGGAGTAGGCATAGGTGCTGGAGACCTGCACGCAGCTGGTATTGGGCACCGGAAGCACACTGAGCAAAGTGGGTTGCAACGGTGCGCTGCCGGCATAGGCCGCGGACAGAACCGTATCGCCGGTGTAGAAGTCCTGGTCGGCCAAGCCCCCGGTGGCGGCAAAGTTGAGGATTCGCGGCCAGAGTTGGCCCACATCCACGCCCTCCTTGGTGTGCTGGGCGTAGGTGGGGATGTTGAGCACGAAGGGCAGGTTGCGATTGTCGACGAACCAGCGGCCCGGGCCAGACTGGTCGCTGAGGCTGCCAAAGAGCGCGGTCTTCATCGCCGCGGTGCCGCCGTACATGGTGCGGTGCACCTCATGTCCGGGGTCGTTGGTGCGGAAGATGTAGGGGTCGAAGGGCGCGGCAGCGAGGTCGAGCGCGGTCGGCGTTTGCAGCTCGATGTCCACCTGCACGGCCTGACCGCTCACCGTCTGGCCATCGATGCTGTTGATGGGGCCGCTGGCACCTGCGAAGAACTCGCGCAGGTTGGCGCTCACCACGACGGTGAGTTCCGCGTCCATGGTGCTCGGCAGGATGGCCTGCGGGCTGCCGGACCCGACAGTCCGGGTCACTGCGCCGACGTTCGAGGCGCTGATCGGCAAGTGCAGGCCCAGTCCATTGTCGAAGTCACCGCCCAAGGCGAGGGGGTTGAAGGTCGCGGTGATCGCGACGGCCCGGCCTTGAGCGTCGAGCCGCACCACATAGTTATAGCTGAGCAGCACATCGTTGAAGTCGCCGTCGCCCAAGCTGGGCCACTGGTCTTCAAAGAGCAGGGTGGCGTGCTGGCCTTCGGCGGGCGCGAAGCTCACCGCGGCGACCGCGGGGTCACACGGGTAGGCGTCGGCGCTGTTGGAGATGCCATCTCCGTCGCTGTCTGTGGATTGGGCCATGGCGACCGCAGGGATCGTGACCAAGAGCGCCAGCGAGAGTGAAAGTATGGACCGCATGCGTTGCCTCCCAGGGGCACAACCCAAAGGCCGCGCCGGCGGGTATGGTGCCACGGCGGAGTGTGCGAAGTCGGCCGTTAATGCGTCAAAATTGAGTTGTTGGCGTGCATTCTTGAGGATCCGGCGCCTATCCGGTGCGCTGCATACTTAATGTGCGGGTTTACCATAGGCCGTCGTGGCGTTTCATCTGCTCCGCGATGCCCTGCATGACCCGGGTATCGACGAGCGCCTCCGCGGTGCGAATCGCGCCGCGCATGGCGTTCACCGACGAGGAGCCGTGCGCGATGATCACGGGGTGGCTCAGCCCAAGCAAGGGTGCGCCGCCGGCCCGCTCGTAGTCGAAGCGCTGTTTGAGCTCGGTGAGCAGGTCCTTCATCAGCAGGGCGCCGGCGCCCGCGAGCAGGCTGGTCTCTAGCCCCTCCTTCGCCAGGCTGCGCACCGTCTTGACCAGGCCCTCGAGGGTCTTGAGCACCACATTTCCTGTGAAGCCATCCGTGACCACGACGTCAAGCTCTCCTGCAAAGACATCACCGCCTTCGCAATAGCCGCGGTAATCGAGCTGGCTTTGCGCGAGCAGCTCGTGGGCGGCGCGGGTGAGTGCGTTGCCCTTCACCTCCTCGCTGCCATTGGTAAGCACCGCCACCTTGGGTTCGGCGCGCCCCAGCACCGCCTGCGCATAGGCCGCACCCAGCAGGGCAAATTGCGCAAGCTGCTTGGCGGAGGGGTCTACGTTGGCGCCCAGGTCGAGGACAACCACAGGCCTGTTCTGGGTCGGGAAGACGCTGGCGATAGCGGGGCGCTCCACCCCCTCTAGACGACCCATCTCAATCAGGCCCGCGCCCATGACGGCTCCGGAGTTGCCGGCCGAGACGAAGGCATCGGCCTGGCCCTGGGCCACCAGCCGTGCGCCAACGCGCACGGAGGCCTCGGGGCGACGCCGAAGCGCCTTGGAGGGCTTTTCGTGCATCGCGACCGTCTGCGCTGCGTGCACCACCTGGAGCGTATCCGGCAGGCCGCCTCCAAGCGCCGTGAGCAGGCGCTTCACCTCGGCGGCGTCGCCTACGAGTCTGATCTGGGTGCCCTCTCGGGCGGCCTGCAGGCCGGCTTCAATGGCTACGGCGGGGCCGTGATCGCCCCCCATGGCGTCCAAAGCGATGCGCATCGCCCAGATCATAGCCCGGCTGCGGCCCAAAGGGGTTCCGCTTCGTTACAATTTGCTGTCGCGCCCTGAGGGGGCCTTAGAATTTGAGCTTGATGCGCCCGTCGCCCGAGCGCGAGATGGTCACGACAATATTCTTGTCGATCTTTGCTTCATCATTCCGCACCTGCAACTTCACTTTACCAATCGGCAGCGTGGCCTCGGTGGGGGTCGTGCCGATACGCTGGCCCTTATAGTAGATGTTTGCCCAGGTGCCGTAGGGTGCCTGCAAGACAACCTTACGCGTGGCGGGTGCGGACCGGCGCCGGTTGCTCCGGCCCTTAGACTGCTCAAGGGTGATATTGAGGGTCTGCATAGGCTTTTCGGCCTGCAACTTGATCTGCGCTTCGTGGGTCTCATAACCCTCAAGCTCGACCCGCACCGGGATCTCCTCGCCCAGCGGCAGGCCCTGGGCGCTCACCGTGCCTTGGCCCTTATCCTTGCCGTCAACGAAGACGTGAGCGTCTCCGGGCGTAGGTCGAATCGTGAGGCTGCCGCTGGTGCCGAGCAGGGTCTCTTCGACCGTGAGCCGGGTGCCCTCCAGCGGCATGATCTGCTTGGTCTTGGGCAGATAGCCCGGCAGCGACATCTCGATCTTCAAGGCCTGATTGGCCGGCACGTTCAGGTTGACCGGCGTGCGGTCAGGCAGCTCGCGGCCGTTGATGGAGACCAGCGCGCCGGGCGGAATGGTGGTGACCGTGAGCGGTACGTCCACCAACTGGGTTTCGCCTTGGCGAACGACGAAGAGCGCGGCCGCGACGACCAGTACCGCGATGATGAGCAGGCCACCCGCGAGGAAGTTTATCTTCGAACCCTGGGGCGGCATCTCGCCCGCGTAGCTGGGCTGGGCCCGCGGGTTGAGGTCGCTGCTGGAGACGGGCACCACCAGCTGGTCCAGGCTCTCGGCTTGGGGATAGGGCGTGACCGCTTGAAACGGTGTCGGCGGGTTTGAACCGCGCACCGAGGGCATCATAGGCATGACCTTGCCCGCGTGTGGTGCGGGCGGGGCCTGCAGGCTGGGGTCGGGCGCCGGCGGAGTGGGGCTGGTGACCAGGAGCGCCGGATCATCCATCACGTCCAGCGAGTTTTGGCTGGGCATGGTCTCGGCGAAGGCCTCGTCATCGTCGTCGGTGATCGAAGGCAGCCTTGCCATTGGCGGCATGACCACGGCCTGCTCGATTGTATCGTCCCCACCCGGGCCCTCGGGCAGCTCGGTGGGCGTCGTATTGTCGACAGCGTCCTGGGAGCTGGGGGTCTCGACCGTGCTGAGGCCGGACTCCTTGCGGCCTACGAGGCTGTCAAAGGCTGGCAAGCTATCTTGCGATTTTTGGGTCGAAGGTTCGTCCAAGGATAGCAGGCGCGGGTCCTGCGCGGCGCCATCCATGGGGCTCATCTTCATCAGCGTGGGCGCGTCGAAGTCCTCCGTCTCTTCAAGGCCGGGCTTGGGCGCCTGCAGGCTCTCGTCCGTCTCACGCTCCATGGCCGAGGCCATCGGAGAGGGGCGCGTATCCGGCGCGCTGACTGCGGGCTTCGCCTCGATGCCGGGCAGCGAGATGTTGCCGGCTTCGATGGCGCCGGGCTGCACGCTCGCCTTTTCGGGGAACATCTCCGCGAGCAGGTGCCCGACCGCAGAGTCGCCGGCCGCCATGTCCTTACGCGCCGTCGTCAGCTCCATGGCGTACTCGGTCACCGCATCGGCGAGGGCTTGGGCGCTGGGGTAGCGGTCGTTCGGGTCCTTAGCGAGGGCCCGCATGCAGATCTCGTCGAGTCGCTTAGAGACGGGCGCGCCGCGCTCCGAGGGCGGGGGCACGACCCGACCGAGCACGTTTTCGATCGTATCGACCGCGGAGGCGCCCGCGAAGGGGTTCTCGCCCACCAGCAGCTCGTACATCAGCACGCCGACGCTGAAGACATCAACGCGCGCGTCGATGGGCTTTTCCTGAAGGCGCTCAGGCGCCATGTAAGCGTACTTGCCCTTTACGATGCCGGCCGCAGTTTGGTGTAGCCGCTCCGCCGCCGTGGCGATGCCGAAGTCCGTGATCTTGACCTCGCCCTCGAAGGACATCAGCACGTTCTGCGGGGAGATGTCCCGGTGCACGATGTTGAGCGGGCGCCCGTCGGTGCCGGTGCGGGTATGGGCAAAGTGCAAGCCCTTGGACACTTCGGCCACGAGGTACAGGGCCATCGGCACCTCGATCCAGCGGCCCTTGGAGGCGATGCGCTCATACAGATCGTAGAGGTTGACCCCGTGCACGTACTCCATCGCGATGAAGTAGGTGTCGTCCTCGCTGTCGAGATCGAAGACCTGGACGATGTTGCGGTGATGCAGGTGCATCGCAATCCGCGCCTCGTCGATGAACATGTTCACGAACTCGGGGTCGCGCGTGAAGTTGGCGTGGATGAGTTTGACCGCGACGAGGCGCTGAAAGCCCATCGCGCCGACGGCTTTGGCCAAGAAGACCTCGGCCATGCCCCCGTTCGCGATGCGATTGATTACTTGGTAGCGGCCCAGCGTGGGGAACTCTTCGGACTGGGGGGCGGACATGGGCGATCGAATACCGTGAGACCCGCGAGATCTTCGGCGGTGAATCGTAGAACGGGCCTGGTTCGGTCGCAAGTGATCCCCCGAGCACTGAGGTGCTCAGCGGATCCTTCGCGCCCGGCGAAGCACTTGGGTCAGGCGATCTTCCATCGCGCGCCGTCGGGGCTGTCTTCAATCGAGATGCCCGCCACCTTCACGTGGTCACGGATCGCGTCGGCAACGCCCCAATTCTTGGCCTTTCGCGCCGCAGAACGCAGTCCGACCAAGGCCTCGACCTCCGCGTCGCTGAGGTCCGCGCCCAGCTGCGCAAAGGCGTCAACGGCGGGCACTTCACCGGCGCTGAGCGCGGTATAGAGGTCGACCCGACCGGGGTCATCCCGCCATACACTAAGGGCTTCGGCTCGGGCGACCCGGTGCTCCGGGGTGCACCACAGGTCGAGGTCGGCGGAGCTGACCACGCCCGTCCGTCGCCGAATGAGAATCTCGAGCACCTGGTCGAAGCTCTCCAGCGCGGTCTGGATCTGCGCGGCCTCGGCGGGACCGGTTTCGGCCTGGTTCATCTGGGCCACGTACTCAAAGAGGATCGCCATCGCCCGGTCGACGTTGAGGTCATCTTGAAGCGCCTCGTCGAAGTCCGCGAGCGCCTTGGTGCTGGCGGTGACGATCGCCTCTGCGGCCTCGCCCTCGCCGGCGATCTCCGCGGTGCGCTCATACAAGGTCTGCATGCGCAGCCGCGCTTTGTGAGCCCGGGCCAGCAGGTCCAGGCTGAAGTTCATGGGCTGGCTGTAGCGGCCCCAAAGCAAGGCGAGGCGCAGGTCCTCGCCCGTCACCTTGCCCTCATCAAATCCCACCGCCTTGAGGCGCGGCACCAGGTCGGCGCGATCGGAGCCTTCGGGATCCAGCAGGTTGCGCACCGTGAAGAAGGTGCCGTCCCGCTTGCTCATCTTGCGACCGTCCACGAGCAGGTGGCGGCTGTGCACCCAATACCGGGCGAAGGAGCGCCGAGGCTCGTCATCGGGATTGGGCCCGGGCACGGTGACATCCAAGGCGCAGCAGCTCTGCGCGATCTCGCACTCATGGTGCGGGAAGATGTTGTCCTCGCCGCCGGTGTGGATATCGATGGTCTCGGCTAGGCAGGCCAGGCTCATGGCTGAGCACTCGATGTGCCAGCCCGGAAAGCCCTTTTTGATCTCGGGCCGAACGCCATTGGGCAACATACGTTGCAAGCGCTCCCAGTCCTCCGCAGGCCAGCCTTCAGAGCTGTGAGGATCCCACTGCATCAAGTGGGTGCCGTCGACCTTCCACAGCGCAAAGTCGCGAGGATCACGCTTTTCGGCACGCACGGAGACCCTGGAGCCGGACTCGAGGTCGTCGATGACCTTATTGGACAGCTTGCCATACTCCGGGAAGCTCTCGATGGAGAAGTATACCTGCCCGGTGGAGTCGGTATAGGCGTGGCCCTTTTCGATCAGGGTGTCGAGCATCGCCAGCATCTCGGGGATGTGACGGGTGGCCTTGGGGTGCAAGTCATCTTGCTCGGCTTCTTCGGGGCTGTAGATGCGAAGGCGCAGGGTGCGTGCATCGTTTTCGAAGGCCTCACGAAAGTGGTCGGCGACCCGATAGGGATCCCAGCCCATCTTGCGGGCCGCCTCGACGAGCTTGTCCTCGCCGGAGGCATCGGCCATGTCGTCCTCGGTGAGGTGGCCCACGTCGGTGATGTTCATGACCTGGCGCACCGTGTAGCCGCTGCGCTCCAGCACTCGCCTCAGGAGGTCCGAGAACAGAAAGGTCCGGAAGTTCCCGATGTGGGCGTAGGAGTAGACGGTGGGCCCACAGGTGTACATGAGCACCGATTTGCCCGCGGGATCACCGGGGATAAACGGCTCAACCGACCGCGAGTAGGTGTTGGTAAGGCGCAGGCCCGACATGGGGCCCGGAGCCTACAGCCCCAGGTCGCACCTTGCCAGCGAATGCGGCGTGGCGCTGCTTGGCTGGCGGCCCGAGGTGCCTGACGTCATGGTGTGCCCGGCCCCGATGCCTACCTTCCCAACGACGCTGCGGATGCTCTGCTCAGGCCGCTGGACGGCTTTGAGCTGTTTCGCGCTGACGCTGCCAACTTCCGGTTCGTCTTCGATTTCGAGCAGACCGAGCACGATGGGTCCCGCCTCAGTGTCTTCAGCTGCGCGCACTCGATGGGGTCCGGAGGCAGCGCCTTCTTTGGCGAGACGGTGTGGACCGTCGGGCTCGCGGAGCTGCCGCAAGCGGACTTTCCGCACTTCGTGATTCAGCCCCAGAGCCTGCTTCGGCGGCTGAGCGCGACCTTTCGGGCGACCGTCGCTCCCCCCCAACGTGACAGATGCGCAGCCCATGATCTTCTGCGCCACGCCCGAGGCGTTGGACCCTGGTGTGGCCAGCCGCGTCTTAAGCCACCTCGCCGGTTCCGAGAAACCCCTGAGCGCTGAAGCCGACCAGCAGCATCTTGTGCCCCGTCAGGATGGGGGGTCAGCGCTAGGGCCATCTTAGCGCCGGCCGTTCGTGGCTCGCTGCGCGTCCCTGGCCGCGGGATTGGGGCCGAGATGAGTGCATCGGCCGAGGCTTCGGTTGAAGTCCTGTCACAACTATCCCGCTAGCTCCCAGGTCGAGATCGGCGTTGTGCTTGTATGTGGCAGCGGAAAACGAAACGCGCCAGACGACTCGGGTGTCCCACTAGAGTGATCAACATGCATTCACTTCGATCTCGTTGCGTACTCATCGCCGGGGGCTTGGGTCTCGCAGCGCTCTGCGCTCAAGGCTGCAGCACGGACGCCAGCACTGGCCCCCTAGACACGGACTCCGGGGCCCCGGCGGACTCCGGCTGGGCGCAGGACACGGGAGTGGACACCGGCATTGATACCGGCGTCGATACCGGCGTCATGCTGGATTCGGGAGCCCCCCCAGACACCGGTGTGATGTGTTCGATGACGCTCGCCGACACAGCATGTCCCGCAACCTACCCCATCAACGCCAACTCAAGTTGCGGCCATGACGCCACCCGCGCCGTGATGTGCGGTCAGACGCGCGCTCTCTATATGCTGCCCGGCTTTGGAGCCACGACATGCTGCTACGACTCCACAGATACCCTGGTGGGCGCGACCGTGCGCAGTGACATCGGCGACGAGTGTTATCGAGAGACGGGCATAGGACCCGCCGCTACACTAGGCGCCGGCTGCTGCCTTGCCTCGGCGGATACTTCTTGCCCTGACGCCGGCCCCTCCGACACAGGCTCAGCTATCTCGGATGGCGGCGCGATCGGGGACGCAAACTGAAGAGCAGCCGAACGCTCCCCCGCAGGCAATGCGCCATATGGCCCTAAAGTAGGCCGGCCCAACTCATCTTGACGGCACCCTTGAGGTGCTTGAGACACGATCGTGAGCTATCGAAGTCGTGGCGCCGAGATCACCTGCACCTGCGCATCATGTGGTCGTGCCAATCGAGTGCCTGCCGGCCATCTGACGAGTCAGGGCCGCTGTGGCCAGTGCAAGACCCCATTCGGCCCTCTGGCGGCCCCTTTGGCGGTAGGCTCAGCCGCCTTCGATGCGGTGATCAAGAACGCCAAGGTCCCAGTGCTCGTCGACTTTTGGGCCGGCTGGTGCGCGCCCTGTCGCATGGCGGCGCCCCACGTGGATGAGACCGCCAAGGCCATGGCGGGCCGGGCGGTGGTGCTCAAGGTCGATACCGAGGCCCACCCCGAACTGGGGGCCCGCTACCAGGTCCGAAGCATCCCCTTCTTCATGGTATTTCACCGAGGAAAGGCGGTATCTCAGCAGGCCGGCCTTGTTGATGCCTCGCAGATGCAGGATTGGTTGCGCAACGCGGGTTGACGTGCGCCGAAAATCGCATCGATCCGGGCATAGGGGCGTGCCAGCGTGCTCATCACCTCCGGGTACGCAGGCATGTTCGCGCGGGGTCGAATATAGGTCCAACGCAATATTCAATGACCCGGCCGGAGCCTGTTAGGCTGCACGCATGCGCCTGGCGCTGCTCTTGATCGCCCAAGTGGTGACCCTGGATGTGCCTGATCCCCAGGCGGAAGGTCGCCTTGCGTTGCGCCTGCTCGACGAGGGCTACGAGGTGACGGCCTCTCAGACGCCCACTAAGGATAGGCTGCACCTACGCCAGACCGCCCGGGGCTTTGAGCTGCGCTGGCAAGGGCAGACAGAGGCCGTGCACGCGCGCACCCCGGCGGTGAGCGAAGTGGCCGCGATTCAAAAGGTGGTGCTCGCCCTCGCGCACGCCTCCCCGAAGCCGAGCGCGTCTGCCCGCAGTCTGCGGCTGGCCTGGTTGCCCGGGCTCTCCGCCGAAGCCCGAGCCCAGTGGGTGCATCGGCTGCTCGCCCAAGGGCGCATCCTCACGCTCAACGAGGTGGCGGGTGGCGGGCTCTGCCTCACAAGCCCCACTCGGTCCCGTCCGGGGCCTGTCAATGAACCTTGCGTACCCGTGGCTGCGAAGCCAGCGCGTCGGCCCGCTGCGACCGCGTCGCCTG
>SPJJ01051874.1_pt1 | contig 18542 bp, 10 predicted proteins | sample 3741741 | NCBI WGS metagenome assembly SPJJ01 (sample SAMN10925908, study PRJNA522277) | cold seep metagenome | isolation source: Elba SIP-enriched marine methane seep metagenome, extraction at timepoint T1 | place: Italy: coast of Elba, Mediterranean Sea | collected 2014-05 | reverse complement strand
CGATGGCGTCGCCTACGCCGGCGAGGACTGCGACGCGCTCGCGGACCGCATCGCCGCCCAGCGCGGCTACTCCGCCGGCGTCGTCGCCATCGCGAAGCTCGACGACATGGTCGTGCTGTGCCACAGCCCCGTCATCGAGGCAGACTCCGACCTTTGCGGTGAAGTGGGCCTCACGGTGCGCATGGGCGACCTGCGCTACCACCAGGTTAACGTCATCCCCACCCCCCAGACCCCCTCACCTTGGGGCATCTACACGGACGCCCATGACCCGCTGAGCGGGGAGACCATCTCCGCCAGCATCAACGTCTGGTCCCACGTCAACGACCTCTTCAGCCAAGGGGTGGTCGACAAGCTGCGTTACATCAACGGCGAGCTGAGCACCGGCGATGTCACGGATGGCACCTACATCAAGGACTGGGTCACCGCGAACATCGCGAGCAGTGGCCAGGGCCTGGCCCCCATGATGAGTCGCACCCAGATGCAAAGCCGCGTGGCGGAGTTCGCCGGTACTACCCCGGCCACGATGCGCGCTGCGCGCACCAACCTACTGCGCGACGAGACTCTCGCCGCCAAGATGGCCAGCCTCGACAAAGAGATTGGCGCCATCCGCGCCGACGCGCTGACCGCACCTGGCTCCGCTTCAACGTATGAAGCCCGCCGCCGTCGCGCCGTCGGCACCGAGCTTGAGGCCGAGCTGAATACCACCGCGATGCGCCAGCTCGCGGGCGTATCTAGCCTGCCCGTATCCGAGGGTACGATGCGACTGTCCTCGCCGCTGCAGGGCAATAACCCCGGTTTGCAACGTGCCTTGACGGCAATGAAGGAGATGGCCCTCGCGGACCACGGCGCCTGCGTGCGTCACGAGGCCCCCTCGCCCACCTCGATGACCGGCTTGGGCACCATTCTGCAGGCCAAGTTTGGCAGCTTTGATGCGAGCCAGGACGCGCAGACCCAAGCCGACCGTACGGAGCGCATGCGCAGCTTCATCGCGCAAAAGGCCCACACATCCGTCATTTTGCACGAGATGGGGCACTCCATCGGCATGCGCCATAACTTTGTCAGCTCGTCCTACGCCTGGGGATTCCGTCCCCAGTATTGGCAGCTGCGCACCAAGAACGGCACCCAGACCACCGAGTGCACCGACCTGACCGCCGATGGCGATGAGTGTGTGGGGCCGCGATGGTTCGACCCGGTCTCCACCGAGGAGCATGACCAGTTGATCTGGATGTTCATGCAGTCCTCCATCATGGACTACGCGGGTGAGTACACTCAGGACCTCATCGGCTTGGGCGCGTATGACTTTGCGGCGCCGCGCATGTTCTACGGTGACGTGGTCTCGGTATTGGCGAATGCCGACACCCAGCTCGGTACGCCGCGGGGCGCGGCCATGATCTCGCAGCTGGATAACTTCGGCGGCATCATCGGCTTTCAGTACTCCACAGACGGCGATAGCCAAAATAACGAGATCCACTACTCGCAACTCAACCGGCACTTCGACCTCATCTCCAACTGCCAAACCGTCAACCCGGACGACTTCAAGCCCAACAATTGGGATGAGGCGCGCAACGGCGTGTGGCACCCCGTGCTCGATGGCCAGCTGGTGCAAGTGGATGGACAGTGGACCCGCTGCGACCAGCAGCCGGTCGACTACGTGAACTGGCGGACCCTAAGACCCGCGAGCAACGCAGAAGCCGGCGGCTTTTCGAGCGGCAGCGGCGCCATCGACAGCCAGGGCCGAATCCGCGTGCCCTACGGCTTCGCCACCGACCGCTGGGCGGACCTGGGCAACCTGGCCGTCTACCGCCATGACAGCGGCGCGGACGCCTATGAGTTGTTCAACTTCTTCATCTCTGAGCAGGAGGTGAACCACATCTTCACGAACTATCGTCGCGGCCGTCAGAGTTTCTCGGTGCGCGGCGCGGTGAACCGCACCTTGGGCCGCTACAACGCCAAGATGCGAGACGGCGCCAAGGGGCTTGGCCTGTTCGCGAACATCTATCGCGACTTCTCACTCGCCGAGGGCTACGACTACTCGACGCTCTGGCCGGTTATCGTCGGCAACGCCGGCACCGATGACTACAACGGCCTTTCGACCAATGTCTTGGCATCCGGCCTAGCCTTTGACTACTTCACGCGGCAGATGGCCCGCCCGGAGCCAGGTGAGCACTTCATGGAGAACGGCGGCAACGTGCTGCGCGCCTCCAATGACGCCGCCGGAAACCCAGGTGCATCGGTCCTAACTGTACCCAATGGCGCCACCGGCTATTGGAATGACATCGGCATGGGCGGGCGCCCCGTGGGCAACGCCTTGGCTGATGACAAGGGTGAGTACGACAGCGACTTCACGATCAACGCCGGGTCCTACTATGAAAAAGTCTACTCCACGATGCTGCTGACGGAGTCCGTGGATAACTTCATCTCTGACTCCCGCCGCGACTTCACCGACGCCCGTTACCGCGCGGTCTCAATGGCAGACCTCTTCCCAGAGGGCTACCGGCGCTGGTTGGCGACCAACCTCACGGGCGACGATCGCATGAAGGGCGCCTGGGTGCGTTCGAACGCCAGCGGGCCGATCGTGGACCCCGCGACCGGCTTTCCGACATCACCCATTGGCGCGACCACCTGGTGGACGGAGCAGCCCGAAGTCTGCTTCCCCTCCTCCGGCACTCTGGCCTGCACCACGGACATCTCTGGCGAGATTGACCCGCCGGTGACCGCGATCGACCCCGAGGTGGGTTGGGAGCAGCAAAAGTTCTTGATCGCATGGACCTTGATGTATCTGCCCGAGAACCAGCAGCGCACCTGGCTGGACATGATGTCCATCTGGAGCCAGGGCGACGACTCGGATCCGGGCTTCGCCAACCGCATTGAGTTCCACGACCCCAGCGGTCAGATCTTCATCGCCAAGACCTATGGCAAGGAGACAATCTTTGGTGAGACCGTGCAAAAGGGCATCGGCGCTCGAGTCCTGGAGTACGCCAATGCACTGATGGAGCAGGCCTATGAGACCGACCCCGGGCCCGACCTCGACAACGACGGCACCCCGGACTGGTCGATTCCAAGGCTTGGACCGGACGGCATCCCCTTGGTCACCTATGACCCCAATGTCGCTCACATCACGCCGGATGGATTCATCAGCAATACGGGCTCTACGGGCTGCAACCGCCTGTCCAACATTGCCTGTAAGTGCACGCACAACCGGGCCTGTGTGCAGCTGGGCCGCTACAATGCAGTGCCGAACTTCCTGCGCAAGGCGATGCGAGACTATGGCCTGGCTCAGCCGAGCATGAAGGGCATCTATTAGGTTGCTCTGATGCTGAGTTGGTATGCCATGAGCGTCACCCTCGCGGTGACGACGTCGACGATGACGAGCACCGCCACGGTCGCAACTGAGGTTGCGGCGGCGGTGACCGCCACGACGACACCGACCACGGTGGTGGAGGTCGCGCCTGCGGCCCCCGCCCCCGCGGCCGACGCAACCCCACCCGGTTCGGCACCCATCACATCCGCCCCGGAGGCTTCGGCAAAAGCTGAGGCCCCCAAGACGCCTGCCTTCGCGAAGCGCTTCGCGGGCTCTCAGATGTGGATGGACACGTCGATCACGGTCGGGACTTTGGATCAGGATCTGACGCTGGACTACAACCCCACCGTCGTCTCCTCCCTATCCTTTTCCCCTCGCTTCTCTGTGACCAAGGACTGGCAGCTTCGCGGCCGAATTGGGGTCCGCGGAGAGTGGACGGACTCGGACATCACGGGCTCGCGCACGCGCGCGGAGTTCACCGACACCAGGCTACAGCTCTTCTACCGGAGCATCCCTACCTTCTATGGGGTCAAAGCGCAGGTGGCGGCCAACCTCGTCTTGCCCACCTCCGATTTCTCGAACGCCCTCACCATGCGGGCGGGCACGGGGCTGACGGGTCAGGTCTTTAGAGGTTGGGGGCTCGCAGGAGGCTCGGTGATGGCCATGGGCCTCATATCCTACCAGCACCAGTTCTTTGGGTGGACCACACCGGGTTTGGACGATGAGTTCCCATACCAGCGCCAGTGCGGAAGCGCGCTGGGCTCCGACGCCACCTCCGGCGTCGTGGGCACCTGCGGGGGGCAAAGCTCAGGCGTCTACAACGTTCCGGATGTGCTGTCCTGGTCAGCCGTGCTGCTGGGCTCGTGGGGTGATTGGTCCCCGGGCATGGTCTTCACCATGATCCACAACTTCCCCTTCAAACCGGAGGGAGGATTTGAGGTCTCAGACGCGGTGGTGGACCCCAACGGGGTTCGAGTATCTACGAGCTTTTCGGCGTGGATGGACTACCTGGTTCAACCATGGTTGACAGCCGAGCTCGGGTACTCGTTCTTGCAGAGGGCGCTCAACGGCAAGTCCAACTTCGGAAACCCGCTTTACAACCGCTACGGTGATAGCCGGCTATATCTCGGCATCAATATCGGCCTGGAGCAGCTCTACGGCGTCATCATCGGTGCCGACGCTGGTGCCGGCGGCGTGGTTCGTAACTGAGCACCCTGCCGCCAGGCTGAGCGCTGCCATCCAGGCGGGCGCTCAGCCGCCCTTCACCCCCGCGATATAACAGGTCCAAGCCGGGTCGCTATCACCCTGAGTCGCCTCATGGTAGCGGCCGGTGCCTTCGCCGGTATCGGGGTCCGTGCCCTCCCAGAAGATCTTCACGGCGTCAAAACCCGCCTCAAGCAACAGCTCCCGCACTTCGGGGATGGTCCAAAGGCGCCACTCATAGACGAAGGCGTTTTTGATCTCGGACTTATCGGGGAAGCGGAAGTGAATCTTGTAGGTCCCGAAGGCGTTGATCGGATCGTACTTATGCTGCTCCCAGACATAGGTATAGCCGGGGTGCTCGGTCTCCTCCTCGCGGTCGTCCTCGATGGACTCATAGCCACCAAAGAGGTCCAGCATCAGCACGCCCTTGTCGGCGAGGTGCTTGTGACAGGCTTCGAAGTAGGCACGCAGATCATCGCGGGTCTTAAACAGGCAGTACGAAAAGTTCTGGCCGGCCACGACATCCGCCGGCGGCGTCTCAGCGGTGCGCACATCGCCTTGAACGGGGTGCACGCGGGCCTGCTGCGCTTCGCTGAGATGCGACAGGGTGTGCTGACGGCCCCAGTCCAAACAGGAGGCCTCCAGGTCAACGCCCCAGGCCTCGTTATCTTCGCTCTTTTCGGCCCATGCGCAACACACCGCGAAGCTGCCACAGAAGTCCTCACGCAGGATCTTCGCCGGCTTTTTGAAGATGTTCTTATAGGTCCTGGAGAAGAAGCTGACGTCGACATCCGGGGCCTGAACGCTTTGCAAGTACAGCTCAAACTTATCGGCCTGCTTGGCCATCTTCTGCGGCCGCTTGGGGCCGCCACCCTTATTCTTCTTACCCTTTGCCATCTACTTATCCGTCTCGCCGCTCTTATAGTTGAGCGACGCACCGAGCTTGTTTGCCAGCCGGTCCTGAATCCAATGGCCGTCCCACCACTCCAGGGGCGTGACCGGCAGACCGTGCAGCATCATCGTGAAGTGTAGGTGGTCGCCGAGCGCAAGGCCGGTTGCCCCTGTGCGACCAATAGTCTGGGCCCGAGTGACCGTATCGCCCTTCTTGACCGAGATCTCGGACAGGTGCCCATACAGACTCATGAGGCCATAGCCGTGGTCGATCACCACCGCATCACCATAAATGCCAAGGTAGTCCGCGTAGAGCACTACACCGCTGTTCGCGGCGGGAATCGGCGCCCGACGTGTACTCGCGAGGTCGAATCCTAGGTGGTCCTGTTGGTCGATCTTCTTGTCCTGGTGATAGTAGGTCCGTCGGTCTGCGAACTGCGACACCGCCTTGGCGGACATCTGCACGAAGGAGCGGTCCCACAAAAAGTCCGCCTTCGTGTTCTTGGCGAGCTGCTCCAGCACCGAGTTATTGGCCTTTCGCATGACGCTGTTGATGGCCACATAGTCCTTCACCAGGTCTCCTGTGCTCTTAAAGCTCGGCACCTGGGCCATGATCTTGGGCACCACGCGCTTCATCACGCGCTCAGACACCCGGATAGTATCGGTCGCGAAGGGGCGCGGCGTGAAGCGGTCCACAAAGGGCAGCGCGAGGCGGTTATCGACCTCATCTGAGGCCACCAGCTTCACGTCGTCGGCATTGCCCATGTCGTAAGGCACAGAGAACAGCGCAAACTGCTCTCCCGGTTCACCACCCTTGAGCGGGTAGCCGGGAAAGAACCAATCACCGGCCTGCACACCATGGCGTGTCGCGGTGGGACCCACCACGTAGACCACGGCCTCGCAGCCGCCCTGGGCCGGGTAGATGTGGCTAGAGCGGACCTCTAGCGTCGGCGGCCTCAGCCGCACTGGCAAGGTGACTTGCGCGGTCTGTACGGGCGTATCCTTGAACAGCGAGCCTGCACCATAGGCGCTGACCCGCACCGTGGCCTCGCCTTCCACCAGCCCCTCAATGCTGTCCCGCCCAACCACAACCTCAACATCCCGCTGGGTCGTCGAGGGGCCCGTGCCGAAAGGGGACTTGGGCGCGAAGGACTGCTCGGCGAGCAACCTGGATTGCCCATTTTGATCCAGATGAACCTTGAGCGCCGTCAGTCCACGCTTGGGTTCACTGGCCCTAACGACGAAGACCGTGCGCTTTCCGATCGCCTTCTTGTCGGCCTCGAGGCTGACCACGGGCACCGCGCCCGCGCGAAACGCGAAGACCCCGGCGGCAATCAAGCCTCCAAGACCACCGAGGGCCAAGATGGGGACAAAGATCCGCCCCAGGCTCTTCTTCTTCTTACCGCTGCCTAAATACTGGGTCATCGATGCGCACCGCCGCCCGGCTTGTGACACGGCGTGCGTGACGCGACAAGCTACAGCCCAGGAAGGCTGGGCTGCTCTGCAGGGGTGCGAAGCTCGGCTTCGAGGGCGCGCGGAACCTCGCCCGTCTCGACGGCGCGCACGACCTCCTCGATGGCTCGGCCCGGGATTCGGAAATCCACCTTGCTGGTATCGATCGAAAGCAGCGGCGTCTCGGCGTAGCTTGAGAAGAAGCGCAGGTAGGAGGCCGCCAGATCCCGAATGTACTCGGGGTCCATGTTCTTTTCGTACTCGCGCCCGCGGTGAGCGATGCGGCGCATCACCGTCTCGTGGTCAGCGTGCAGAAAGATCACGAGGTCAGGCTGCGGGATCTGAGGGCGAAGCACCCCAAAGAGCTGTTCATAGATCGCCAGCTCGTGGCTCTCCAGGGTGAGCTCTGCGAAGACCCGGTCCTTGTCGAACAGATAATCCGACACGGTGCGGCGCTGAAACAGATCGCCTTGGGCGAGGACCTCCTGCTGCCGAAAGCGCGACATCAGGAAGAAGAGCTGGGTCGATAACGCGTAGGCCCGGCGGTCTTTGTAGAAGTCGGGCAGGAAGGGGTTCTCTTCGAACTCCTCCAAGACGGTGCGCGCGCCGATGTTTCGGGACAGCTGGTGCACCAAGGTGGTCTTGCCCACCCCGATCACACCCTCCACTACAATGTAGCGGTGGCGCGTTGCCCCCAGTCCCCTCACCAGCCCCCGGATACCGGGTCACGTCGTGCTTGTCCATGGCCTGGCGCGGTCCCGGGGGTTGCCACCGGTGCAGACCAGGACACGATCAACGGCTTTGTCTCCCGGCGGTTTCGTCGATATGGTGACGGCGATGAACTTCAAGCCTCTCGCCCTGCTCGCCGGCACCCTGCTGGCCTCCTCTATGCTTTCGGCCTGTGCAGCCAGCCTGTGCGAGCGCCGCGATAACTTCATGCACAGCAGCTGCGCCGGCACCAACGTGACCTACGGTGGGGATCCGATGTGCGAGAACAAGATCAAAAAGTGCAGCCCCGCGCACCTGGCGCAGTTCGAGGGCTACGTCGCCTGTCTGGAGGCCAAGAAGGTGTGCAGCATGGAAGTGCTCGCAAGCTGCGCCGAGCGCTTCCCCGGCGGCGTCAACCTCGTCTGCAACTGAGGTGCACCGATGCCCCGCGCTCACGGCCCGTTGACGCGCGCAGTGCGCCCCGCCCTTGAGGCTGCGGTGGTGCCCGGCAAGGCCGAGGGCATGACCGCCTACATGAAGCACCAGGGGCAGTACCTTGGGGTGCCCAAACCCCAGCGGGCCGCGGTTCAACGGACGCTCTTCCGCGAGCATGCGCTGACGGACCCGGCGGTGCTGACCGCCACCGTCGAGACGATCTGGGCGCAGGCGCGGTACCGTGAGGAGCGCTACCTGGCCCTCGATCTGCTCAGCCTGCCCCGCCACAACAAGCTGCTGGGCCTGCACACCCTGCCCTTATTGCAGCGGCTGGTCGTCGAAGGTGCCTGGTGGGACCTGGTCGACGCCTGCTCCGGGCCGCTGGGCGTTGTCCTGCTGCAAGACCGCCGCGCGATGAGCAAGACGATGCGGGCGTGGGCCCGGGACCCGGACCTGTGGAAGCGGCGAAGCGCGATCATCTGCCAGCTCAAGCTCAAAGAGGCGACCGATGCGAAGCTGCTGTACGCGGCGATCGAGTCCGCGCTCAGCGCGCCGGGCCTGGTGAGCGACCTGCCGCAGAGGGAGCAGCGCTTTTTCTTGAGCAAAGCCGCCGGCTGGGGCCTGCGCCAGTACGCACGGATCGAGCCGCAGGCGGTGCGGGACTATGTGAGCGACCACCAAGACGCCCTGCCGCGCCTGACGCAGCGCGAAGCGCTCAAACACCTGTAATGCTTTCGCCGCTTCGGCGCGGCGTGGTACTTCGGCGGCCATGCGTGCGACCCTCCGCCTCTCGATCTGCGCCCTCGCGGGCGTGACAGCCTGCAAGTCGGCGCCTCCCGCAGGGCCAACTGCGACCACCAAGGAGGCCCCGATGGCCAAAGACGTCAATGAAGCGACCGCCATGAAGGCAAAGCTCGCGCAGTTTGCGCAAGCTGAGTTGACAACCGATGTCAGTACCCTGCCGGAGGCTGAGAAGAAGGCCATGAAGGCGATCATCAAGGCTTGCGCCTTGATGGACCCCATCTTTGATCGCCAGGCCTGGGCCACCTATCCCGAGTTTCGTGCCGAGCTCGCCAAGGACACCTCCGAACTGGGACAGCTCAAGCTCGCCTACTTCGACATCATGCGGGGTCCCTGGGACCGCCAAGACCACCACGCGCCTTTTGCAACCGAGACGGCACGGCCCAAGGGCGCGGGCTTTTATCCACCGGACCTCAGCGCGGAGCAGTTCAAGGCCTACGTGAAGGCCCACCCCGAGCAAAAGCAAGCGCTGGAGAGCCTGTTCACCGTGGTGCGCCGCGATGGCGAGGGGCTCAAGGCCATCTGGTACTCCGAGGCCTTTGCGCAGTGGTTGGTGCCCGCCGCCGAGCAGCTCAAAGCAGCCGCCGAGCTGACCGAAAATGCCTCCCTGAAGACCTTCCTCAAGTCTCGCGCGGAGGCCTTTTCCAGCAATGACTACTACCAATCCGACATGGACTGGATGGACCTCGACTCCCGCGTGGAGGTCACGGTGGGCCCCTACGAGACCTACGAGGATGAGCTGCTAGGCCTCAAAGCCTCCTTTGAGTGCTTCGTCACCGTCAGCGACCCAGAGGCCTCCGCCAAGCTCGCTAAGTACAAGGCCATGCTTCCCAAGATGGAAGCGAACTTGCCTGTGCCCGACGAGGTGAAGACCACGCGGGGTTCGCAGAGCCCCATTCGTGTGGTCGACGTGGTCTATACGTCGGGCGATGCGCGCAAGTCGGTGCAGACCATCGCCTTCAACCTGCCCAATGACGAGCGCGTGCGCAAAGCCAAGGGCGCCAAGAAGGTGATGCTCAGGAACATCATCGAGAAGAAGTTCGACCTCATCCTGCGCCCCATCGCTCAGCAGATCTTGGACGAAAGTCAGCTTGCTCACCTGTCGGCCGAGGCCTTCTTCAACGAGACCCTCTTTCACGAGCTATCCCACAGCCTGGGGCCCGCCTTCGTGCAAAAGCACGGTCAGAAGATCGAGGTCCGCATGGCCCTGGAGGCCAGCTACTCGCCCATCGAGGAGTGCAAGGCAGACGTCATGGGCGCCTATGACATCCTGTACCTGATTGATGAGGGTCACCTGGAAAAGGACTTCAGGAACAAGCTGCTGGTCTCCTACTTCATCGGGCTGTTCCGCAGCGTGCGCTTCGGTGTCGCCGAGGCCCACGGTAAGGGCGCCGCTGTGCAAATCAATCGCTTCTTGAGCGAAGGCGCGGCCACCTACGATGAACAGACGGGCAAGTTCACTGTGCAGCCCGAAAAGCTTGAGGCGTCCATCGAAAAGCTGGTGCACGACCTCGTCATGCTGCAGCACAACGGCGATAAAGCGGCGGCGGACGCCCTGCTGACCGGCTTCGGCGGCATGACCCCGCCCATCGCAGCGGCCCTCAGCAAGGTGCAATCCATCCCCGTGGACGTCAAACCGTCGTACCCGCTGGCTGATTAGAGCGCCGACTAGGCCGCCATCTTCAAGACCCGCGCGCCCAGCATGGCGGCCCCTGCCGCCACCGCGGTCTGCGGGTCGTCGATGTGCATGCCCTGCCGTTTGAGCACCGTCGCCAGGGTCTGCTGGACGAGGGGAATGAAGGTGGTGCCGCCGATCATCACCACATAGTCGATGTCATCCGGTCTCAGCGCAGACTCGACCATCGTCTTCACGGTGATCTTCAAGCTGCGATCAACCAGGCCCTGCCACTTGGGCTCCATGCGGTCCCTCAGGACCTGCAGGTCCAGGTCACGCACAGGTCCGCTGGTGAGCAAGTCGCGGATCCGCAAGCGAACCTGCTCCGTGCCAGACAGCGCCTGTTTGACCAGCTCGCTTTGGTAGAGCACGCGCTGCCAGGCCACGACATCCTTCGTCAGATCGACCTTGTGCTCACGCCACACGCGGGAGCCCACGGCGTTGGCGAGCTTTTCATCAAAGTCGTCACCGCCGAGCAGGTTGTCACCGCCGGTCGCCAGCGCGCGCAGCGTCTGACCTTCTTGCAGCAGCACCGTCACGTCGAAGGTGCCTCCGCCAAAGTCGTAGACCAGCAGGCGGCGCCGGCGCACATTGGCCGCTTGATCCGCGCCATAGGCCATCGCGCCCGCGACCGGCTCGGCGACGGTATCGACGACGCGCAAACCAGCGAGTTTGGCGGCATGCACGAGATCCCGTTTTACGGCCGGGCCCGCGCTGGTGGGAATCGACAGCACAGCTTGACGCGCCTTAAGGCGAAAACGCGCCTCGGCCATCGTCTTCATGCGGCGCAGGACCTCCGCGACGAGCTGCACCACCGTGAAGGTGCGACCGGCGACTTTGATGACGACGGTGTTGTTCGGGCCCGCCTTCACGTCCACGGAGTTTTGGGCCGCAAAGAGGCGAAAGGCGCCATCGGTGGGCGCTTTGCCGAGCACGCGCTTGATGCCCCGGATGACGTTCTGGGGCTGCTGGGTGGCGAGCTGACGGGCCTCGAAGCCCACCTTGAGGTCGCCCCGGGGCGGCACGTAGATCACCGAGGGCACACAGGGTTGCCCGCGCTCATCCGGCACGATGTACAGCCGGCCATCCAACCAGACCGCGACGGTGCTGAAGGATGTGCCGAAGTCGATGCCCAGCACCAACTCTCGAGCAGCCATTGCATAGACTGCATTCGACCGATGGCGCCCGTTTTGAAGTGCCAACTGATGTAGGCCCTGCCGTCATGCGGGCTCACTCAGGGTGTTCCTCTGCCACCCGCGGCGGGTTCCGTGTATAGGATCTTAACGATGCATGCGTACCGGGCCCAAATCGGCATCTGCTCCCTCGTTGTGCTCTTCGGCGCTGCCTGCGGGGGCTCCAGCGAAGTGGACGCGGGGGCTCGGGATACGGGCACCCAGCGCGTCGACAGCGGCGTGGTGCCGGATACCGGCGTCGTACCCGACACCGGTGTGCAACCCGATACGGGCGTAGACACGGACAGCGGCGTCGTCCCCGATACAGGGGTCGATCCGGACAGCGGCGTGCAACCCGATACCGGCGTCGATCCGGACAGCGGCGTCGAGCCCGACACGGGTGTGGCGCCGGATACCGGGGTCGAACCCGACACCGGCGTGATGCCCGATACCGGCGTGACGCCCGATACCGGCGTGACGCCCGACACCGGCGTGATCCCGGATGCGGGCCTCGATGCGTCCGTGCCCGACGCCAGCCCCGACGGCGGCATGGCCGACGCCGGCCTGGACGCGGGCCAGACCGATACCGGCGTCATGCCGGATGCCGGCACCCCAGGCGTCTGCACGGACGGTGAGGAGGGCTGCCTGTGCGGATTCGGGCTCACCTGCAATGACCCCCTGCTGACCTGCCTCAACGTGTCCGGCACCAACGTGCCGCCCGCCAACCGCGTCAACATCTGCGTGCGCCAGTGCATCCTCGATGTGCAGTGCGCAAACTCTGTGGTGGGAAATACGATCTGCCGAAACATCACGGGCACCGACAAAGCATGCGTGGCGCAGGAGCTCGGAGAAGCTGAGCAAATCGATCTGAGCCGACGCCGGGGTGGCGTGATGACCGGCTGTGCCAACAACCTGTTCGCCTTCCCACCCTTCGCTGGGTCCGGCCTCAACAGCCTCGAAGATGACCAGGCCTCTTGCGGGCGCCCCTGCAACCCCGGCGCCCTACCCGGCACGGCCCAGGCCTGTGGCACTCTGTACCCCTACTGCAACCCGAACGTGCTGACCTCCAGCAGCACCCCGGGCGTCTGCACCCTGCGTCGCGCCAACCCCGGCGATGTCTGTAGCCGCAGCTCGGTGGTCGGGATCTGCGATACGACCACCAGCACCAGCGGTAATACGCCCCAGTCGCTCTGCCTCGGCATCCCGATGGACATCCGCGACCCCGCAGACCCCAGCCCCGTGCCTGCGGCCGGTATCTGTGCGCTCACCTGCAACCTCGCAGCGCCGGACTGCGGCCCCGCATCAGACGCCAACCTCGGCGCTGCGACGTGCCGGCCCTTTACCGCCGCCAATACCACCACGGGCCTGTGCTCCAACGAGTGCAGCCGTTGGCCCAGCACCTGCGGCAACCTGGGCGCCTTCAGCACCGGCACCACATGCACCGGCGATCTATCGCTGGAGGCCGGCCTCGACTTCAGCTTCTGCCGCAGCGTGATGCCCCCGGCCATTCCCGAATGGGACTGGAGCACGGCCTCGGGCACCGGCTGCCTGGGCCTTGCGGGCGGTGAGGCGCGCTGCGCCAACGGCACCTACTGCTTCAACGATGGCACCGGTCTGGGCGGGGTCTGCATTCGCACTTGCAACGCAAGCGCGGCGGCCAACGCCACCGGCTGTCAGAGCTCTCCGGTTGGCAATACGCGTTGCGACGATACGGTGATCGGCACCGCCACCGACGGCTTCGGCGCCTGCGCTCGACCTTAGGTGTGATTGCAGGCCCCGGGCCGCGCGGGCTCGGGGCATCGTATCGGTGGGGGCTAGGCCACGGCCGGCTCAGCCCAGCAGTCGCTCGATGTCATCCATGGTGAGCTCTTTCATCAAGCTCGCCTCGCCCGAGATGATCGCGTCCGCCAGCTTGCGCTTTTCGGCCTGCAGCTTGGCGATCTTCTCTTCGACGGTGTCCTTGGCGATCATGCGATAGGCGAACACGGGGTTCTTTTGCCCCATGCGATGCGCGCGATCGATGGCCTGGGCCTCGACCGCTGGGTTCCACCAGGGGTCGAGCAGGAAGACGTAGCTGCCCTCGGTGAGCGTGATGCCACAGCCGCCCGCTTTGAGGCTGATGAGGAAGACCTTGTTATCGGGGTCGCTTTGAAAGCGGTCCACGCCGGCCTGGCGATCGCGGGTTGCGCCATCGAGGTACTCGTGGCGAATGCCCTTATTGATGAGCCAACGGTCCACCACCTTCAGCAGCGTGGTGAACTGGCTAAAGATGAGGGCCTTGTGCCCATTGGCGAGCAGCTCCTCGAGCTTTTCGTACAATAGGTCGAGCTTCGCGCTGGGCTCGTCGATGCGTGACTTGTCGACCAGGCCCGGATGGCAAGCGGCCTGGCGCAGCCGCAGCAGCGCCTCGAGCACCTGGATCTTGGAGCGGCCGATGCCCTGCTCCTGGACGGTATTGGTGAGCGCCGCCCGGTAGTAGTCCCGCAGCTCGTCGTACTTTTTGCGCTGATCGCCCTCGAGCTCCACCATCAGGGTCAGCTCAGTCTTTTCGGGCAGCTCCTTGAGCACCTGCTCCTTGGTGCGGCGAAGCATGAACGGCCGAAGCGAGGCGCTGAGCAGCTCCAGCCACTCCTCGTCCCCGTTCTTGGCCTTCGCGGAGAAGTCCTCAAGCCCTCCCAGCATGCCGGGGTTTAGGAACTCAAAGATCGACCAAAGCTCGTCGAGGCTGTTCTCGATGGGCGTTCCGCTGATCGCGAGGCGGTACTCTGACCGCAGCAGCCGACAGGCCTTGGCCGCCTGAGACCTTGGGTTCTTGATCGCTTGGGCCTCGTCCAAGACGATGGCGTTCCAGCGGATCTCCAGCAGGTGCAGGATGTCTTGACGCAGGGTGCCATAGGTCGTGACGACCAGGTCCTGCTCATCGAGGTTGTCCTTGTACTTGAGCCGACCGGAGCCGGTGTACGGCACGCACTTGAGGTCGGGCGCGAACTTACCGGCCTCCTTGATCCAGTTATAGACCAGGCTCTTCGGCACCACGATGATCGAGGGGCGATGATCGCTGGCGCGACGCCCCAGCGGGCGCTGGCGCCCCTGCAACATGGCCAGCACCTGCACGGTCTTGCCCAGGCCCATGTCATCGGCCAGGCAGCCGCAAAAGCGGTTCTCTTCCAAAAAGCGCAGCCAACCGAGGCCGTCCCTTTGGTAGTCGCGCAAGGTGCCTTCAAAACCCCGGGGCTCCTTGGAGTCGGGGCGGCATTTTTGGCGCAAGACCTTCTGCATGCGGCCGAACTGGACGTCGACCTCCACCTCTTCGTTGCCCGTGAGCAGCGCGTCGATGATGCCGGCCTGAGAGGCCGCAAAGCGCAGCTTTTCGCCCTCGATCCGGCCCGTCTTGGCGAGGGCCGCGTAGCGGGACAGCCAGTCGGGCGCGATGCCCCTTGAGCCGTCTCGCAGCTTCACCAGGCCGTCCCCGGACTGCGCGCAGATCAAAAGCTCAGGCAGGCGGGCCTGCACACCGCCGAAATCCAAAACGGCGTCGACATCGAACCAGTCGATGCCCGAGTTGACCTTGGTGGCCAAACCACCGGAGGCCATGCGCACCTGACCGCCATCCGCCTCGATGTACCAACCCTCTTCGACGAGGGTGCGAATGACGGATGCCAGCTCCTTGTGCGCGATCGCGACCTCTCCCACGTCCGGGGAGTCGGCGGCCTCCTCGTCCAAGGCACGCACCGCGGCGATAGCCTCAGCCACGTAGGCGGTGGCCTGAAGGCCTAGCGAGCGCAAGCGCTCCAGCGCGGCCCGCTCCGCGCGTCGGTCCCGACGAAAGAGCTGCCGGCCCTTCTCGTCGGCCACCACGCGGCGGTTGGAGTTCACGCTGACGACCTTGCCGCCGTAATCGAAGCAGACCTTGCCGATCACAAAGCGCGCCTCATACTCGACGTTCGGGGAGATGAAGCAGACCCGGGGCTGCGGCTTGATGCGCACCTGGGACCAGTGAAGCTCCGGCGGCAGCTGCACTTCGGGCAGGTTCGGCATCGCCGACAGGCGCATGAGGAACTGGTCCTGTGCCTCGAAGGGCACCTCCACCGCGCCCTGACGGCGCAGTCGATCGATCCAGTCGAAGCCCTCCTGACCCGCGTGCAAGGCAAGGTGGTCTGCAAAGATAAGCAGCCCCGTCGACAGCGCCAGTCGCGGCGCCTTCAGGTCGAGCTGCTCCTCTTCGCGCGAAAAGTGGCCCCAAAGGCGCCAACCACGCTCCCCACGCTCTACCGATAGCTCGAAGTCGAAGATCTCTCCGTCATCCCAGGTGAGCGGCGCGGTGAGCGTGCCGGGCATGGCCGCTTCGCTGACAAAACGCCCCGAGGCGCACAGGTCGGGCAGGACCAAGGCGTACAGGCTGGGCCGCACCACGCTGCGCGAGTAAAGAGAGCCCGCGCCGAGCTGCGCCCGCGAGCGGTCCTCACCCGAGTTGCCGAGCAGCAGCTGCATGATGCGCCGGTCGACCGGACTGGGCAGTCCGCCAAGATCGTGGGGGTCGACCTCCAGCGGACGAAAGGCACCTTTCGTTCCGGTCTTGGTGGCCTCGCGCTGGTAAAAGTCGATGACGAGTTCGTCGCGCACGCGCGTCTCTCGCACGTTGAGCTGGTACAGGACCTCGCGGCGCTGGGTATCTTCAAAGACCTCTAGGACTTCGTCCGTGCCTGGCCCTGTGGGGCGGGCGCCGATGCGATCGAGATCATCCAGCCATCGCGGTGTGGGCTCCGCAACGGGCCCGCGTTCGGCCGTGCGTCGTGCGCGCGGCTGCACTGTGGCGGGGTCGTCGGGGTGCCGATCCGTCCGTCGTTCTTCGATGTTTGCGCTCACTGGCCCCTGGATCGTCGAGCCGGAAGGCTACGAACTCTTCGCAAGTTCGCTTCGGTTCGAGACGATGCGGGGACCTTACATGCGGGATGCGGGGGACGCAAGCCAGCCTTCGCCGGCTCGCTCGAAAAGATTTCGCTTCAACCGTTTGCCAAATTGTGCTCGGACAGTCCGGAGCGCTCTAGCAAGGCATCCAGCGAAGGCGGACGGCCCATAAAACGCTCAAATAGCGCGGCGGGATCATCGCCATCGCCCTGTTGCAAGATGTCTTCGCGAAAGCGCCGACCGACCTCAGGACTGAAGACACCTTGCTTTGTGAAGGCGGTGAAGGCGTCTGCGTCGAGCACCTCAGCCCACTTGTAGCTGTAGTAGCCCGCGGCATAACCCACGGCGGACGAAAACAGGTGTCCAAAGCCCGCGATGAAGGCGTATCCGTCGAACAGGGGCGCAGGCGCAAAGCCTTGCATGCTCGCTTTCGAAAACGCGACCACGTCGCCATCGGCGCCCGGGTCGTAGGTGGTATGCAGCGCAAGATCGGTGGCGGCAAAGCCCAGCTGACGCATCATCGCGTTTGCGGCGCGGTAGGTCCGAGCCGCGATCATCTTATCGAAGAGCTCGGTGGGGATGGTCTCATCGGTCTCATAGTGCCGCGCGAACAGGTCAAGGGCCTGCCGCTCCCAGCACCAGTTCTCCATGATCTGAGACGGCAGCTCCACGAAGTCCCACGCGACATTTGTGCCGGCCAGGCTGCGGACCTCCACCTTTGACAGCAGGTGGTGCAGCAGGTGCCCGAACTCGTGAAACATGGTCTGCACTTCGTCGTGGGTCAAAAGTGCCGGCGCGTCGCCCACGGCGGGCGTCACGTTGGCGCAGATGAGGCCCAGGTGAGGCCCGCAGGTATCACCGCTGAGCACGCCGGAGATGAGGCCGTTCATCCACGCCCCTCCCCGCTTGGTCTCCCGCGGAAAGACATCCGAATAAAAGGCCCCCAAACGGGTGCCCGAGCTATCCAGCAGATCATAGGCCTGCACCTGCTCATGCCAGGTGGGCAGCTGTGGGTTGGGCGCCACGGTCACGCCGTACAGCCGCTCCGCGGTCTGAAAGAGCCCCTTCATCACCGCGTCGAGCGGGAAGTAGGGTCGCAGCAGCTCCTCGTCGAAGTCGAAACGAGCCTTGCGCTGCTTTTCGGACCAATAACCCACATCCCAGGGCTGCAAATCGAGCGCAGGATCGCCGCTGGCCTCACGGGCAAAGGCCAACAGCGCCGCGTTCTCGGCCTCGAAGAAAGGCTCTGTGCGCGTCTTGAGGTCATCGACGAAGGCCAGCGCCGAGGCGCCTGTCTTAGCCATTCGGTCTTCGAGCACCAGATCCGCGAAGGTCTCAAAGCCCAGCAACTTGGCCTGCTCATTGCGAAGCGTGATGATCTTGTGAATGAGCGGCGGGTTGCAGCGTTCGGCTTCGGTCGCGCGGGTATTGTAGGCGCGGTAGATCTTCTCTCGGATGCCGCGATCATCGAGGTAGGTCATCACCGGGATCACGCTGGGCGCCTGCAGAGTGAAGCGCCAACCTGCCTTGCCCTTCTCCTCGGCGCTTTGACGGGCCGCGGCCTTGGCGCTGTCGGGAAGGCCGGCCAGCTGGCCCTCGTCCGTCACGAGCATCTCGAAGGCCATCGTGGAGTCGAGCAGGTTCTGGGAGTACTTGGCGGTGTGCTCGGCGAGGTCCCGGCTGATCTGCTCGAGGCGCGCCTTGCCGGCCTCATCCAGCTCTGCGCCGTGGCGCTTGAAGTCGTCGAGGGTCTTCTCCATGAAGCGCCGACGCGGCCCGCTCAGGCCCTTGGCCTCGTCGGTCTGTGCAAAATCCTTGAGCGCCTCATACAGCGGCCCGTCCAACGGGATCGACGCGTAAAACGCGCTGATGTCCGGCTTCACCTCGTTATAGGCCTCGCGCAGCTCGGGGGAGCTGACGACCGACTCAAGGTGGGAGACCACCGTCATCGCCAGCTCCAGCGCGTCCGTGGCCTCGTCGAGCACCCCCAGGGTGT
>SPJJ01008528.1_pt1 | contig 18557 bp, 41 predicted proteins | sample 3741741 | NCBI WGS metagenome assembly SPJJ01 (sample SAMN10925908, study PRJNA522277) | cold seep metagenome | isolation source: Elba SIP-enriched marine methane seep metagenome, extraction at timepoint T1 | place: Italy: coast of Elba, Mediterranean Sea | collected 2014-05 | reverse complement strand
TCGTCTTGAATCCGCTACATTGAATTCGAGATGGCGAACTGGACCGAAATCCCCGAGCTCTGCGAAGAAACCCCTGAGGCCCACGCCGGGCGCGTTGCTCACATGCGAGACCAGGGCAAGGACGTTTCTAGCCTTCAAGATCGGGACAGATACCGCATCAAGCACAATCGGGCCCGACGAGTGGGCGACTCCTACGACTGGGATGACATCCCGCAGTCGTGGGACGTCTACTGCGGGACGACCATGATCTGCTCCTCATGGAAAAGCCGGTCGCACGCACAGGAGTTCGTTGACGCTCGGTGTTCCGCATAGGCCTACCAGGCCACGCACCCGCCCCGTACCCTGCAGAGGGTCGGGGCTTTCGGGGTGTGAGCAGCAGACGAAAATGGGATTGCATCGGCCAGGATGAGTACGCAAACGCGTCCAACCCGTTTAGCGTCGGTGTTGAGATCGCCGCTCAGGCCGTTCGTGGAGCTCGAGTAACCCACGGAGGTAAGCGCCACAACGCAGGACGGCCCGTCGTCATCCCCAAGGATGAGCGGGTCGACTTGCGCGTCACGATCCACAGGAAGCACGCAGAGGCACTAGACCGGTGGGCGGAGTCACAGGGCTACCGGGACCGGTCGGAGGCTGTCAGGGCGTGGCTGGAAGGTCTGCCGGAATGATCTTCAGCGTCTCGAGCCGGTAGCAGACCCGGCTGACCACCGTCTCGAGCTCCACCACCTCGAGCTTGGTACCTGGGGGCACCTCGATCTGCCGGGCTGCCCTCAGGGCGTCGTCAGCACTGCGGTAGGACTTGCACTTGCGGATGTCGTAGGTCCAGCCGTCGGCCTCGTTCTGATTCCGGCGCTTGCGCCAGTATTGGTGGCGGCTCCGATCGAGGTCGGGGAGCATGATGACGTAGTGCTTCTGGCCGATCATGTTCACGACTTCCCAATCCTCACAATCTCGAAGCCGTCATGCGTGGCCAACCCCTCAGCGTTCGCGGTGTCTCCCGGGAACAGCACCCAGAGCGGCATCTTGCAGGGATTCCAGGGTAGATAGTCTGTCATGGCATGGGCCATAGATGCCAAGGTGGCATTGCGGGCCTCGGTACCATCCTTGAGCTCAGGCCATACCCCAAGGATGGCGTTACCCCTCGACTTTATGTGTCGGTGGCACACCATGTCTGAAGCATCGGCACCGTGGATCACGTGGCTGATCTCGTGGAGCTGTAGCGTGGCATCCAGGCAGCTCAGGTCTGCTGGGGTGGGGTGGTAGTCACGGCCGCCGCTGATGATCGCTACTCGCATGGCGGGTAGCCCTCGCGGATCTCGACGTCCACCTCCTCGGAGTAATAGCCGTTCGACTCGCCTAGCCAACGCAGGGTCACAAATCCGTTCACGGTGGCGAACTTATAGAACGTCCACGTGTGACTCTCGCTATGCTCGTCGGGCGGATCGTCGCTGTTGGAATAGCTCTCGCACATCTTGAGGCTGGAGAAGAGCAGGTCGTCAGGATCGCCTGCCACGTCCTCAAGCTCCACCATCTCGCAACAGCATTGGTCGTGCCACAGGACCAGGACGCGCCCACTTTTCGACCGCATGCGAACCCAGCGGGACCCATTGTGCATGCCCTCGATCTTGATGACCTCCTCGCCAAGGAAGTCTGAGATCTCATAGCTGATGACTGGTGTGGTGTTGGTCATGTTCACTCCTCGTCTCCTCTCGCAGCTGCCTTGCTGCTCATCTCCATGCCCGTCTCAGGGTCTACCCATGTGACCACCGCCAGGTCTCTGCGGCTCGTCAGGTCGTTGCTGGGGCGCTTCAGCAACCCGTGCGAATCGAGCTCCTTTCGAAGCCGGCGCTCAGCCTTGCTGGGCTTGGGGCCCCTACCCTGTGCCCACAGCTCTAGGGCTCGTTCCTCAGGGCTGTCTGGTTCGATGCTTGCCCGTCTCATACAGGCCCGCACAGCGCATCCGTCCCATGGGGAACGGTAACCTCTCGGGCCCTTGCCCAGGGATGGGCGGGCAGCCTGGGGGCCCTTGCGATGGCTCAGGGCGTAGGCGACAGCATCGCGGCAGCTATTGAAGGTGGCGTCACTCATGGTCGGCCAACTTCTCCGCCATTCTCATATAGACACCACCGAGCGAGGTCCTCGTCCTCTATTTCGGAAACCGCAAGCAAGACCATGTCCTCTTGTGGATAAAGATCACGATGCTCGGCAATCCGCCGCAGGGGGCACATGCTAGTAACGAGGTTCAGCACACTGGTGCCATATCTATTGCGAATCTGAACGGTTAGCAGTTTCACTGATCTTCACCCCTCATGGTCGCCCCGCTCGATTGCTGCGATAATCTTGTTCATCTTGTGCTCAAAGTCTGAGGTGCCCTTGGTGGCCTCGCTGCGCAGGTAGGCGATCACATCCTCTCGCTCGGTGATGAGCTTCTCAAACTCAGACGGCCAGTTATACCTGTACTCCTCAAGTGTCGCCATTCTGTCCCCCCTGAGTGTACCTCCGGAGTACCGAAGGTGAATCACCGTTCCGTCCACAAGCTCGATCATGCTCATCACACACCCCCAACATCGCCTCGCACACTGCACGGACTCGCCTCACGCCACCCTCAGCGTGGTGCACCGTTTCCTCCTCGATCCCGTAGGCCTTACAGAGGGCGTCTAGGCTGGTCTTCTTGTGACCGGCCATCCTCGCCATGGTCTGCACGTCGATCGCGTTGCAGGGCATGAGCCACTGTTCGGCCCGAGGATAGAATCCGTCGGCCAGGCGTCGGATGTCTGCGGCGTACACGTTGACGCCTACCAGGATCCGACCGAACACGGCACGGGCGATCTCGTCGCGGACATCCTCCCAGTGCGGGGCGTCGCTCCACCCCCTGCGGTTGAACCCGTTGACCTTGGATGCTCGCTTGATCTGAGCCCATAGGATCGGGTCGTGCCGTTCGATGAAGTCCAGCAGGTCGGGACGTGGCTGGATGCGCCAGCTTTGCGGCGCCGCCTCCTCCTCGAGCCACACGGACACCTCGGTCAGGAGCAGGTGATCGACGCGGAAGCTAAGGAACTCCGTGTCGATGTATGCGACCTTGGCCTGGTGTGCCCAGGGCCACCGTGGCCGCCCCTTGTCGTTCAGGGGCGGCGCAGGCATGTCGTAGGCCTCGTGCCATGCTTGCTGTGACTGCATTGGTCAGCTCAGGTGGTTTATGAGGAGCAGGCCGAACAGGGCCGCAATCGTGACCTCATCAATCGCCACGCCTACCCACTTAGGAGCAGGAACCCGCACTCCCTTGCGCTTTCTGATCGCTTGGAGACAGCTGAAAAAAGCTGCGCTAACGTTGAGAAAAACGCCGAATGCAAAGACGAATGTGAGCACATCGTTCATCGACGCCTCACAAGAAACACCCCAATGATCGCAATGGCCAGGATGGCTGAGATCCAAAGCGGCGACGTCACCCACCACCAGGACCATCCGGCCACAGGGCCAATCTCTGCCAGCTTCAGGACCAGGAAGACGATAAAGACCAGCACGCCAAGGCCGGGCGCTGAGCTCGCAGATGTGTTTCCGTCAGCCATCAGAACGGCACCTCGTCGTCACCGGTGTCAGGGCTGCTACCGCCAGGTGAGCCGCCGTGAGATTCGACCCCGCCGTCGCCCTTCTTGCCCAGGAACTTGACCTCCTCGGCCACGATGTCGGTGCTGTACTTCGTTACGCCGTCTTTGTCCTCGTACTTGCGAGTCTGCAATCGGCCCTCCACGTAGACCTGTCGTCCCTTGGACAGATACTCGTTGCAGGACTCGGCTTGCTTGCCCCACACGGTGATGCGGTGCCACTCGGTTTCGTCCTCCCACTTCTCATCGCGCTTGACGCGTCGGGTCGTGGCGACGTTGAGGTTGCATACGGCGGTCTGACTGTTGGTGTATCGGAGCTCCGGGTCGCGACCCAGGTTGCCGACGATGATTGCTTTATTGATCACTGGCGGTCTCTTTCTTCTTTTTTGAGATTCAAGGAACGAGCCTCAAAGTCGGCTCTGCCCCAGGTTGAATAGCGGTCGTATTCGACCTCATTGTCAGTCGAGTCCACAACGGACCACGGGTAATCCTCATCATCCGTCGCGGCGATGACCCACTCCTTTCGGGCAACGCTCTCCATTGATTTCACCAGCCAGCCCAGATACGTTTGGGCCTTCCTGGCATCGCTGATGCTTGAGCCCTTGTGCCCCATGCGGTGAACGTACTTCATGACGTGGCCAGCACAGAACCCCTGGAATCCGTGAATGCTAAGCTTGGCGTGGATGACGTCGATCGACTCGATGCCGCCCACCTTGTAGTGGTCTGGATCGTGTGCATCACTCACAGCGCATTGCCTCGTCTTCCCGGTTCCAGCCGTAGCGGAACCCGTCGTCTGCGTGGAACTCCCAGTATGACCCGTCGCCCTCGTATCCCTTGCGCTGCCCCAGGGTGACGACTCGCTTGTCACCGGTGCGCTCGTGGAACAGGATGATGCGATCGCCGGGCTTTAGCTCGGTGGCCTGGACTCGGGTGTAGTTCTTGGTGTTCATGCTTCCTCCAGCGCCTTCATGCGCTCAGCCATTCCGCCAATGGCCTGGGTGTTTTGGACGACCTGGGCGGTCAGGTCGAAATCGGGGCCGCCAACAGACTCAGCGCCCTTTCGGTGTGCCTCGCAGTCCTCAAGGTTGCGTAGGCGTTGCTCGTGGTCGGAGATTGCGTGGCGGTCCTTGCGTTCGGCGTAGACCGCCTGGGCCACTGCTGCGAAGAATCCGACGAACAGGGGGAGCAGGAGCCAGATCCAGGTTTCAGCGTCCATAGTTCTCCTTGAGGTACTCCATGCTCACAAACCGTGGTGAGCCCATGCCCCAACCGTTGAGGTCGTCGATCACGACAACACCGCGACGTTCGTAGCCATCGGTGGGGCCCCTGTACTCCTCGTTGTGCAGGTAGCAGGAGCCGGCGATCACGGCGAACGTCTCTTTCTCCCAGGGCACCGCGTAGGGGTGCGTCAGGTGGGCCACGCTGTAGCCTTGCTTGTGTCCTGCCACCGAGCTCCCCCGAACACGGCGAACCTGCACAGCGGCTGACGGCTGCCCTGCGCGGCGCCCGGTGGTGTCACCGTTGGCGTTCAGGTCGAACAAATGGCAGTAGCTGACACCGTCGACATGCATGGGCGCCATGAACTCTGCGACCTGGATGCCTGGGAAGTCATCGAGACCGTAGAACGTGTCTCGGTCGATTAGCCCCTGGAGTCTTGGGTCTTCGCTGATCGCCCGGTCTAGGCGTTGCTCGTGATTGCCCATGGTGAAGCCGATCGTGTCGGGCAGGACTCCGTAGCCCATGAGCGTTGAATAGAAGAGCTCGAGCGCCTCATACCCAGCGTCACGATCGTCCTGAATCCTCCGCCCCTCGGTCTCGAGGCTGCCCTTCTTAGACCAGGAGCTCAGGCTTGGCATGTCCCACCAATCTCCCATGATCTGGATATGGTCGGGCTCCCGATGGTCTGCGATGAACCGGGCGATCCAAACAAGGTGGTCGGTTGGCACACCTGGGCGGATCTGGGTGTCCGGAATGACGATGTGGCGTTTACGGTCCATGGTGCTGCGTTTTGCTGTAGTCGAGTGGGCAGGAGTCGAACCTGCGAACCCGGGACGCTATCCCGCGGACCTCACCACCGGTCACGTCGCCACTCGTTGGCGTCGCCTGGTCCTCCGTTACAGACCAACACCGTCGGCGCTGCTCTCGCTTTACCTCGGTGCGGGAGGGGTGTCCCCCAGCGACAGGGTTAGTTGACCAGCTTAGGCGCCAGCTTGCCTAGTCCTGCTCACCACTTTTTTTGTGGTCCTGGGGTGTCGTCATCGCCGTGCGCCCAGAGCAACGGATCCTCGCCCACCGACATGGAGCGCATGATCTCGAGAGCCCTGTCCGAGCCCTCATCATCTCGAGCGTGGGACTTTGCGTCACGAGACAGCTGGTGAACACGCTGGTGGGACAGTCCCATGAGTTGGGCAACCCACCTTTCGGTTTGCGGACCTCGGTCTGCCACGTCGAGGGCGCAGGTGTCTCCCGTTTCGCTCGCGATCGCCTCCGCCAAGGTGTCGTCGTCTACATCTGGTCCGATGGCCTCATGGCCAAGGTGCCATTTGCATGTCAGAAACGGACACGGGCGCGGCATGTCGGCGCAACCCTCACGGGTTTCTGGTCGCTTCTCTGGGTAGACAGGAAGTTTCACAGCGGGATCTCCCCATCGAAAAACGAGCATGAGAAGCGGCACTGGTCACCCAGGAGAGAACGGATTGCGCATGCGGATTCGAAGCTTAGGCGAAACCACTCCCCGTTCCAGTGGTGGCCCGACGAAAGCAGCTTGTACTGAAGTGCCCGCTCCACCCTCGTGCAGGTCTCAGGGCTCGCAAACTCCCTGGCAGCGAAAATGGAAATGTCTGGGGTAGGCATGCTACCTGCCAGGCTGGACATCCTGCTCTTCAGATTCGATGCGACCCCAATCTTGATATGGGCGCAGCGGGTTGCTATGGCGTAAACGCAGGGGCCGAACCTGCCTGGAATGGAGAACCGGTGTCGTTTTCTCTCCCTCATCCTTGACACCGCATCTGACTTATACAGCTTACCGCAGCTGCTACACGCTCCAGATGGGTGAAGGTAGAGCGAAAGACCGGTGTCACGCCACTCCGTGCAACAAGATGGACAGAGGTGGCCGGGATAGAAGCCCTTGGGGGTGACAAGTCCTGCCATGGCCGTCGACACTGCTTTTACTGGTAGCTGTTCGATTCTCATTTCCGTTTCCTCTCCGTCAGTCGGTCGTGCGGGGCGTCTACATCGAACAAGAACGTGCCCCGCTCCTTGCTCGAGCCGGTGTTCTCGGCGCTCTTCCATTTGTCGATCTCCGCTATGAGGAGCTTGGCGCCGGTGGTCTTGCTGACCTTGGCTCCGACCATCACGCAAGCCCATGCGCCCTGACGCATCACGGCGCCGAATGGCATCTCGTCAGCTCGAGGTACGCGTCCGTCCTTGGCGCTTGCCTGGGTGCCTGTCTTTTCGATCTGCGATAAGAACACTAGGACGAGACCCACCTGCTTTGCGCGACCGGCCAGGGCTGCAACGCACTGTCGCCACCAGTCGTTTGTTGCCTCCCCCTTGTCAGGTTGCATGAGCTGGGCAAAGTCGAAGAACACCGCCCGGTAGCCCTTGGCAGCAAACACGTTGAGCGCGCTAAGCACTGTGCTGATTCGGGGGTTGGGCAGATCGACGATCCGCATGTTCTCGCCAGCTGGGCCCTCGATCGAGGCCGTGGCCTGGCGCATGATTCGGGCCAGGTCGTCCTCGGTGGGGTTACGCCCTCGAGGCCCCCGACCCAACATCAGCGCCTTGGTATCGAGCAGGTCGGATGCGTCTGCGAGGGTTCGACCAGCGATGTCGCGATCGGAGTCCTCTGCGGTCCAATAGACGACCTTGTGACCCGTGGTCGCTAGGTGCTCAGCGCACTTGCGGGCGAATGTCGTTTTGTGCTCGCTCGATCGCCCACCGACGAGGTGAAGTTTGCCGATGACCCAGCCGCCGGTGTGACTGTCAATATCGGGCCACGGCAGTGGCAGTGTCCGGATCTTCTCCGGGTTGGCCAGGGACTCGGCCCATTCCGTAAGCACCTCCATGGCGACCTGCCCATATGGGCGGCCCGGTAGCGGCCCCATTGACTGCGCTTCGGCCAAGGCGCTCACGTGCTCCTGAATCGCTTTTTGTATGTTGGTGGCACCCTTCCCCCTCAGCGCACGCAAAAACGCAGTGGCGGAAGCCTCAGCCGCCTTGCGGGCGAACTCATCGTGCAGTCTTCCGACCGATCCGGCATAGTGGTGACTCAGAAGCCCTGTTGCTGAGTCAAATGTGTCGGTGTATGTGAGCAGGCCGCTGGGGTCGGTGTCCGAGGCCAGGGCACGGTGGGCGTCGTCGATGGTCCAGCCGGGTCGCTGGAGCACGTGGGCCAATGCGCGGTGGCGTCGGTCGGTGAAATGCTCGTGCGTCAGGCTCGAGGTGAGCGCATCGCTGGGGTGCACCAGCCACCAGCCGAGCACGCGTCGTTCGTCGCTCATCGGAACTCCGGGGGCAGGAGTGAGTCCAGGGGCGAGCCCTGGTCCAGGTCATCGCGCTCGAGCATCCGGGCGAAGTTGTCGGGGCGGTGCAGGGTGCTGAGCGTCAGGTACCGACGGGCCGCGTCGAGATCCCCGCGGTTGCTGGCCTCTGCGCGCCGGATGACCGCTTGCCAGTCGTCCATCGTGTGGCCCAGGTCGATGGGCTTGTTCGCCTGTTTGACCTGCTGCGGCTTGGGGTCGGTCTCACGGGACGAGATTCCAAGCCGTCGTCGTGCCTCGACGATCCACCGGGTGACCGTGCGGGCTCGCTCAACTCGCGCGCCCTTCGCACCACTGCCAGTTGTCTTCTCTTTCTCTTTCTCCTTTTCTATCCTCTCTCTTTCACAGTATGGCAATGCCATTGGAGAGGTATTGGAAAGGTATTCGGATGGTATTCCGTCCAAAAAACCAAGTGATTGATAGTGTTGACAAAACGCCTGCTTGAGTGGCGTGTTGGCAAGCATCGCCAAGTGTGCCATCACACCTTTCATGTGTTTGTCGGTAGGTGTGCGGCGAAGTTGCTTTCGCCACATATTGGTCACCCAGATCACCGAGACAGACTCATCCCATTGGATGATCTCGCTCCTCGAGAGCTCCTCAAGTGCAGACTTGATGCGACCTTTGGTGATGCCGATCGACTCCTCTGCTAGGGCAACAGACATCCTGAAGATGCCCGACCAGTCGGACTGGTCGCAGGTGATCGCGTAGACAAAAACGAGCTTTGCGTCTGGGGTCAGGGCGAGGAATCGCTCGTCTCCCCACATCTGCGTTTCGATGGTGCGGCAGTGACTAGGCATTGCGCTCCTCCGATCGATCGAGCAGGGACCAGCCCCAGGACATGCAGACCCAACCCTTGAGCTTCATGCGATCACCCCAAAGTGAATGCGCCCAACCTCCGAGAACACGTCAGCGAACCGGTAGGGCCTCGAGCCCCAATAGACGATCGCGACGTCCTTTGGGTTGCCTCGCTTGATCTTGCCGTCGACCATGAACGAGGGGCGACGGTTGAGGTAGCAGCGGGCTGGAGCTCGCTCGACTAGGGGCCAGTGCTTGGCGTTCATCGAGCAGGGGATTAGTCCGATGATCTCAAGGCTATCGGTTCCGCCCCACTTCTCCCACTCCGATGCGGCCTTGCGAACGGCCTTGCCCGTGTGGGACCACGGAGGGTTGAAGAAAATACGAGAGTGCGATGCCCAGGAGCACCCAAAGCCATCCATGGCTTCGTGATATCCCCCAACGCCTGGTCCGTACCATTGACACCTGGCACCGGTGACACTCTGCGGATTGCTGAACGGGTCCAGGTCGATGCCACCCATAACGCCGTGCACTAGCTCCACAATGTCCGGAGGCGTGCACCAGTGCTGGGATCCGCCGCCTTTGGTCTGCCCTCCTGGGCTTAGTTTCGTGTCGGTCACAGAATCACCCCTTCTCTTTCCATCTCCGCATCTTGTCGTCCTGCCAACCACTGCCTTCGGGCGCCTGCCTGGATATCCCGGATAACGTTGGGAATCCTACCCTCTGGCACCTCGAGCGAGGTTATTGCGATGGCCGCAGCATTGTCGGGGTCGTTCGCGAATATGACGATCGCCGCGTCAACACTGTTGACCATTCCGTAGCTGGTAACCTTGCCAGTGGTCCAACAGACATCACGGCTCGGGTGTGGCCAGTAAATGCACGGCCAACCCTTCTGTTGCGCTTGCTCTGGTGTCAATATGGGCACACCGACTCAGCCCCGCCCGGAAATCCGGAGCGGGGTGGGCCCTGCGGCGTGGTCGGAGCGGGGCTAGCCGTCCACAATGTCTGCGAGCTTCCCGAACAGCACAGGCCAGCACTCTTCAAGTGAGGCATCGCCCATCATGAAGCACGCCTCGGCGCATAGGCCACGCAGGCGCTCCACCTCGGCGCGGAGCCGGGCGTTCTCGGCCTGCATGGCGTCATCCATCAGATCGGTCGCACGAGAAACGCCTGCGTGGAACGCAGCCGGATGCATCCACGGCTCCCCTGCGTGGTAGGCCACCACTGCGTTTCGCATGCGGGCGGTCGCGCTGATCAGGACCCACGACCTTCGCGGACTCACACCGGCGTCCCGGATATCCGACTTCGCTTGCTCAAACGCTCTACGGGCAAGGCGCTTGTAGTCCACGCTGCTGCGCTCACTCATCGGACACCCCCTGCTCCGCCTTCCACCAGGCGAGGACCTCGGGCGGGAGGGGCAGCACGCACCCCTCCTCTTGCTGCCCGTCCGCATGCAGACACAGGGCACCCATCATGGCTTCAGCTGGTCGACCGTGAGCGATGCCGGTCACAAGCCAGCAGGATGCGGCCATTCCGTCGTCGGTCTCGTCTAGTGCCAAGCTGCACTCCCCGAACCGCTCCGCGAGCACCTGTTGCCAGTGCCCCCAATTGGCGGGGGAGTGGAGGTCGGGGAGCATGCTGTTCGAGACGATCGCATGTGTGGAGGCGGGCTCCGACCCTGTTGTCCACCGAGCACCGTTGGCGCATATCCACACCATCCCCTCGTGGTCACCCGCGAGGGCAAGCCAGGCGCGTTGGAGTCGTTCGTCTTGCTCAGTCATGGGGTCCTTGCTTCGAAACCGGGTGAGGTTTGCTGACGAATCGAGCCGTGACCGTCCCTCGGTCGTACAACACCTGCTCGATGTTGTGGCTGTAGCCGTAGTTGTCGACACTGCGGGCCGCAGCCTCGCTCTTGTAGATTCCAACGACGCGGCCCGGCTGGGCCTTGCCCTCGATGCCGTGGTCGCGAACAACCCACATCAGCCGAAGTTGCAGGTCAGTCATCGACCACCTCGTCCCTGAGCCTGCGGATGTGCGCGTCGTAGGCATCACACGTCCGCTGAAGCTTCACGGCTAGCACGATGGCGCTAGCCCACCCGAGTGCGGCGCAGATCCATGCAGTCATCGCTTGACCCCCTCCCGTACGGCATCGTAGGCGGTGCAGCCCGAGGGCCTGCGCAGGCCGTTTGAGGCGCGGCACTCTCCGGAGTCGGTCCACAGTCGCCAGCCGTGCACGTCGGTCCACAGCCAAGTGGCCCAAACGGCATCGCCCCCCGTCCCAGTGCATCCAGAGTAGGCGGCGCGGTGGTCGGGTGCGTCCGGCGCGTGGTCGTAGGCTCCGACGCAGTAGGAGCAGCAGCACGTGCCGTCGCGCATCGGGCTCCCGCACTTGCATGGTGCCCAGGTGGTCATCGCTTGCCCCCCAGTGCTGCTACGCGCCAGCTGTACGGGGCATTAGGATCGCCGGACCACGCGTGCGGGTTGGGCTGTCCGGTGCCCACCGGGTCACGGTGGCGGAGTTTGAGCCGCTCACGGGTGGCCAACGTCACGTACTTGTGAATGCGGCTGCCCGGGTCGCTGTTGCGGCTCTTGTCGCTGTTGCGGTGGTCCATGACGTACTCGACGGACCCCATGCGGCGGTCGATCTCCTCGACGTAATAGTCCGCGAGGATGTTTGCGGCCTCTAGCTGGCGAGGCGTGGCCTCGTGCCCCAGGTCGTCATACTTGAGCCCCATCTTCTTCTCTTTCTTGCTGAGCCAGAACGTGTCGGAACGACCGTCGATCCCAGCTGCTCGAGCGGCGATCTCAATGCCGACGCTAAACGGGTTCGCCGCGTGTGCGTGGTAGAGGTACGCACGGATCGGGTGCAGCAGGACGATGTCCCCACCGCGAACGATGGCCCCATGAGCCGGAATGCTGAGGCAGCGTCGGGGGTCGTGGATGACCGCTGCCATCTGGTGGAACAGCACCGTGTCGATGTTGCGAATGTTGCGGGTACCCTTGGCACGACCCCGCCTGTGCTTCTCAGCGCGTGGGATCTGGCGAAAGTCGTGCACCTTGAGGCCCAGGACGGTGGCACGTCGCAGCATGCGTCGATAGGGAAGATCGTTGGGGGTGAACCCGAAATCGTCCTGTTTCTCGAGGACGCCCTGGACAGCGCTGAAGTCCAGCAGGGTCCGGATGTGGTCCCATACAGTCCAGCGCATCATGCGTCGCCAGCCTGTCGCAGCGACCTAGCAGCCTTGGCATAGATCTTCACGATGTCTGCGATGTCTCCCGCCATCTTTTTGGATTGCTCCTTCGTGAGGCCGTAGCAGTCGTATCCGATCATGGCCAGACCGCCACACATTCCAGCGATGCCCACCGATGGATCGTACCTTCGCAGGATTATAAGTATGTCCTCGGTCACGTTGCCGATCATCTCTTCAAACTCTGGATCCTTGATGGTCATTTGCTGCTTTCTCCTGTGGGTTCGAGGCCAAAGTCCGAAAGCTGCCAATCGGACGTTTCGATGTAGATGCCCCAGTGGCTAGTGCCTTGGATATGCATAGCGACAGCGCAAGGGCCTCCATTAGCGGTAGCTCGGGCTTGCATGAGTGCATTGCGGACTCCCTTGGGGGGTAGGGTCTTGGTGTTTTTGACTTCCCAGTGGATCGCGGGGAGCTCAGGCAGACCTCTCAAGATTTCAGACCATAGAAGCTCACCAGCATATCCACCTGTTGGAACGACAGGCTCAGACACCACGTCGCACGCACCGCCACCCTTGCCACCCTGCTTTCGCTTGACGCGCTCGGAGCGGATCCCGAGCTTGATGAGCACGCGTTGCCATAGGGTTTCGCCCCGGTAGCCCTTGGATTGACTATTGACCATCAGTCGCCATCCTTGATCCGCAGCGCGTCCACCATTGCGCCACCCTTGGCTTTGACACGCGTTGGGTACATGGTGACCTTGCACCCGGTCCACTCCTTGGGCTTGTTGCCGTGGAGCTTGGCGATTAGGCGCGCGTTGGTCTTATTCAGCACAAGCACCTTGCGATCGTCGGGCTTGCGCTTGGACATCTCCGCGAAGTGCACGACCGGCTTTTTCTCCTTGCCGCCGCCCACTCTGTGGAGTTCCTCGATCACGACCTTTTCGATCGTCCCCGTCCACTCGTTGCCCCTCAGGTCAGCCGCTTTCAGGTAGCGGTTGGGGAACATGAGGTCTACATGGTCTAGGCTTGGCTCGCTCACATCGTCACCGTCTCACCATTGCCAAAGTCCAACTCCACCGGCTCCAGAACACCCACATCCATGCGGTACTGGATCGCACCTGGGAGCGGCAAGGACTCCTCAGGTGACGCGCCGGGCTCGAACGAGGATTCGAACCGTCCGGACTCCTCACACGCGCTCAGCTCATCGAGCAATCGGCACGCCTCGAGCTCCCCCCACTTCACTGCGGGTGATTCGTGATCGCTCCAGAACCAGGAGATCTGCGGGTGCCTCCCCTTCTCCACAAAGATGTGGACCATCCGAGCGTTGCGACCGAACACTTGGCGGTAACACTCGAGGTAGAGCCAGGCCTTGCGGTTGTAGCCCATACGCTCCCACGACCAGGCGTTGCCCTCGGTTGGCTTGGCGCTGCGACAGGTCTTTAGCTCCACGATCACATCCTGAGAGGGGATGATCCGGTCCATCTTGGCGCGCATCTTTCTCCCCTTCACCTCGAAGTGAAACGCCACCTCGTTCTCGCCATCGGGGGAAAACAGCACGTCGCTAACGTGCTCGTTCTCCTTGAGCCTGGACAGCATTGAAGCGGCTGTGAGGTAGTCGTCGTTGGTGATGATCGCTTGACCATCGGACGCATGCTCAGCCGCCCACTCTTTGTAGACCTTGGTATTCTTGGCCACGCAACGCCCGGGTCGCTTCGGGTCAAACGGTGGGATCACGTACCGATCGCTTACCGTTTCCGGCTCGAGCACCATGGCGTGAAAAAGTGAACCGAACACCATCGCCTCGGTTGGGCGTTGGCTCCACCTGTTCCACATCCATGCCCGGAACTGTTTGGGGTTGCGTGCGAACAGGTCGAGTGCAGACCCTGAGATCCGCTCGCGGTCGTTGTGATATTGGGCATCTGAGTCGTATTTGGCCCTACTAGCGCTCATCGTTGGTGTTCCTTTAGGTAGACCTGTCCTGTCACAGCGCGGGACGGCCTACGTATCCCGGCTGCGTGTGCCCACTTGGGGCGATTGGTGTTGTCAGTCGTTTGGCGAGCGTTGCAGGGGGTGCCGCATCAGGCTCGTAGGGTAGTGCGGTGTCGCCATCTCTTCGGCGTGCACCAGCTTGTCCAGCCATTTCATGACCAGAAGCAGGCGGTCAGCGTCAAGGCCAAGGCCCATGTTCCTGAGCTTGGTTTGCTCGTGTGCCAGGGACCGGTAGGCATCGGCAGCGCTGCCGATTGCCGGTGGCATGTCGTCACGGGTGGCGCTCATGGCTTCCACCCCCGATCGATAAGCGCCAAAAAGACGATGACAGTACCGATTAGGAACGTGCCACCAAGCGCCACTGCTACCTCAGGCCAGCTCATGGGTCGACCCCCGCGAGTGCGTAGACGGCAGCGTCAACCCCGGGGCCGAGGAACGAATCTCTTACATTGCGCTCAAAGCAGTCACGCTGCTTGACGCAGTCACGCGCGACGTCAATGCGCTCGCCGTCCTTCGCCAGGCTGATGCGCTTCTCGTGCTCCCGCTCGAGGGCGCTTCGGAGTAGTTCGGTGGCGGTCATGGCTCCACCCCCTCGTCGAAGCAGTCGGCCAGGTACTCGAGGTAGGCGGCGACCTTGCGGGATTGCTGGGGGGTCAGCCAACCGCCATGATCCGTGGCGGCAACAAACGCACAGCAGGTTTCCCTGTGGGTCTCAGCTGGCCACACGCTCACAACGGCGCCCGTGTGGTCCTTTTCGCGGATTGGATCGAAACCGTCCTCCTCAACCGGGACAAGCTCGTATTCGACGTCGTCGATCGTGATGAACTGTGGGGCGCTCATGCTGCACCCCCGTCCTGCTGAGCTTCCCACTGGTCGATGACGGCGGTCGAGAGGCCTAGACTGGTGGCCAGGTCGCGATAGTACCGCGGCCAGTCTTCGGGTTCGCGGATATCGTGGATCAGCTGCAGTTTGGTTAGCAGCTCAACATGCCCACTCAGTCGAGGTGCGCGATACTTGACGACGGTGTCTGCGTATGTGTCGAACTCGAACACTCCGCCCTCCAGATTGTCCACCTCCTCATCGGTGAACACGAAACCGGCGGCGCACTTCGACCCGTTGGGGCCTCGGTAGAGGCACGTGCCATCCGAGTCTACGCAGCGCTTGCCTTGCTTCAGTACGCCGCCCACGGCGAGGCCGAACACCTCCTGGGCGGTTGGGGTTTCGGCGCTCATGCTGCACCCCCGTTGGCTTGGAGGGCGGCGATCACGCTGGGATAGTGCCAGTGAACCGACTGGCCCACGTTGAGGGTTTTGACACCCTGTGCCAGGAGTGAGTCGCGGATACTACGACGAAAATGCCGCGGCGTGATCCCCAGTTTGAGCGCGATGTCCGCGCTTTTCATCCACTCGACGGGCTGATGGTCTTGACTCTGGCCGAGTCCGCTACTATGTTGATGACGCACTGAGCGTCTCCTTTCGAGACGGTGGGTGTTGGTCCCGGGACGAGATTCCCGGGGGGCACGGCAGGCCAGCGTTTCTTCTTGGCAGGAGGGCGCTGGCTCTGCTGTTTTTTGGTTGGTGGCTAGGTGTTCAGTCTAGATATCGGATTACTGGTGGGATGTCCAGTAAGGGATCTGGGCATCCACTAGGGTCGCAACCCATGGACATGTTCATAACCACTCATCGGACTTATCCGCAACCTGGGGGATGGGCGCGTGACACGTCGACGCGGGGGTTTCACCCTCACAAACCGTCGTATGTCCTCTAATGTCCGCATGAGATTGATCACGAGAAAAGGCGTCAAAAACATCTTGCTCCACAGTGTCCTGGTAGACCCTGAGCGTCGTGCGCACGTCTTGGTGTCCCGCAATCTTCGCGATCACGGCGAGGGGAACACCTTGCTGCGCCCAATGCGTAGCGCGCTCGTGTCGCAAGTCGTGGATGTGAACGTCCTGGATCCCGGACAGTTCGCGGGCTTTGCCCCACCAGCGAGAGACCGAGCCGCGGCGGATGGGGCCTTTGCCTCGGGCCCATGCGAACACCCAACGACTCGAGAGGCCCTCGATGCGGCGCTCCTCAATCACATGGGAGGCCGTGGGGGTAATCGGGACGGCTCGGCTGGTACCCGTCTTGCTCGCGTTGAGGACGATGCGATCGGGCAGGACGTCCGCCCACTGAATATTACAGACCTCAGAGACACGGGCGCCGTACTCCGCCACCAGCTCGAGCACACCGCGCGGCACAGGTGTCGCGATAGCCCGGACGGCAGCTAGGAGGGCTTCGCGCTCAGCCGGCAGCAGGCGTCGGTTTCTGGGCTTCTCAGCGTTGCGCCTGACGGCTCGCGTAGGCCTGGGACCCTGGTGCCAGCCCTCGAGCTCCGCATACGTGTAGAGCGAACTCAGGAGCTCTAGCGTTCTGTTTTGTTCGACCGGGTACGCGCCCTTGGAGCGGAGCATGCGGCGCACGTGGTCGGGCTTGACGGCGCCAAGCTCGAAGTGGCCGAGGTGCTCAACGATCAACGCGAGCCGGTTACGGGTGTTGCTGCTTTGGTCGGGACGCCGTCCCCGCTTGGTGATGTAGTGCTCGCGGTAGTGCTCCACGAGCCGGGCAACCGTCGGCTGCGCAGGGGCGCCGCGCCTAAGCTCAACCGCTCGAGCGCGTGCCTGCTCAGCGTTCATCTCAGGCCAGGTGCCAAAGAACTCCCGGCGCTGAGTGGAGCGGTGCCTAACTAGCCAGGTCTTGGTGCCAGATGAGGCAACGCGCAGATAGAACCCGCGCAACTCGCTGTCGGCTACGTCTGTGTAGCGTCCTGAGCCGGAATGCTTGGCGCGTCTTGCGTAGGCTTCCGTGAGTCGATGGCGAGGCATGGGATGATGATGCCGCTATGGTGCCAGGTTTGCAGCCGGACAATCGCGGACATGTGAGGACATGGTCTGGTGTCCCATCCGGACATCCGAGGGCACGCATAGGACCTTACCCCATGTGTATCGCCCATGTCCACTATCTTTTTTTAGCCGTTTTGGGCCCCGTGAACGCCGGTTGCGCAGGCATGGTGCCTGATCCGTGCCAGATCCGTTTCAGATCTTGACCTTGGGCCATGGAGCCCCACCTTATTAGGCGTGAAACACGGTCTCGCAGCCCTCGTCCTCGCCCTTCTCACCGTCGTTGGATGCGACGCTCAGAGCGGGGAAGGCGCGACAGCCGAGGGGAGCTGTCAGGCGATGGTGGATGAGGTGCTCGAGATCGACGACTGCAACCTGTCGCTTGGAAAGGTCAGCGAGCTCGAGGGTGATCCCGATGAGTCGGCAGCGTGTGCCGCAGACGTGTTCGAGCTCGAGGCGCCTCCGGAGAATATGATCGACGGGCCCGCCTACCAGGTCGCCTATGCCGCCCTGTGCGAGCTCCACGGCAACACGGCCGCGGACTTCTGCGCGATCTCTGAGACGCTTGGCTGCGAGGGCTAGGGCCTGAGTAGCTGGAGTTCGAAGCCCAACACATCCACGGTCTGCGCGCCGTCCACGAACACCTGGGCAACCGTCTGCTCGCTTGGGTTGATCCCCACGTGTAGGTAGCCCCAGCCCTCGTACCACTGCGTTGTGGTGTTCATCTCGACCTCTACCCAGCTCGATTCGGAGGTCATGAGGCGGACCCGAACCGCTGCCGTGGCGTCACCATAGACGCGAAAGACCACAGGGATCGCTGCGGCCGCATCCTCGATGCCAAGGATCTGGCCGTTGTTGTCGCGGTACGGTCGCGCGTATCCGCCGCACGAGACGCTGAGGCCCTCACGGGTGGCGTCGTAGGCGGTGAGGCTGGCGTCAAACAGGCTGACAAGGTTCGCGCCACTGCCAACCCGTTGCAGGGCCTGGAGTCCCACGGTGGCGGTCGCAGCGTCTTCCGTATAGTTCCCCCACGTGAGCAGGCACGGGCCGAACCGCTCCCGCTGCTCGCGTGCAACATCCATCGTGAGTCGTGTTCCGCCCCTGGGGTTGCCGTCGGGGCTGGTCTCACTGCGACGCGTACGTGGGCGGTTCGAGGCGGCCTGCGAGGGTGAGTCCAGGTCATCGATCGCGAACAGGTGAGACGCCCACGTGGTGTCATCGCTCTCATAGGTGGCCTGATAAGGGACCTCATAAAGGACGAAATCAACGACCCTCGAGCCCCCGATCTGGAATGCGTCGATCTCCACAGTGGGGGATGCGGTCCACCGGTTGGCCTCAGCGGCATCGGTGAAGTCCACCGGGGGGATGATCGTGACACGACGCGCTAGCAGCTCTCCGAACCCTTCGCCCGCCCCTGTGAGCGCTTCGAAGTTGTCGTTTGTGGATGCGGGCAGGTCAATCTCGATCGTGTCCGTCTCCGTGGTCGCGTCCTCCGCAGTCCAGGTGATATCTAGACTGATCGTGCCTCGTGCCTCGTCGGGCGTGACGATGTCGCCACCCAC
>SPJJ01024481.1_pt1 | contig 18563 bp, 12 predicted proteins | sample 3741741 | NCBI WGS metagenome assembly SPJJ01 (sample SAMN10925908, study PRJNA522277) | cold seep metagenome | isolation source: Elba SIP-enriched marine methane seep metagenome, extraction at timepoint T1 | place: Italy: coast of Elba, Mediterranean Sea | collected 2014-05 | reverse complement strand
ATTATGAATTAATTGCGTGATTGAGCCCGCTTCATTCAGCGTCTGCAAACGGTTTCTGTGATCATACGCCAGCGTCAGTTCGCGTTGCAGCGTGCCGTTGGGATCTTTATATCGCTCTGCAGTGCGATTGCCTTTGACATCATAGGCATATTCAATCTGATTGCCCAGCGCATCGGTGATGCGGTGTAAATCATGGGCGGCATCATAGTGGTAGTGGAATATATTGCCATCGGGCAGCGTTAACTGGATCAGCTGACCAGCAGCATCATACTGGTACGTGGTGAGTCGGGTTCTGCCATGACCAGCTGACGCTTGTTGTTTCACCTGGGTCACCCGACCACGCAGATCGTATTGATATTCAGTGACCAGGCCATTAGCATCGGTGCTTTTCAACAATTGCCCCCGCGCATCGTATTGATCAAAAGTGTGGGTTTGTCCCAGCGCATTGGTGAGGCTGATCAACTGACCACAGGCTCCGCCACTGGTGCATTCGTGGTAGCTGAAGTGGGTCAGGTCATTAACATCGGTGTGTGGGCCATCGATTTGAGTCACCTGACCGAAACTGTTGTACTGAAATTCAATACGGCGAGTCAATGGACTGCCATCGGGACGGACTCCCGTGGTCGCAATGCGTTGGACGGTATGATTGGGAAAGTACTCAATGGTGGTCATCAGCGATTGTCCTGCAACCACGCTGGGACGAATGATACGGGTCACTAAGTCTAGATCAGGGCTGAGGTATTCATATTGAGTGATGCGCTGAGCATTAGTGCCATCACCTTCGGTCATGCGGGTGCGTTGATTATGGCTATTGTAGGTATAGCGCGTGACCCGACCTCCTGCATCCGTGCGATTAAGCAGGTTGTTGTTGGCGTCATATTTTTGTGTAAATCCCTTGCCATCGGCAACATAGGTTTTGCTAATCAGTTTTTTGTAACCAAGGTTTTCTGCAAAGGTATAGACTTTCTGAGTACCCACTCCATCAGTGACAGTGGTTTGCGTGTTTGAGTCATAACTCAGTGTGAACTTTTTTTGTGGGGTGCCGTTGTTGGTTTGCGCGTGTTGAGTAAGGGTTGCTTTGCCGTCGGTATTATAACCATAGGTTGCATAGCGATTATTATTTTCGTCCGTCAGCCCGGTTAGCAAATAGGCAAAGTTTGGATCGTCATGGTGATATTGAAGAGTTGTATCATCTGGGTAAATCACTTTTGACAGCCCGCCGAGACCGCTATGGATGAATTGGTAAATATGTCCACTAGGACCGGTCATCTCAATCAATCGCTCATCGTTATAGACAAAGGTCAATATATGCCCATAAGGGCCTGTTACGTTAGCAAGTTTATCACTGTTATCATACGTATATAGTGTCGTTTTCCCAACTGAGTCCTGCGTAGATAGTAATTGACCAGTGAGGGAATAATATTCGACCTGCCCACTGGCATCCACCACGGTAAAACCGTTCACATCTTCGGTTAATTGCAAGCGGGAATCCGCATCCCCCATCCATGTAATTCCAACCTTGACCCAGGGTTCGGTTTTGCCATTGGCCTGCACGATAACTACACCTGTATCATTAAAATATAGTTGACGATGATGGTTGGTTGTCCATCCCAACCCAAACCCAATATCCTCGACATGCAAACTGTTATAGTAGCGCACAAACGCCAAACCTCCTGCACCTTCAAAATCAACAGCGGTCAGTGATTTATTACCGGTGGAGGGTTGGCATGGGTTACCTTCCGTACACTCAGACGGTTTGAGCTTTTCTTCAAATTTTTTAGTTACCGAAGTACAACTCAGGTTAAATGCACTGGAAAATGTACCATTGTCATTAGTATAGTTAAAGTGACAGCTTGCGGTTTGTTCGGAATTGATCTTGACAGAACGGGTAGAATAAGTCGCTCCTGTATTATGGCAGCAATTGTGGCTGGCTACCCATTTCTGACAATAATTATTGGCGGCAATCGATAAAACCGAACTCGACGTAAAACCCTCATAATAATCTGGAGCGTTTAACGCAGTACACGTCCACACTGCTTTATCCGCACGTACAAACGGGCTGGCGAAAAAAACAATGCAACTGACAGTAATCAGGCAATAGAGAGGGCGCTTAATCGACATATTTTTCTATTCAAACCATTTATTCACGAACCTGGGTTCGCCAGTTATTTACTATGCTATCAACATCCAGTTCATCCGGGCCCTCGCGCCAGGCCGTGTAATAATCTACATCATTACTTTTAGGGGCTGGCTCTGGGCGATATATTTGTACACGTGTAGGCAAAGGTGCCGCCTCACCCAGCACTAAGGCTTCGCCACGCCCGAGAGACGTCAGAATGTCGGTTAAGTCACCTTCGGCTTCTGGCACCAGCCCACGCACATAGGCTTGGTCGTCCGGGTTGGTGGTGCGTAAACAAATAAACGAACTGCACTGTGACAGCATCGTTTCCGACAATTCTGTCGGGCGTTGACTCACCACACCAATCGACACCCCGTATTTTCGTCCTTCCTTGGCGATACGTTCCATCATTTTTTTGGTGCCATCAAACTGCCCACCTTTTTCGCGTGGAATATAAGCATGGGCTTCTTCACAGATTAGAGTAATAGGAAATTCGCGGCGTCTTGGGTTCCAATAATTGAATTCATAGGCGATGCGCCCGACCTGTGCCGATACTGCCGGGCGCACATCCGTGGGTACAGAACTTAAATCGACGACGGTAATATTCGCCTTGTTTTCGCCCAAACCAACAAATTGTCGCAGTAAATCCGCCATACTGTCTGACGAATTGCGTTTTTTGGGCTTTAGCAAAAAATCGTAACGCACATCGTTAAATCGGCTTTGCATACGTACCAAAAACTCATCAAACTGGCCAAATAATGCGCCCTGGGTTTTACCAAAATCCTTGCGTTCTTCATTGGCATTTTTAAACTGCATATACATTTCCGCCAGCGAGAAGTGAATCGGCGTATCGATTGATACTGAATTCAACCCCATTTTTTTGGCTTCCTTACGCTTTAGCTGTTGCAGCACCTCACGCATGAAAGCCATCTGGATAGACGCACCACTGTCATTGCGGTCTATAAATAAATCAACCAGCTCGGCATAAGTCATCATCCAGTAAGGCATTTCCAAGTCCAACGCATCCACATAATTCACTTTGTCATCCGGAAACGCCGACTCAATCCCGCCCTGCTGATTTTTCCAACAATATTCGCCATGCAGATCAAGCATGATCATATGCGTGCGCGGCATAGCCTTGATGGTATGTTGAATCAGGCTGGTGACCGTCCAGGATTTGCCTGACCCGGACTGACCAATGATGGCAAAATGTCGGCCAAACAAAGCGCGCGGATCAAGGCTTAAATGATAATCTTTATGCGTGGCCAGCTGGCCGATAAAAAACTCGTATTCCCGAAATTTGGAAAAAATCGCGTTGATTTCCTGCAAGCCAACCGCATATACCTTTGCGCCGGGCGTCGGATAGTGGCGTACACCTCTAACGAACGAGTTATCTTTCTGAAGCTCACCCACTGGAATCAATGATATAAAACGGTCAGATATACGCTTCCCAGTGTGGTCAAACCGATCCTGTTCCCACATTTTAAACACCAGCGCGAGGACACCAATATCAGATTGCCTGATCACCACATAAGCGCCCAGATGCCCGGCCAGAATTTGTTCATCGCCGACATCAATGACCGGCAACTCGGTGACATGCTCCTCTGCTATACGGGCATCCATTCCATCGCCTCTCACTTCAGTAAGAGAGCCTATCAAGATGCTGGTGTTTTGCGTGTTCATTTATTTACCTTTAACCATGGATGCATCTAAAGTGTAGACAATATTCAGGCTTAAAAGGTAAGGAAACGCTTCCCCGGTGATTGTCGGGATATGGGATGTTTAACTTTTACCCACATGTAATTTATTCCATTTGCATACGGATAAGCGTACACTGATAAGCTAACAAAAAAGCTACTTACACATATTGAAAAAGGGGGGAATATGTTGAAAACTCATTTTCCAGGAATACGCCTTATTGTTTTCAGTTGCCTTTGCTTTAACAGCGTGGCGCATGCAAATATTCAATCCACCGATACCCTGACCTTTTCAACTTCTGGACAGCCCTTATCCTTGGCAACGCAGTCCAGTCATAATTTCATCCCGCTATATGATAAAACCACGCTTCGCAAAACGGGCGAAATCAAAAAAGTCGACCTGGAAGGCGTTCCGCTTTCTCAGCTACAGGCCGCATGGGAATCAGGGGTGCAACAATGTGATGATTCAAGCTATGGAAGCACGGTAAAAATTGCTGGGATTGTCGTTGCCAGACCCGTTTCCCCAAGTCGTACGCAATGCTTAAATGGTGCAACTATTACTTACCCTAAGGGCGTAAAGACATGCTACACCGGCCTGGGCATTCCATACGCCTGTGTTGACTATAAAAGCGTCACAATTTCTGGCGCACCACCCTACCCGACCTCAACATCCAGTGACATATATGATGCCGGTGCTATTTTTGATCTATCCTCTCAGACGATTCTTGGTTTCCAACTGATTCATGCAAAAAACGCAGGCACCGTGGATGTCGATTTTGCAACTCGAGTTCAAATTAATATCGACCCTGAAAGTCATGGTGAATTTATCATTACGGCTACAGAGATTACCCAGCTTGCTCATAGCAAAATCGCATCTGACTATAACGATTCAGAAAGTTTTAGCATTGTTCTTGAAGGCACAATTGGCACGCGTGCCGCATTAACGACCTGCATGCCACCCGACCCTTGCTCAACGTCAACAGAGTCGCAGATCTATAATCTAAACGAGCAATTATTCTTTTATGAAATTGATGATACCAATAGCGGAGTACAAGGCATTATTTCTGATTATCGTATCGAGTTTCTTTCCGAGAATATCGTGAATGCCATCGACCCGCCAGCAGGCAATCCAATTGTGTTTGAATTCGGCGCTCAGAATCTCATTGATCTTGGTCTACTGCCTGATGCCCTGGAATTTCAACTGGGCTTACCTTTACCATTATTGCCCGGCACGTCACCCATTAAAGGATTACCTAAGTTTGGCGTCAGTCTGCCATTTGCCGATGTTGGCATTTATTCGCCAGACTTTGACCTGGATGATGATTATTCCTGTGCCCCTGAATGGGATATTGGCAGCCCAGCAAGCTCAGGCTGTATTGATCGTTTTTTTATAGATGATGACGATGTACTGCACCGCACTCAAGAACCGGCTCCCAATGCACGCAATGCACTACAATCCGGTTTGATAGACAAAATTGTACTAGATTCTGATCTGTATCGTTTTGATTTGGATATTGATTTCCTGTTGTCTGGCGGCGTAGGCCTGGGTGTGCAAGTAGGTGTTCCATTGACGGCTAGCGTGGCACTGGATCTTGGCGATATTGATTTGGCGACGTTCTGGGGACGAGCTCAAGACCTAAGCTTTGAACCAGGTTTGCAAATTACATTAAACTTCAGTCTCCCGACCCTGGTTAAGGTTAATGGAAGTTTTGAATTAAAAAACACCCATAGTTTCTCACCAGGACAGCAAGTTATCCTCAAAAGCCCCTCGCCATCCATGATGATGACCCCCGTTTATGCATTGGCAGAAAATAAATTCACGAATAAAACCGATGCGTATGTGGATTTTGCCATCGAAGAAAAATTACTGGCATTTGAATCTTCGGGCGCATTACTTGAATTGATTGGTAACCTGGTTAACGATGACCTCACCATTAGCGTGGCGGCCTTGCAGGCTTCAATTGGACTGGGTGATGTTCGTACCGCTTCGCTGATTAACGATACCTATACGCTCCAAGGATTTAGCAGTATTGCAGGCAAACCCATCAGTATTGGTGGTTCGCTGGACAGCGATGGAGATGGATTAAGCGATGCGGATGAAGCGACATATAATACCAATCCTTTACATGCGGATACAGATGGTGACTATGTTGGCGATTATGAAGAAATTAAACTGACCTTAACAGATCCTAATACGGCAGATATTTTTGCTGATTTGCTGGTCACCGAAAGAGACTCTGACGCCATTGTACAAATTGACCTGGTCGGCCCCAATGCCGGCAAACGCAACTTGGTCTCAGGAAATGGGCGCGGCAGTGGCTCTGCCTTGAACAACCCGGTTGGATTAACAGTGCAACCTGATGGTCAACTCTTGGTCGTCAATGTCAGCAGCGGACAATTACTACGTGTCGATCCGGTCAGTGGAGATCGCACTCTGGTTTCCAGCAACAATGCTTCAGCCGGCAGCGGAACGGCGCTACACCAACCCACAGATGTGCTACTTGAAAGTGCCCGCTACGCCCTGGTGGCTGACCAAGGCAGCGTAGACCGAATTTTCCGCATCGACTTGACTAGTGGAGAGCGTAGCGTTGTCGCCGAACCTACCGGCAACAGTGCGCCCGTGTTTATCGCTCTGGAAACCAATGGCAACATATTAGTGGCGGGGCAAACCGACGACAAAATCAGGCGCTTTAAATTTTCTGAAAACGGTATGGCATCCGAAATTCCTGTTGATATTCCCATTAGTGGTGTCACTGGTCTAACTGGGGTTGCTGTGCAACCGGATGGAAAAATCGCAGTCACCGCCAGTCATTCAGTTCGCCTGCATGAAGCAAATGGTGCTCTGATTAATCAAGTGTCACTGCCACACACAAATAACCGTGGCATCATTGCGCCGTACCGTGGCGGTGCTATCGTTTCCAGCTGGGACAATAGCGGTGATAATGACGCTATTCTTGTCGCCAGTTTTGCCGGTAATCATCACCAAATTGTGTCTGCTGGCAGCACTTCGCCTAAACTGGGGTTTCCTGAAGGCTTGGCATTGCGCGCATTACTTGACAGTGATGCTGACGGCATGGGAGATACTGATGAAATCCGCCGGGGACTAAACCCTTCACAAAAAGATTCGGATGGTGATGGGCTTTTTGATGGCGCAGAGTTTTCAACGCATTTAACTGATCCAGCCGTCAAAGACAGCGATGCAGATGGCTTTGAAGATGGACTGGAAGTGAATGCGGGTAGCGACCCAAATGATGCTGATTCCAAGCCCGATATCGAGCAGATTCCATTATTAGGCAACGCATTTTATTTACTGCTTAGCATCATCTTGTCTTGGCTGGGTATGGCGGCGCTTCATCGAAGATAATCTGAACGCATACATTGACCTCTTCTGATTTAGGTATTTTCCACCCAATCAGTACAAGAGCTAACTCAAGTCATATTTGCGTAATTTCTCAACCAGAGTGGTACGCCGCATATTGAGTTTTTTTGCGGCATGCGCCACCACTCCGTTGCTTTCATCCAATGCCTGTTTAATCAGGCCACTTTCCAGTTCACTCAAATATTCTTTTAAATCAATACCCTGTTCAGGCAGGGAGGGCGTTGACGGATTCAATTCCACCGGTACCGAAATAACTTCTTCTAAGGCCATGGTTGGCGCTTCCTGCGCAATGGGTTCTAGTTGATCAAGTTGGTCAATCAACACATTTTCAGGAATTTTATATTCCTGGAATTTTTCTGGCAAATCCTCTGTTTCCACAAGCCCTTCAGGTTTGATGATGGCCAGTCTTTCTATTAAATTTGCCAATTCCCGGATATTACCAGGCCATTGATGCTGCATTAACACAGCGATGACCTCATTGCTCAAACGCACACTGCTGCGACCATTTTTTTTCATACGTGCAATCAAGTGCTGCACTAAATAGGGAAGATCCTCAATACGCTCTCTTAAGGCTGACAATTCTATTGGAAAAACATTTAAACGATAAAAAAGATCTTCACGAAAACGATTCTCTTTAATAGCTTCATCAAGATTCCGATGCGTGGCCGCAATCACCCTCACATTACAGTGAATAGTCTTGTTACTGCCCACACGCTCAAACGTGCGCTCCTGCAACACACGCAATAATTTAACCTGCATCGGCATCGGCATGTCACCAATTTCATCCAGAAACAAAGTGCCGCCTTCTGCCATTTCAAAACGTCCTTGCCTGGCTGTTAACGCGCCAGTAAAAGCTCCTTTTTCATGCCCAAACAATTCGCTTTCCAGTAGTTCACCCGGTATGGCTCCACAGTTTACAGGCACAAATGGCATGTCTTTTCTAGGGGACTGTCGATGTAAGGCCTGTGCAACGACTTCTTTGCCGGTGCCCGATTCCCCTAAAATTAACACCGTAGCATCTGAGCCAGACACCTGATCAATCAATTTTCGAGTTTGTCTTATATTGCGGCTATTCCCCGCTAGCCCTTTCTGTGACACTTTTTGTGCAACATGCGTTGTATTCGTATCTGTACGCGCAGTAGAGCGCGCTAAACATTGCGAAATGACCGGGTACGTTGTTGGCCATTCCAGAACTTTGCTCACTGCTTTATTTATCGAACTGGATATTTGTAATAAGCTTCCTTTATCTGCCAGCAAATACATCTGACAATATGGATACTGTTCAGAAATGGTTTGAATAATGGCGCCTTGTTTATCCCCACTACCAATAAACACAATATTGATATCACTTTGCTGTTGTAACGTATCTTGATAGGCCTGTATTGACCCTTTTACAACGGGGTATTCAAGAAATTGGAAAACAATCTCAAACTGTTGAATCCTGCTGATATTGTCATCTATCAACAGAATCTTTTGTTTATCCTGGTTTGATTGGGAGGATACCGCTTCGAAACTCATTGTAGTGGGTGTAGTTCCTTGATTACTGGAGTGTGATGATGGCTGGCTTCCACAATTTATTAGGCTGTTTGGCATAACAATTTTAAGTTAAGCATCGAATACAGATATTGTCAAAATGCCTGCTTATTGAAAAATTTACGTTAAATACTTCATGTTATTTAAAATATAGTTTATAAGTCGCTTTAAGGTTGAACGTTTTAATCGCTTGACAAATTTTTCCCAGCATAGAAACTAGGTGTATGTTTAATTAACTCTTCGACCCTTCCTTGAACGACATATCTCTGGAACTTCTGTTCGGCCTGCTGGCGCTTCTTGTCTTACTTTCCGCATTTTTTTCTGGCTCTGAAACTGCTTTAATGGCGTTAAACCGTTATCGCCTGCAACATTTAGTCAAGCAAAAAAATCGCAGTGCAATCAAGGCATCACGTTTATTGTCTCGTCCAGATCGTTTAATCGGGCTCATTTTATTAGGTAATAACTTTGTTAATAACTTAGCCGCTGCCTTGGCAACGGTTGTCGCCATCCGCATCGCGGGCGAACAGGCCTTATTAGCCTCCACAGTCATATTGACGCTAGTGGTGCTGATTTTTGCTGAAGTCACACCTAAGACCATGGCCGCAATCAGACCGGAAGCGCTAGCCTTCCCTGCCGCCTGGGTTTACACCCCGTTATTAAAGCTATTGTACCCGTTTGTCTGGTTGGTTAATTTAATCACCAATCTTTTGCTGCGTATTGTGGGTATCAATGTAAAAAAACTAAAAGAAGAAACACTAAATAAAGAAGAACTTAAAAGCATTGTTTCTGATGCGGAAAACCTCATGCCACCACGTTACCAAAAAATGTTGCTAGGCATTCTGGACATGGAAACCGCCTCGGTCGAAGATATTATGACCCCCAGAAATGAAATTATTGGTATCGATCTGGAAGACCCAATTGAATCAATCGTGGATCATATAAAGGCTAGTCCGCATACACGCATGCCGGTTTACAAAAAGAGTATTGACCGAGTCATAGGCTTTTTACACATCCGCAGAATCCTGTCACTCACGTCAGCGGAAGAATTCGATAAGCAACAAATTACAGACAATTTAATTAAGCCTTTTTTCATTCCTGAGAACACCCCCCTGCATAAACAGATTCAATGCTTTAAAACTGAAAAATTACGCATCGGCCTCGTAGTCGACGAATATGGGGATGTTCAGGGTCTGGTCACCTTGGATGACTTGCTACAAGAAATTATTGGGGAGTTGATTGTCGAAGAGCCTGATGTGACTCCTCAAAAAGACGGCAGCTATCTGGTGGATGGCAGCGTCACTATTAGAGAGTTAAACCGGATTACTCAATGGGAGTTGCCCACAGAAGGCCCGAAAACCTTAAATGGATTGATCATCGAATTTCTGGAGAATATTCCTGAAACAGGTACCAGTGTAAATTTATACGGGCATAAACTGGAAATTATCAAATGTGATGACAACACGGTGAAAATAGTTAAATTTCATCCTGCCACCTGATTGAGATGTCATAAAAATCTGCAATTACATTTTATGACTGTTTTCCTCATCACATTTTCCTCCTGCAAAATAACATTTTGTGTCTATACTAATTTCAAAGTGGGGTGCTTCATTGAATTAAATGCCAAAATTTACCGTTTTTTTTAAAGATAAAGCTATCAATTCCGCCATCTTCGATGAAGGCGTTGTACACATTGGTAGCGATGAAACCAACAATCTGTCTGTGGATAGTCTCGCCATTGCTCCAGCGCATGCTGCTGTCATCATTAAAGAAAGTGGAAGTATTATCAAACAATTGAATAACGACTTTCCTCTCATTATTAACAACACCAAAACTAAAGAAGCCATCCTGCAAAATAATGACCAGATAAATATTGGTAAACATTTCATTGTTTTCAGTGAAACTGAATCTATTTCGCCTTCTGTTGAAAACACAGTTCAAGACACAGATGTCACACAATTAAACACTAAGTTACAGGAACGCAATGCGGATCCTGATGCCAATCTGCAAATTATGGAAGGCCCTCATATAGGCAGAATACTGGCTTTAAAAAAGACAATGACACGCATAGGCAATCGCGAATCAGGCGTGGTCATCATCTCCAAACGCAAAGAAGGCTATTATATTTCGGCGCTCGAAAGCCATCAAAGCCAAAAGGTAAACCAACAACCTCTAGGTGATCAATCAATTCGACTTAATAATTATGATATTATTTCGTTAGAAGATACCAGTATGCAATTTTTTCTCAGTTAATATTCATTACTATGACATTTAATAAAGCGGATGAAAAACGTCAGTTCCACCGTGTACTTTACAATGTTGATGCTAAACTTGGTTTTAACGAGCAATTCATCCCTTGTAAAGTCATTGATTTATCGTTAAATGGGTGCTTATTGCAGTTTGAGGACTCAGAACTCATTCAAAAAGACCATACATATCGGCTTTATCTTGAATTATCTGTAGATGTTGATATTTCCATGGAATTAAACATGTGCCATCTGCAGGATAATAAAGCTGGTTTTATATGCTCACACATTGATATTGACAGCATTTCTCAATTACGCCGTCTGGTTGAATTAAATTTGGGGGACAGTCACCTATTGGAACGCGATTTACGCGCACTGTTTGACATCACCGAAACCACACAATAATCAGGTTTCAATATCCTGTAAGGTACTTAATAATTCTTGTACATTAGCAACTGCATAAACTTTTAAACCGGAAACGGCCTGCCTGGGTTTGTTCGCCTTGGGTATTACTGCCTGTTTAAATCCATGTTTTGCCGCTTCATTTAAACGCGCCAGGCCATTGGCTACAGGTCTAATCTCTCCATTCAAACCGATTTCCCCCAAAAATATGACCTGGTAAGGGATAACGCGATCTTTCAGGCTGGAAACAATGCCAACCAAAATTGCCACATCCGAACTGGTTTCACTCACTTTAATCCCGCCAACAACATTTGTGTAGATTTCATCATTGCCGGTAAAAATACCGCCATGCCTGGACAATACTGCCAATAACATAGCCAGCCGGTTTTGATCCAGACCGACTGCCAAACGGCGCGGGTTACCATACTGGCTTTCTGTGACCAAGGCCTGAATTTCCACTAATAATGGGCGCGTTCCTTCCCACAACACTGTCACGACACTGCCAGGGGCAGGCACATCAGAGCGCGATAAAAACATCGCAGAAGGATTTTTCACTTCTTTTAAACCGTTACTTTCCATGGCAAAAAAACCCAATTCACCCACGCTGCCAAAGCGGTTTTTATCGGATCGCAACACCCTGAACCGCGCGTCTTCAGTCGAAGAAAGAACAACCTGAGCATCCACAATGTGGCTCAGCGTCATGGGACCTGCCAAAGATTGATCCTTGGTCACATGTCCTACCATAAAAATACTCACTTGATTGCGTTTGGCAAACTGAGTAAGAAAACTGGCAGATTCACGCACTTGCGATACCGATCCCGGAGCAGAGTCAACATCATTGGAATACATGACCTGTATTGAATCGATAATAACCACTTCAGGCCGTTCCTGCTCCAGCACTTGTACAATTTGCTGAACCGCCGTTTCAGCCAGCATTTTGATATTATCGGTTTTAACTTCCAAACGGTGCGCACGCTCAGCAATTTGTTGTAGCGATTCTTCTCCAGAAACATATAACACCGCTGTGTCCTGCAACGCTATATTGGCAATGGTTTGCAGCAAAATTGTGCTTTTCCCGGCACCCGGTGCACCTCCAATCAGTACCACACTGCCCTTGACAATACCGCCGCCTAACACCCGGTCAAACTCTTGTAACCCCGTCGCAATTCGCTCTGCCTTGGATAGATCTACCTCTGATAGTAACTGAACTTCACTTTGTGTACCTGCATACCCTGTGTTGGCGTTTTTTGAAAGCGATAACTTTACTTCTTTAATACAATTCCATTCTCCGCATGCGGTACATTGTCCTGCCCAGCGAGGAAAGTCAGCGCCACATTCTGTACAAACAAAAGCCGCTTTGTGTTTTTTTGCCATGTCAGTTCAACTCTCGACAATTTGTACGCGCTGGGTTATGCCGCATATCAACGTGTAGGGAATGGTCGCAGCAGCTTGCGCAATAATTTCAACAGGCAATCCACGTCCCCATAATGTCACAGGATCATCGACTGCGGCCTCAGGCTGGCTATCCAAGTCGACTGTAATCATGTCCATGGATACACGTCCTATCAGAGGTACTGTCAACCCATTTACTAACACGGGTGCGCCTTCGCGAATATGTCTGGGGTATCCATCACCATAACCCACAGCGACCACGCCTAAACGGGTATCTTTTGAAGCGTGCCACGTGCCACCATATCCCACAGTTTCTCCGGCATGTATATGTTTAACAGCAATTAAACGCGAATGCAGGCTCATCACCGGACTTAATCCTAGTTTTTGAGCGGATTTACCTGGAAACGGTGAACATCCAAAAAGCATAAGTCCTGGCCTAACCCACTCAGTATGTGATTGTTTCCACCCCAATACGGCTGCAGAATTAGCAATACTGTGCTCGCCGTGCAAGCCTACAACTGTCTTTTTGAACAACTCAATTTGCTGCAACGTTTTAGAATCTGCAACATCATCAGCATTGGCCAAATGCGTCATTAACCCAGGTGGTTGACGAAGGCATGCGCAGTGCAGAAGTTGCTGATAAATACTTAACGTTTCTTCCGGCCTGAACCCCAGGCGATTCATGCCAGTATCAATTTTTAACCAGACGGAAATCTGTTTAGGCACAGTTGCCTGTTGTAACAAATCCAGTTGCGATGACGTATGTACGACCGCATCCAGGTGATATTCAAAAACCGCGTCTAATTCTTGCTTATTTACAAAACCTTCCAGCACTGTAATCGGGCGGTTATAACCGGCTTGTCTCAAACGCATGCCTTCATCTGTTCGTGCAACGGCGACAGCTTCAACCTGATTTTTTAAGCTCTCTGCAATACGATTTAGTCCGTGGCCATAGGCATTGGCTTTGATGACCGCCATAATTTTGGAGTGTGGGGCATGCTGTCGAACTATGGCAAGATTATTGTGTAAGGCCTCAAGATCCAGCTGCGCATAAGCGGCAGGGATCATTCATATCCCTCATCAAAACTATCACCCGCAAAGTTTTCGAAACGCGTGTATTGCCCCAGAAATGTTAAGCGCACCGTTCCCAATGGGCCATTACGTTGCTTGCCAATAATAATTTCTGCAACGCCCTTATCAGGGCTATCTTCGTTATAAACTTCATCCCGGTACACAAATACAATCAGGTCGGCATCCTGCTCAATCGCCCCTGATTCACGTAAATCCGACATCACCGGGCGTTTATTAGGACGTTGCTCTAAATTTCGGTTAAGCTGCGACAGGGCCATCACCGGCACATTCAGCTCTTTGGCCAACGCTTTTAAACTACGTGAAATATCAGAAATCTGTTGCACCCGGTTATCACCACTGGACGGAGACTGCATTAACTGCAGATAATCCAGTACGATCAGGCCCAACTGCCCGTGTTCACGTGTCAAGCGGCGCGCGCGCGAGCGCACTTCAGTCGGTGTTAACGCCGGGGTATCGTCAATAAACAATTTTGTGTCTGCCAGCATATTAATGGCCGACGTCAATCGCGGCCATTCATCTTCATCCAGTTTACCGGTTCTGACTTTATGCTGATCAATGCGCCCTAGTGAAGACATCATACGCATAGCAAGTGCCTCACCCGGCATTTCCATACTAAAAACAGCAACCGGCTTGTCCCCTTTTATGGCGACATTTTCCGCCATGTTCATGGCAATAGTGGTTTTCCCCATGGATGGACGACCCGCCACGATAATCAAATCTGCAGGTTGTAAGCCAGATGTTTTTTCATCGAAATCACTAAATCCAGTGCTGGCGCCAGTAATATTCCCATCCATTTCGAATAAGGTTTCAATCTTGTCCACCGCATCGGCCAATAATGACTTGATAGGACTAAATCCGCTTTTACCGCGCTGCCGTTGTTCAGCGATTTTAAACACTTCACGTTCTGCATTTTCCAGCAATTCCGCTGTTTCGCGTCCGTCAGTATTAAATGCTGAATCTGATATATCCGTGCCTACATGAATCAATTGACGTAATACCGATTTATCACGCACGATATTTGCGTAGGCGACAATATTTGCCGCACTTGGCGTATCCTTAACCAACGTGCCTAAATATGAGAGCCCACCAGCGTCATTTAAATCCTGAGTATTTTCCAATGATTCTGACAAGGTAATGACATCGAATGGCTGCTGCTTTTCGGCCAGTTGAGCAATCGTATTAAAAATCAGTCGGTGTTCTTTGCGGTAAAAATCAATTTCAGACACCTTGTCGGCCACTGAATCCCAAGTCTGGTTATCAATCATCAACCCGCCCAAAACCGATTGCTCAGCCTGAATAGAATGAGGAGGCACTTTTAAATTACTCAGCGCCTTATCTGTATTTAGTGATAACAATTCTGCCATTTATCGTCGTTGGTTTGGTTATATCAGACGGTTTTGTTCAACATCTGCCACGCCAGCAAGGCTGTATTTTGACAACCTCCGCCCTGCCCTAATTTGTGTTTAACAGCCTGCAGTTCCCTAGTCTGAGTCTGGCAATATCCTGTCTCGGTCAGTAAACGTTCTATCTCATAAGCTATATTTTTGGCAATGGCCTGGTGCTGTATCAATTCTTTAATAATGGCTTTGCCAGCAATAATATTTGGCAAGCCAATGAAGGGCGTTTTCACCAGCCATCGGCCCAATTGGTAAGTCAATTCTGACAGTTTGTAAACGATCACCATAGGCACCGTCAATAAAGAGATTTCCAATGTTGCTGTCCCGGATGTTGTCATCACAGCATTGCAACATTGAATAGCATCATACGGCTGATTTTTAATGACTTTAATCGGCACACTTGTGTTTGATAAATAAGGCTCAAGCAAAGCGTCGCCAATCGAATCGGCCTGCGGTAACAAAAACTGGATTCCAGGGTTTTTGGTGTATAGAATTTCTGCCGCTTGCAACATGACGGGCAAGATCCGTTTGATCTCTTGCAAACGACTGCCCGGCAGGATACCAACAATTGGTTGCCTCTCGTCGAGGCCAAACCCTATCAAATCCTGCGCTTTATTGCGCAAAGGTTTTACTTTATCGACCGAAGGGTGGCCAACATATTTAACGGGTATATTTTCCGCTTCATAATAGGCTGTCTCAAACGGAAAAATAACCGCCATCATATCAATTGCTTTACCATAGGTGACGACTCTCCCCGGACGCCATGCCCAGACTTGTGGACTCACGTAAAACAAGACGTTTAAACCCAGTTTTTTAGCATATTGTGCAAGTTTCAAGTTGAATTCTTTGTAATCAACGCATACCAGCAAATCCGGGTGTTCATCTTGCAATAGTTGTTTCATGCGCTTTAAGACACGCCTGATTTCTGCATAGTGTCTGATCACTTCAACCACACCAATCACTGCAATTGACGATGAATCAACGACTAAATCTACACCCGCCTTGCGCATGTGTTCTCCCCCCATGCCCAGGCCAGTCATGTCTGGCTGATGCTTTTTCAATTCATTAAACATGCTGGCTGCATGTTGTTCGCCAGACGATTCTCCCGCGCTAAAAACGACTTTAAATGGCTTTCTCTGCACGTTATGACAAACACTGACGAATATGCCCAACAATAATTCTGACATTGTCTGCAGACAAATGTGAACAAATCGGCAATGAAAAACAACGCGCCGCAACCGATTCGGTCACTGGCAAGACAACATCTTTGCATTCAGCTTTAAAAACGCTCTGTTGATGCAAAGGCACAGGATAATACACCGCACAGCCGACATTCTGTTGCTGCAGTGCGGCAATAATCTCATCACGTCTATCACTCAATAACGTGTACTGATGATAAACATGCATCCCCACACCATCTTCATGCGGTGTCGTCAGCGGTAAATCCGCCATTAATTCTGAATACAGGTGGGCTGCCTGTCTGCGAGACTGATTATATTGATCGATGCGTTTCAACTTGGCACGCAACACAACGGCCTGCATCTCGTCCAGACGACTGTTATAGCCAATGACATCATGATAATAACGAACATCAGAACCATGATTACGTAATTTTTTTAACATCGAGGCTGTCTCATCCGATTGCGTCACCACCAGACCACCATCTCCAAAGGCCCCCAGGTTTTTACTTGGAAAAAAACTAAACCCTGCAGCATGCCCCATCGAACCGGTGTGTTGATCACCTACGCGAGCACCAAAAGATTGTGCACAATCCTCAATTAATTTTAATCCATGCTGTTGGCATAGGTGTTTGATTTCCGGCACATCAGCAGGCTGACCAAATAAATGCACAGGCATCACCGCTTTGGTTTTCTCGGTAACAGCCGCTTCAATGTTTTTCGCAGTAATATTAAACGTGGCCGGGTCAATATCGACAAACACCGGTGTCGCACCCACGTATTTAATGGCTTCGGCTGTCGCAATAAAAGTAAAGGCTGAAGTAATCACTTCATCACCTTCGCCAATGCCCTCAGCTAACAAGGCAAGATGCAGTGCATCCGTGCCAGATGCGCATCCGACAGCATGTTTTACCCCCAGATATTCGGCCGCCTCTTGCTCAAACGCACGCATATTTGGCCCCATGATGAAGCTGCAATCAGTGATGGTTTGTGCCAGTCCTGCCTCAACTTCCGCCTTAATATCCGCATATTGCGCCTTCAAATTTACCATTGGAATCATGTTTTTCTCCTAGCCTGATTTATCATGCAAGAAATATCAATGGCTGTCTGTAATGCTCGTTTGCCTGCTTCGCCAGGAACCAAAGGGTTCTCTCCAATCTGAATGCAACGTACAAAATGTTTAATCTCTTCACGCAATGCATCGCCATTTTCAAACACAGATTCTTCGGTTTCAATTTCTGGAATGCCAGGAAACATTTCTTTTTTTCCGGTTTGATGCTTGGTTAAAACTCGATTCTGAAAATCGACAGACACATACGCACTGGGACGGAACATTCGCATCTTACGTTCCATTTTCATACTGATTCGACTTGCTGTTACATTCGCTACGCATCCATTTTTAAAGGTCAGGCGGGCATTAGCTATATCCACACCCTGTGTCAAAACAGATGTTCCACTGGCATCAATGCGCTCAACTTCAGAGTCAACCAACGCCAAAATAATATCGATGTCATGAATCATTAAATCCAGAACAACACTGACATCATTGGCTCTTGGATTAAAAGGGGACAAACGGTGGGCTTCTATGAACAAGGGTTTATCATCAATTTGCTCCAAGCCCATGACTGCCGGGTTAAATCGTTCAAGATGCCCTACCTGTAAAATCACATTGTTTTGTTTGGCTAGCTCAATCAACTCATCCGCTTCTTGCAAACTCACTGTTATCGGCTTTTCAACCAAAACATGCGCGCCATGCTCTATAAAATCTTTAGAAACCGCATGATGCAAGCTGGTGGGCACCACCACACTCACCGCATCCACTTCGCCCAATAAAGCTTGATAATCGGTTAAAGCCTGTGCGCCAAATTTGTCGGCAACACTGCGCGCAGCATCTTCATTAACATCAACAACTGCAACTAATTCACAATCATCAAGATCTGCATATTTTTCTGCATGAAACTTACCCAGATAACCACTGCCGATGACAGCACATTTAAGTTTACTCATAGACTCCCTTTTCAAAACAACTCAAAACTTCGTCGAAAAGTTTGATTAATCGCTATACCGTTCAATTACAAACAGTCATCGCAATCGGAATTATTACTTTTTATTTAACAATTTGTCATATTCT
>SPJJ01053932.1_pt1 | contig 18661 bp, 18 predicted proteins | sample 3741741 | NCBI WGS metagenome assembly SPJJ01 (sample SAMN10925908, study PRJNA522277) | cold seep metagenome | isolation source: Elba SIP-enriched marine methane seep metagenome, extraction at timepoint T1 | place: Italy: coast of Elba, Mediterranean Sea | collected 2014-05 | reverse complement strand
CACGGATACGCTCGTGGACTTCGAACACGCGCCCAATCCCGTCACGGTCGCGCAGCGCCTCAAGCAGGAGGGCTTTCGCCTGGTGAGCCTAGAGCCCACGCCGACCAGCGTCGGCCTGCTCGACTTCGCGGTTCAACCTGAGGACAAGATCTGCCTGGTCTTGGGCGCGGAGCGCACCGGTATTCGCCCCGAGCTGCTCGAGCTCTCCGACGCCACCGTGCACATCCCGATGCTGGGGGAGAACGCCTCCATGAACGTGGCCATGGCCTGCGCGATCGCCACCTTCCACCTCGGGCAGCTGCTGAAGCCTCGCTGAGCAGGCACGGCTACACGGCCGCGAAGAGGTCGCTCAGCGCGTCGCCGGTCAGGTCGGAGATCTTGCGCACTTCATCACAGAACCGCTCCAGAGTTTCCGTCTGAGAGTGCGCGACGTCGACCTCGATGCCTCGCACGCTGAATCGGTGCTTCTTCTTAGCCGTCAGGATGTCTTGCACCAATGCGTCGCTCACCGACGCCTCTCCGTCGGTGATGAAGACGATGTCCCCGCGCCGGTATCGCCCCTCGCTCACTGCGCCGAGGGCTCGCCGTAGCGGGGCCTCGAAGTTGGTGCCGCCGCCCGGGAAGTGCTCCGCGAAGGCCAAGACGCCCTGCTGCTGCACCTGCATACGCGCGCTGCCGCGTCGCCCATCAGCGAGCAGCTCCACTTCGAAGAGCTCTTCGGTGCCGCTGAAGACCACCGCCAAGCAGCGCCGCCGCTCCCGCCGCGCGATCTCCATCAATGTGAGGGCCACCGCCTTGGACCATATCTCCTTGGAGCCATGCATGGAGCTGCTGCCATCCACGCAGACCACCATCGGCCCCCGCGAAGCCGGGCCATGCAGCTTGTATTGCAATAGCTGACCCTCGGCGAAGCGCTTGAGGAAGTCGAGGTGCAGCGCCCGCGGCTGCTTGCGCAACCCGATCAGCTCCGAGGGCAACAGTCGATCAAGGTCAGAGCCCGCCTTGATCTCGTGCAGCTCCTGCGGGGCCCGGGCCACCCGCTTTCGACGCGCCTCAAAGGCCACCTCACGAAAAGCGCCGGTGAGCCGAGCCAGCAGCTGCAGCTTCTTGCTCTTTGCGAGGCGCTCGCCCCGCTCCAATCGCTCCTGCACGCCGACCTTGCCATCACCGCCTCCGCCGAGCCCAAGGTGGCGGATCTGCTGATCTTCCCCCTGCATCTGCTCCGGCATGCGGTTGACGGTGCCCTCAATGTCATTGTCGAGCCCCAGCGGCACATCATCGGCGATCTGCTGCAGCTTCTTGCGCGTCTTCTTCAGCTCACGCTTTTTATCATCCAGCTCACGCTTGAGGTTCTTTGCAAGACGGCCTGCGGTCTCCTCGTCAAAGGGTCCGTCTTCGAGGTCCTCAAGCGCCTTCACGGCCTGCTCTGTCTCCTCCAGCTCGGCTTCTTCGCTCGCCGCTTCCGCCGCGGCCATCAGCTCGCCCGCGACCACACGGCTGTCCCGGGTGAGCGCATCCAGCGCGCGATTGGCCAGGGCCACCAGCGCCACAGACGCGGCTTGCTGGTTGAGCGCGGTCTGGGCCCGCAGGGCGGCCATGCCTTCGCTGCCCATCACGGCCTTGACCAAGCGCCGGTTGAGCATCACCGAGGGCGCGATGTCCGAGTGGTGTCGAACGATGACGTTCAGCTTAAAGAGCACCGCGAACAAATCATGCAACAGCTCCTCGGGGTGAGGTAGCAAGCGCTGAGCGCGCTGCAACACAGGTTGCAGGCTTGCTTCATGCGCGAGCACCTGCTGAAACAGGTCCTGATCGTAGCCGTCGCTTTCGACGCAGCGACGCTCCACAGCTCAGCTCGAGGCACCCTTGAGGTGCTGCTCCAAGGCGCTCACCTCGGTGGTGAAGCGCCGCAAGCTGGCCACATCTCGGCCGCGTTCACGGCCCTGGTCTTCGAGGGCCTCTAGGCGACGCCTCAGCGCCTCGAGCTTGGCCATCGCCTCAAGCTGAGCCCGAGCGCGGGCGTCGGCGTTCGGCCAGGCCCGATAGGCATAAGCGTGAATCTCTTTGGCCTGAAAGAGCAGGCGCTTGGCCTCATCCTCAAAGCCGCTGAGCGCCTGACCCAGGGCCGCAGCGACCTTGGGTTGATCCTCAGGATCACTCCACAAGGTGTGCTCCAGCCAAGCGAGGTCGCCGGTCTGCACCACGCTGCGGCCTTCGAGCACCGCCGAGGCCTTGAGCACCGCGACACACTGACGGTAGCGACGATCTGAGGCCACCACGCCCTCGCTATTGAGCGTCTTTCGCAGGTCGATGAGCTCTCTCAAGACCCCATCTGGGACCTCTATAGATTGTAAGCTGTCCTGCAGCTGGCTCAGGTCCGCCGGGCTGAGACAGGTAGCGGTGCCTGAGGGCGCCTCGGAGAGGGTCAAAAGGCGCGCGAACTTATAGTCGTGCTCGATGTAGCCGACGGTGAAGCGCAGCAGGAAGCGGTCGTAGAGCGCGGCCAGCTCCTCCTCATCCGGCAGCTCATTGGAGGCGGCCACCAAGGACAGCAGCGGAACCTGCAGGACGTCGGTGCCCTGATGAAAGTGGCGCTCGTTGAGCACCGAGAGCAGCGCGTTCAAGATCGCGCTATTGGCTTTGAAGACCTCGTCCAAGAACGCGACGTGGGCCTGGGGCAGCTTTCCATCCGTGACCCGCTCGTACCGTCCGGCCTCAAGGGCCTGAAGGCTCACCGGACCGAAGATCTCTTCAGGGGTGGTGAACTTGGACAGCAACCACTCGAAGTAAACCTCGCCGCCGGCGCGCGCGCACAGCTCCTTGGCCAGCATGCTCTTGGCGGTGCCGGGTGGGCCCAGCATCAACACGTGTTGGCGACACAAAAGCGCCACGAGGCAGCCGTCGATGATGCGATCACGCTCAATGAATTGCGCCTTGAGCTCGGCGCGGACCGCGGTGAGTCGTTCGAAAGCGCTCACGGGTTTAGGGCTTAGGAGTGACGACCAAGAAGACCCGCTTGGTCTTCTCGGGGGGCAAGGCCAGCATCAGGGTGCCGCCCTTTTCGTGGGTCGTCTCGGTCTTGAACTTCGACTCCGGCACGGCCACGGACAGCTTGACGGTGCCCGTCTTGGCCGAGGCCTTGAGCACCTTCACAGTCAGGGTGCGGGCCTTGCCGCTCTTGCTGAGGATCTCCAGCGAGACGCTGGACTGCAGATCGATGTTGGTGCGCAGGGAGTCCATCACCTTGGCGGAGGTGAAGCCGTACTGCTGCAGCTTCTTCTCCAGCTTCAGCTTTTTAACCTGAGCGTCGAAGGCCTTGCCCGAGCGGGTCGCCTCGATGACCACAATATTGACGGCCACCTTCTGGGCGGCCGCCGCTGGGGTCAAATCGACGGTCATAACCGTCATCGCTGAGAGCATCGCCGCAAGGGCGAGCCAAAGCCTCTGAACACGAAGCACCGAGCCCATATAGATTCCTTTACCTCAATTCGAGGGGCGTGGGGCGGGGATCACGTCGGAGCGTCCAACCACACCACGGTGATGCCTTCTTCGGGCATGACGGTGACGTCGCCCTCGAAGGAGATCTGCTCGACCGCCACCATTCCGGCGGCCGAGGGCGCAACCACCTGAAGGCCATTGCCCGAGTCGCCGGGGGGAAGCCCGGTGACGCTCACCAACACAACTGCGGCCACCGCAGCCGCGGCCCAGCCCGGGCTCATGCCCGCCTCGGGCCATATCCAGGCCTTAAAACGCGCCCAAGCCTCAGAGCCCCACGGGGCCGGCTCCTTGGCAGACTTGAAGATCTCGCTCTCGACGCTCTTTTTGAAGTCCTCGCCAAACGCCGGAGACAGGGCTTCGACTTCTGCTGCCACCTCTTCCTTCATTTGAAGGACGGCTTGCGCCTCCAAAGGAGAGCGGGCCGCCGACTGAATCTCGGCATCCACCGCCTCAAAGACGCGGGCGCCGAAGGCATTCCACTCGCCCTCGCGAGAGGCCAGCTCGACATCCATAGCCTCGGTGAGCAGCTCGGAGACAGTGACAGACTGCGCCGGCAAGCGGGCCATGACCCCCGCGCCGAACTCATCCCAGTCACCCTCTCGAGCGGCCACGGCCTCCTGCACACGCTCACGCAGCGCCGCGCCGATCGCAGGAGCCGCGTGCTCAGCCTCAAGGCCATGCCTAATGCCCTCGCCAAAGGCGGCCCAGTTTAGATCTGCGGCCTCAGCCTCAGACTCGTCACGCAGCAGCGCGCCCACGGCATCTGCCGTAGCCTCGCCCTGCAAGCCGTCTTCAATGCCTTGGCTAAAGGCCGCCCAGTTCAAATCTGCGGCCTCAGCCTCAGACTCGTCACGCAGCAGCGCGCCCACGGCATCTGCCGTAGCCTCGCCCTGCAAGCCGTCTTCAATGCCTTGGCTAAAGGCCGCCCAGTTCAAATCCGCAGCCTCAGCCTCAGACTCGTCACGCAGCAGCGCGCCCACGGCATCTGCCGTAGCCTCGCCTTGCAAGCCGTCTTCAATGCCTTGGCCAAAGGCCGCCCAATCAACGGCCTGCACCTGCGCGTCAACCTCCGCCACCAGCGCAGCACGCACCGACGCGAAGGTCTCATCGTTCATCAATTCAGCGTCGCCGAGCTCCTGCTCACTCGCCGTATCCACGCGCAGGACCCGCTCGAACTCAGGCGGCACGTCATCATCGAGCCGCGCCAACACATCGTGGGTGAAGGCCTCGAAGCGGGGCGAGAGGGTGTCTAGGGCGGACTCCGTCTGTTCACGGAGCAAAACCTCCATGGGAACGCTGTTCTGCTTGTTGTCGCGCTCACGCACCGGTCCTCCTTGCCGGCCGCTATACCGCAGCCTGGGTTGCCAATCGTAGGCTCTCGGGCACGTCATCGCCCCCATCTACGTAGGGTCGCAACAGCGCCTGCAGGTTCTTTCGGGCGTGAAAGAGCCGGCTCATCACGGTGCCCTTGGAGATGCCGAGCACATCGGCCATCTCCTCATAGGACAGGCCCTCGATCTCTCGCAGCACAATAATGGCGCGGTGTTTGTCGGTCAGCTTATCCATCGCCTCGTGCAAGACCTTGGACAGCTCCTTGCGGTCGGTCACGTCGTCGGGGTGATCCGCCGTGGTCTGCCCAGACTTCTGAAGCGCGGCCTCAAGCTTTCGGTTCTCATCGAGCGCGACCGTAGTGCGCCGCTTGCGGCTGCGTAGGTGGTCGATGCTGAGATTGTACGTAATGCGGTACAGCCAGGTGTAGAAGGCTGCCGTGCCCTCGAATCGGTCGAGGTTCTTGTAGGCCTTTACAAAGGCCTCCTGGGCCGCATCCCATGCGTCTTCCCGGGATCGCAGGATACCGAACGCAATCGCGTAAACCCTGCGCTGGTAGAACTCCACCAGCTGGCTAAATGCTTTTCGATCGCCCTCACGCGCCTTGGCTACGAGCGCGAAATCACGCTCCTTTTGGGCCGCGCGGGCCTGCTTATCTTTGTCCTTGTTGGAAGTGCTCGTCATGGTTCCGTCCTGTTCACCCCAATGGACGGCGACGGCGGGGTCGACATTCATTCGAGGCGCGCCGGGGCTGGGGGCCCCGAACCTTAGCCCAAGGGTGGCGCGGCACGCTACGGCGAGCCGCCCTGCTTTGTTCGATGCCTCGCCGCCGAAGATCGCCGACCGGGGTCCGCAACCGCCAAGGGCAGCACGCGGACTGTACACCGCAATGTGGCAGGCACCGGCAGCCAGCCGCCTCTGGCACAGGAACTGCTCTAGGGCATAGCCATGTGCAAGCTCATCCCCTGTCTCTTGGGTCTCGCAGCCGCGAGCCTGATCGCCTGCGGCGGCGTACCGCCCGGCCTGGAAGATCCCGCTGTCGACTCAGACGCCGTGACCGGCGAATCGGAGCATCTGGACCCGCTCACGACCCCTGGCTCGGCGGGGCTCAGTGACGACGCCCTTCAAACCAGCGCTCAGGCCGCACCCCCGGTCGCAGCCCGGCGGCGTGCCTGGTTCGCCAACTACAATCGCGGCGAGACCCTCGACTACCTCGACGCCCCCTACACCACCACCGCCGGTGACCCGCGCTACCTCCGCGCCGCCCGCCACAACTTCCACCAAGACGTGGCCTACGGGCCGCACCCCCGCAACCGCTTGGATGTGTGGTCCTTAGACCGGCGCCGCCCAGCGCCGGTGGTCGTCTACATACATGGGGGCGGGTTCGTGGGTGGCGGCAAGCAGCAAGTTCACTTGCCTCGCAACACGGTGCCCCGTTTGCTGGCGGCAGGACTCTCCGTGGTCTCGATCGACTATCGATACGGCTATGAGGACCCGAACGCTGCCTTGCTCGCCACCAACCCCGATGATGAAGGCAGCATCAATAACGTCAACGGCACCCGCCTGGACTACATCCTGCGCGATTGCGCGCGCGCCATTCAGTTTTTGAGGTACCGCGCCACAGAGCTCAACATCGACCCGACGCGCATCGGTGTATACGGCAACTCAGCCGGCGCGGGCTGCGCGACCTGGGTGGGCACCGTCGAAGACCTTGCGGTGCGTAATCACCCAGACCCCGTGCTGCGTGAGTCCACCCGGATTCAAGCCGTAGGCCATACGAATGGCCAGAGCACCTACGCCTATAGTCGATGGCCCGAGCTGCTTGAGATGGACCCGGACTTTGTCTACGACAACATGAACTCCGTGCGTTTGACCCAGATGACTCAGGACGATCTATTCAATACCGCGCAAGGACAACGGCTAGAGGCGGTCATGGACTACTACCAAGCCATGGACCCCACAGACCCACCCTTTATAACGATCAACGACAACCCCGACCTCGATCAGAGTCAGATCACGGACGCCAACCAAGTCATCCATCACCCCCGAGGTCATGTCGCGCTCTACGAACGATGCGCCTCGATGGGCATGGACTGCACCATTCGTACTTTGGATCGACAGGAGGGCCCCGACGCTGATGTGCAAGAGTTCATGGTGCGGGTGCTGGGAGCCGCCGGACTATAGATACAAGCCCCCGCCCACAAACAGGCCCCAATACTCTGCATAGTCAAACGAGACCCCCGCAGGCCCATGCACGTTGATAACAAACCGAGCTGTCAAATAGGCGGGACCCAGGTCCAACCGGCCCTGAGGCACCACGGCGACCTGAATGTTGTCCGTGCCAGGACTACTCAGCGTAGGAACGACAACCTGAAGCCGTAGGCCGACCGACGACTTTCCGTGCACATACGCAGCCTCACCCCCGACTTGAAGGGCCACATCGGTGAGGCCGCTGTCCGACGTCGCAATGTAGATAGCTAGCGCACTGTCTGCGGACAGCCTCAGGTGCGTCATGGGCAGCATGTCCCATCGCGCCGGCGCGAAGACTGTCAGCGTAGAAGGTGACCACCACCAGTAGTCTTTGAGCCCAGACATCGCGACCGCCGCGGCTCGCGGATACTCTGAAGCATCTCCCCCGCCCACGAACGGCAGCGCGATGCCCGCGCCAAGCAGCAGCCGGCCACAAGCGAATCGGAATCTATAGGAGCCTGAGACCGCAGGATTGCCTACTTGGGGCTGAGTGGAATAGCTGGAGCCAGTGGAGTCATGGCCCCACGCCATGCCCCACTCAAGGCGTAGCACGAGCTCATCAATCGGGGCGTAGGAGGCGCCGAGGCGTGGAGTCAGAACCAGCCAGGTGCCCGAGTCGCCACCAAACACGTACATACCTGTCTCAAGGGACACGTGGTCATCATCCGCGGGGATCGACGGGCCGACGGGGCCCTCGGAGGCCCGCGCTGATCCAGCAAGCAAGGTTGCCAGCGCCGACGCCAAGACACACTGGATGCTTGTGGTCGTGTATCGGCGGCGAGGAAAACTGTTCACGTGAGTCGGTTTAGCACCGGGGCACGCCGCAGAGCAGCGAAGTCGCCTAAACGACCGCGCTCACACTCCCCCGTCCCCCATTCGTGGGAAGGCGACGGGGTGACGTCACACCTTGGGTGTACCAGGTGCCCATGGGCCCACTTCCCTGCCTCATGCTCTTGGCACGGCCCCTGCTTAGTACCCATGCATGGTGCGGATCAAAGACCACGGCACACCCCCTTTGCCGACGTCTCGAGCCGCACCCACTCGCCTGTCCCCGGCGTCGCGCCCATCTCCCGCGACGCCCGGGGTCACCACCAGGCGCCCTTCTCTGCCCGATTCGGCCGCCTTGGCCCGACTCGGGCGGCCCGAGGTGAACCACGCGCCCACGACGCGTACACCGGCGGCCCAAAACGCAAACAGCGTCTTTTCGACCCTCGTGCAGCACCTGTCGGACAAGCCCGCGTCGAAGCTCGCCGACGCCCTGCCCTCCTGCAATCACGTGCAATCCATCCTGCAGGACGTTGAAGATGCCACCGGCCTGAAGGCCAACCCAAGCGCCCACGGTGAGGCACACCTAGGCCGTCACTTCACCGCGGATCGCAGCGCACGCTCGGCAGACCTGGAGCACCGAAGCCACGGCGCGCTCGACGTGGGGGCCGATGGGCGCGCCGACGGCGGGCTGAAGCTAGGGGTCGCGGGGGCCGAGGCGCGGGGCCAAGCTCAAGGCCAAGTGGGTGTCGGCGGCAAGCTGTCTGAGCGCTGGTCTCATCCGCTCGGCGACGTGTCCGTGCAGGCCGACGCCCATGCACGGGCCTCAGGATCTGCGAAGGGCCAGGCCCGCCTCGATGCGCGCGGCCTCGACGCCCGGGGAAGAATCGGCGCCCGCGCCGAGGCCCAAGCCCATGGCCACGCGGTGGCGGACACTGTCTTTGGTCGGGCTGAGGGCGAGGTGCAGGCCAAGGCCGCCGCCTACGCCGACGGACAGGCCAAGGTCAGAGCCGGCCTTGAGGGACTGGGCGCCAGCGCGCAGGGCGAGATCGGCGCCGCCGCCTCTGTGCAGGCCAAGGGCGAGGCGCGCTCCGCCGGAGTCAAACTGGGCGGTGAGGACGTGGACCTTCGGGCCGAGGTCAAGGGCACCGCCGAGGTCGCAGCCAAAGCCGAGGGCGACGCGAAAGCTGACCTGCGCTTCGAAAAGGGGCGTCCGCACGCCGGCATCGATGTGGGCGGGCGAGCCTTCGCTGGCGCCCGCGCTGAAGGTGAGGTTGCGCTTGGGATCGGCGATATCGCCAAGGTCAAAGCCCGCGGCGGGGTCTGGGCCGGGGCGGGCGCGGAGGGCCGAGCCCGGGTGCACTTCGACGGCAAGAAGCTGAAGGTTGGCTTGCGGGCAGGCGCGGCCGTTAAAGCCGGCGCGGGCGGCGGCGCCACTGTGGAGGTCGACGTGGAAAAGGCGGCGAACGCAGGCATCGGCGCCGGCATCAAAGCCATCACAGCGCCCGTGCGCTACGCGCTCGATCCCAGCGCGCTTCCCAAGGACGCGGCCCAGGCGGTCACCATGGGCCTGGGCATGGGCCAACAGCTCGCCAGCCTACCTGGGCAGCTGCTGCAGGGTGCAAAGTCCGCGCTCGATACCCCGGTGCACCTCGCAGCCGCCTAGAGCAGCACGATCGCGGCCACGCCAAAGACGAGCAGCGAACCCACCAACCACCATGAGCCTGGGTGCGCGAAATTGAGCGTCCAACCCCAGCCAAAGACCTTGGGTGAGAACATAGCGCCGCCCGGATTGAAGAGCCTGTCTTTCATGCGCCGCAGCGTGGGCCACCGCCAATCGTAGGGGATGCCCAAGAAACGACCACCGATGTCCTGACTGTTTCGATTCATCACCCCTCCCTACTGGCGAGGCGCGGCTTTATTCTCCGCTCGCGTCGTTTTTCGATCTGCAGGCGTCCCTGCGCAGCCAAGCCAGGGCCTCGTCCTCTGTACGAAAGGTTCGGGTCGGCACGCCATCCTCGGCCCGAAAGACCTCAAACATGCGCGCGAGGCCAAAGGCCAGATCGGGCGCGGCGACAATGGCGACGCGACGCGCCTTGTTGGGCTGCGCGGCAAGATAGGCCGCTAGGTTCTGCATGTCTTCGCGGCTCGCCGTGAGGTGGGGGACCACCCACAAGCGGCGATCGAAGGGCTGCACGGCGTCCACTGCGGCCTTCATGTCCTGCAGCTGCGCGCCGGCCCCCACCCGAACCGTCACGACGCCGTGCACTTCGCGGCAACTGATCTCCTGCGACACCGGTCGCTGAGCATCCCCGCCTTGCCTCCGTCTGTCCAGGCGAGCACAGCAAAGAGCGCTGGCCGCGGCTGCACCCCGAGGGCATGCTCGGCCCGTGAGCGCCGCGCAGCTGCCCATCTACCTGGACTACAACGCCACGACGCCTATCCGTAAGGAGGTGGTCGAGGCGATGCTGCCATACCTCACGCAGCACTTTGGCAACCCCTCCAGCGGCCACATCTATGGCGAGCGCGCTCAGCGCGCGGTCGAGCGCGCAAGGCGGCAGGTCGCGCAGCTGCTGGGCGCGGCAGCCGACGAGATCATCTTCACCTCCGGCGGCACGGAGGCAAGTAACCTTGCCATTCGTGGCTTCGTTGAGGCCGCCGATGGCCCTCAACATGTCGTCACATCAGTCATCGAGCACCCCGCCACCCGCGCGCCCTGTGATTGGCTACGGGAGGGCGGACATGCCGTGCAAGCGATCTCGGTCGATGCAAACGGCCAGGTCCGTCTGGATGAGGCGGCCGCGCTCATCACTGCACAAACTGGGCTCGTGACGGTGATGCATGCCAATAACGAGACGGGGGCGCTGCAGCCCATCCGCGAACTGTCACGCCTCGCCAAAGAGGCGAAGGCTGTCTTGCATACCGATGCGGCCCAGTCGTTAGGCAAAGTGCCGGTGCAGGTCGACGCGCTCGGGGTAGATCTGCTCACGGTGGCTGGGCACAAGCTCTACGCGCCCAAGGGTGTGGGCGCCCTGTATGTGCGTCGAGGCACCCCTGTGGCGCCCTTTGCCTTGGGCGCAGGCCACGAGGGTGGCATGCGACCCGGCACAGAGAATGTGGCCTCCATCGTGGGGCTCGGACGCGCCTGCGAGCTTGCCCGGGCGGAACTCGATCAAAACGCGGCCCACATGCGGACGGTGCGAGATGAGCTGTGGGCCCGGCTGGCTGCGAGCATCGATGGCCTACAGCAGAACGGCAGCACCGAAGAGCGGCTGCCCAATACGCTGAATCTGCGCTTTCCCGGGGTCTCGGGCATGGCAGTGCTTGAGGCGGCGCCCGAGATCGCGGCGTCGACGGGATCGGCCTGTCATGAGGGCGGCGAGCAAGCCTCTTCCGTGATCTTGGCCATGGGCATCGACGCCAAGCAGGCCTTGGGCTCTGTGCGACTGAGCGTGGGGCACGAGACAACCTCGGCTCAGGCACAAGCGGCGGCCGAGGCGCTCACCCGCGCCTTCTCCCAGCTCACGACTGCGCCCTGTTGAGCAAGTGCGAGGCGGCAGCCAGTCCGCTCTTATAGGCCCCCTCAACCTTATCCCCGGCGCACCAATCCCCGGCCACAGCCAGGCCCGGCAGGGACGGTTCGTAAAGCAGGCCATCCTGCAATGGGCTCGCGCACCGGGCGTAGCGCCAACGATGGGCCTGAGCGCTCTCGATCTGCGGAGTCGCCGAAGTCACGGTGCCAAGGGCGGCCACCAAGGCCGCGATCACCTCGGAGGGCTCATCCTCGAGGTGCTTCTGGCTCCACTGGGTACAGCCGTGCAGAACCCAACGCTCGCTTGCGCCCCTGCCCGGCTTGCTTGAGTCCCGCGCCGCCCACGACAGCGGGCCCGCATTGACAAAGATGCCATCAAGTTCGATGGGCAACCTAGATTGCATCTGTACCATCACGGCCCAGCAAGGCGTCATGGGCACAGCCTGGACGCGGGCCTGCAGCGCGGGACAGAACTGAAGCAGGTCTGCGGCTTGAGGTGCGGGCAAAGCCAGCACGACGTTTAGGGCGCTGCGCCGCGAGCCATCCTCGAACTGCAAGCTGTACTGCCCATCGTGATGCTGCAGCGCGGTGACGCGGTGATCAAAGTGGGTATCTAGCTCTGCGGTGAGGTGGGCGATAAGCGCTGACATGCCCGGCGTGCCTACGTAGCGGGTGCGCGCGTCGGACTTCGGCCGCAGGCCAGAGGCGTCACTGACCCCCAGGCGCAGCGGCCAGGGGGCCACGACGCCCTCGCTGCGCCAGTCCGCGACTTGGCTCTGAAAACCGGGGCTTTGAGCCGTGAAGTACTGCGCCCCGTGGTCGAACGGGCCCGAGCGCCGCGTCGACATGCGTCCACCGGGTCCTCGGCCCTTGTCGAATAGAACGGCGTGTTGGCCGGACTCAAGCCAACGGCGGGCGGCGAGTGTGCCCGCGAGGCCCGCGCCAATGACGGCCAGGGCGGCGGGGTCGTGCGGGGTCGCCATGGGGTGATCATAGTGCCTGCGCAGCGAAGCGCGAGGCCTTGTCGATGACCAGCAGCAACGTAACCCTAGACTGAGTCACTATTCGATTGACCGAATCCCGGGGCGGGACTAGGCCGGGCTCATGGTTTGCCCAACCCTGCGTCCCGCCCTGTCGTCGATGTGCCTCAGCTTGCTGACCGTCGCCTGTGGAGGCCCCGTGCCCGCCGACGGGCTCGATGTTGACGCGGTGCAGGCAAGCGCGCCCGCGTCGATGAGCTTTTTGCGCAGCTTCTCCACGGAGATCGCGCAAGGCGGCCTGCAGGCCGGCCAGGCGGTTCAAGTGCACTACGACGCCGACCGCATGTACGACATCGTCAACGGCAGCTCCTCGGTGGGCCACTTCGCCTCGGCCCACCACTGCTACGGCTATGGCTGCTGCGAGGTGCAGTTTTCGAATATCGAGATGCGGTGGCGCACCGATGGGGGCGCCTTCGTCTCCACACCATTGGCCGCGGATGGCACCGCGCAATTCACCCTGCCGACCTCGGCCCGGCACCTTGAGGTCTACTTCTTCAGCCCTGGTTATGACCTCAAGACCTGGTTCTGCGGATGCGGTCCGGACTGTGGCGCGCAGAACCGCGAGCGCGCCGGCTTTGGTCTTCAGCGCTTCGATGCCTATGACAGCCGCTTCGGCGAGAACTACCGCTTCGAGGTCAGCGCCCCGGCCCTGCCTCTGGCTCGGCGCGACGACGGGCAGTGGGCCTCAAATTGGGCCGCGCCCTCTGGCATCCGCTACGGCTGGCAATGGGATGCCAACGTCTGGGTGGACCTGCTGGCCCCCAGCCCCGGCGAGGGCCGTAGCGTAGGCATCCGCTGGACCGTGGACGGCTGGCAGAGCCATCAGGATACGCTGGCCCAGTTTGAGGGCATCTTGGCCTCGGGCCAGGCCCAGTGGGGCGTCGATCTGAGGCCCGCCCGGCGCCTACAGTCCTGCGCGTGGTGCACCCCCGAGCCCGTGACCCTGGAGTACGCGATCTTCACCGAGTCGGGCGGTGTACGAACCTGGAACAACGCAGACGGGGCGAACTATCAGATCTCGCTGCGCACAGTGTACGAATGAGTACACCGCCTCGTTGAGCTTGCGGGCGGCCTGCTGCTCACTATGACAGAGGCGTGTTATCCGCGCCCAACTCCGATGGCATGCTCGACCTCATGGGCCGGGGACCAACCGACAGCGCAGCGCGCGTACACAAAGTGCTCGCGACCTGCGGCCGGCATCGGCTCGTAGACTACGTAACCGGTCAGGGCGCGGACTGGCTGCAGGCCTGCTGGAACCCGCCCTCCCACGGCCCCTGGTACCGCACCGACGGCGGACGCACCCCCCTATTGATGCCGGGCACGATGACCTCGGAGCTAGCCGTGCAGGCCGGGGAGCTGTTGATCTGGTCTCTGGACGGCGGACGCCGAGCCGAAGATGGGGTGCCTGTGCTTGCGCGTATCAACAAAGCGCGGTTTTCGGCCCCCGTGGGACCCGGCCAGCAGGTCGTGGCCAAGGTGACGCTGCGTCAACAGCTCGGACCCGCCTTCTACGTCGATGCCGTGGCGCACTGCGGCGCACAAAAAGTAATGACGGCCAGCCTGACCTTCACCGCGACACAAGCCGTGAGCCGCTGGCTCGAAACCTAAGAATCACCGTCGCCGGGATCCAATATCGAGCCGGTCACGTACCCCCGGCATGAGCATTGGCATTGGACACGAGGGCGCGGGCATGGACGCGGGGCCTAGCCGCCTGCGTACCGCCGACCACACCGGGGCTTTTCAACAAAGGGCGCAGTCCGTGATTCAGGACATCGCGCGACATCTGAACATCCCTATGCATCCCTCCCAACTGGGCAATGGCAATGGCGAGCCGGCCTCGGATTCTCTGCAATCTTTGTTGACGACCCTGCGAAACCTCGCGCAGCAACAGCCTGATGCGGTCATGAACGCGCTGGGCCAACGGCCGGATGTGGCCAAGGCCCTCTTTGGCGCCATGCCGGTCAACCGCGATATCGTCGGCCCCTGACGCCTTGCGTTCCCGTCTGCTGCGCCCTATGCAGCGCTCATGCAGGATGAGGCCGCCCATCGCCCACGCGTCGTGGTGGCCGGCGCCAGCGGCTACGTGGGCCGGGCCCTCGTGCAGCGGCTCGCGGCGCACTACGACGTGGTCGGGCTGTCACGGCGCGCCCCAAAGCCCATCGCTACGTCATCGGTGAGCTGGCAGTCCGCTGACCTCTTCAGCTTAAGGCAGACCGAGCAGGCACTGAGCGGCGCCGACTTCGCGGTCTACCTGGTGCACAGCATGATGCCCACGGAGCGGCTCACCCAGGCCCGCTTCGAAGACCTCGACCTCATCCTCGCCGATAACTTTGCCCGCGCGGCCGCGAAGGCAGGGGTCCAGCAGATCCTCTACCTGGGCGGGCTGCTGCCACCCGGGGTGCGGTCTGTGCATCTCGAGAGCCGCCGAGAGGTCGAGGACGCGCTCGCGGCACACGGTGTGCCGGTCACCAGCGTGCGCGCAGGGTTGGTTGTCGGGCCCGGAGGGTCATCGACTCGCATCCTCACCGCCTTGGTGCGCCGACTACCGCTGATGTTGACACCTTCCTGGACGGGCACCGCCTGCCAGCCGATCGCGCTGCAAGACCTCTTGCCGGCGCTGGAGTATGCCCTGGCCCGGCCCACTTGTTATGGCCAGACCTATGATGTGGGCGGGGCCGAGGTGCTCACCTATAGGGAGATGATGGAGCGCACCTCAGCGGCCATGGGCACCCGCCGGCCGATGTTTGCCGTGCCCCTACTGACCCCGCGCCTATCCGTAGCCTGGGTCTGCTTGGTCACGGGAGCGCCGCGTCAGCTCGTGGGCCCCTTGGTGGAGAGCCTCAAGCACCCGATGGTCGCGCGGGATAACCGGCTCGTCGACACCGTGGGTGGGCCGAAGGTGGGCTTCGATGAGGCGCTAAAGCAGGCCCTGGCCGAGCCCGAGAGCCGCGGACGGGCCCAGCCTCATAAACGAAGGCGCACCGCGCGCTCAGTGCAGAGGCTGCCCGTGCCTGAGGACAAGAGCGCAACATGGATTGCGCAGGAGTACGCACGCTGGCTGCCGAAGTTCATGTGGCCCTTCTTGAGGGTCGAGCGGCAGGCCCAAGACCTGCATTTCTACCTGCGCATGCTACGCGCGCCGTTGCTGCGCCTGCGCTACCTGCAGACCCGATCCACAGAGGACAGGGCCGTCTTTCAGGTGGTCGGAGGCCTGTTGTCTCGGCCCACGCCTGAAGGTGCGCCGCCCGCCCGGCTGGAGTTTCGCCTCGTTAATGAAGGCCAGCAGGTTGTGGCTGCCGTGCACGAGTTCCGGCCCCGCCTGCCGTGGATGGTCTACAGCCTCACGCAGGCCCAAATCCACTTGGGCGTGATGCTCGCATTTCGCCATCACCTCGCGCGCACCGCCTGAGCATCAGCTCACCAGGGGATCACGCTGCCATCATAGGCAAAGAAGCGACCGCTATCCGCGGGCTTCAGCCCCCGAATGACTGTCAAGAGGTCTTGCGCCGATCGCTGGGCAGAAAAGAGCTTCTCGGGTCGCACATTGCGTCGAAAGGGCGCGCTGAGCTCCGTCTCGACGGTGCCCGGATGCAGCGCAACAACCGTGAGCTTCTTTGCCCGACGCCCAAGCTCAATCGCAAGGGTCTTCGTCAATTGGTTCTGAGCAGCCTTGGAGGCTCGGTACGCGTACCAGCCGCCCAAGCGATTGTCTTCGATGCTGCCGACCCGCGCCGATAGGTTGGCCAGCACCGCAGGCTCTGAGTGACAGATCAGCGGCTCGAAGGCCCGCGCCACTAGGATAGGACCAAAGGCGTTGACGTCGAAAACCCGTCGCAAGTTATCCTGCGACACAGCGCTCAGTCTGCGCTCAGGCCCCAGGCCGGAGGCCTCGTGAAGCAGGCCGGATACGTTGATGAGCAGATGCAGCCGGTCCGTCAGTCCCATCACCTGCTCTGCTGCAGTCTCGATGCTCTGAGGCTGCGTGACGTCCAGCGCGAGCCGCCGCAGGCGCCCTGGAAAGCGGGCCTCCAGATCGTCGAGTCCCGCGCTGTGCTCCGGCCGCCGACTCGTTGTGATGACGAGGCCCACCTCCGGGTCCCGTAACAGGGCCTCGCTCATCGCCAACCCCAGACCTCGACTGGCCCCTTGCACCAGGCACTGACGCTTTTGCATAAGCCTGGGATAGTGGCCGCTTCGAGCCACGCAAGGCGGCGGTTCGTGTGACGTCACAGCGAGGCACACAGGGCTTCAAACCGGCGAATTCAGCGTGCCCAGGCCTGGCACGCTAGCTGCTTAGACCAAACGCATGCATCCGATGCGAAGCCTCTGCTCTGATCCTGTGACCCGGACCCGAACTGTCGACAGCACTCCGGACCCGAGCACGGAGCGCACCCCCCGCAACGACCGACAGCTCGTGGCCTATGTGCCTACGCACTCCCGCAGTGAGCTGGGCGCCGTATCTCGTCGAGAGCAACGCTCTGTGCGGGATGACAACTCCGCTTTCAGCATGCTGTGCCGAGCGCGCAGCATGCCTGGACCAGAGCGGCTGTTTGTGGACTCCCACGAGTCTGCGCTGCGCATGCTGAGCGGACTGACCCGCTACTGCCAGACCGGCAGCTTGGGTTTCGCGGCGCCCGAGTTCCTCAATCGGGCCCTGGAGAGCTACGGCAAGGACTGTAAGGCCATCTTTCGCGCCCACAAGTCGATGCGAAAGAGCAGCCTCGCGCGCGGCGTGAAGGCGCCCTTGACGCGAACCTGCGTGGACGGCGGCTTTGAGGGCTGGATGGGCGCCATGAAGGACCTGGCGATCTTCCGCAAAGCGCTCAGACCAGAGCGACTGCGCCAGCTGATGCCCTATGTCGAGACCCGCAGCGGCAAACCCAACATGCACCATAACTTCACAAAGGTGCGCATGGGTGGGCTGGACAACGTGCTCATTCACAATACCAAGGCGAGCAATGGCGAAGGCGCGACCCGCGTCATGAGCCTGGTCGCCCCCACCGGACCGGGAACCTGGGGCATCATTCGCCCCGACTCAGGAGCGCTGGGCTGCATCTTTGCGCGAGAGGGCGCGCGGGACGAACTCGCCGCCCTGCAGCGCGACCTCGATGGCGTCAATAATACGATCCGCTCCCTGCGCAATACCATCAGCGACCTTCAGGACAGGATGAAGGACCTGCCCGAAGAGCGCCAAGTCGGGCTGAAGAAGGGGGTCAGCAAGTGTCAGGAGAAGTTGGCTGCGCCCCTAAAAATGCAAGCTAAGTTGCTCAAAACAGAGGCTCTGCTGAAGGCTGAGGCCAGCCAACCCGCGCCGCGCATGCTGGACCTATCCTACGATGACATCCACACCGGGCTGCAGCAGCTGCAGAGGGCCAATGGGTGGAATGACTCGAAAATGGCCGGAGCCTTGCTCGACCTACTCGTCGGCGGGGGCAGCCGCGAGACCGTGCGCGCGCTCGCGAAGCCCCTAAGCATCAAAGGCATCAAGGTCAAAGATGTGCTGAATCCACGAGACGACCCCAGAACCGGGGACGACGAGATGAGCGGTTTTGACCTGTGCCAGACCCTGTTGAGCATCATGTTCCTGACGGAACCGAAACATGCCTTGCCGATGGCGGTGGCCAATCACGACGCGCTCAAGGCGGTGGTGGCGGGTTCGGTGCCCCTTAGCGCGCTCTTTGCGCCGGTCGAGATCCGCCAAGAGAACGGCGAACTGAGCTTTGGCCTGGGAGGTGACAGCGACAACCTGGGCGCCTTGCTCGCCTCTGCGAACAACCTGCGCACGGTATTGGACCCCTCAGATCCGACCACTCGCGCCTATAAAGAGCAGGCCATGCCGCTGTGTGAGACCTCGAGTCTTGATGTATCTGCGGACAGTCTGGGCGCGATCCTTCAGGGCCACACTCTGCCCCAAGACGAGGCCCAACAAGCAGCGGTGCTGTTCCCGGTGCTGAAGTCCATCTTGATGCGCGCGCTCGTCGAAAAGAGGCGTGATCACTAGCTGCGCGCCCCTGAGCCTGCTTCTGCGGGCAACAGAGCCCACCGAAGTGGTACATAGCAGCCATGCCGAAGGCCAAGCTGCGCCCACGCGCTCGTGCCCTGTGTGGTCTCTTGGCGGTATGCGCGTGGGCCTGTAGTGGCTCTGCTGGGCCGGACGCAGCAGCTCAGGACGCCTCCGCGGCTGATGCGACAGCGCTTGCAGACGCCGAGCCGCCCGACATGGGCCCCATTGTGGACGCCGGGCCTT
>SPJJ01027081.1_pt1 | contig 18731 bp, 19 predicted proteins | sample 3741741 | NCBI WGS metagenome assembly SPJJ01 (sample SAMN10925908, study PRJNA522277) | cold seep metagenome | isolation source: Elba SIP-enriched marine methane seep metagenome, extraction at timepoint T1 | place: Italy: coast of Elba, Mediterranean Sea | collected 2014-05 | reverse complement strand
TCTCATCCCTGAAATCTGGATCATCGGCAATCCCTGCCGAGATGACGAGCAAAAGCCCAATACCGCGTCATTCCGGCAGGGAATGCCGGAAACCAGTCTCCAGGGATGGGGACACCTCAAATCCATTTCCCCTCAGAACAGTTAAATCACCTCGGGGCTCTCGTCCCTGAAACCTGGATCATCGGCAATCCCTGCCGAGATGACGAGCAAAAGCCCAATACCGCGTCATTCCGGCAGGGAATGCCGGAAACCAGTCTCCAGGGATGGGAAGACTTCAAATCCACTTCCCCTCAAAACAATCAAATCACCTCGGGGCTCTCGTCCCTGAAACCTGGATCATCGGCAATCCCTGCCGAGATGACGAGCGAAGTCACAACTCTTTATCAATGATTACCCCAGCCTCTTTTATTCAGTTCATCAAGCAAGTTATCAGCAACATCTATCAGCATAGGTACAAAATTTTGTGCTGTTTCAATGGCTGATCTCAATACATCCAAATCTTCAATATAATCATGTACCATCTGATTCCGCAATTGCCTGATTGCCAGCCATTCATCAGCTGATTGTATCCACTCCAATCTCTCCGCTTTATCTAAATTAATCATAACTGCAACTGGCTTTTCTCCAAATGCTTTAAGTAATTGAGGAATCAATTTATCACCAAGCGTATCTTGCAATCTAGAAAACCTGGATACAAAAGCTTCAACAAGCTCGGATAGATCGTCATCAGTATTTAATAATTGCGCTTTTTCAATCGTAAAAGGTTCCACAAATAATCTTTCCGTAGTTCGCTGCAAATGTTTACATTCACGCTGTACAACACGAGAAAGGAACTTCAGCCGTAACTCCATTTCCGGTTCAATTTTCATATCTGTACACCTGTAGACTTTGCATGTTTATGAATAGGTAGTTCTTTCAGGTTTGGAGCGGTAATCAATACATCGACTTTCCGCCCCAGCATAATACGTGAAATTTTTGCCGAAACCCTTGCCGCAAGCCAAGCGGGATTTTTGCTTGCGCACGGCAACTCCAACAGAATATCCAGGTCGCCTCCACGCTGGCTGTCATCTATTCTTGAGCCGAATACCCTAACACTGACCCCATCTCCAGCAATTTCTGCGATAAGTTGTTTGATTAATTTAATCTGTTCCGGTGCTAATCTCATTTTTCATCGCATCTTTTTTAATCACAAAATTTTTAACCATCGCTCCTTTAAACCCAACAAACCAGTGGCCATAAATGGCGATACCTGAATAGCCCCATTTACACTTCACACTGTCAAATCCACTTTGGTGTTCTCTTCCCTGAAACCTGGGCTGCTGAAATCATAACAGCTCTTGCCACAAATCCAGCCAGGCACTATTTCGCTTTTCAATTAAGCCGATTTTAGACAGGCGGTCCCAGCTTTTAATTTGTTTCTCCCTGGATATCGCACTCTCCATACTATGATGCATTTCATACCACACTAAATGATGAACACCATATCGTTTAGTAAACCCTTCAAGCAAATTATTACGATGTTGGTATACCCTTTTGACCAGGTCGGAAGTGACGCCAACATATAATGTGCCATTTCTGCGGCTTGCCATAATATACACACAAGGCTGTTTGCTCATTTTGCGAACACCTTAAAATCAATATAACTACACCGTTAATCCAGAATGAGAATCCTCAAATCCATCTATTCCCAATACAGTTAGACCCTCTCAGTACTCTCGTCCCTGAAATCTGGATCATCGGCAATCCCTGCCGAGATGACGAGCTAAAACCAGCACACCGTCATTCCGGCAGGGAGTGCCGGAAACCAGTCTCCAGGGATGGGGACACCTCAAACCCATTTACCCTCTTAACAATCAAATCAAGCTCGGTATTCTCGTCCCTGAAACCTGGATCATCGGCAATCCCTGCCGAGATGACGAGCTAAAGTCAGCACACCGTCATTCCGGCAAGGAATGCCGGATACCAGTCTCCAGGGATGGGGAGACCTCAAATCCACTTCCCCTCAAAACAGTCAAATCGCCTCGGGGCTCTCGTCCCTGAAATCGGGATCATCGGCAATCCCTGCCGAGATGACGAGCTAAAACCAGCAAACCGTCATTCCGGCAGGGAGTGCAGGAAACCAGTCTCCAGGGATGGGGATACCTCAAACCCATTTACCCTCAGAACAATTAAATCGCCTCGGGGCTCTCGTCCCTGAAACCTGGATCATCGGCAATCCCTGCCGAGATGACGAGCTAAAGCCAGCACACCGTCATTCCGGCAGGGAATGCCGGAAACCAGTCTCCAGGGATGGGGACACCTCAAACCCATTTACCCTCAGAACAATTAAATCGCCTCGGGGCTCTCGTCCCTGAAACCTGGATCATCGGCAATCCCTGCCGAGATGACGAGCAAAAGCCCAATACCGCGTCATTCCGGCAGGGAATGCCGGAAACCAGTCTCCAGGGATGGGGATACCACAAATCCACTTCCCCTCAAAACAGTCAAATCGCCTCGGGGCTCTCGTCCCTGAAATCTGGATCATCGGCAATCCCTGCCGAGATGACGAGCTAAAGCCAACAAACCGTCATTCCGGCAGGGATCGCCAGTATGAGAGTTATTGTCCTACCGTTGTAATCTTTATTCGCTTAACGGCCCACACAGAAATAGTCAAAACCGATATTTTTCATCATCTCATGTTCATAGACATTTCTTAAATCGATAAACGCTGTGCCTTTCATTTTGCTTTTCAATTCAGCCAGATTCAAACCGCGATATTCATTCCATTCAGTCATCAACACTATTGCATCAGCATCCTGAAATACAGCTTCGATACTGTCACAATATTGCATGCTATCCGGTAACAGCGGCTTGGCTTCGGTTACCGCTTGTGGATCGTGTGCTTTCACTTTCGCGCCTTTATCCAATAAGCCAGGCAAAATAGCCAAAGCCGGTGCATCCCGCATATCATCTGTTTCGGGCTTAAATGCCAGACCTAAAACGCCAATGGTTTTTCCCGCTTCTGAACCGCCCAAGGCTTTTCTTATTTTACTGACCATACGCGCTTTTTGAGCTGCATTGACTTCCACCACCGATTCAACAATCCGGCTGGAGACACCATGCTCCTGTGCAATTCTGATCAGAGCCAAGGTATCTTTTGGGAAACAAGAACCACCATAACCGGGCCCTGCATGTAAAAATTTTCGCCCAATCCGACCATCTAGTCCCATGCCCTTGGCTACAGAATGCACATCAGCTCCGACCTGTTCACAAAGCATGGAAATTTCGTTAATAAAACTGATTTTTGTGGCCAAAAAGGCATTGGCGGCATATTTTATTAATTCAGCGCTTTCCAGATTAGTGACATGTATCGGTGCTTCAATCAGGTTGATAGGCCTATAAAGTTCTCTTAATAAAGTTTCTGCTCTTTCACTCTCGACCCCAAGCACTACACGATCCGGGCGCATAAAATCACCGATCGCCGAACCTTCTCGTAAAAATTCAGGATTGGAAACCACATCATAATCAGCATCTGGATTGGTTTCTTTTATAATACGAGCGACTTGTCGTGCGGTGCCAACCGGTACGGTCGATTTATCGACAATAACTGTATAGCCTTGTATATGTTGAGCAACTTCTTCCGCCGCCTGGAAAACATATTTCAAATCGGCATGCCCGTCCCCTCTTCGGGTTGGTGTACCGACAGCCAGAAAAACCAGATCCGCCTCGGCAACGGCCTGTTCCAGCTCTGTGGTAAAGCTGAGCCGACCGGCATCAACATTGCGTGCCACCAGTTCATCCAGCCCTGGCTCATAGATTGGTATCCCCCCGGCATTAAGCTGGTCAATTTTAGTCTGGTCTTTATCGATACAAATCACATCTGCACCAAACTCGGCGAAACATGCTCCAGACACTAGGCCTACATAGCCTGAACCTATCATTACTACATTCATATTCTGACTCTTTTGCTAATTTAATTTGGATTTATCTTTTAATCAAAGTTATAAAAATAATTCGTTTTTATTCCTTTAATTGCCCACTGATTTGCTTAACAAACTCTATAAAATCGTTAATATGTTGTTTTGCAATAACATAGGCCAGCTCCAGGTCTATTTCATCATAATTATGTACCGCGATATTCCTGAACCCCACTGACTTTTGCATTTTCTCTGCAATCTCGGTGCTTAAAACATCTATTCGCTGCAGTACTTCAAATGACTCTCCCATTGTTTGCGGCACTGGCTGATTAGAATCAGCACAAATATGCATTGCAACATCAACTGATAACTGAACTGCCCTGGTTAAATTTAAAACAATAACATCCTGCGCATCCAGATCCTGCAAAAACATTTCTTTACTCTCTGGTAAACGGCCTTTTATTCTGTCCAGACAACGAATAATTGAATCTATTTTCTTCTCCAGAACTAACTGATCCATTTTTTTCTCCGTTCCTGTAAAGTTCTTTTAATATAGGGGCGAAAATCTTCATTGGCGTAAACATTTTTAATCGCCAGTTCCGTAAATGCCTGCTTATCACCCTTGATCAATCGGCCATGTTTGATAATTTCACTGAGCACGGGCTCACCCACAGTGGATAAGTCCAACAGATCAACAGCTGTTCCAGAAAGTTTTGCCAGAGATTGAATGAATTCCAGCCTTTTCTTTTTCGACAATGGTTTTTCGAAACGAATGGCCAGATCCATATCACTTTCAAACCTGGCGCTCCCTTTGGCATAAGATCCAAACAATATAGCAAGTCCAATCGCTTTATTTTCTGCCAGCTCCAGCTTTAATATTTGGATCAGTTTTTCTTCATCTAACATACGATACCATCTAAGCCTGAGCAGATATGACCTGAAACAACAGTTTTATAACTCATCCAGTTCTATATCATCCTCTTCATCCAGATCTGCACGTACATCAATATTGCAGCTCTGCCTGACCAGCTCCCTGACCTTTGCCTGTTCTTTGTTTTCCTGTTCGACCATCGGGAAAATACCGCCCATTTGTTTCCCTTTAATAACATCCAACATTATTTCCAAATTAATTTGCTGCAAACCTTCGGAAAAACCATAGACCAGACCAAAATCACACAAGGTATTGATCAAACGCGGAATCCCCCCGCTATGATAAAAAATGGCGGCTAAGGCGTATTTATCAAAAATATCTTCATTGCCACCGGCATGTGTCAATCGATGCTTGATATAGGCAATAGTTTCTCTATACCCTAAAGCCTTTAGCTTATAATCCACAGACACTCTTTGAGCCAGTTGCCTTAACTCCTGACGCTGCATCAGTGCCAATAATTCCGGCTGTCCAACCAGTATCAATTGTAAAACCAGATGTTTATCGGCATTGATATTGGAAATTAAACGCAATTCTTCCAATGTTTCTGCATCCATATTTTGCGCTTCATCAATGATCAGGATAGTCTTTTTCTTTTTCGCATAATTAGCAATAAAAAACTCTGTTAACTCCTGATATCTACCGGCTTTATCTTTTGCCGTACTCGGTATATCAAATGCCATCAACACCCACTGCAATAAATCACCAAAAGCATTATGCGCATTTGAGATCAACCCGATTAAGGTATCATCCTCTGCATTATGCAATAACTCTCTGATTAGAGTGGTTTTTCCCGCGCCAACTTCACCACTGATCACTGAAATACTGGCTTCACTATGCAAACCATAATTAAGCATGGTCAATGCCATTTCATGCTGTTTGCTTAAATAAAGAAAGGCGGGATCAGGGTTAAGAGTGAACGGTTTTTCAGTAAAACCATAAAACGCTTTATACATAATTAATATGCTTTATTTTTAAGTGCAACATCTGTTGACTTGTTAAGAATGGTCCCCATAAATTTTTCCTTATCAATCATCTGCATACTCTTTTCAACATCCTCTATGCTGGTTTCGCCTTCCGCTACGACCAATACACAGGCATCTACATTTGGCATAAAAATCATCGCATCATCTGTTTGTAATAAGGGAGGCAAGTTAACAACTACAACCCTGTCCGCATAGCGTTGCTTTAATTCCTCAGCCAATTCCATCATCATAGGGGTAGACAATAAATCTGAAGATCGCTTTATAGGCCGGCCGGCCGGAAGTACAACTAACTTTTCCAAGCCCGGGTGAATTAATAGCTCAGAAATATCCTTTTCACCTTCAAAATAATTACTCAAACCAGGTTGAGCCTCAGGCATATCGAAATACTGATGCAAACTTGGGTGTCTTAAATCCAGATCTGCCAGTAATACCGAATAGTTGGCGTCCATCGCTATACTAATAGCCAGGTTTATCGCTGTTAACGATTTACCAGCACCCTGCCCCGGACTACTGACCGCCAAAACATTCCAGTTATTTGCCTGCATTTTCTGCAATACTTTTGTACGCAAGATTTTATACAGGTCAGCCCTGGGATCATCTTCCAAAACAGCAATCACTCTATTTTCTTTTAATTTAGCTTTATTAACAGCCAAATTACGTGTTTTAGAGTATTCGATTTTATCGGTGTCTCGCTTTATCCCTACATTTTTTTTAGCAGCCGATACTGAGGGTTGCCCCTCTACATTTTGTCTTTCTTGTTGAGCTTTTTCTAATGCTTTTTTTATACGTTCCATTTTATATCTTAGTTTTATGGTGTCGCTAATTACAGAACATGCTATGCAGCAATATTAAATATTTTCTCAATTACCTGACTTTACTCTACTTGGTTAAGCCCTGCTTTTCTGAAAAGTACATACCATAGAACATCTAATGGCATAATAAAAAAGTGAAAAGCCAAAATTACAACTACAATACCGCCCCCCAAAACAGCAAACAATTGAATCTTCCGTTTCTTTTTTAAGGCAAGATCAGCTTCATTTTCTATAAAGGGAATAACGATTAATGGCGCTGCTCCAGTCACGGCGATAAGGCTTTTAGCGCCATAAACTGAAGAATCTAAGGCCTCTTTAATAAAGCCAAAACCTACTGCCAAACCGATAGATAATATAAAACCTAAAAAGATTATCGCTTTCCGGTTAGGTTTAAAAGGTTCTTCAGGGAAAATAGGTGGTTCTATCAATGAGAAACGTTCAGCTTTGCGATCCTTCTCCATAGCCTGAGCCATATCGGCTTCCATCTGCTTAGCCTTAACTTCCTGATATTTCGCCAAGGTATTTTCATACTCTCTGGTTAATTCTTTATATTGTCTTTCTACCTGGGGCGCTTTAAGCAAGCCTTGCTCATATTTATCCAGTTTTGCAAGCAACTTATTTTTTAACTCCTGCATCGTTGCCCGCTCAACTTTGGCCACATTTAACTGCGCTAACAATTGAATATAAGCAGGATTATCGGGTTTTGCATCAAGTTGCTTTTTCACTGTAGAAGGACGGTCAATCGCTGCTTGTAGATTAGCCAATTGTTGCTTAAGCGCCTTAACATCGGGATGAGTTTCTGAATATCGGTCAATTAACAAGGCCATCTCTGCCTGCTTAGCCTTAAGCTGTTTTGCCAGCTCAAGCTTATCAACTCCACCCACTTCTTGTTCTAATGCCGCTATCTCCTTTTCCATCTTAATCAAATCAGGATGATTCGCGGCGTATTTAGCCTTAATGGTCAGCAATTGCGCCTGTAGCGTTTTTAGCCTATCTTTTGAGCCATAAATACGCTCCCCGGTTTCAGAGAACACACTCATATTTGGCTCAATCTGGGATAGTTCAGCTTCTAAATAAACCACCCTGTCTTTTGCAGCAGATAACTGGCGATTGGTCTCCAATAATTGCTGCTCGGTTCTATCCATCAGATTCATATTTAAGGCCTGTAATTCCGGCAAACTGCCTTCATTCTCTTCCTTAAATACTGCTAGTTTTTTTTCCAGCAAAGACATCAGTTCACCTAATTTTTTAGACTCTAATGCTAAAAAGCTGGTTGCTTCAGTCGCTATTTCAGAACGCCGTTTTAAGTTTTCATTTAAATACAGATTAACCAGCTCATTAGCTACTTGCTGAGCCTTTTTTGCTGATTTATTTTCAAAAGATAAAGTAAAAGCAATGGTTGCCTGGGTAGGGCGTCCACTGATTGGGTCAACAACATCTGCGCTGACCATTTCCAGCTGGATATCCTCCCGCATTTCACCCAATACAACACTTATGGGGTCTGTCTTTAGTTCCTTCTTATATAGTCCAAACTTTTCCACAATTTTTTTCAGATTTACCGAGCTCATCACTCGCTGGCTGATCACCTGAATCCGCTGGTCGGCATAACTGGTCACAGTTGAGCGTACTAAATCTTGCGGAATTTCTTGCTGTTCAATTAGGATTGTTGCCGTTGATTTATAAGTTGCCGGCCATTTAACTGCAATAATAACTGTTATCAGAAAGGCTAGACAGCCGATTAACAGCATTTTATTTTTATTGCGTTTTAAAATAGCCAGATAATCCTGTAAGCCCTTTTCCATTTCCTCTTCCATCATTACCCCTATTCTATTGCTTTTTATCAAATTCATTAATCTTTATCTCTGGGTAGCAAACTTATCCCACTGATAATTAAGGTTTATCATTACTGCATTGGATGTTGCTTTTTCATTGTTTCTTTCAAACACCTGATTACGGTATCGGTAACCCGCTTTTAAACTGCTTTGCCTGTTCAAACGCCAGATCAATGTAGGATATATAGTGTAATAGGTTCTTCCTCTGCCATCATCTACACTACCGGATGTTGAATTTTCATTTAATTCGCCAAATAAATTAAAACTAAGTTTTTCAGTAAACTTATAAATATAACGCCCATTGACCACATCCCTAATTAATAATCGACCATCTCCTTGTGCACTGGTTGAGCGGTTATAGGAAATGCTGACCTGGCCAGTTTCAAATTGTTTATCCAATGTGAAAGCAAAAACAAAGCCTTTCACATCATCCTTTGTCGTGAATGCAAATGGTGTATTCACAAACTGATTTGTCTCTGTATTAGTAAAACGTTGGCCAACGCTTAAAGATGCGCTCCAGGTGGGTAAAAATTGATATTCAGCCCCTAGATTAATCGTATATTCCAAGGTTTCTCGGCTGCTTTGTGTTACTCCACTTCCAATTTTAGGGATATCAAAAGACATTGCAGACAAACTTAGGGTATTAGTAAACAAAGCTGTCCATTGCTGTCTAAAATTTAATGAAAGATTATCTATCGTATAATCAACATAGTTTCCAACTGTCGATTCAGCATATTCGGTTTCAGAATGGGTATAACTAGCCTGCAACATCAAACTTTCGGATAAAAGATAACTCCAATCAGGTGTAATCGACCAACGTTGTCGCCTTATATTATCCTGAACAATCCCTGTCCCATCCCCCTCCAGCTCACTACTTAAAGTAGTATCTCGAATGTAACTTCCTGTCAATCCAAAACGGCTAAGCAATGAATAGTTATAGCTTGCATTTAAATCAATAAAGTAATCATCACTATCTAAATTAAATTCACTTTCATATCGATTAAATTTAACCTGATTATCTAAGGCTATATCATATCGATCTGACCGTGCACCGACTTTAGCCTTCAGGCTATTAATTACACCATAGGAAGAAGTATCGATATTATTAAATCGTTCAGTTTTTAACTGCTTATTATCATCATATTCAACTTGTAAATTATATGACGGCTGAAAATAATATTCTTGCGCATTAAGGGTTGATAGATGACAAACACCCCAGGCTATTGAGACTGCCTGAATTAAAGGCGCACGGAACTGCTTTTTATATAGACTGGTTTTCATAAATTCAGGCCATTCCTGCCAATTCTTTTAAGAATGATCCTGATTAAGGTACAACTACCACGTCCCCGGCCTGCATCATAATGTTCTGTTCCAGCTCATCGCCATCTTCCAGCTCACCATATTCAAACTCAATCGCTTGTTGTTGACCATTATTATCTCTACGCAAAATTACAATCGAGTTTTCTGCTGCAAAAGGCGTCATGCCACCGGCCATACTTAATACCTGCATAACATCGACATAACGATTGACTACATATTCGCCCGGCTTGTTAACCTGACCAATAACATAAATTTTGTTACCTAGTAACTGTTTAGCTAAAACAGTTACTACGGGGTCAGATAAATATTGACTTAACTTATCGCTAATTGCTTTTTCGATCTGACTAAGAGTAAGATTTTGCACAACCAGATTACCTACCAAAGGAAAAGAGATGCCGCCATCAGGTCGTACCAAAACTTCCTGTACCATCCCTTCTTCTTTCCAGACATTGATTTCCAGAATATCACCCGGGTTTACTTTATACGCTTTTTGCTCAGCGATAGTTTCTGCTTCCTTCACCTCAGCATCTGCAAAACTATGGCTAGAAAAAACCATTAAGCTTGAAACAACGAATAAACCTAAAGCCCTTTTTAACTTGCCCATCTACTTCCCTACCATTTTGATAAACACTTACAAATAAAAACTGTCAATTTAGCCATCCTTATTGAGTATATGTTATGGATTTTAAAATAACTAAGTTACAAAACAATGACTCTTAAACATAGAACAAAAACGCAAACACTGTAAAAGAATCTGAAATAAACTGCAATCAACTTTCAACATATATTACAAGCTAGGACAACCAAAACAATGATAACAACTTTATTACAGTCTCTATCAGCTAATACACGGGAATTGAAATATCAGCTAACAACTGCAGTCTCTGCCCGATATCTGAACAACTAATAGTTTCTCTAATAATTGATTGAGTCAAATGTGGAGCAAACATTTCTATAAATGGAAATATATAAGGCTTAATATAACGCTCTTTTTTGATTGCAATATGACTGCTATTTTTTCCAAACAGATGCTCAACGCTCATCACAGACAAATCCTTGTCCTGTTCTGAACTGTAAGCCATATCTGCAATAATGCCGATCCCCAAGCCTAAGCGGACATAGGTTTTAATCACATCTGCATCGGCTGCTGATAATACAATATTAGGCTTCAATCCATATTGCTTAAATACTTCATCCTGACTCTGTCGTCCTGTAAACCCCTGCACATAGGTAATAATGGGGTATTGCACCAGATCTTCCAGAGTTAACTTAGTTTTTAATGTTAATGGATGGTCTTTTTGGCTAATAACACTGCGACTCCATTGATAACAAGGTAATGCAACCAAAGCCTCTCTGTCTGCCAATACCTCTGAAGCAATTGCAATATCCACCTCTCCTTGCTCCAATAAATCAGATACTTGTTCGGGAGTGCCCTGTTGTATATTTAATGTGATATCCGGGTATAAGGATAAAAATCGCTCAACTATAACAGGTAACACATAGCGAGCCTGAGTATGGGTGGTGGCAATCCCTATAGATTTTTGTTTATCAGTATATTCAATCGCGGCCAGTTTAATATCTTCAACTTTAAATAATACCTGTTTTGCTAAGGCTACGATTTCACTGCCTGCCTCAGTCAAACTAATTAACTTTTTACTATTTCTAGCGAATAACGCCACCCCAAGTTCTTCTTCCAGCTGCATGATTTGCTTACTGATTCCCGATTGCGATGTGCATAAAACATTAGCCGCCCTGGAGATATTGAGTTGCTGATTATCTATTTCAATTAAAAATCGTAGCTGCTGTAACTTCATTAATAGCTCTTTTTGGAATAAGAATATATTTTTAAATTACTTTTAAATATATACAACTTCCGTTATATTTGCTCGTCCTTTGCTTTCTTACAATATAAAAACAGTGGAATTTTTTCATATCGCAGCGGGAGCGCTGGTTGGCTTTATCATCGGTCTGACAGGTGTCGGCGGCGGCTCTTTAATGACCCCAATCCTGGTTTTAGGCTTTAGCATTCCGCCTGCAACCGCGGTCGGCACCGACTTATTATATGCAGCCCTGACTAAATGCAGCGGCATTTATTTTCACCATAAGAATAAGACGGTAGACTGGAAAGTGGTGATACTCTTGGGCAGCGGCAGTATTCCCTGCTCCATCCTAACGATCTCTATCTTGGAGCAATTAAAACAAAGCGGTGTTAATTTTGATCACATTATCATGCTGACATTAAGCACGATGCTGATCTTGACCTCGTTTATTATTGTTATAAAAAGCCGCTTACTGGCTTTCATTCATTCTAATCATAGTGATAGCTTTGCGGTAAATTTTGTCAGACGTTTCAGGCCTCAAATAACTGTGTTTTGCGGCGCTATATTAGGCTGCGTGGTTACCCTGTCTTCAGTTGGAGCTGGTGCAATTGGCTCAGCCATCCTGTTTTTACTGTATCCACGCAAATCATCCATCTCAATTGTCGGTACCGATATTGCCCATGCCGTGCCGCTAACAGCAATTGCCGGGCTAGGGCATTTACACTTTGGTAGTGTTGACTTTAGTTTATTATTCGGCCTATTATTCGGCGGCATACCCGCCATTTATCTAGGCAGCCTGATTGGAAAAAAACTGCCAGACAGAGTCCTGCGTCCGCTGATAGCGATTATATTATTAGCAATGGGGATAAAATTAATGCTGTCCCAGCCATTGATCTCGACTGTTTTTGAAAGCCTGTGTCAACAATCAACAGAAATAATGAAGCTGTGGACAGCTATAATTGAAAGTCTAAGTTCGCTTGATGCAAGGGTTTATTAACTAACCAAGCTAGAGTTAAGAAATCCGAGGCTCCCCCCATTAGATAAGGAACCTCTGCTCCAGTTTAATCCAGAAAAACCAGACTTTTTCTTGATTAAGGCAATGGATATAGGAGCACCGCCCTCGGAGTGAATATTCACTGCAAAAGCTCATTATTTATAATGACGCTTACCAAACAAGGCTGTACCGATTCTGACTATCGTTGAACCTTCAACGATAGCGGCTTTTAAATCCCCCGTCATACCGAATGAAAAAGTATCCAGCTCCGGTTGATTCATTTCCTTAACCGCTTGATATAAAATTCGATAAGGTTGACATTGTGTTTCAAAATCGTCGGCTGGCTGAGGAATAGCCATCACTCCGCGCAGGCTAATATTAGGTAAAGCCCTGACTTTTGTAATTAACTCAGGCAAATCATCCATTTTCACCCCTGACTTAGTCGCCTCATCACTGATATTGACTTGCAAGCAAATATTTAACGGCGGTAAATCATCTGCTCGTTGCTCACTCAGACGTTTGGCAATTTTTAAGCGCTCCACACTGTGGACCCAGCTAAAATGATTGGCAATCGCTTTGGTTTTATTCGATTGAATCGGGCCTATAAAATGCCAGCTAATATCAAAAGCCGCCAGCGCCTGCTGCTTTAACAAAGCCTCCTGCAAATAACTTTCTCCAAACAGTCTTTGTCCCGCCTGATAGGCAGCAATAATATCATCAACCGGCTTGGTCTTGCTGACAGCCAGTAATTGTACAGCTGTTTTTGCCCGCCCAGCAGCATACTCTGCATGCCTGATCTGGGATTGAATATTTTTTAGACGTTTTGATATTGCGTTCATTTTCGACTGCATTAAATAGAATCCTATATTAAACCTCAGACCTTTAAAAATACAAAGAGCTGAACTATGTTTAAAACATACTTTTTAATTTACCACGCGGAGACACTTATGGATATTGCTGAATTATTAACTTTTTCAGTCAAAAATAAAGCCTCGGACTTACATCTTTCAGCTGGCCTACCCCCTATGATCCGTGTCGACGGGGATATTCGAAGAATTAATATTCCCGATTTAGACCATAAAGAAGTTCATGCACTGATTTATGACATCATGAATGATAAACAACGCAAAGATTATGAAGAATTTCTGGAAACCGATTTTTCTTTCGATCTACCGGGGGTAGCCCGTTTTCGTGTTAATGCCTTCAACCAGGAACGAGGAGCTGCTGCTGTATTTAGAACTATTCCCTCTGAAGTGCTGTCTCTAGAAGATCTTAATGCACCGAAATTTTTTGAAGAGCTGTGTAAGAAGCCCCGAGGTCTGGTTCTGGTAACGGGCCCTACCGGTTCGGGTAAATCAACCACGCTGGCAGCGATGATCAACCATATCAATGCTAACGATTATGCGCATATTTTAACCGTAGAAGATCCTATCGAATTTGTCCATGACAGCAAAAAATCCTTGATCAATCAACGTGAAGTACATCGTGACACCCTGGGGTTTAATGCGGCACTGCGTTCGGCTTTACGGGAAGACCCCGATATTATCCTGGTTGGAGAAATGCGGGACCTGGAAACCATCCGCCTGGCATTATCGGCTGCAGAAACAGGCCACCTGGTTTTCGGTACTTTACATACCACCTCTGCCGCAAAAACCATCGACCGTATTATCGATGTATTTCCCGCGGCTGAAAAAGATATGATCCGTTCGATGTTATCAGAATCATTACAAGCGGTTATTTCTCAAACCCTATTGAAAAAAATTGGCGGCGGCCGAATTGCGGCGCATGAAATCATGGTGGGAACATCTGCGATTCGTAACCTGATCAGAGAGGCCAAAGTGGCGCAAATGTACTCAGCCATTCAGACCGGTCGCAAAGAAGGAATGCAGACCCTGGATCAGAACCTGAAAGAACAAGTCGACAAAGGTTTAATTACCGCCAAAACTGCGATGATTAAAGCCGTTAATAAAGATATATTCCGATAAATCACTACTCCCGCATAGAGACGTTGCATGCAACGTCTCTACAGAGCCCTATCTTCTACTTTCTTTTACCACTTCATAAGCTTTTCTGATTTGCTGGGTCTTTTCTTTTGCTATAGTCATCATTTCCTCTGGCAAACCTTTGGCCACCAATTTATCAGGATGATGCTGACTCATTAAACGTCGATAAGCTTTTTTCACCTCTGCATCAGTCGCTGTTCTCTGCACACCTAACACAGCATAGGCATCATCTAATTGATTACTTGCCTGCTGGCGGGCATGTGCCTGGCCTTGTCCATAAAAACGCTGCTGAGCCTGAAACTGTAATTTAATCGCCTCGTATTCAAATCGCGACAAACCCAGATGCTCACAAATCTGATATAAAACCTGTTCTTCCGAAGGATCCAGGCTACCGTCGGCATAAGCAGCCTGAACCTGAATCTCTAAGAACATCCGAATTAAATTTGTCCGACGATGACATTCACGGCGAAATTGATCTAACACATCCGCTAATGGAAAATTGGCTGACTTACCTTGCTCAAACAAATTAATCGCTGTTTGACGCATTTCTCCCGACAAGGCTAGCTGGTCCATCACCCGTTTAGCCAGATTGATTTCTGCCGTCGTAACCTGTCCATCTGCCTTGGCAATATGTCCCATGACTGAAAAAGTAGCGGTAAAAAAGGCCATTTGCACCCGGTGCTGATCGCCCGGATTTAAATTATCCTCATCAGCCATGCCCTGCATACCCGCATCAAATTGATGGCCAACCGATGCTCCTAAAATGGCACCTAACGGCCCTCCCATCAAAAAACCAAACGCACCACCAACTACCTTACCTAACCAACTCATTGTTTATCATCCTTACAAAACGGTTTATTTCGAAAATCATTTTAACACCTCCTCGTCTTTCGTCTTTCGTCTATATCCTTTTTTAATGATAAAATACCAAAATTCATTATATCTATTATTCAACTCGCTTTTATGAACGCTCCTGCTGCACTTTTTGAATCATCACTGACCTGCCTGAATCTGCTTTCACGCGGAAAAGTCAGGGATATTTACGAAATTGACGATCAACATTTATTAATCGTCACCACCGATAGGTTATCCGCTTTCGATGTAGTATTACCCGACCCGATTCCAGGTAAAGGCCGCGTATTAACCAGTGTATCCAACTTCTGGTTCGATAAAATGCAACATATTATTCCCAATCATCTGGCAGCGATGACTCTCGAACAAGCAATTCCAGATGCTGCAGAACGTAGCCAGGTTGAAGGCCGCTCAATCATAGTAAAACGCCTAAAACCATTACCCGTCGAAGCCATCGTCAGGGGCTATTTAATAGGTTCTGGCTGGAAAGATTATCAAGCTAGCGGCGCAGTCTGTGGGATCACCTTGGAACCCGGTCTAGAGCAAGCTCAACAGCTGCCAGAAGCAATATACACACCTTCATCGAAAGCAGCCGTAGGGGATCATGATGAAAATATTAGCTTTGCTCAGACTATTCCCTTGTTAGGGGAAGAGATTGCAGAAAAAATTAAACAAGTCAGTCTGCAGCTTTATACCGAAGCAGCCAAATTTGCCAGAGAACGGGGTATTATCATTGCCGATACCAAATTTGAATTCGGCCTGGATGATGAAGGTACTTTATACTTAATCGATGAAGCACTTACTCCTGACTCGTCCAGATTCTGGCCAGCGGAACATTATCAGGTCGGCATCAGCCCACCCAGCTTTGATAAACAATATATTCGTGATTATCTGGAAACTCTGGATTGGAATAAAACGGCTCCCGGTCCCAGCTTACCAACTGAAGTAACAGATGTTTGTGCCGCCAAATATGCCGAAGCCGAAGCGAAATTAACTGAAGACTAATCCATAGTCTCTGATAGAGATGTAGCATGCTGCGTCTCTACTCGCTATAGCAAACCATGCTCGGCAAAGGAAAAGGGCAAGCCATCACCAATAATAAAATGATCTAATACCCGAATATCAAACAGCCCCAATGATTGCTTTAATTTTTCGGTAATCTGTTTATCAGATTGGCTGGGCTCACTGATTCCTGATGGATGATTATGAGCAAAAATTATTGCCGCGGCGTTATGGAACAAGGCTCTTTTCACCACCTCTCTGGGATACACACTGGCGCTATCAATCGTTCCTCTGAACATTTCTTCTAACAAAATAACTCGGTGTTGATTATCTAAAAACAAACAGGCAAACACCTCATAACTATATCCTCTTAATTGCGCACTTAAATAAGCCTTAGTCGCATCTGGACTGGTTAATGCATCCCCACGCTGTAATATTTCAATAAAATGTCGCTTGGCCATTTCCAAAACAGCCTGTAATTGTGCATAACTGGCATCCCCTAGACCCTTGGCCTGACAAAATCGCTGATGATCAGCTGTCAATAAAGCCTGCAATGAACCGAATTCAGACAATAATTCTCTGGCCAAATCCACCGCTGTTTTTCCTGCACAGCCGGTACGTAAAAAAATAGCTAGCAACTCGGCATCGGTTAATACCTCAGCCCCTTTTGCTAACAGCCTTTCTCTAGGGCGCTCTTGTGCAGGCCAATCTTTTATCGACATAAGAAAAACGTGGAAAAAATTTAAGCATAGAAGAGTTCAGCTAAATTTGCCATAATTATCCGCCATGGAACACAGGATAAAAAAACACATCTTACTTGGGGTTTGCGGCGGCATTGCCGCCTATAAAGCCGCTGAACTCGTCCGCCTCCTTCGCAAACAGGGTTGTGAAGTCCGCGTAGTAATGACGGCCGCGGCCCAAGACTTTGTCTCTAAACTAACCTTTCAAGCCCTGTCTGGCAACCCGGTCGCTCACCAACTACTGGATGCCGAAGAAGAAAATGCCATGGGCCATATCAATCTCGCTCGCTGGGCCGATTTAATAATCGTGGCTCCCGCAACGGCTAATATGATTGCAAAATTGAGTCATGGCCTGGCGGATGATCTACTCAGCACGATTTACATGGCTGCCGACTGTCCGGTTTATATTGCCCCGGCGATGAACCAGGCTATGTGGCATAAAACAGTTTGCCAGGAAAATATTCAACGACTAATTAATCATGGAGTCCAGCTTATAGGCCCGGAACAAGGCAGTCAGGCTTGTGGAGAAACCGGCTTTGGGCGCATGAGTGAAGCGCAGGATATTTGCCAAGCCTTATTAGACACTACATCCAAGCCATTACACAACAGGCGTGTGTTAATCAGTGCCGGACCAACCCGGGAGGCTTTAGATCCGGTACGATACATCACTAATCGCAGTTCTGGAAAAATGGGCTATGCTTTAGCAGAAGCAGCGAAAAATGTAGGAGCTGCGGTCACTTTGGTCAGCGGCCCAGTCTCCTTAACGACACCGGCAAATATTAGCTGCGTTAAGGTGGAAAGTGCCGAACAAATGTATCAGGCCGTAATGAGCGAAGTAAAACAACATGATATTTATATCGGTGCGGCAGCCGTCGCAGATTACAGCCCAGCAAAGTTAAGTTCGACAAAAATAAAAAAACAGGCTGATGACAGCATTATAGAATTACAAAAAACTAAAGATATACTGGCCGAGGTGGCCGCTCTGGAATACAGACCCGATTATGTCGTTGGCTTTGCCGCCGAAACAAATGATCTGGAAAGCTATGCCAAAGATAAACTTCAGAGAAAAAACCTCGATATGATTGCTGCTAATTGGGTCGGTAAAGCACAGGGAGGTTTCGACGCCAATGAAAATGCCCTGCAGGTTTACTGGAAAACAGGCAGTGAACAACTTAAGATGACCAATAAAAAACAATTAGCCTGTCAACTGATAGCGCTTATCGCAGAGAAACTGAATGAAAAAAATACAACTAAAAATTCTTGATGATCGCTTAGGCAAGCAAATTCCTTTGCCTGAATATGCCACAAACGGATCTGCCGGCCTAGATTTACGCGCCTGCCTGGAACAAGCCACGGTTATTGAACCGGGAGAAACAATACTGATACCTACCGGCCTGGCTATCCATATAGAAGCCCCCGATATGGCCGCCATGCTACTGCCTCGTTCGGGACTGGGCCACAAGCACGGTATCGTATTAGGCAATCTTGTTGGCCTGATCGATTCCGATTACCAAGGTCAGGTATTCGTTTCTTGCTGGAACAGAGG
>SPJJ01028030.1_pt1 | contig 18816 bp, 9 predicted proteins | sample 3741741 | NCBI WGS metagenome assembly SPJJ01 (sample SAMN10925908, study PRJNA522277) | cold seep metagenome | isolation source: Elba SIP-enriched marine methane seep metagenome, extraction at timepoint T1 | place: Italy: coast of Elba, Mediterranean Sea | collected 2014-05 | reverse complement strand
CGTGATCGTCCAGGAGGGTGACTCGGGCGACTCGATGTACTTCCTGACGGAAGGCAACGCCGAGGCCTCGTTGGCCAACGGGTTGAAGGTTCGCCACTACGAACCGGGGGCGTACTTCGGTGAGCTTTCCTGGATCAATCCCGGCCACAAGCGCAGCGCGACGATCACGGCGTCGACGGCGGCCAAGCTGCAGGAGCTCGACCAGGGCAGTATCGAGGTTCTGATCAAGAGCCATCCGTACGCGTTCTTTTCGCTGCTACGGCGCACGTGTGCGTTCTTGGTCGAGGCCGAACGCAATTTGATCACCGACCTGCGTCGGCGCAACGCCGAGATGGAAGAGACCATCAAGACGTTGGACTTCACCCGCAATCGGTTGAGCCAGGAAGAGGAGAGCGCGCGCCGCGATGCGCTCACCGGCTTGTACAACCGGCGATGCCTGGACGACGAGTTGCCAGTGTTCATGCAGCGCGCCCAGGCCATCGGCTGTGGCCTCGCACTGATCGCGATGGATCTGGACCATTTCAAACCGGTCAACGACACCCTCGGCCACGCGGCGGGTGATGCGGTGTTGCGCGGCGTCGGCGATGCCCTTCGCGGCAACCTGCGCAAGTCAGACCTGCCGTGTCGCACCGGCGGCGACGAGTTCGTGTTCCTGTTGTCCGATGTGTCCGAGGAGATCGCCCGCACTCGCGCCGAAGACGTGCGCAAGGCCGTGGGCTCCATGCCGCACCCCGGCAACGATCAAGGGATCCGTTGCACGGCGACCCTCGGCGGCACGCTGATGCGTGAAGGCGACACGCCCGAGGCGTTCATGCACCGGGCGGACGAAGCCCTGTACTCGGCGAAGCGCGCGGGCCGCAATCAGGTCGGCTGGGACTAGGCCCGAAACGTCGAACGCGCTGGCGCTGGCATGAGCCGAGCGTCAGCGCGAACGCGCGCAGCGAGTATGCCTGGGCTACTTGCTGACCGATACGATGAACGTGGTGCCGCGCACGCCGAGCACTGTCCGAGGTGTCTTGATACGAATCGAGCCCGGGTTCTGTTTGGTCAACCGGCCGGTTCGGACCATCATCGTGCCGCGCTTGATGCGGGCGAGCATGTTGCCCTTGAGCTTCTTCGGGTCGAAGAAGTACGTGTCGATGGCGATGCGGCTGCCCGGGCCGACGGCAAATGCGGTTCGATCCGTGAACGTGATCGCCAGCTTGGCCTTGGGGCCGGTCTCGAACACATCGTGCTCCAAGATCGGGTCACCGGCTTTGACAGCGGTCTTGTCTTTGCCGCGGATGACGGTGACGGTGCCGGTTACGCTTACGGCCTTACCGATGCGCTTGCCTGCGGCTTCCGCGACGCTTGGTGTGGCGACGCCGACGAACAGGAGTCCGGTGAGTGCACACAGCCATTTGCTCATCGGTCTTACCATCGCGTTGCTCGTCTTCATCAATCCCCCTTGACACGCACGCGGTCGACCCATGTCGCCCCCCAGCGTGTCGATAACACTACCATGCTGCTCAGCGCGCTAGCAACGGTCCAACTTGCGACGCACCGGCCCGTGTTGCGACGAAACTAGACCGTTCGGTAACTGGGAGAGTGTCCTCCGATGTACGACACGACGCGCGTAGTCTTGGTTTGCGACAGTGCGCGTTTGCGATGATCAACGCTTGTCACCTCGCCGGACGGTAACGTACCGTTGTTTTGGGGGCAGCATTCAACTGGGCGAGGTTTCGGTCGAATGCTCACATTCATGAGTGCAGTGCAGCGACACGTTCGTCGACGGATTGCGCCAGTGGTGGAGACCCCGTTGGCTCGAACCCGAAGGCGATGTCATTGAGAACGTACCGAATCGCTGCACTCTGCTGTGTCCTGATGGCCGCGTCGCTGAGCAACGCACAGGCCCAGGGCATCACTACATACGAGCCCAGCTTCGACCCAGAACAGTACGGCCATAGCGCGGATCCGAATGCGATCTCTCTACTCGACGGAGCGCGTCCGCTCACCCAGGGCTCGTTCGGTTTGGGTTTGGCGTTTTCGTTCGGTGGCGCGCCGCTCACCGCATGTGTGCGCAGTTTAGAATCGGGCGACTGTCTCGACGAAGGTGGCGGCGACATCATCACTCACCGACTGACGTCGCATCTCGTCGGATCGTTTGGCTTCGGTCGCTTCGACATTCGCGCTGCCTTGCCCATCGTGCTCAACCAGGGCACGGACTTCACTTCCGAGGCTGGCATGAGCTCGCTCGGTTCCGGCGGCATTACCGACTTTCACGTTGGCGGCAGGTTCTTGATCTCGCGCTACCAGGACTTCGCATTCGCGGCGGACCTGGCCGTGTCGCTGCCTTTGAACAGCGGCAACAACTTCATCGGTAACCCGGGCATGACGGCGCGGCCCCGCGTGATCGCAGATTGGCGTCGCGGCAAGTTCTCCGCCGTCGCGTCTCTCGGCTACTTGTGGCGCCAGAAGGTTGCCCGTTTGGCCAACCTGTTCATCGATGACGAGTTCACGTGGAGCCTGGGCGGCGAGTATCAGATCGACTCCAAACTCAGCGCGGGCATCTCGATCTTCGGCCGTGTCGGCGTGCTGTCCGACCCAGACCCGATCAAGGACACCAGCGGCTCTCCCGCCGGCGAGGAACGTCCGGCAGAGTTCCTGCTCAGCGGTCGCTACTGGGTCAACGACAATGTCGCGGTCGAAGGCGGTGCAGGTTCAGCCCTGAGCTCCGGCTACGGCGTTTCCGATTTTCGCGTTTTGGTCGCGATGCGCTGGGCCCAGCGGAACCCGGCACAGGTCAGGTTGCCCGCGGTCCCGTCCATGGAGATCGTGACCCTGCTGCCAGATGAGGACGGCCACGTTGGCCAGCTCGAGGTGGACGACGGCAAAACCAAGACCGTGCTCGACACGGCCTATGCGACTACGGAGCTGAGCGGAAAGCAGGACGTGCGCCGGGTGCAGCGCACTGCCAAGGCGGTCAAGGCCAACCTGACCGAGCTGGCCGCCGTGTTGCCAGCGCCCGACAGCGATCTCGACGATGTAGCCGACGGCGCCGACGCGTGCCCAGATCGCCCCGGTAAGAAGTCCACGGATCCGCTGCGCAACGGCTGCCCAGAGGCCACCGAGAAAGTCGTGGTCATTCCCGATGAGAACGGCAACGTCGGTGCCATCGAGATCGATGACGGCAAGACGACCACCCTGCTCGACAAGGCGTATTCGAGTGCGGAAGTCGGCAAGTCGGGTGGCGCAAAGAAGGTATCGGCCGCCCCGGCGAAGGTGATCGAGCGAACCATGGCAACGGTGGTCAAGCTGCCGCCGGCCGACTTCGATAACGACGGCGTCGCCGACGCCAAGGACGTGTGCCCGAATCGCAAGGGCGTGGCGTCGTCTGATCCGCTGCGCAACGGTTGCCCGCCTGCCAGCGAGCGCATCGTCGTTCTGCCCGATGCCGACGGCAAAGTCGGCGCCGTGGAGATCGATAACGGCAAGACCAAGGTCGTGGTCAACAAGGCTTACGCTTCCGCGGATGTCGGCGCTGATGCGTCGGTCACCCCGGCGCCACCGACCACCGCTCCGAAGACCGTCCAGCGCGCCATCGCCAAGCTCACGACGGTCTTGCCCCCGGCCGATGCCGACAATGACGGCATCAAGGACGGGTTGGATGCGTGTCCCACTCGCAAGGGCATACGCGCGCGTAACGGCTTGCGCAATGGTTGCCCCAAGGCGACCGAGACGGTCATCGTACTGCCGAACGAAGATGGCACCGTGGGTAGCCTCGTGGTGGACGACGGCAACAACAAGGTCGTTTTGGACAAGGCCTACGCCAATTCGGAGGTGCGCAAAGACGGCAAGGTGCACTCGGCACCGCCGCGGGCTCCCGCCATGGTCACCAAGAAGATCACCGCGATCGCGCGTGAGTTGCCGAGGCCGGACTCGGACGGCGATGGCATCATCGACGCCTACGACGCGTGTCGGACACGGCCCGGCAAGATCAACTCCAACGCGATTCTCAACGGCTGCCCGGTTACCCAAGAGAAGATCGTGTTGCTCCCGGACGCGGACGGTCACGTTGGTACGATCGAAATCGGTAGCGGCGCCAAGAAGGTCGTGATCAACCAGGCGTACGCGACGGCCGAGGTCGGCAGCGATGGCAAAGCGGTCACGTTGCAGACCCGTGCGGTCGACGTGCAGACCCAGTTCAAAGAGACCCTGGCAGCGCGCCCGGACTACAGCGGCGCTCGTATCGTCATCTACTTCAATAATCGTGCGCAGCCGACCTACAGCGTGAAGGACCAGGTCGATGATCTGATCGCGGATCTGACCGGGCGCAAGGGCTACACGGTCTCGGTCGTCGGGCATACGGACCACATGGGTTCCGCCGCGGTGAACATGCGCCTCGGCCTGCGCCGCGCCCGCGCGGTGGCAAATCAGCTGGTTCGCCAGGGCGTGCCTCGGCGACGGCTCAAGGTCATCTCGAAGGGCGAGAGCGAGCCGGCTGTCCGAGTCGAAGACGAGAGCATCCCCGCGCTCAAGAACCGCCGCGTCGAGATTTTCGTCAAGTACTAGCGCGTTTCATCGAGGCCAGACCCTGTGAATACGTTCAAGCGTCGCATTTGGTGGTTTCAGATCCCGCTCGTGCTGCTGTGGACGTTCGCCCTGTACATAGCGGAGAAGGGCGATGACGGCACCCTGGAGTCGAAGACCCTGCGCAGGCACGTCTATCCCACGCTGCGCGGCTGGGCTGGCTCGCACACGGACCTCAAGTTCAAGGCGCGAGGTAGCCGTCCGACCAAGGAGAAGATCGTCATTCTCGAGATCGACGACCGGGCCGTCGAGCGTGTTGGCCGTTGGCCCTGGCACCGCGACGCGATCGCGTTATTGGCGCTCACCGCGTTCCAACACGGGGCCAAGGCGGTCGGCATCGATATCGTGTTCCCCGAGCCAGATGTCCGGGTACCGCCCGCCGTGGGTGACCTGCTCAAGGCCAAGGGCCTCGGCGATCAGATTCCGACGTTCGAGACCGATCTGGTGCTCAAGCGAATCATCGATTTGTACAAAGACAAACTCGTCCTGGGTTGGATGAGCGACACGACGTGCAGGCCGCGCTACCAGGACGACCGCATGTGCGATGTCACCGCCAAAGAGTCGCTGGCCAAATTGCCCGCCAAGTTCGACAAGTTCGCGTTCGACAAGTTCGACCTGGCCAAGGATTTCGACCCGACGAACACGGCGATCGCGTCAGCACCAACGGTGGTGTCGAACCTGCCCATGTACAACGAGTCGGCGGTGTATTCGGGCTTCTTGGTCAACGCGGTCGAGGAGTCGGACGAGGTCGTGCGTCGCGCGCAAGCGGTCATCATGGTCGGGGGCAAGCCCCATGCGTCATTGCCGCTACAGATGGCCGCCATCGGACTCGAAGACAAGCTGGCTATCGAGTTCACGAGCAGCGGCTTCGTCGACAAGGTGTCGTTCATCAAGACCGGCAAGCAAGTGCCGGTGACGCCGACCGGGGCGATTTCGATCAACTTTCGCGGCCGCGGCTACCACTTTCCCTACGTGAGCGCGCTGGATCTGTTTCTGGAGAAGCCGAAGATCCCGGTGCAACGGGATGGCAAGATCGAGACCCAACCGGTCAAAGACGTGTTCAAGGACGCCTATGTGCTCATCGGTGTGTCCGCCATGGGCGCCCGCGACCTTCGCCACTTCCCGTTCGGCAACAACATCCCCGGAACCGAGGGCCTGGCCACGATTCTCGACAACGTGCTGTCCGGGGACGCGATCAAGTCCAAGAGTGGCATTTGGGGGCCAGGTCTGCTGTTCGTGCTGATGACTCTCGGCGCGCTGCTGTTCTGCTACGTGATGATTCGCCTGTCGGCCATTCCGGCGCTCATCGTTTCACTGGGCACGATCGGTCTGTTCGCCTTGGTGGACATCTACTACGTGTTCGGCAGCCAGAACGTGAATCTCAATAGTGTGTTCCTGCTCGGCCAGCTGACCACGATCTTCATCGCTACCGTGGCTGTGAAGTACGTGATGGAGGAGCGCGGCAAGCGGGTCATCCGCGGCACGTTCTCCAAGTATCTCGCCCCCGAAGTCGTGGACGAGATGCTCAAGGACCCGGATAACCTCAAGCTCGGCGGCGAGGCCCGCGAGCTTACGATCATGATGAGCGACCTGCGTGGGTTTACGGCTACGGCGGAGCGGCTAAAGGCCGAGCAGGTGCTCGAGATGTTGAATCACTATCTGGGCAGCATGGCCGATATCATCGTGGACTACCGCGGCACCATCGACGAGTTCATCGGCGATGCGATCCTGGTGATTTTCGGTGCGCCGATTTCGCGGCCCGACGATGCGCGCCGCGCGGTGGCGTGTTGCATCGCCATGCAAAAGGCCATGTCCGACATCAACGCGGTCAACATGGCCAAGGGCTTGCCCAAGCTAGAAATGGGCATCGCGCTCAACACAGGCGAGGTGACGGTCGGCAACATCGGCTCGCAAAAACGGCTCAAGTACGGCGTCGTCGGTAGCCACGTCAACCTGACCGCGCGCATCGAATCGAACACCGTGGGCGGCCAGCTTCTCGTGTCCGAGCGCACTCTCGAGTTGGCGGGTGACGACGTCAAGACCGGGGAGAAGTTCTCGATCATCGCCAAAGGCTTCCCGGACCCGATCGTCGCCTATGAGATTCTCGGCATCGGCGGCGAGTACAACTTGTACTTGGACGAGGTGGACTTGGGTTTGGTCGAGTTGGACAAGCCCATGGACGTGCGCGTGCGTGTCATGCTGAGCAAGAACGACGAAGGCCCCGAGCTCACCGGGACGCTCACGTCGATCTCGGCCATGGGCGGCGTGCTCGAAGTCGAAGACGAGCTCGAGGTGCGCAAGAATCTCAAGATCCATCTCACCGCCCCGGACGGCGAGCCGGTCGAGGGCGACGTGTATGCGAAGGTCATGGGCACGGGGACCACGTGCAAGCTGCGGTTCACCGCGGTGCCCCCGGAGATCGAGACGTTTATCGAAGCGCTGACATCGGGCAAGCCGGTCACGTCAGAGGCAAAGTCGGACGAACCAGCCGAGTCGGACGAACCAGCCGAGTCGGACGAACCAGCCGAGTCGGACGAACCAGCCGAGTCGGACGAACCAGCCGAGTCAGACGAACCAGCCGAGCCCAACGCAGAGAGCGAAGACGACAAGCCCAGCGAGACCGTGTAGCGGACGCTAGCCTGAAGCGACGGCCAGGGGGCTCGTGCCGGTGGGAACGAACCTCCCGGCATCGGCATCCCAGTCGAGGCTTGCGCCTTCTACAGCCAGCGAGAACCGCTCGAGGCCCTCGCCATGCCGCTGGGCCGCTTCTTCGATTTGCTCATCGCTGCGCAACGGGCCGTGGTGGGCGGCCATCACGGGCACGTCTGGGAAGCTTCGCGCCAGCTGTGCCACCGACTCGATGGAGCCGTGGCCGAACGCGTGCTCGGACACGTCGCTGTAGCTCGCATCGATGATCGCCAGGTCGGCCGACGCCACCGCGGTCTTTTCCATCTCCGAGGTTTCGGCCGTCGGTTCGTGATCGCATATGTAAGCGATTGTCGGTCCGCCTTCGATGCTGAGTCGGTAGCCGAGGGTATCGAGGAACCGCTTGTGGGGCGCGATGCCGCTGTAGTGATGTAGTGCCAACGCATCCACGGTCGCACCGGGTAGTTGGGTCGATTCGCCGGCCGATAGCTCGACCAAGCTCAGACTGGCCACGGTGCCAATCGCCAGGATGTCGAGGGGAACGAAAGACGGCGGGCTGAACGCTTTGTTGATGGCGTCGAGGGCTTCTTTCGGGCCCATGATGCTCAGAGCGATTCCATTGCCCTTGCGCCACAACCACTCCGCGTCCTTCAGACCTTCCCAGTGATCCCAGTGGGCGTGGCTGATCAGCAGGTGAACCCGCTCGATCTTGGCCAATCGCTCGTCGCTGAGCGAAGCCGCAGAAAGCGCCAAGAGGCCACTTCCTGCGTCGAATACGAACAAATCTGTGCCCGAGGCGACCGAGTAACACGACGTCGAATTGCCGATTCGCGAGCCGATGGCGTTGCGCGATCCACGTGCTCCCCAGATCTGGAAGCGGATCGGTGCTTCGTCGTTCGAACTCACGGAAACATTCTATCACCGTCATGGCCCGGTTGACCTGTTTCCGGCATCGCTTGCGCGTTTTCGATGCGGCGGCGTCAGTTCTTCTCTGGCGCTGCGGCCGCGGCCTCCGCCGATAGACGCTTTGCGCGGCCGTGCTGGCCCCGGGCCTTGGCGTTGGCGGCCATGTCTCGCAATAGCTCGCGGGTCGATGGGTGGCTGGCGCCCAGCTTGGCGCGACGGATGGTGAGCGCGCTGTGGTAGTGCTCGTCAGCCCGGGCGCGACGTCCGCGGGCGATGGCTAGCTCCGCTAGCTCCACCAGCGTGTCGGCGATGCGAGGGTGGTCGGCGCCATACGCCGCCTTGCGCAGGGCCATGACCTGGGCGTACAGCTTCGCGGCGGCGTCGAAACGTTTCTGGTCCGTGGCGATTTGGCCCAGATTGAATAGGATGACGCCGTAGTACGGGTGCTTCACACCGAGGCTCTGCTGCACCTTCGCACGGGCTTGTTCGTAGGTGGACTGCGCCGCGCTGAGCTGCTTGAGACCGTACTGCGCCGAGCCCAGATTGATCAGGCTGACCGCGACGATCGGGTGTTTTGGGCCGCGCAGCTTGGTGTACAGGGCCAGCGTTTTGCGAAAGGTGTCTCGCGCCGCCGCGAAGTTCTCGAGCTCCAGGTAGACGTTGCCCAGGTTGGTGAGCACGCCCGCGTAGGCCGGGTGTTGGTCACCTAACGACGCGCGAATAGCCTTTGCGCCGCGGCCGAGCAGGGCTTGGGCCTGCTTGAATTGGCGTTTGGCCAGGAGCGTGGCGCCGACCAGGCCGAGCGCACGCGCGGACTCCGGGTGAGCTTCCCCGAGTACTTGGTTACGGAGCTTGACCACGTCTTTGGCCCGGGTCAGTGCCTCGTCGTAACGGCGCAGCGCGTGCAGGGCGACCGCGGTCATGTGTACAGCGTCGGCGCGGGCACGCTTGTCTCGTTGTCGCCGCGGCGACAGCGCGGCGAGGGCCTTGTTGGCACTGGCAAGAGCGTCCGCGTACTTGCCCATTTGGTAGAGCACGCGACTCTCGTTGCGATGCAAGCGGGCGCGCAGATGTGGGTTCGCGCCGGCCACGCCCAGGGTGATGGTCGCGGCGCGAGCCAGTGCGAGGGCTTCGGCGTGTTTGGCTCGGCTGCCGCCGACGACGCGTACCAGGGCGACCGACGCGGTCGCGACCTCGCTGGTTTGCTTGGTTGGGCCGCCCAGGTCGATCGCCCGCTGCAGCGACTTCTGCGCGGGCGCCGTCTCGGCTAGCTCGGCGAGCACCAGGCCCATCTCCACCAGCGCTTCGACCAGGGCAGGCTTGTAGCCCGTGGACTCCGCGTCGCGGACTGCGGCCACGGCGAGTTTCTTGGCGTCCGCGTACTTGCCCGCTGCACGTCGCAGCTGTGCGCCCGCGATCTGCTTGCGGATGCTGGCCACGCGGTCGACGGCTGACGCGGGGACCTGTGCCTGGAGTCCGCGTTTGAGCGCCGCAGCGTCGGCGCAGCGCGACGCCCGCGGTACGCTTTCGAGCAGCGCGACCGCGCGACCGACGATGGTCTTGTCGGCCCGCGAGAACAGCTGCACAGCGTCGGCAGCGGCGTTCAGGGAGCGATCCAGGCAGGCCATTCGCAGATCCATCAGCTCGGGCGATTGGGTCTTGTGCACCTGGGTGTCCTCGCAGGTGGTGCGACGCATGGTGGTCCAGTTGGTGCGATACGCGGTCATCGCGGTGTTGACCCGGCGCAGGGTATCGGCGGCGTAGGGCAGGCCCGTAGCGGTGAACGCCTTGGTCACCTTGGCGATCGCCGGGGCGGACCACACCTGGTCGAATCGCGCCTCGCTACCCTGGCAAACCCGAGACGGTGAATCGGACCCGCCCCGCCACAGCATCGCCGCGACGACGCCGATGCCGATGATCGCGAGAGGACCGAGCAGCCACCAGGGCCGTGACGCCGTTGGGGTGAGCGCGCCCAGCAACTCGTCCATCGAAGGGTGGCGCTGTTCAGGGGCCGGGTTCAGCCCGCGCTCCAGGGCGCGAACCACCGTGGCAGGGACGTCCCGGGGCAGTTGCGACATGTTGGCGTCGCCGTCCGCTACCGAGTCGGCCAGTTCGGCGAGAGAATTGCCCGTGAACGGTCGCGCGCCAGCGAGAGCCTCGAACAGGGCCACACAGTACGCGAACTGGTCCGTCGCCGCGCTGATGTCCTCGCCGCGAAACTGTTCAGGTGCCATGTAGGCGGGCGTACCCACGACCGCGCCGGTCACTGTTAGCGACGTGGGCAGCCAGTCTTCTGTGTCGCTCGGGGGCGCGCTGGCAAGCTCGAGCTCGGTGGCGGACACGGAGGAGGCCAGGCCGAAATCAGCGACCCGCACCGCGTCGCCGACCATGACATTTTCTGGTTTGAAGTCGCGATGAACCAGGCCAGCCGTGTGGGCGGCCGCCAACCCGCGGCCCGCGTCGACGAACACCTCGATGATCTGCTGCGAGCTGGGTGTCGTGTCGGCGAGCCAGGTGCGCAGGTTGGGCGCATCCACCAGCTCCATGGCGATGAAGTGTTGGCCATCGGCGTGACCAGCTTCGTACACGGTCACGACATTCGCGTGGGACAGCTTTGCCATGGCTCGGGCTTCGCGCATCATGCGCTCGATGGCCACGTCGTCGCGGTTATCGCTGAGCAACAGTTTGAGCGCGACCCGCCGGTCGAGCTGCGGGTCTTTGGCCGCGTAGACCACCCCGGCAGCACCGGCGCCGATTCGTTCTTCGATGGCGTACTTGCCCAGGGAGACCGGCACTTCGCTGTCTCCGAACAGCTTCGCCCTAGCGGCGATTCGCGCCCGACGCACTTCGATGGACGCGGGGTTCAGCTCGACCCGGCCGAGCTCTGACCCGTCGCTTTGGCTAGCCTCGCCCTCGTCGTCGTGCACGTCGCTGCATGCTAGCATGGCCATCATTGAGCCAGGTGAGCGACAGCGCGCTGCTGGATAGGTGGCGTGCCGGCGACAAGGACGCCGGCAAAGAACTGTTCGAACGCCACTTTCAGGCAATCTATCGGTTCTTTTGCAACAAGGTTGGTCGCGATGTGGACGACCTGGTCCAGGAGACGTTTCTGGGCTGCACGGACGCTAAGAATCGGTTCCGTGGGGACTCTAGCTTTCGCACGTTTCTGTTCGCGATCGCGCGCCGGCAGCTGTACAAGTATCGCGATCGCCACGCCCGCGACAGCAGCGTGGAGGAGTTCGATGCCTCCCGCGCGGCCGACCTCGACGCGTTGCCGAGTCAGTTGATGATTTCCCACCAGGAGCAAAAGCTTCTGTTGCGTGGGCTGCGCCGCATCCCCCTGGAAATGCAGATCGCGCTCGAGCTGTTTTATTGGGATGGTCTGACCAGCGCCCAGCTGGCGGAAGTTCTCGACATTCCACACGGCACCGTGCGTTCTCGACTGAGGCGAGCCAAGGAGCTATTGCGCAAACACATGGCCAGGCTCCAGGTCTCTCAGTCGTTGCTAGCGTCCACGACCGACAACCTGGAAGCGTGGTTGCGCTCCATGCGCGGCCATGTCGCCGACAGCAGCTGATCATCGACTGAAGTTTTTCGGAAACTCCTGCCGTCGGCCGTCGATACCTGGGCATGGTTATTCACAACGAGTTGTCATTCACGCGCCCTGGAGCAGGGCGCCAGAAATCTGGCGGCCACGACCAACGCGCGATTGTCGTGGACAGACCGACCGGTCGCTGTCATGGTGCGCGCATGAGGCGAGCTGGTCGGTCAACACTGGTAGCGGGCGCGTTGTTGTTGGCAGCGGCGCTAGTCGTCGGCGGCTGCGACAATAGCGACGATTCGAGCAAGCCGCGACCGCGCAAGCTGGTGCCGAAGCCGCCGGCGAAACCGATTGCGGACAAGTCACCGGCCCCGGTCCGCAAGCCACCGCCGGCACCAGCGAAATCGGCGCCCTCTGCCAAGACTCCGATCGATCCCAAGGGCTACACGGTGAGGTTCGTGCGCCCGGTCAAACCCGGCTTTCGGTACCGCTTGACCTCTGTGGGCAAGACGGTGATGAAGGCGACGATCTCCGGGCGACCGTCACCCGATGGCGTCGACTCACCGTGGAATTACGAGGCCGACGTCACGGTGCGGGAGGTCAACGCTCACGGCGAGCCGACGGTGGAACAACACAAGGTCATCAAGTTCGAGGTCACGGAGAAAGCTGAAAAGTCCTCTCCGGTGGAGCCGGGCAAGGTAATCGTCGCCAAGTCTCGCAACGGCAAGCTCCCCGGGTTCACAGTCGGCGGAGCGCCTGCGAGCAAGGCTGTGGCGGGCTATCTGAGCACGGTCATCGTCATGAGTGATGGCGGCGCCACCGAGGACCAGTTGTTCGGCGCGAAGGGCAAGAAGAAGATCGGCGACAGCTGGCGGGTCAACGCCCGAGCGTTGGCCAGGGACCTGCGCAGGCGGCCCATGTCGCTACCGCCTCGGGCCAAGAACATCACGGGAACGGTCAAGCTGGTGCGAGCGGAGGACACGTTTGGCGAGCAGTCACTCGTGTTCAAGGCGGAGCTCAAGGTCAAGAACATGGCCGAGAAGATCGGCACGCTCAAAGCGTCCGCGGGCGCTCTGCACTTGTGGCTGGAGCGTACGGTCCCCGCCAACCCGGAGTCGCGTCAGACGAGCTCGACCAAACAGCGCACGCGCATGTTCCTCGAGGGCACCAGCGCCGCCGGGCGGGTTACCCTCGACATGGACGTGGAGCGCACCGACTACCGAAGCGCGTTGCGCTGAGCTTCGAAAGGAGCCGCCCGCTCTGGCCTATTCGTCGAGACCCGGGCAGATGGCCGTAACCACCGCGCGAGTGTTGCGCATGCCGGCGGCCTCGATGAATGACGTGCCGCCGGCGATCAACGTGACCCCTTCATCGCCGCCGAGCAGTTGGCCACGGCGCACGCTGCACGCGGCTCGGTTGAGCTCCATGCTCGAGTCGCCAAAGTAGATGTCCGCTGCCTGCAGCTGGTCGAGGGCGGTGTCGTCATCGCCGTGGTATCGAGCGAGGCCGGCCCGGAGCATGGCGGCGAACCCTCGGGCGTAGGCTGGGCCGAGACGGTGGAGCTTGCGAGCGGCGCGAGCGACGCGTCTGAGCTGGGAGCGATTGCCGGACCGAGCACCCGCTTGCAGATAGAGTCGGGCGAGGAACGCTGTGTGGTGGGCTCGTAGCACCTGCGACGCCATCAATCGGGACTTTTTGAGCGGCTGCCAGTACTGATGGTGGCGCGCGATGCCGCGCTCGGGTTCGCCAGCGTAGCCGTCGATGACGAAGAAGGCGAGTAGCCCTGTCCACACCTGCTGGTCGAATTGGCCGCTGTCCCAGCGCGCCAGTGAACGCTCGATTTCGGCGATGGCCGCGTCCGGTGCATCGTCTCTCGCGTGGGCGTAGAAGCGCACAGCTAGCCGAAGGCTGGTGTTCAGGTAGTGGTCTCCGCGCTCAGCGGCGCGCTGCAGGGCTCGGTCTACGAAGTCGTTGAGCTCGCGGATGCGGCCCAGGAACGCCAGGCTGTGGGCCTGGAAGATCGTCGCAGTAGCCTCGCCCCAGCTGCGGCCGGTGCACTCATCGCGGAACAGCCTGTGGGCGACAGCGCAGTGGTCGTACGCTTGTTGCCAGTCGCCGAACTGAAACGAGGACAGGCCTCGGGCACCGTGCATGAAGGCCCGCGCTTCGGGGGTGTCGACGCGATTTGCCAGCTCGTCCACTTGCGCCAGGATGGTCTCGGTGCGCGCCCGCTGTCCGTGCCCCTTTACCGAGACGAAGCAGGCATCCGAGGCGAGCCCCTGCAGGATGCGGAACGGTTCGCCGGCGTTCAGCGCCAACGACAGGTGACGAGCCCCGAGCGCGGCAGCGCGCACGGCGTCGATTTGGCCCAAACAGGTGGCCACGGCGAACGCGGTATCAATCTGACGAAGCTGGCCTGTCGGGATCGAGTCCTCGGGTCGACAACTCGCGCGCTTGGTTCGAATCGACAGCCGCAGCCTACCGACCAGCAAGGACAGCAAGGCTCGGTTTGGGGTGGACGGAACCGGGACGTTCACCGAATCGAGCAGCTCATCGACGAGTCGCAGGCCGGCAGCGATATATCCTCCCCGGAGCAGCTCTTCGGCAGCGCGGCGCTTGAGCTCGACCTGCTGGTCGCCACTGACCCCGGCTTTTATCGCATCGAGATACGCGGTCGCCGCGTCTACACTGTGACCCGCACGGTGCAGGGCATCGCCGAGCTGGGTTTGTAGTCGCCCGATGGCGTTGTCGTCTCGCGTGAGCTCGAGTGCCAGCCGGTACATGCGCGCAGCCTGGTCAAAGGCCAGGCTGTCGGCCCCTCGACGGGCCGCGAGCTCGGCGAATTGTGCGGCCCGGTCGTGGTTGCCCCCGCGGTAGTAGTGCATGGCCAGAATCTCCGCGTCCGGGTTCGGCGTCGCTTCGATGGCTTCGGCTAGTAGCAAGTGGGCCCGGCCCTTGTCCTCGTCGCCGAGCATCGACACGACTGTCTCGCGCACACGATCGTGATACGTCTCGACGTAGCGTTGGCCGGGCGTGCTGAGTGTGCGCACGAAGCAGCTGACTTTCAACAGAGACAGCATTGCCGGGTCAGAAATCTCGGCGGCGTCCCGGGCGACCGCTTGCGGGATAGGACGTCCGGCGATTGCGATGGTGGTCAGGAGCTGGCGCGCGGCCTCGGGCAGACGGTCGATACGCCAGCGCAAAGCGTCGTCGAGAGATACCGGGCCGGGGCTGGCGCCGGTGGAGCCGACGTGCCGCGCCAGCTCTTCGATGAAGAACGGACTGCCGGCGGACTCGTCCGCGACGCGCTCGACGTGCTCCCGGTCGCCTGCGTGCTCACCCAGGCGGAGCGCCGCGAGCTGGCGAGCATCGCTTCGGGACAATGGGCCCACGTCGACTGTTCTGATGTCGATGCCGCGTTGGCGGGTCTGCTTGGCGAACGTGGTCAAAAACGGGTTGGTGCGCGCGTCTTCCGGGCGGTAGCAGCCGAGCACGAGAATCGCCGGCGGGGTTGGGGGAGCGAGCAGCGCTGCCAACAGCTCGGCGCTGTCGACGTCGCCCCATTGCAGGTCGTCCACTGCCACGATCACGGGCGTGTGCTCCGCAATGCTCGTGAGCAGCTCGCGTAAGGCACCAAACGCGAGCCAGCGAAGGGCATGGGGGTCGGACGTGTGCATGCGTCGGCCCTGAGGGCTGGCGAAGCCGTCGACCTGCCGCAATGCGGGGAACACCCGGGCGAGGGCGAGCGCATGCCGGGGGATCAGCCGTCGCGCCTGGCGTGGCGGTAGGGTTAGCAGGTGTCGCGCCAATGCATCGACGACGCTGTCGACAGCTTTGAACGGCACCGACTCGCGCTCGTAACAGCGACCGCGCAGCACGACGGCATTTTCACCTAGCTCGTCCAGAATCCCCCGAACCAGCGCGGACTTGCCCATCCCCGATTGCCCCCGCACGAACGCCAGCACCGCTTTTCCGCGGCGGGTTGTCTCGAACGCGTCGGCGAGCGCCGCGCGGTGGCGACGCCGGCCGATCAGCGGAACGGTGGCGGCGGGGCTTTGCGGGTTCGGTTGGGTAGGAGCGCGTTTGCCCAAGCAGCGCAGCACGTCGCGCCCACCGGGGCGCAGCTGGGGGGTGCGGCGAAGCAAGCCCACGCACAGGTTGTTGAGATCGTCCGGCACGTCCCGCGCGATCTGGTTTGGCGGTGGCGGATCGAAGCGCAATTTCTTCAACAGCACGTGCCGAGTGTTGCCAGGGAAGGGGAGTCGGCCAGTGAGGGCCTGATACAGCATCACGCCGACCGCGTACCAGTCCGCGGCCTGGGTAAGCTCGCGCCGGGCGCACTGTTCCGGTGCCATGAACGGAACTGTGCCGATGACGTGACGATCGCTAGACTGCGACGGCTCGTCCGCCATCGCGGTGATCAGGCCGAAATCCAGCACCACCAAGCGTCCAGCTGGCGTCACCAGTACGTTCGATGGTTTGAGATCGCGATGCAGCATCCCTGCGTCATGGATTGCCATCACGGCTTCGGCCAACTGGGCGAGACTATCCCGCAGTCGGTCGTGGTCGAGAATTCCCGAATCCGGCACCCGGCGCACAGGGGCGTTGTTGAGGGCGCGAGGTGTACCCAATGAGGTGGCGCACGAGTGCGGCGCGGTCTCGCCGGTTTCCCAGGCGGGTTCCTCGTCCGACAAACTGCCTGTCTCCTGGGTATGAGTGACTGGCAGCGGCCGATGCTGCACATTGGGGCGAGCGCGGGGGCGCACGTAGCGCAAGAAGTTGCTGCCGTCGACCAGCTCCATGGTGAAGAAAGTGTGTTCGGGGCCGGCGACCAGCTCGTACATCGTCACCAGGTTTGGGTGGACCACGTCGGCCAACGCGCGGAACTCGGTTTTGAACTGAGTCGTCCAACGTGCCTCGGTCGACGCGAGGACCTTGAGCGCTACGGTCGAGTTGCTGTCGACGTCAAGCGCCTCATAGACATTGCCCATGCCGCCAGAGCCGATCTTGCGCCGAATCACGTAGCGCTCCGAGCCGCGGAACGCGCCGGCTCCGCCGACCACATCGCCATCCTTGGGAGGGCGGCGCGCGTTTGCCGGCACTATTGGACGGCCCCGTTGTTGGCAGCGGCGAGCGTGTGGGGCGTTCGTTTGGCCATGGCGCCCGGACGCAGCCGGGGCTTGAATGCGCGGTGCATGTGGGCAGACGTTGCACACCTCGTGCCCGGCGTGGTTTCGCGCAGTTTGAGGTTCAGGTTCGCGACGGGCGCGTACACCTTGTGATCGAGTCTGCGCTGTTCGCGCGAGATTCTGCACAACGACCCGCGGCTGGTCAGGTGGGGGCCGCGTGATAGATTCCGGCCTCGTGGCCAGCTCCGCCGACACCCAAGAGGTTGATTTCCTCCGCAATCGCGTGAGGTTGTACCTGTTGGTGATGTTCCTGATCGACATCAGTATGGAGGTCCTGGGAGCGACCATCAGTCTGATCGGCAAGATCGAACCGCCTGACTTTCCGTCCTACTTCGCGGTTCTGCGCTGGACGACGACGGCTGTGACCCTCGCCGGCTGGGCGGTCGCCAAGTACACAAGGCCGGGGCGCCCGATGCTGCTGGCCCTGGAAACCGGTGTGACCCTCGCGCTATGCGTGTTGTATTCGTTTCTGACCACGATCGTGCCGGTGCATGGCGCGTCGTTCGGCCTACTCGTCATATCGATGGCCCTGGTCATGCGCGCGTCGTTGGTACCGAGCACGATGACTCGGACGATCGCGGTGGGGGTCATCGGCATCGCCGTGATGGCGTTCTTCGCCCAACGTTCGTTGCCTGCCTCGGACCAGCAAACGGTGCTGTGGTTGATCTTGATGGGGGTGGGCAACGTCGCGGTCACCAGCGTGACCTCCAAAGTGATCTACGGACTACGCCGGCAGGTTCGCCACGCCATGCGACTCGGCCAGTACGAGCTCGGCCAGAAACTCGGCGAGGGCGGCATGGGCGCCGTGTACAAGGCGACCCATGTGATGTTGCGTCGGCCCACTGCGGTCAAGCTGCTACCCATCGACAAGGTTGGCGAGCAGACCGTGGCGCGGTTCGAGCGCGAGGTTCAGCAGACCAGCCGGCTCGAGCACCCCAACAGCGTGTTCATCTACGACTACGGTCGCACCCCCGACGGCCAGTTCTACTACGCCATGGAGTACCTGGATGGGGTGACCCTCAAGGAGCTGGTCGAAGAGGGCGGCGCGATTCCCCAGGCTCGCGCGGTGGCGATTCTGCATCAGGCAGCCAATGCGCTGGCCGAAGCTCACGCCATGGGCCTGGTGCATCGGGACGTCAAACCGGCAAACATCATGTTGTGCGAGCGGGCGCAGATTCCCGATACCGTCAAGGTCCTGGACTTCGGCCTGGTCAAGTCCATCGACAACCCGGAAGCCTCGAGCGAAATCACCCAGGGTAACGCGGTCATCGGCACTCCTCACTACCTGGCTCCCGAAGCCATCGCGCGTCCGGATGACGTCGGTCCGCCGGTGGATATCTACGCCCTTGGCGCGGTCGCGTTCTTCTTGATAACCGGACGTCGCCTGTTCACCGGGAGAACCGTGATCGAGGTGTGCTCCCAGCATCTTCACGACACCCCCGAGTCGCCGTCGGCCGTGCTCGGACAAACCATCGAGCCCACGTTCGAGGCGCTAATCCTGCGCTGCCTGGCCAAGGAGCCCGACGACAGGCCGCAAGACGGCGCGGCCCTGGCCGAAGAGCTGGCTGCGTTGACCGTGTCCGGTTGGACGACCAGCGACGCTCGCGCGTGGTGGCGCAGCTACGAGGGCAAGCCAGACGCGGATGTCTGCGATCCCCTCGATCGCACCCAGCTCGCCGTCAACATGAGCGGCCGCGACTGACCCCCGTGAATGTGGGTCGTTGACAACTTGTCACGAGCTCGGCTGCGATAGCGTCAATTCGGCGGGGCGAACCTGGCGATCGGTGTGCACTGACCGCGTGGGCAGTGCTTGCGCGTGGTCCGAGTCTTGCTTCGTATGCGGCCATGACCATTCGTATCGCCTTGTTGTGCATGCTCCTCGCCGGCGCGGCCTGCGTCGACAATGGCGCCGATGAGATGATTCTCGAGCTGAGCTTCGCCGGTGATGGCGGCGGCCGCGTCGAT
>SPJJ01029022.1_pt1 | contig 18863 bp, 17 predicted proteins | sample 3741741 | NCBI WGS metagenome assembly SPJJ01 (sample SAMN10925908, study PRJNA522277) | cold seep metagenome | isolation source: Elba SIP-enriched marine methane seep metagenome, extraction at timepoint T1 | place: Italy: coast of Elba, Mediterranean Sea | collected 2014-05 | reverse complement strand
GACGAATTATCCGGCTTAAATAGCAGTTTGAATGATGCGACAAAAACCATTGCTAAAGTGACAGACGTGCTGACCCAGGGGATAAATGAGGAGCGAGAGCAGGCCGAAAATGTCACGCGTATCCTGGATGCAATCACCGAGTCTACCAAGAACTCGATTGCAGTCAGTAAAGATGCAGGGGAATCAATGACTTCGTTGCAGAATATTTCAGGCAACCTGATTGAGTCTATGAGGTTTTTTAAGATGCAGGATAAGGCGAATTTGAGCAAAAAAATGCATTAAATTTAGTTGTATATGTGTTGGAAGGCTGTCAGATTGTGGATGATTCTACTGCGGTGAAATCGAGCGGATTGTTTTGGTTTTTTCGTGACCTAGCATTACGATGCTGCTAAAAAAAACCGCTTAATTTCCCTCTTGCCTCGCTACTCGACTTCATAAGTCGACAGTCTTCTCGCCCAATAGTTTTGTTTTCAGCCCCGTTAGGCTGTCACCTTTAGAGATAAAGTGTAATAAATACAATAAATTCAGATCTTTTGTTAAACTTAATTGTTATGTGCTGGCCACTATACAAATTAGTAGGAATGCTATGAAGTATAAAATTATTTACGGAAATCATCATTCAAATGCTGTGCAGTCAATGGATACGATGATGATGATTAAGCTTGCGTTACTGGAGTTGGGAATTCATGCTGATTTTGAAAAAAACGTCCAGCGAGGGTGCGTTAACATTATTCAAGAGTTTTTTACTGATGAGTATGTTGAATATATTTATGCAGAGGCTATGCACCCGAATACGCAGATCATCCTGGTTGTTACCGAATTTATCACGGGCAGCACATTCAATGATTTTTCCACCCTGGTAAAGGATATTAAGGGCGGATATGGCGATCGCTTTTTATGGCGAAATCGCTATGAAAACTTCAAAGTTGTGGCTTCTTTATCAACGGCAATATGGACATTGTCAGAGCATCAATTAGTGGGTTACCAAGAGATTTGTGGTGCTGACAAAGTATTTTATTTGCCTCACGCTTACATTGAAGCCATGCAAACAGTCAGGCAGAGAGAGGCTAAAGACAAGAATATTGATTTTTTATTTACCGGGTCTATGACGGCTTATCGGACAGGAGTATTAGAGCAGTTGGCCGAAGAGCACTCGGTGGTGGCGACTGATGCGAGCACTCCAGCACATTTGCGTGAAGACTTTATTGCACGCAGCAGAATCGGCTTAAATATTATTCAATATGAGGGCTGGCAATATTTATCCAATAGCCGGATGCATTATCACCTGATGAATCATTCCGTTTTGATCGCCCAACAATGTGAGTATGGGTGTGACCTGGGAAAGTATATTTTTATCTTTGACCAGGCGCATTTTGTTGAGCAATGTTTGAATTTGTTAGAACAGACAGATACTCAGCAAAAATTTAACGAAAAATGTGAGGCATTCAAACACGAGATGCCTATGTTGCCGATTATGGAAAAGCTGTTGGACATGTCGCATTCTGCATAAAAACTTACTTGAATCTGATGACTATACAAATAAAAGAAAACCAATGGTATTTCAGCAATAATTTCATTGAAGCCCCTTTAGTGAGTGTGATTACACCGTGTTTTAAAGGTGAAAAGTTTATTGAAGGTTTGATCAATGACATTATCAGTCAAACCATTGCAGACAAGACCGAGCTGATTATTATTGACAGTGCTTCGCCGGAAAATGAGGCGGACATTGTGATGCGTTATCTTGATAAAACCAATAATATTCGTTTTATGCGCACGACAGAGCAGGATAATCCTTCGGTGGCATTCAATAAAATGCTGGCTGTTGCGCGAGGTTCATTTATTGGTATGGCAATGATTGATGACCGCCATCGTCCCGATGCCTTGGAGCTGAAAGCAAACGAGTTATTGGCGCACCCAGATGTCGATTTGGTGTATGCAGATAATATGAATACGCCGGTCATGAATGATGCGTTTGCAACCACAAAGGCCACCAAGAGACGTATATGGATCAGTGATGCACATGTGCATATGCGTTCGCATTGCTGTGTGGGGCCTCAGCCTATGTATCGCAAAGCCTTGATTGAAAAATACGGTGATTATGATGTGGATTTACCGTGGGCAAATGATTGGGAGCTGTACTTAAAATTTTCCGAGGCTGGGTGTCAATTTCGTAAAGTGGAAGATGTGTTGGGCTTGTATTATGTGAACCCAAAAGGGATAGAAAACAGTCATCCTGGGGTTGCGCCCAATACCAAAGTCGTTGTTGAACGTTATCAGATTCGTTCTACAGAATATAGAGCGCCAGGGCTTGAAGATTACACCTTGACGGATGCACAGCGCTTTGTCCAAAAGCGCCCTGCATGCAGAGTGTCAGTGATTATGACCTGTCAAAATCAAGGGAAGTTATTGCAAGCCAGTTTGATGAGTATTTCTCAATGCCTAGCGGCCGATTTTGAAGTCATTGTTGTTGATGATGGCTGTGATGATGATGGTTTGAGGCTCGCCAGGCAGTTGACGCAGGAGGCTGGGGACTGGGTTAAATTAATTGAAATGTCACAGCAGGACAGAAATAAAGCCGAGTTGTTAAATCGTGGGATTCTGGCCGCTAACGGACAATATGTTTTGCTGATGGAGGCAGGTGACCGCTTGTTGCCTTCAGTATTAGACGCTGCATTTTCAATGTTAGATGACGACCCGTCTGTTGGGTATGTTTATGCGGATCAGCAATATGTGGAAAATGGTGCTGTTGAGCGCACGGTTGATTTTTCTGTCGAACTATTAAAGCAAGACAACTTTGTGCAGCACAATGTGTTGTTACGCGCGAACGCATGGGTCAATGCGCAAGGGTTCAGAGTGAGTGCGCTGGGAAGCTGTTGGGATTTTTGGTTAAAACTTGCCGCACTGGGAATTGAGGGTAAGTATTTAAAAGAATGTTTATTTGTCAAGGCCGGGCTGTATTCGCAAAGCGAGGAAAATAAGCAGCTCACTGCAAAGCAGGTTGTGGTGAATAACCCTGAAATTTATACCGAAGAACAGGTGGCCGAGGCCACACTGTTGTTGGATGTTTTTCAACAACAAAAAACGCAAGGGGATGCGTCGCAAGTATCTCCATTGGTTTCGGTCATTGTGGCAACTTATAACCGGCGCTTCTTTCTGGTGGATAGCTTACGCAGTATTATGGCTCAAACCTATCAGGATTTTGAGATCATTGTTGTGAATGATGGTGGCGAAGATGTTGAGGATATTGTTAATAAAGTCAACACGCGCGGTAAGATTGTTTATGTCAAAAATGCGCTGAATAAAGGGGCTTCTGCTGCCAGGAATAAAGCTTTACAGGTTGCAAAAGGCGAAATTATTGCCTACTTGGATGATGATGACCTGTTTCGCCCAAACCATCTTCAGGTATTAGTCGATGAGTTGCTAAAAGGTGATGCAAACTTTGTCTACACCGGTGTTGAATATGTCAATGAAGAGATTGATGGTGAGCAGCGCATTGTAAAACACCGTGAAACGCCCTTAGTGTACATGAAGTATTCCAAGGAAAGGTTACACATTAACAATTTTATTCCCACGCTAACCTGGGGACATTTGCGTAGTGTGAATGACCTGGTTGGTCATTTTGATGAAAGTCTTAAGGCCTTGGAAGATTGGGATTTTTTATTGCGTGTTTCCAGGGCGTGTCAGATTAAGCAAATTGACTCGGTGACGGTTGAAGTCAGGCAGCGCGTGGGTGAGAGTGGGCATTTATCGGTTCGTGAGTCAAAAAACTTTCATGATCTTTTTAAAGTTATTTACGCTCGCTATAGTGATTTAGATAGCAGTAAGATTTCAACAGCGCGGCGGCAAACGTTAAACAATCTATTGATCAGACATTCGATGGATGCGCGGGATGACAAAGAGTCGCAAACGCAATGGCAAATCGCAAATGCCTTAGAGCAATCGTTGCAGGCACAATCATTGATAGGTGGAAGTCTGGTTAAAATTACCAAGACGGTCATTGAGAATCATTTTGCTGACCTGAATAAAGATGAGTCATTAAATCAACTGTATTTTGAGACAGCAAAGAAGATTTATGATCAAGTTATTATCGATAGTAAACAAACCGATACGTTAGTGACCGAATGCGGGTTGGGCAGTCTTGATGAAGTCTCGTCCTTACTTTGGGAGGTGTTGCGTAAACAATCGACGGCTCAGCAAAGCAGAGCGCTGTTTGAAGAGGTCTCACGATATGAACAGAACAGTGTTTATCAACAATGGATAGAGAACCACGGATTATTAGAAATTGATGGGCAATTGTTTGCCGAAAGAATGTTTTTACACTGGGAGAAAAAACCGGTTTTTCATTGCATTTGCTTTTTGTACCCAGGAGAGACGGAATTGCTGGCAAACACCATTGATTCACTAGCCGCACAATATTATAAAGACTGGCGTTTTACAGTGATCTCTGATCATCCAGCCCCGGATTTGTTATTTGAAGAACTGGACTTTTTGCAGTGGGTACAGGTTGACGATAGCCAGAACCCTTACCACGTACTGAACAAACTGATTTTAGATAATGAGGGAGACTGGGTAGCTTTGATTGAGCCAGGTGCCAGTTTTGAGCCGCACTGTTTGATACGTTTAGGTGATTACATCAATCTAAAAACAGGCGTCGGTTTTTTGTATGTTGATGAGGATACATTGACTGAAGAGGGGCGACGGGTTGATCCGTTATTTAAACCGGACTTTAACTTGGATTTGTTGCGATCTAAACATTACATCGGCGGATTCAGTGTTATCAATAAAAGCATTCTCATGGAATTGGGCGGTTTTCAAGCGACACCGGATCTGGAAAATTACGATATGTTGTTTAAAGTGTTCGAGCTGGGTGGAGAGGACAGCATTTGTCACCTGGCGGATGTGTTGTACCACAGGCCAGCTCAATCCCGTCGATTGCCTGATGCGAAAATCAGGCATGTCGTCGTTGAAAATCACTTGATCAGGTCGGGTGTTGCTGCTGACATCGTCGAGGGCTATTTGCCAGAGACACAGCGCATAATTTATCACCATGTTGATTCCCCGCTGGTCAGCATAATAATTCCAACTAAAAACAAGCTGGAGTTTTTTCAACCCTGTATTGAATCGCTGTTCAATAAAACAGAAGGCGTTAACTTTGAAGTGATTGTGGTCAATAACCAAAGTGATGATCCGGAGATGCTGGAATATTTATCGCGCTTGCCGGACATGTACCCACAGCGTTTGCAAGTGATTGACTATGATAGTGTATTTAACTATGCGGCTATCAGCAATGTGGCTGCTCGCATAGCAAAAGGAGACTATTTATTATTTTTAAATAATGATACGGAAGTGATTCATCGTGAATGGTTATCCCGAATGATGACATTTGCACAGCGCTCTGACGTAGGCATCGTTGGAGCCAGGCTGGTCAGACCGGAACATGGTTCTTTACAACATGTTGGCGTGGTACTGGGCCTGGATTCAATTGCCGATCACCCTTATAACGGTATGCTGGATATTAACTCGCCGGGCTATATGGGAAGAGCTTTGCTGGATCAGAATTATTCAGCGGTTACCGGCGCATGTTTGCTGATTAGAAAAAGTGTATATCAGGCTGTTGATGGCATGGATGAGGTGGATTTTCCAATTTCGTATAACGATATTGATTTGTGTCTGAAAGTAATAAGTAAAGGCTATCGAAATGTGTGGACGCCTTATGCAACCTTGGTGCACCATGCAAGTATCAGTCAGAATGCTGAACTTGACCCATTATTGATTGCGCAACGTAATCAGAAGTTTAAGGAATCGCGCCAAAAAATCTTTTATAAATGGCGCGATTTGATTGCCGATGACCCGGCGTACAACAGAAACTTGACGTTGATGTTCCGAAATTATGCGGTAGATGCCTCTTTACCCTGTAACTGGGATGTTAACTTTCATGAAAAGCTCAGAGTCCTCGGTATTCCCCTACCAGGTGGGGCTGGGGATTACCGTATCATCATGCCATTTAAGGCATTGAGTCAGGCCGGGGTAGCGCAATGTGAATATATTCGTTTGGGACAGAATTTAAGTCGTCGATTGTCTGTCTCTGAAATTGCAAGACTGGCACCGGATACGCTGGTTCTCCACTCAGCGATTAATGATCAGGAACTCAGTTACATGGAAGATATCAGGAAACTGAATAAAGATGTTTTTATCGTGTTTTCCCTGGACGACCTGATCACGCAAATTCCACAAAAAAGCACGGCTTACCAGGCATTTATGCGAAATTATCGGGATGTCAGTTCGCGTTTGCGAAAGGCGCTAAGTTATTGTGATCGCTTAGTGGTATCTACACAGCCTTTGGCGGATCTGTGTAAAGATATGATTGATGATATACATATCGTTCCTAATCGTTTGAATCGCGACATGTGGTGCAACCTGAAATCAAAAAGGAAACAAGGTGAGAAGCTTAGGGTTGGCTGGGCGGGTGCTCAGCAACATCAAGGTGATCTCGAAATAATTTTTGATGTTGTTAAACAAACAGCTGATACAGTCGATTGGGTTTTTATGGGCATGTGTCCAGAAGAAATTGAGCCTTATGTGAAAGAAAATCATGGCTTCGTGCCTATTGAGCTTTATCCTTCAAAACTGGCGAGTTTAAATCTTGATATAGCTGTTGCCCCTTTGGATGAATGTCAATTTAATGACGCTAAGAGCAATTTAAGATTACTGGAATACGGCATATTGGGATGGCCGGTTATTTGTTCTGATGTCTATCCTTATCGCAGCTACGATGCGCCAGTGATGCGGGTGGAAAATACATATGAGGCCTGGTTGGGCGCACTTCAACAATGTATAGATGATATGTCTTCTACTTATGATTCAGGGAATAAGCTAAAAGCCTGGGTTCAAGATAACTTTATTCTGGAAGAACAGCTACAAGAATGGGAAAAGGCTTTAACGCGATAATTGTACAGTTAAAACACAGGCTGAAAAATGTTGCCGCCATTTTATTTAAAATTTGGCGGCATTTTTTTGCCACTTATTTTATTTGTTTATTTAAATGTTTGAAATATAAGGTTTAATTTATTTTGGCATAATACTGGCTTTTACCTCTCCGAATTGTCTGAATTTTCAATTGGGAGTTGGATATGGCACTTATTGTCAATACAAATATAGCTTCGTTGAATGCTCAACGAAATGTGGGTAAAACCCAGATGGAACTGGAAACTGCAATGCGTAGACTTTCTTCGGGTTTGCGAGTAAATAGCGCTAAGGATGATGCAGCAGGCTTGTATCAGGCGGAAATCATGACCGCTGATATTCGTGGTCTCAACCAGGCGGTGAGGAATGCTGCGGATGGTATTTCATTAGGACAAACCGCAGAAGGTGCGATGGCAGAAATTGCCAATAATCTGCAGCGGATTCGTGAAGTCGCAGTACAGGCAGCCAATGCAACGACAACCGAGCGGTCAGGTTTGCAGAAAGAGGTTGATCAGCTGACACAGGAAATATCACGCATTATTACCACATCTGAATTTAACGGGACGGCTTTATTAAGTGGAGCAGCCAATTTAACCTTCCAGGTCGGGCCGGATGGAAATGCATCCAACCAAGTTACAGTGACAGCAATCTGTGCACAGGGCGCAACGGCAAGTAGCGGTGTAGGAAGTGCGTATAGTTCTGATTTAACCGCTACTGGTTCGATTAATGTTAGCTTTCAGGTCAGCGCCTCTGCCGCATTAACTGAGCTGGATGGGGCGATTGCGAATATTGCCAAGAAACGGGCTGACTATGGTGCGGTACAAAATCGTTTTGATGCGGTCATTTCAAACTTACAGAATTATTCTGAAAATTTGAGTGCTGCCAAAAGTCGGATTATGGATGCCGATTTTGCCATGGAAACGGCTAAATTAACACGTGCACAAATTCTGCAACAGGCAGGGACTTCGATTTTGGCACAGGCGAATCAGGCACAGCAAAATACGCTGTCACTATTACAGTAACCAGTTAACAAAAATTTTCCTAAAGAATATTTCTCCAGCGACGATAACCAAAGTGAACAACATTTCACTGGAGAAAGTAAATGGCTTTAGTAGTTAATTCAAATATCACTGCACTGAATGCGCAGAGAAATTTAGGAAAATCACAAACTGATCTGAATGAAGCAATGAAACGATTGTCATCAGGTTTGCGGGTTAATAGTGCAAAAGATGATGCGTCAGGATTGTTTCAGGCAGAGTTAATGACCGCAGATATTCGTGGTCTGAACCAGTCAGTACGAAATGCTGCAGACGGTATTTCATTGGCACAAACAGCAGAAGGTTCTCTGGCAGAAATTGCCAATAACCTGCAGCGGATTCGTGAGATTGCTGTGCAATCATCGAATGCGACAACCAATGAAAGAACGGGTTTGCAAAAAGAGGTGGACCAGCTGACGCAGGAAATTTCAAGGATTATTACCACGGCTGAATTTAATGGTGTGGCCGTTTTGAGTGGTAATAGCAATTTGACATTTCAAGTGGGTCAGGATGGTGTGTCAAATAACCAAGTTTCTGTTACGGCTATTTGTGCACAAGCAACGACAGCGAGCAGTGGTGTAGGTAGTGCATATAGTTCTGATTTGACGGCAACGGGTTCGATTAACGTCAGTTTTCAGGTGAGTGCATCTGCAGCGCTGACAGAATTAGATGGTGCGATTGAAAATATTGCCAAAAAACGGGCAGATTACGGTGCAGTACAAAACAGATTTGATGCGGTTATTTCTAACCTGCAAAACTATTCTGAGAATTTGAGTGCAGCACGTAGCCGTATTGTTGATGCAGATTTTGCGGCAGAAACATCAAGATTGACTAGAGCTCAGATCTTACAACAGGCGGGTACTTCGATTCTGGCGCAGGCTAACCAGACTTCACAATCAGCTTTATCTCTTCTAGGTTAATCGGCGAAATGAGGGTGTTGTTAATTATTGACCCCTCTGGAATGTAAGGTGAATATTATGGCGAGTGAAATTTATGTGACACAAGCTGCTGTTTCGCCAGTGAGAATGCAGGAAGGTGCTGTCAGGAACAAACCTGGTCTGTCTATAGCATCTTTGCAGGGAAGCAAGCAAATCGTGCCGAAACAGTCTGAGAAGACTGAAAAATCAGAATTGGAAAATAGAAGCGAACTGAAAGGTGAAGAAGAGTTAACAGTCTTGGAAGCGAGAAAGAAAGATGATGAAGAGTCTAGGATTTCAGATAAGCTGACAAAATTGAATGGTTTTGTGCAGAATCTGAACCGGGATATTGAGTTCAGCTTTCATGAAGAGTCTGGTCGTACTGTGGTAACTGTGTTGGATTCTGAAACGGAAAAAGTTATCAGAAAAATACCTTCAGATGAAGTTTTGCGAATCGCAGAGTCTTTGGAAAACTTAAGTGGCTTGTTGTTAAAAGAGCAGGCCTGATCACACCGGAGAACATAGATGGCTTCTTTACAGGCACCAGGCATAGGATCTGGGTTAGATATCAACGGGATAGTCAGCCAATTAATGGTATTGGAACGTCGTCCTCTTGATGATTTGGTTAAAAAAGAAAGCCAGATTAATGCCCAGATCAGTGCTTATGGACAGTTAAAAAGCCAGGTGTCTAATTTTCAATCTGCTATGAATAATCTTTCATCGGCAGAAAAATTCCGCTTGTATTCGAGCAGTTCTTCTGATGAATCTGTATTGAAGATTACTGCGTCCAGCGCTGCCGCTAAAGGTGTGTATGCGATTGATGTTTCTCGAATAGCCGAGAATCACAAAAAAGCATCCACGACTTTTGCAGACTCAGACACAACAACCTTTTCAGGCGCAGAGTCTTCCTCCACATCGGTGCTGGAAATAAACCTCGATGGAGGGACCAGTGTGTCATTTGATGTGAGCGGCAAGACACTTGCACAGGCAGCAGAACTGATCAATAACCAGACAGATAACCCCGGAGTGACCGCGTCGATTATCAAAGAAGATGCCGGGTACAGGTTGCTATTGACTGCCGATGAGACGGGTAGTAGCAACTTTATCAATGTGGTCAGCGATTCAGCGGGGTTCAGCTTTTCTGATCTGAATCAGGATAGAGATTCCAGTGGCTCCTTCACCTCTGCGGATTTAGATGCAGTGATGACGTTTGAGAATACGTATACGGTGACACGCTCATCGAATAATGTTTCAGATTTAATTACCGGGGTGACCTTAGATATTAAGCAAGCAGGCACGGTAAATGTCAATATTGATCGTGATGATACGGCGATTACAGAAGCCGTACAGGCATTTGCTGATGCTTTTAACAATTTACGAGATGAAATCAAAAATCAGCGGGCAGGTCAGCTAGAAGCTGACAGTACCTTAACCAGTATAGAATCGAGAATCTTCAGCATACTTAATGCGGGTGATGCGATTTCAAATTCGAGTTTTTCATTTTTGTCTGAAGTGGGGTTAAGCGTTGATAAGCTTGGCAAGATGAATATTGATTCAAGCTTAATGACGCAGCAAATGAATGCAGATTTTGATTCGTTTGTGAATTTATTTGCTGCAGAAGATGAAGGATTTGCCTATAGGCTGGATGAGCTGGCTAAAACCTTTTTGGAAACCGATGGGTTGATCGATGCTAGAGAAGATGGTTTGCAGGGACGCATCGATTTTATACAGGATCAGAAGTTACAGATTGAGGCACGTTTGGTGAATACCGAAGCCCGAATTAGAAAACAATTTACGGCAATGGATACATTTGTTGCACAAATGAATGCCACCGGGTCATTTTTAACCCAGCAACTTGTTGCGCCAAATAAGAAATGATTTTGGCTTAATAAGTGTATAGAGACAAAGAGGCATCTCGCTTTATTTTTAAGATGTCAATATGCAGTGACTTTACAGGAGAGAGATAATGGTAGCAACGCAGGCGGCGATTAAAAATTACAGTCAAGGAGCAATTCGTTCTGAAGCCAGTGAGGCTTCTCCACACCGGATTATCCAAATGTTGATGGCCGGATTTATGGAGCGAGTTGCCTATGCCAAAGGTAATATTGAGCGTAAGGAAATGGACAGAAAAAGTGAGTTTATTGGCAAGGCGATTGGCATCGTGAATGGATTAAGAACCAGTTTGGATCTTGAGAATGGCGGTGAGGTTGCAGAAAATCTGAATAATCTTTACGGCTACATCAATCGTCGGCTGATTGAAGCTAATGTTAGCAATGATATAGAGATATTAAATGAAGTTTATTCATTGATGTCTGAACTTAAAGAAGGTTGGGATGCGATACCCGCTGAATACAAATAATCGTGAAAAAAAATGACTGAAAAACATCAAGTACAAACAGATGGATTAAGACCCGTATTGGAAATGACTCGGCAAATGCAGGGGTTTGCCGAGACAGCGATGTGGGATGAACTCATTGCTTTGGAAAAACAAAGAGACCAGCGTATTAAAAATATTAAGAGTTTTGAAAAAGCACGTCCAATAATAGAACAGATTTTAGCCATGGATACCTCAATTAAACAGTTGGCAGAAGAAGAGCGCGCCAGGGTAAAAGCGCAACTGATGCAACTAAATAAAGGTAAAACTGCTATTCAGGCATATAGCGCCTGATTAGCGCTGTAAAATTAACTCCAATACCAATTTGCTGCCAAAATAGGCAAGCAATAAAGATGTGAATCCAATGAGTGTCCATTGAATGGCACTCTGTCCCCGCCAGCCATAGCGTATTCGTCCGAATAATAGGCTGGAAAAAATTATCCACGCAAAAATAGACAGCACGGTTTTATGGGATAAGTGCTGTGCAAAAATATCATTTACGAAAAGCCCGCCGGTTGTTAACGATACTGTCAAAAAAATCACACCTGTCGTAATCATTTGAAACAATAACGACTCCATGGATTGTAGGGGAGGCAATGTCATTATGAATGATGAGGGGGGATGTTTTCTTAATTGTTGATCTTGAATTGCCAGAAAAATAGCTTGTATCGCAGCAATATTTAATAAACTGAAAGCGATGATAGAACTAAAAATATGCAGGTTCATTTGCCAGCTTTCATGGCGTAACAGTTGACTGCTGTCAGAATATTGTATGGCCAGAAAGAGTACTAAAGAGGTCAATGGAAATAACACTATACCTAATTTTTCAATGGGTTTGCTCAGGCTGACGAACACCAGAAGTAGCGCAATAATTAATGTTGTGATGGAACTGATGCTGAAAAATCCAGCATCAAGATAAGAGTAAGAAATAAGTTGATTGAAAGTGAAAGCAAGATGAAAACAAATCGCAAGCCAGCTTGGAGCAATGGAATACTTAAATGACTTTTTTAATTTGATTTCTCGTGTTAGAAGCATTGAGCTGGTGAGATAACATGCAATTGCGACGTAGCCGAAAATTGAGGATGACATAAGTAGTGTGAGAGAAGAATGAAGGGAAATAATAAAATATTATTGAAGGTCAATATGTTACTATATACGGTTACAAAATTGCAGGGCAATAGTTCCGATTTCATAGGACCGAGTTAAAGATATGTTTGACAATTTATCCGACAGACTAAATGGCACATTAAAGAAATTAAAGGGTCAGGGGCGCCTGACGGAAGATAATATTAAGGAGACAATGCGCGAAGTGCGCATGGCGTTGTTAGAGGCTGATGTTGCCTTGCCTGTAGTGACTGATTTCATTGAGCGTGTAAAGCAGGGTGCGTTAGGCAGTGAAGTGCAAACCAGTTTGACTCCGGGTCAAGCACTGATCAAGGTTGTGCAGCAGGAACTTGTGAATGTCATGGGGGCGGCGAATGAAGAGCTAAACCTTAAAACCAATCCGCCAGCTGTAATTTTGATGGCTGGGCTACAAGGGGCCGGTAAAACGACAACGGTTGCCAAGTTAGGCCGTTTTCTTAAAGAAAAGCAGAAAAAGAAAGTTGCTGTGGTGAGTGCTGATGTTTATCGCCCTGCAGCGATAAAACAGCTGCAAACGCTGGCGGGTGAGCTTGATCTTCATTTTATTGAAAGTGAAGCTTCAGAAGACCCTATCGAAATTGCCAATCGAGCAATTGACCTATCAAGACGACAGTTCATGGATGTGTTGATTGTGGATACGGCAGGTCGCTTACACATTGATGACGAAATGATGGGGGAGATCAAAGCCTTGCATGGTGCGGTTCAACCTGTTGAAACACTGTTTGTCGTTGATAGTATGACGGGACAGGATGCTGCGAATACAGCAAAGGCTTTCCATGATGCATTGCCGTTAACCGGGGTGGTGTTAACCAAAACGGATGGTGATGCGCGTGGCGGGGCGGCCTTGTCAATTCGGCATGTTACAGGCAAGCCGATTAAATTTATCGGGGTGGGTGAAAAAACGGATGCCTTAGAGCCTTTTTATCCTGACCGAATTGCCTCCAGAATTCTTGGAATGGGTGACATGTTATCGCTCATTGAAGAAATCGAGTCAAAGGCTGACAAGAAAAAAGCCGATAAGCTGGCTAAAAAAATTAAAAAAGGCAAAAGTTTTGATTTGCAGGATCTGAAAGATCAGTTGCTGCAGATGCAAAATATGGGGGGGGTTGGTAGTATGATGGAAAAATTGCCAGGTATTAATGAAGTTCCACAGGAAATGCGCAATAAGGTCGATGATAAAGCATTGGCTCGGCAAATAGCAGTGATTAATTCTATGACCCCGCAGGAAAGAAAGTATCCTGATTTAATAAAGGGGAATCGAAAAAAGCGTATTGCTGCAGGTTGTGGGCAGGAATTACAGGATGTAAACAGGATTCTAAAGCAGCATAAAATGATGCAGAAGATGATGAAAAAATTTAGCAAAGGCAATATGGCGAATATGATGAGAGGCATGAAAGGGAATATGCGTGGTATGAGGATGTAAAATATTTTGTGCATTCTTAATGGAAATAGCGTAAAATATGCCGATTAATTCTTCTCACAGTTTTTAGGTGTTTTAATGGTAAGTATTCGATTATCAAGAGGGGGTTCAAAAAACCATCCTTTTTATCATATTGTGGTAACAGACAGTCGTAACAGTCGCGATGGTCGTTATATTGAGCGCATAGGTTTTTTTAACCCGTTTGCGACAGGCAATGAGGAAAGAATCAGACTGGATGGCGAACGTGTTGACTATTGGAAGTCTCATGGCGCACAGCCTTCTGAGCGTGTGTCAAAATTAATTAAAGACGCTGCTAAAGCTGCTGCATAATCTGCCTTGTCTGCAGATCAGATATTAAACGTCGGTGAGTTTTCCGGCGTTTTTGGTGTAAAGGGCTGGGTGAAAGTGTTTTCGTATACTCAACCTCGTGAAAATATTTTGAATTACTCTCCGTGGTATATCCGTAAAGGAGGGGAATCGAAAACGGTTGAACTTGTTGATGGCCATCGGCAAGGTAAGCTGGTTGTTGCATTGCTTGATGGCATTGCTGATCGGGATCAGGCAATGGCGCTTGCCGGTTGGAAGATTTTCATTAGGCGTGAGCAGCTACCTGTGTTGTCACAGAATGAATATTACTGGACTGACCTTATTGGACTTGAAGTTAAAAATATGCAAGGTCAGAATCTAGGGGAAGTATCTAGTTTGATGGAAACCGGCGCGAATGATGTGCTCGTTGTAAACGATGAGGCAACAGAGCGTTTAATTCCGTTTTTACAGCAGCAGACAGTAATTAAGGTTGATTTGACAGAAGGCCTGATAGTTGTGGACTGGGATCCAGATTTTTAATTGTGGGTTTGCGTTTTGATGTGGTGACATTGTTTCCACAAATGGTGGAACAAACTGCTGCTTATGGCGTTACAGGTAAAGCGATTGAACGAGGTTTGGTTACGCTAAACACCTGGAATCCCCGAGAATATGTCTTTGACAGGCATAAAACGGTGGACGATCGACCTTATGGCGGTGGCCCTGGTATGGTAATGAAGGCTGAGCCACTACTAAAAGCAGTTCAAGATGCCTGTGTGGATGGTCAATGTGCTTCTGCAAGAAAAGTTATATACCTTAGCCCACAAGGTCAACCGGTGACGCAACAGTTGATGAGACAGGCTGTAAAGTTTTCGCAGATAATTTTGGTAGCCGGTCGTTATGAGGGTGTCGACGAGCGATTTGTGACGCAAGTGTGTGATGAAGAATGGTCGCTGGGCGATTTTGTTATTAGCGGTGGGGAGTTGGCTGCTTTGACAGTGATTGATGCGGTAACGCGTTTAATTCCAGGAGTGTTGGGAGATAGCGAATCTGCTGAACAGGATTCTTTTATGCAAGGCATGCTTGATTACCCGCACTATACTCGGCCAGAGAAAAATGAATTAGGTGGTGTGCCGGATGTGTTGCTTAGTGGCAATCATGCTGAGATTGACAAGTGGCGCAGGCAGCAGGCTCTGCTGAGAACTTGGGAAAGAAGGTCGGATTTATTAAGGAAAATAGATCTAACGACTGAGCAGCGGTCGTTTTTAAAAAAATTTACAAATGAATTTGATATAGAGAGTGATGATCATGAGTAACATTATCGAAGAATTGGAAGCAGAGCAGATGAAGAAAGACGTCCCTGAATTTGGGGCGGGTGACACTGTTGTTGTGCAAGTTAAGGTAAAAGAAGGTAATCGTGAGCGATTGCAGGCGTTTGAAGGCATTGTAATTGCTAAACGTAATAGAGGTTTAAACTCTGCATTTACGGTCAGGAAAATTTCCCATGGTGTGGGTGTGGAGCGTGTTTTTCAGACACACAGCCCTTTAGTAGGAAGTGTTGAAGTAAAGCGTCGTGGTGATGTGCGTCGTGCAAAACTTTATTATTTGCGTAACCTGCGAGGCAAAGCGGCTCGGATTAAAGAAAAGCTGAATTAAGTGTGTGTTGGCTTGCTAATATTGGGCAAACAGTTTAAAAAAGCAGCAGTAGCTGCTTTTTTTATGCGTGAAAAATATGACGCCATTCATTACATGGGTTGAGAGTGTTGAAGGTAGAGAGAAGGTCGATTATTTGGTGACTAATGCGGCCGTTCTCGAAGTAACCTCTATGAACCAAGTGATCACGCATACTCGTTGGGCGATTGAATTAAATGAATCTCAAGTGGAGACCAGGAGCAAAAACTTTTCAGAGGTGCTTCAACTGATTGATAACAATAAATGTTACACACTGCATTTATTGAAACAAGGTACGCGGTTCAGACATCGAGTGTGGGAGGAGTTGCTGGCTATACCATTTGCCAGCACAATTACGTATGCTCAATTAGCTAAACGTATGAATAGTGGAGCCAGAGCCGTTGCAGGCGCTTGCCGGGATAATCCATACCCCGGAATTATTCCTTGTCATAGAGTTGTTTCCAGTCAAGGTATTGGGGGCTTTATGGGAGAATCAAGTGGAGCTTGTGTGGGTTTGAAGCAGCGATTGTTAAATTTTGAATCCTTACGAGATGGCATCTAAATCATCTGTAGAACTGATTGATTGGTTTATTGATATTCTTTGGGTTGAGCAAGGGCTCAGTGAAAACACCTTGGTTGCCTATCGCCGTGATTTAAAAATATTTTCAGAATTTTTAAAACAAACTTCTTTGCAGCATGCCACCCATTCAGATATTGCGGACTATATAGCGCAGCGTTTTAAGCAAGGAGGCAGCTCTCGAACGGCGGCGCGAATTCTTTCAAGTATTCGCCGGTTTTATGGGTTGCTGTTAAGAGAGGGAAGTATTGATAGTGATCCAACAGAATTGATAGATTTGCCAAAAATTGGCATGCATTTGCCTGTTTCATTGAGTGAATATGATGTTGAAGCATTGCTTCAGGCACCAGATGTGGAAGATGAGTTAGGGTTTAGAGATAAGGTAATGTTAGAAGTGCTTTATGCGACAGGTTTGCGCGTTTCGGAGCTAGTCAGTTTGATGTTCGCTCAAATAAATTTACAACAAGGATGTATTCGTTTGACCGGCAAAGGAAATAAAGAAAGGCTAGTGCCCATGGGGGAGGTGGCTGTTAGCTGGATTGAGCGATATGTATTGGAATGTAGACCGGCTATTCTGTCTGGCAATCAAAGTGATTCTTTATTCGTTACACGAAGAGGCTCGCTCATGACCCGTCAGGCCTTCTGGTATATAATCAAGCGTTATACATTACAAGCGGGCATTAACCAAGACGTTTCTCCTCATACCCTACGGCATGCGTTTGCCACGCACCTCTTGAATCATGGCGCAGACCTTAGGGTTGTGCAACTATTATTAGGGCATTCGGACTTGTCGACCACTCAGATATACACCCATATAGCGCAAGAAAGACTCAAAGATTTGCATAGTAATTATCATCCAAGAGGATAAAAATGACGCAAAAAATCCACCCAATGTCATGTGTCGCTGAAACAGCTGAATTGGGAGAGAATGTAACAGTTGGGCCGTTTGCAGTGATCGAAGCACAGGCTAAAATCGGTGATAATTGTATTATCGGTGCCCACTCATATATTTGTGGGCATGTCAGTATGGGGGCAGGGAATGTCGTACACTCTATGGTTGTTTTGGGTGATTTGCCGCAAGATTTGAGTTTCAATTCCAATACCTCTACGTATTTGGAAATTGGGGATAATAATGTTTTTCGAGAAGGGTTTACCGCCCATCGCTCGACAGGTGAAGGCAAATCAAGCGTAATTGGGTCGGGCTGTTATTTTATGAATAACAGCCACGTTGCACACGATTGTCGCATTGGTGATAAGACAATTTTTGCAAATAATGTTGCCATTGGAGGGCATGTTGAGGTTGGCAGTAATGTGTTCATGGGCGGCGGCGTGGTTGCTCACCAGTTTTGTCGGATAGGTTCTTATGCAATCGTGCAGGGTACTACAGGCTTGAATAAAGACGTTATCCCCTATACATTAATTGGAGGTCGCCCAGCCAAGCATTATAGATTGAATGCCATTGGACTGAAGAGAGCTGGAATTACCGGTGAGCGCTATAAAATTCTCTCTCAGGCGTTTCGTAGGTTACGTCAAAAACAATCATTGGATGAATTGCAACTCACATCAGACCTGCAATATTTGATTGACTGGTTATCAGTTGAATCTAACAGAGGTGTGCATGGTTTCGTTGAAGTTTAACGGGGTTTATTGTTTTTGAGAGTCACTTTCTGAGCGTTGGTTTATTTGGTTATCAACCTGAAAACTTGACTTTATTGCGTTCTGTGCCGAAGTGAAGTCGCTGAAGTCACTGGCTCAGAGTCAAATAATCAAACGAATGAAATTCCTGACTATACAGTCAAGTGTCAACTATACTTAAAAGACTTTGAACAAACACCAGCTTTACACCTGCGATAGGCATTAGAAATATGGGGACAACACTTCTATTAAATTGTCTTAAATTCTTGGCAACTTTAGCTTCTGGTATTGGAAAAAAGCGAAAGTTATTTATTCTTATTTACCATAGAGTGCTTGATGAACCAGACTACATGCGCCCAGGGGAGATTGATAAAGAAAAGTTCTCTTGGCAAATGGAGTTGCTGGCAAAATATTTCAATGTTTTACCTTTAAGTGAAGCAATAGAAAAACTGAAAGCGAACAACCTACCTGCCCGTGCTGTTTGTATAACTTTCGACGATGGTTATGCCGACAATTACCATAATGCCTTGCCAATTTTGAAACAAAATGGTTTAACCGCTACATTTTTTATTGCTTCAGGGTTTCTTAATGGCGGCCGGATGTGGAATGACACAATCATCGAGGTGATAAGAAATGTTAAGCAAGATACGTTGAATTTAAATAAAATTGGCTTAGGTGTTTTCAATACGTCTACAAATAAAGAGAAACAAGCCGCAGTTGAAAAAATAATAAGTAAAATTAAATATTTACCACCAGAAAAGCGGGCTGAAAATGTTGAGTATATTGCAACTCTTTCTGATAAATTACCTGATAATTTAATGTT
>SPJJ01051761.1_pt1 | contig 18894 bp, 18 predicted proteins | sample 3741741 | NCBI WGS metagenome assembly SPJJ01 (sample SAMN10925908, study PRJNA522277) | cold seep metagenome | isolation source: Elba SIP-enriched marine methane seep metagenome, extraction at timepoint T1 | place: Italy: coast of Elba, Mediterranean Sea | collected 2014-05 | reverse complement strand
CTGGCGAGATTAATATTTTTCGGTTTCGCGGCGAGGTCATCACCCAATTGCTTGTAAATCTTTTTAGCGACCAACCGGGTTGTGCCGGTATCCGTGCCAAAAAAAATGCCAATTTTACCCATATCAATCTCCAACGGTCATGGTTTGAAATAAATGCCTATTTAGAAAAGGCAAAAATCAATCCACTTTCAGAAAGTTTTTCCAGCTTGTGTTGTTTATTCGGCGTATCTATGTGATTCAAGATTGCTCCGGATAATGACAGGCTTCTATTCTGCGGCAACCATCACTTAATCCATCATGGGGAATAAAAATTGCCTCTGTCTTAATGGATGCGAGGCAAGCAGGTATTTACCGTCTCTGTTGTCAGCTGATCCGCAACAATCCCCTGAATACGGCCGTAAAATGTTACAAATATAACAATTTAGTAGTTCGTTAATGATGCTTCTTGAAACCACAGATAATCGATTCATTAGTGCTTTCCTTACAATAATCGCGCTTTTTCGCCATGGCATCAGATTGCTCAACTGATATGGCAATTTATGTCATTGGACCGGTTAATGGCCACCTGTCCAGACTTGAGCAGGCGTTGGTAGACATCGCGTTTAATCCACTTGAGGACAAACTCTGGTTTACGGGCAACCTGATCGGCGAAGGGCCGGATAACCTGGCCTTATTAAATAAGGTGAAATCATGGGGTAACCTGGCGATTTTGGTATTGGGCAAACATGAGATTGACCTGCTTTCGGCAATTGCAGGGATAAATCCGCAGGCTGATGAAGCCCATTTCCACGGTGTTGTTGCCAGCTATGGGCGGGATGAATTATTTCAGTGGTTGCGTACACGCCCTTTTGTCTACATGAACAGCGGTTATCTTCTGCTCCATGCAGGCATACCGTCAGAATGGAGCTTCAGCCAAACGCTGACGTTTTCGAGCGAAGCGGAATCATCGTTGACCACCAGTGACCCAACCGTGTTTTTCCAACAGTTACAGGCAGTTAAACAAACCAAATGGCATCCTAAACTGCGCGGCTGGCGGCGCACCTGCTTTCTGGTGAATGCGTTTACCAGAATGAGTTTTTGTGCTGAAAACGGCCGCTTTGATTTTGCCTGTGGAACAACACCATCGCCACTTCCGGAAGGTCATATCCCCTGGTACAACCAACCCGATGGCATTCTGCCCAAACAAAGAATTCTCACGGCGTATGCACTTGATTCTATCCTGCCCGTCCCGGCGAATATTCTGCCAGTGCAAACCGTCACCCAATCAGATCAACTGACTGTGCTTCGTTTAGCGGAACACCCGGAGCGGATTGTATTTGATTGTCGAGGTTTGTGAATAAATCATTGACACGAGGTGGTTAGCTTTTCTCCAGTATCCATAGATATGATCTGATGTACGTCCTTATCAAATGATTGATTCACAGTTCACGTTTGAATGATTGATTTAATCTTCACAACCCCATTAACTAGTGGGCTTGTTTTGGTGTAAAACGTTCTTTATCGTCACCTTTATCAATTTGAAAAGCCAAGGTATAAATGATGTAAAGCGCACAAAAAACCACAGGAATAACTGCGATTAAAACAACGCCAAAAGTTAATGCGGACAGAATCATTAACCCCATTAAAACAAAGTAAATCACGATCAAGACAACAAAGTTTTTCCCGCAGGTTTCAACACTTAACTTTAACGCCTGGTGAAAGAGTATTTGATCAAATAATATTAATGGAACTGAAAAAATGAGTGCAGATACCATGACCAATGCTAATGGTAGCAGTACAGAAAATGACATCACAGAAGAAATTGAAATTGCCAGTAGTTCAAACCCTACAATGACCATCCCCAGGAGTGAAAATTGTAGTAATAACTTCAGCTCGGTTATGGGCTTAAAAAAGCTCATTATCTTGGGGTCTTTTTCATGGCTGGCTTCAAACGCAAAATTCAAGAACCCTGCGTAAAATAATGGAAATAGGAACCCGTCTATCATTGGCCCGGCTACAGGTATAAATGCGATAACAAGCTCTATCGCCAACCATATGGCGGTGCCAATAATAAATTTTATGTAATGAGCTTTGAACAATGCCCATCCATCAAAAAAACATTGCCAACCGGCTTTAAGAGGTAATAGTTTAGCGTTCAAAATGTACTCCAAAGTTATTTTAATTACAGAATCGACATGTATGATGAGTCTTAAGCCTGATTGTTCAACATCTTTCGAATATGATTAATTTGATTTTTGTATTCAAAAAAACGCATTTGTTGTTGGGCGAATTAATTCAAAAACGTTCACACCCCGTAGTTTCTCTTTTAAGGGTGAATTCGCCTAGAATCAACAGACTTAAAATGATAAAGTTCGCCTTTACCTGTAGTTGACTGAAAATTAAGTCTATGAAAAAAAACAATAAAACAACACCTGTGATGATCGCCGCCCTGACTTTTGCATTGAGTGCAGGATTAAGCGGCTGTTCAGACGACAAGAAGGACAACAGCGTTACATTTGATCATGAACATGGCCCGGAAGTGAAAGATATGGTCAAGCATAAATTCGAGCACCAGTTTGCCAAGCAATGTGTGGAAAGGGAAATCGCCACGTCAACCAACAAAAACGTAGACCGGGTACGCTGGGAAAAACCCTGTATGTGCATTGCGGATTACATGATGAAAGACCTGACCGCTGTCGAAGCTGAAAAATTCGTCAATGAAAAGAAACATACGCAATCCATGCGTATCCGTTTTGAAAATGCGGCCTACAACTGCCTGCAGAAAAATACTGACCCCGAGCCACCCAGGCTGTTTGGCAAATAATCCAATAAATACCCGCCGAATACGTTTGGCGGGTGCTTAACTTTTTTAGACTCTCCATGACACAATCATCACAACTTTTTTCACACGCCCAAAAAGTTATCCCCGGTGGCGTTAATTCGCCCGTGCGTTCATTCAGCGGTGTCGGCGGCACGCCGGTCTATTTTGACCACGCCCAGGGACCTTATGTTTATGACAGCGAGGATCATCGTTATATTGATTATGTCGGTTCCTGGGGGCCGATGATTCTGGGTCATGCGCATCCGGACGTGATTCAGGCGGTTAAAGAGACCGCAGAAAAAGGCCTGAGCTTTGGCGCACCGACTGAAATCGAAACCTTGATGGCTGAAAAAGTATGCGAGCTGGTGCCATCCATAGATCTGGTGCGCATGGTCAGCTCCGGTACCGAAGCCACCATGAGCGCATTGCGTCTGGCACGCGGCTTTACCGGGCGCGATAAAATCGTCAAATTTGAAGGCTGTTATCACGGACATTCCGATTCATTACTCGTCAAAGCCGGTTCCGGTGCGCTGACGCTGGGCGTCCCCAGTTCTCCCGGCGTACCCGCCGGACTGGCGGAAGACACCCTGACATTAACATTTAATGATATAGATTCGGTCAAACAGGCCTTTGCCGAGAGTGGCGCTCAGATTGCTTGCATCATCGTTGAACCGGTTGCAGGCAATATGAACTGCATTCCACCCGAACCCGGCTTTCTGCAAGGCTTGCGTCAAATCTGTGATGACTATGGTAGCGTATTGATTTTTGATGAAGTCATGACCGGCTTTCGCGTTGATTTACATAGCGCTCAGGGACTGTATGGTGTAACGCCCGATTTAACCACGCTGGGCAAGGTCATTGGTGGCGGCATGCCTGTCGGTGCATTTGGCGGCAAACTGGACATCATGCAACATCTGGCTCCACTCGGCCCGGTGTATCAGGCAGGTACCCTATCCGGCAACCCGGTTGCCATGGCCGCCGGTTTAAAAACATTGGAACTGATTTCCGCCTCCGGTTTTTATCAGACATTGACAGAAAAAACCACTGCATTGGTATCCGGCATCCAACAGGCTGCCTCGGATGCCGGCATCGCGTTATCCAGCAATCAAGTCGGCGGCATGTTCGGCTTGTTTTTCAGCGAAGAACCCTGTGTTTCCCGCTTTGCCCAGGTGGTAGCCTGCGATCAGGCACGTTTTAAGCAATTTTTCCACGCTATGCTGGACGCGGGGATTTATCTTGCCCCGTCTGCATTTGAAGCCGGTTTTGTGTCATCTGCACACAGTGATGAAGACATTCAGCACACGATTGAGGCGGCCAGCCGCGTCTTTAAAACGTTGTAAACCATAGCTGCTGGTGTGCAGATCTGCACACCGGCACCCCATTCTTATACAACCCGACCCGACACCATGCTTTTACCCGATGTTAGCGCGTATCTTTTTATCAGTTTTATCCTGGGGCTGCTGGCAGGGGTCGGGGTTTATTTTTTCAAGCGCACGTCGTTTACCCGATTACAGAACGAACAAGCGCAGCAGATTGAGCACCTCTCTCAACAGCTTCGCCAAGCCGAAATCAACCAGGCTGTTGCCGATGAAAAGCTGGCGCAGTGGGATACAGATAAAGCCCTCATCAGCCGCTTACAGCAGCAACTACAAGAAAGCCAGTCCGCAGCCGCTGGTTTACAGGTACGTCAACAGGAGCAACAGCAACACCACGCCGAAAAAATTCACCTGCTGCAAAATGCGGAAGAACAACTGAAAAACCAATTTGAAAACCTGGCCAACCGCATTTTTGAAGCGCGCAACAAACAGTTTAGTGAATTCAGCAAAACTAATCTCGAGCACGTTGTCTCCCCGCTAAAACAGCAATTGGGTGACTTTAAAACTCGACTGGAAACGGTGTACGAGAGCGAAAGCAAAGACCGCGTGTCCTTGCGCGAGGAAATCAACGCCCTGCGCCGTGATACCGCCAAAATGAATCAGGAAGCCCTCAACCTGACTCGCGCGTTAAAAGGCGACAAAAAAATGCAGGGTAACTGGGGCGAGATGATCCTGGAAAAAGTACTGGAACAATCCGGCCTGCGTAAAGGCGTTGAATACGACACCCAGGGTGGCTTCAGGGATGCCGACAACAAGCTCTTCAAACCGGATGTCATCATCCGTCTGCCAGAAGAAAAAGATGTGGTGATTGATTCTAAAGTCTCCCTGCTGGCTTATGAACGCTACTGTTCCACCGAGGATGACACGGAAAAAGCGCTGGCCATCAAGGCCCATGTGGACGCCGTCAGAAATCATATCAAACTGTTAAGTGACAAGGATTATGCTTCCTTACAAGGCCTGCGCTCACTGGACTTTGTTTTATTGTTCATGCCCATTGAATCGGCTTTTATGGCCGCATTCCAGGCTGATGAGAAATTATTTAACGACGCTTTTGAACATAAAATTGTTGTCGTCACGCCGACAACGCTGCTCGCCACCCTGCGTACCATTCAGAATATCTGGCGCTATGAACAGCAAAACGAAAACGCACGCATCATCTCTGACAAAGCCGGCAGCTTATATGACAAGATCCGTGGCTTTGTTGAAGACCTGGAAAAATTGGGCAATCAGCTCAATACCGTCAACAAAACTTACGATGCTGTCATGAATAAACTCACCACCGGACGCGGCAACTTGATCCGGCAAGCCAGTGATTTTGAAGAACTCGGCGTCAAAATAAAAAAGAAACTACCCAAGTCAATGACCCAGCAATCAGACCGGGATGAATAAGGACTTAGCTATTAAAAATGAAAGGAATATTCTCAGACAAACTCAAAGGGAATCTCAAAGGTGGGCTTGAAGCCGCCATGACCTCGCTGCATCTGTTAATGTATCAACAATTTAAACAGCTTAATCAACAGTAACCTGACATCGCAATTAAACATTTTTGCGAAATGACCGTAGAACTCTATCACCTGAGGTCGGTGGCTTAGTGTAACCACTGAACTCGCTCAAGAGCCGGAAAAATAAGTCATGCAGACATTCCGCTAGAAAAACTTCAATGCTTAGCGGAATGTCATACAAATAGTATCTTCCATAATTTATCTCAAATAGTTTGCCTCTCAAATTACGCTGGGCAACGGATTCCACGTTTGGACATCACACAGTTTTTCTCATCAGCCATCAGTTTCATCAAATCAAAATCAGCAATTAAAAAGCCGCCATTAAAATCTTTGCACCGACTGCCGCGAGATGAGTGAGAACATACCGTCACAGAACGCAAAGCGGCTTGATCAAGCGTAGCCTGCACGGGAATACTACCTTTTCTGCAACGCGTTCCTCTTGGCGATACGCTACACTGTTCATCCATTTGTAAAGTCGTGATTTCTTCTGCCATTGCCGTTGAAGCCCCAAATGTCATTGCACTGACAGCACATACAGAAGCAACAGAAAGTGTTTTGATCATAGTGTTTAAGTCTTTCATGGTAAGTCTCCAAATCGTTTAATTTAATCCTTGAATAAAGTCGTTTTCCCTTGGTTCGAGTCTATTAACGCATGCTTTATACTGATGACTTATGAAGCTGCTCACAGCTGATGCAGTTTTTTACATTTTTCATGTCTGCTAATAATCAGCGATTAATCTCAGCCTTATCGATTCGAGATTTATTATTTGACCATTACATACGTCAGTCTAAGGCAGATAGAGAAGCGAGGCGCAGAGCTTACAAATCAAGCGAGGGAGAGCACGTTAAAACGCATAACGCTGGATAATGGCATTGAATTAATCAGACGTTTTTTACCTAAAAAACAGATCTTTCAAAGATCACAAAAAAGGAACTCGGCGTGATAGAGTTTTAATTAAATTCACGTCCCAGGAGGCTATTTCAAAACATGATCCGGCGTACTAGCCGTGTTTGATTGATGCCCATGATGTGCTGGTAAAGGCGTCACGTCATGATTCATGATGTCATGCTGAGAATGTTGATGGCCATGTGCTAATCCATGCAACAAATATATCGTTATAACCCCCGATAAAATCAGACTGATTTGCTGGACAGAGGTTTTCATGTCTGTTTTCTTGTGCAGAGAGGGAATTAAATCGGCCACTGCAATATAAATAAAACTGGAAGAAGCCAGCGCCAAAAAATAGGGCAACTGCTCGTGAACATGTTCAAGACTGTAATAAGCCAACACCCCCCCCACCACCGTCGTCAAGCTGGCCAAAATATTGCAAAACAGGGCTTTACCACGACTGTATCCACTGTGCAGTAAGATAGCGAAATCCCCAACTTCCTGTGGAATTTCATGGGCGGCGACCGCTAGACTAGTCACAATGCCTAGCTTAACATCCGTCAAAAATGCCGCCGCAATCAAAATTCCATCTACAAAATTATGGATACTGTCACCCAACACAATTAACATGCCTGTAGCAGGTTTTAATTCCTGATGCGCCGCGTGTTCATGCGGATGGCTTTCTTCTCCATGCGCTTCACAACTGTGAGAGTGGCAATGACGCCAGATCAGTAATTTTTCCAGTACAAAAAACAACAAGATGCCGATCAGTATCGTCATCGAAAGATATTTGATTTCACCGACGGGCACATGACTAAACGCATGAGGAATCAAACCGACAAAGGAAACTGACAACAATGCGCCTATCGCAAAACTGATCCCATGCGGCAATACGCTATGTTGGTGTTTTTCTGGCAACACCAGAAAAACACCGGCAGCGAGAACACTCAGCACGCCACCGATTGCCGTAAATACAATGATAAATCCCAACAACTCCACTCACTCTCTCCAAATCAGGCTAGCCATACGCCCGGTCACGCCATCACGTCGATAGGAAAAAAACTTTTCCTCATCTGACAACGTACAATAATTTCCACCAAAAATTTTATTCACGCCTTGCTTTTCCAATATCTGTCTAGCTAGTCGATAAATATCCAATAAATATTTATTCTGTGCATGAGGCGAGAACGCTTGCGCAAATTCAGCAGATTTATGCATGAATGCCCTTCTGACGTCCTCCCCCACTTCAAAGCAATGCGGCCCAATTGCAGGCCCCATCCACACCATAATGTGCGTTGTATTCAATGCTGCTACGGTATGTTCTATCACGCCGGCCAACAATCCCCGCCACCCGGCATGCACTGCGGCAATCTTGCTTCCGTCGTTCGCCGTCATCAATAAAGGCAGGCAATCTGCTGTCATCACGGTACACACGACACCTGCCTGATCACTATAACTGGCATCGGCTTGTTGATTAATCCGCATTGGGTCGGCTTTGATCACATGTTTTCCATGCACTTGTTGCAACCAAACTGGCTCGCCGGGCAATTGCAATTTCTGTCTTAATTGTTGGCGATTATGAGCGACATCTTCGACATTATCTGCAACGTGCATAGCCAGGTTAAAACTGGCATATTGCCCCTGGCTCACTCCGCCTGTACGCAAGGTAGAAACCGCATGCACTCCGGCAGGTGCAGGCCAGTCTGCTTCAATCCAGTTCATTACGCTGTAATAAATCGATAAGATTTTGCATGTCTGCCGGCATGGGCTGTTCCCATTCCATATATTCACCACTGTGCGGATGTTGCAGACCGAGTCGCACGGCATGCAATGCTTGGCGTTGAAATGAGCGTAATGCTCCAGCCAACTCATTATTGCACCCTGCTGGCATCTGAAAGCGCCCCGCATAGACCTGATCCCCGACTAAAGGATAATTGATATGCGCCATGTGAACGCGAATCTGATGCGTTCTACCTGTTTCCAACTTAACCCGCACCAACGTATGCCGCTTAAAGCGCTGCTCCAGTCGATAATGTGTCACCGCGGGTTTACCATCGTCCCGTACCGTATTGCGTTTACGATCAACCGGGTGCCGCCCAATCGGTTGATCGATGCTTCCGCCCGCAGTCATCCACCCCTTAACCAGCGCCAAATATTCACGGTGAATACTGCGCTCTTGCAACTGTGTGGTCAAACTATTATGTGCCGGTAAGGTTTTGGCAATCATCAACAAGCCACTGGTATCTTTATCTAGGCGATGCACAACGCCAGCTCTTGGCAAGGTGTTTAACGTCGGTTCATGAAATAATAATGCATTCACTAACGTACCTGTCCAATTGCCAGCGCCGGGATGCACGACAAGCCCGGCGGGTTTGTTAATGATCAGGATAGACTCGTCTTCATGCACGATGTGCAAGGGAATATCTTCAGGCTCGCTTTCCAGAACCACTTCTGCTTCTGCATCCAATTCTATCAGCTCGCCGCCATCCAGCTTGTCTCTCGGTTTGCGTTGTTCACCATCGACCCTCACACGTTCTGCCTTGATCCAACTTTGCAGTTTACGTCGTGAATATTCCGGAAACATTTCCGCCAAACATTGATCAAAGCGTAGCCCCGCGCATTGCTCGGGTACCGTTTCAGTTAAAATAGGCATGGTTTTCAATGGTCTGTCGTTTGCTGTGTTTACAGCAAATTATGAATAATCGCTAATACGCGTTCAAACTCTATTTTGAGAGCGTTTTATGATGCGTTATACTCAGGGGCTTTCAGCGCTTGGTTTTTCCGCAATCAATTTAAGAAAAACCGCATATAATACAACGAATTAGCCCTACAATGCGATTAGTTTTACAAAAATCACTGTTTTTCGTCCTGATCTGCCTGAGTTTATCCGCTTGCGAAACTTTAAAAGGCCTGGGATTTGACACCTCGGATTCAGACAAAGATTACACTAGCTGGAATGCTCGAAAATTATACGAGAATGCCCAGAAAGCAATGGCCGGTTTCAATTATCAAAAAGCCATTGAGCTATACGAAACCCTGGAAACACGCTATCCATTTGGCAACTATGCGGCACAAACCCAGCTAGATATTGCCTATGCCTACTACAAAAATGACAATCCAGAGTCGGCCATTGCTTCTATAGAACGATTTATAAAAATCAACCCAAGAAACCCGCATGTGGATTACGCTTACTATTTAAAAGGGTTGGTAAACTTTAACCGCAGCATCGGTTTTCTTGACCGCTATTTACCCACCGACTCTTCCCAGCGCGACCCCGGCAATGCCCGCGATGCTTACGATAATTTTGCAGAATTGTTACGTCGTTTCCCAAACAGCCAATACGCCGATGATGCCAAGCAACGCATGATAGCGCTACGTAACAACCTGGCCATGTATCAAGTCCATGTTGCACGATTTTATCTTAAACGAAACGCGTATGTAGCTGCCGCTAACCGCGCAGGACACGTTGTTAAAGAATACCAGGGTACGGTTGCCGTCCCCTATGCGCTTAAAACCATGCAACAAGCCTATACTAAACTGAATCTAACCGATCTAGCTGCAGATGCTGAGCGCGTCTACAAATTGAATTACCCCGATGGCCCACCTCAAACCAACGTTAACAAAACCCTGTTTGAAGAAATCTGGGATATTACGGCTCTCGACGAATAAGCGATATGGCGCATGGCTACAACGTGTCTGCCTAAGAAACGACCCACTGCGTTTTTATTTTGCAGCATCATCAGTCTATGTTGCACGCCTGCCCTCGCCCAAAATAGTCTATTTCAAAACCGTTTTTTCACGCTTTCTCAAGACAATCTACTGCTTTGCACAACCAGTGAATTCGGTTACAAAAGCCACCTGCAGCTGCAACAAATTATTGATTACTACGAGCTCAACAATCCTTCTCAACGAAAATTTGCCGTCAAGGTACTGACTGACCATAAAAACCCGTCCCATCTTGAAGATCTGGCTGACTACCGGGAAAAATGTCAACACACAAACGCTCCTGAGCTTTGTGTACTGGAAAATTATTGGGATAGCCATGAGGCTGCGCTCAGAGCATTAGCCCTGTTTTATGATACGCGCACCATTGTCAAACACAGCGAACGCTACAATGTACCCCGATTTAACCAGGATCATTTACGCATCTTTGAAAAAGGTATCCGCAAGCTCCCTCCGTTTTTACGCACTACCATTTCGCGCGCCAAACCCCTGACGGAATTTGAACAGGTGGTGGCTAATTTACCAGGAACTCTTCAGTCTATAGCCAGAGAAGCGCTTCCGGTAGATTATGAAACCAGTCTATGGAACGATTACACCTACCCATTAAAAATAGTGCCTGGAAATGGCTATGGGCATGAAACTGTCGCGCAGGTCTTTAGCGGACAAAACCTCATTCTGTTCAACGTAAAAGCATTTGATAAAGCCCGCGATGGTCGTATGTATCGTGACATCAATTTAAAATACCTGGTGGACTTCAGGTTACATATTCTGGTTCATGAACTTGCCCATACACTGGACAATTTTCATTTTTGGAATGGCCGTGACGACTTGTACTTTTTTTACTGGTACCGCAAAATTTCTACTGATAACGAAACCACACGATTTATCAAGCAAGCCCGCCTGGGATTATGGCCCTCCAAATGGTTTGTTGCATTTGAGTACTTATGGGAAGTCAATGATGGCCGTTATAACGGGATAATTCAGGAAAAACTGGCAGAATTAATCGCCCAATATGTTTTACTACCCAAACAACTCAAACACACCTCTCCACAAGCCTATGCCTGGTTACGTGATGATGTCTTTCTTGGCATCGAATACCAGGGCTATGAAAGCTGTCTAAAGCCTCTCGTTGAAACCCTGGACTTTTGGCAGGATGCTGTTGCCAAGGTGCTAGGCCAATAACACCACAGCAAAAACTGACCTTGTATTTTCTGGCAAACGTCCTATAACTTTACTATAGTTTTTGTCAACAAATTTAACCCTGTTTGCACAACAGCTGACTGGTACCAGATATACACAAATACGAGAGGTTTAAGATCCACCCGTTTAACACCACCCTTAGGATTATTCATAACACCAGGATAAGGCCTGGATATAGTCATTCATATCCCAGGACTCAGGATACCGTAGCATGCCCTTGAACGAAGCAAACAAACAGATTTTATTGGACGTGGCCAGGCTCTCTATTGAAAATGGTTATAAAACAGGCTATCCGCTCAGTGTTGATTTAAGAGAGTACCCCAGCACTCTCATTGCGCCTGCGGCCACCTTTGTTACCTTGTATAAAAATCATGAAATGCGTGGTTCAACCGGAATGCTGGAAGCTATACTGCCACTCGCCGAAGACATTGCGGAGAACGCTTTTTCTGCAGCGTTTAAAGACCCGCGCTTTCAACCGGTTGAAAAACATGAAATCGCTGAACTTGATATTCATCTGGCCATCCTCAGTGACCCTATGCAGTTATATGTAGATAGCGAAAAAGAGTTAATGGACGTTATCCGTCCCGGCATTGATGGCGTAATTGTTAAGGAAGGACCTCATCATGGAAATTTTCTGCCCAATCAATGGCAACAATTGCCCAGTAAAAAAGATTTTCTTAGACACTTGAAAAGCAAGGCCGGGCTTCCCCCGGATTACTGGTCAGATTCGATTGAATTTTTCAGTTACACCACCGAAATCATTCATGCAAAAGACAAAAACATCAATTAAACCTGAGTCCGTGACTTCAATGCAGACTCAGGTTAAACATTGATTTTATTTAAAAATACTTCAAAAACATCGGCTGGCATTGGATGCCCCAGCAAATAGCCCTGTAACTGGTCACAGCCTTCATTCACCAAAAACGCTTTCTGTTGCTCGGTTTCCACGCCTTCGGCGATGACTTTTAAGCCAAGGCTGTGCCCCATATTAATAATGGTCGAGGCGATCACCCTGTCATTCGGGTCTTGCTGTAAATCCTTGACAAAAGAACGGTCAATTTTTAACTTGGAAATCGGCAACCTTTTCAACTGCGCCAATGATGAATGCCCGGTACCAAAATCATCCATAGCAATACCGATTCCCAATTCTTCCAGCTTGTGCAATTCATCCAGGTCATCGTAATTCATAATCAGGCTTTCTGTAATCTCCAACTCCAGCTGATTTAATGGAAAACCGATGTCATTCAATTCCTCCTTAATCTGGCTCGCAAACCCTCGATACAATTGATTGACTGACAAATTCACCGCAAGCTGAAATGTGGGTTTTCCATCACCCCACCAACGCATGCATTGCTTACACGCGTTATTCAACACATACATGCCAACTTCTTTAATCAAATCTGATTGCTCGGCAATAGGTATAAACAGCAGCGGAGGAATCATACCTTTTTCTGGATGTGGCCAACGAATCAGAGCTTCCACACCGGCCAGATGACCTCCCAGGCTATTGAATTGTGGCTGAAAATACACCTGAAATTGCTGTTGATTTAACGCATGACGAATTTCTGCCGTCAAGTGAATCCGCTCCCTCACCATTTCGGTCAGGGATTGCTCATAAAAGTAGTAGCCTCCTGCACCTAGCCTTTTTGCTTCATACATCGCGGTATCGGCATTACGTAACATCATTTGTGCAGTATCACCATCATCCGGATAAATACTCACTCCAATGCTAGTAGACAGCGGGTAGTCAATCCCCTGAATAGTCACCTTAGAATTGAATGACCCGGCAATTTTTTCACACACCTGCTCCACCAGTTCAACATCTTCAAAGTTTTCGATCAAAATAACAAATTCATCGCCACCAATTCGGGCAAAAATATCCTCTTTACGCAAACAAGCCTGAATACTTTCCGACACATATTTAAGCACTTTATCGCCCGCTTCATGCCCTTGCGTATCATTAATATCCTTAAACTTATCCAAGTCTAAAAACAACAGCGCAAACTTCTGGCTGGTTCGTTTCGCTATCTGGATAGCATAGTCAAGATGGGTATTAAAAAATGAACGATTTGGCAGATTGGTTAAGGCATCATAATGCGCCATTTTCCATAATTGGTCTTCTTCTTTTTGCCGCTTCAGGACAATACTTGCAATATGAGCACAGGTTTCCAGCAAGCGTTTATGAAATTCTGTCGGCTGCCTGGTTTCAAAACTGGATAGCGCAAACGAGCCCACCGGCGTCAGTTCGTTGATTCGGATAGGATTAGACCAGCAAGCCCCTATACTAAAAGCCTCAACAAAATCTTTAAACGCTGCCCAGCGTTTGTCGGTACTCGTATTGCAAACATATTGCGGCTGATTACAATAGACCGCTGCCCCACAGGAGCCGCCTTCTTCACCTGGCATTAATCCATTCAATTGCTCGACGGCCTCTTCTGGCATACTAGGTGCCGCAATGACCCGCAAAAATGTGCGCGATTCATCAAACATCATGACAGAGGCTACTGAATTCTTGGCAATGCCTTCCGCAGTTTTGCATAACGCATCGAGGATACTTTGATGATCGGTTCCCAGCGCCAGTTGCTCCATAACTTCATGCTGAATCTGTAGCAATGATGCATTCTGTTCTCGACTGAAGCTCGCATCTGCATTTTGTGAGTCAGTATTAGGTTTCATGCTCTTGTTTACCGGATCAAATTGTAGGAGAGGTCGTATTCATTCTAACACAACCCAGGAATGAGGATAATGCTTAGGAGGTTGTCCGCAAACAGACTGATTGAGTGCGGCCAATCTTCATTGACCCGCTAGCCTGATCATTATCATAAAATAGCCCGGTTATTCGCCTCGAATGAACGAATAATCTGACTCAATCCGTCTTGCCCTCGCATCGAACCACCCCCATCACCGGTCAGCCTCCTGGAAAAACTCATTAACATCGCAATTTTACTACTAACGCTTGCACTGCGCTTTCCTGCCGAACAATCGAATTATATAACTCAAATTGAGCCATTGCACGCTGCAAATTTTGCAGCTCATGCGTCACTTTAAAATATGTATTGCCAGCCAAATAATCGGTATAAAAACGCAACCCCAGTTCAAATGGAATTAACTTAATCGCCGCTGATAAATACGCATAATCCGCCTCGCTAAAAAAGTCAGACACCCCGGACAGATAAGGCTGCAAGATCAATTCACATGTTTCGATATCGAATTCATTTGATTTTTTAAGATGGCAGCAGGAACGCAGACAGTCGCCGACATCATAGTGCGTCAGGCCTGGTTTTACCGTATCAAGGTCAATCAAGCTGATTATTTGATCTGTGTTTTGCGCAAATAAAAAATTATTAAGCTTTGGGTCGCCATGAATAATGCGTAAACAAAGCAACCCCTCACGTTTTGCCTGCTCCAATACATGCACGTCAGAGGCATTTTCTTCGATAATTTGGCGACAGAATATCTCTTCAGTCCGCGCATTTTTATCTTGTTTTTGTGCGCTTACATTCAGGTAATGTTGTAGATAATCAGGTGTATGATGAAAACCAGGTAGCGTATCATGCATACAATCAACATCCAGCGTGAGGGTCAAACGATGAAACCGAGCCAATGCCCGCCCCACCTGCTGAGCTTCCTGAGGACGCGAAATCTGCTCGCGACTCTCACTATTACCTACGTATTGCAGAGCGCGCCAGCTATCCCCTTGACAATCGACATACATAATCTGTCCATCTCGTGTCTTGATGATTTGTGGAATGATCAAGCCTGCGTGTGTGGATGATTGCAGAATATGCTGTTGCAAGCGCAGCATATTCTGCATGATAAACTGCGGAGAATGAAAAACCGCCTGGTTGAGTTTTTGTAGCACAAACTGTCTGCGACCACTTTGTACCAAAAATGTGGCGTTTATCAAGCCGTTTCCCAACGCCTTGATTTTTTGAATCGATGCATCAGCGCAGAACTGAGCGGCGACATTTTCTAACGATTCAGTCACAAGTCATCCGTCAGATATGCGTCATCCACAACCGTCAACCTCAAATAACAAATTTTTCAGTCAGACTCCGCAAGGCCTTGCCTCGATGACTCAGCGCATTTTTTACCAGTGGCGGTAATTGTGCAGAAGAACATTTGTGTTCTGCCACCCAAAATACAGGGTCATAACCGAAGCCATTTTCGCCGCTGGCCTGCTCCATAATTAACCCTTCCCACACCCCTTGCGCAATAATTGGCAAGGGATCATCTGCATGGCGCATAAACACCATCACACAAACAAAACGCGCTGAACGCTGAGTAGCATCAACGCCATTCAATTCAACTAATAATTTGTCCAAATTCTGCTGATCCGTTGCACCCACGCCGGCATAACGGGCGGAAATTACGCCAGGCGCACCCTGAAGAGCATCCACCACCAATCCGGAATCATCGGCTACCGCCGGAAGTGTTGTCTGTGCGGCAGCATTTCGTGCCTTGATGATGGCATTTTCAACAAATGTAGACCCTGTTTCTTCCGCCTCTGACACATTAAAGTCTGATTGAGGCAAAATCGTCACGCCCTGCAAAATCGCCTGAATTTCTCTGATTTTGCCTTGATTGCCACTGGCAAGCACAATCTGTGGGTAATCGTTGAGCATCATCATGCGCTAGCCAGGGCTTCCTGTTGTTTCTGCATTAAGGTCTGAATACCGCTTTCTGCCAACGCCAACATGCTATTCAATTCATCTTTACGGAATGCATGACCTTCAGCCGTACCCTGTACCTCGATAAATGCACCCGCCTCATTCATCACCACATTCATATCCGTTTCGGCATTACTGTCTTCAGCGTAATCCAGATCCAACACCGGCACCCCTTCATAAATGCCCACCGAAACTGACGCCACCTGCCCCCACAAAGGGTTCTTTTTAATCGCTTTTTCTTGCAACATTTTATTCACCGCCAATGTTAAGGCAACAAAGCCACCTGTAATCGATGCTGTCCGCGTGCCGCCATCGGCCTGAATCACATCACAATCAATGGTGATCGTGTTCTCGCCGAGCAACTTAAGGTCAGCTGCCGCTCTGAGTGAGCGCCCAATCAAACGTTGAATTTCCTGTGTTCGCCCACTTTGTTTGCCTCGCGCCGCTTCACGGTTCATACGGTCATGCGTGGAACGCGGCAACATGCCATATTCTGCAGTAATCCAGCCTTCGCCTTTGCCCTTAAGAAAAAAAGGCACGCGACTTTCCACACTGGCAGTACACAACACCCGGGTCTCGCCAAATTCAACCAGAACGGAGCCTTCTGCATGCTTTGTAAAGTGACAGGTAAATCGAATATCTCTTAATTGGTCAGGATTGCGTCCGCTTGGTCTCATGTTTCTCTCAGTTAAATAAAACTTTACAGTATACCCTTTTCACTGAGGAAAAATCATGTGCGATAAGACAGTCCTCCAGAAGGCTGTCGGGTTATGGGATTCGTCACGAGGCGAGTAGAAAATCGAGCGGATTTTTTGATCTTTTGAGGCGCATAGAGGTGCGACGTAACGAAAAAGACCGGAAAAACCAGTTGAGCACGGCTTTATTTAGGATAATGCTTGCTGAAATTCTTGGGTAGACTGGGGGCGCAGATCTGGCTTGACTGACATCGACCAATCAATCGCCTTTAAAAACGCTTCTGAATACTTGTTTTTATGCAGCTTGACGGCTGGCGTCAAATTGTCCTTTTCCATTCTTTCTGGCGCAGGCTGTGGAATTTTAGTATCCATACAGGCACGAATTGTCGCGCCGATCGCATAAATATCAGACCACGGCCCAATACCTTTGCTGGCGTATTGCTCAATCGGTGAAAAACCTTTAGTCAACACTTTGGAATGGTTATTTTTTTTGCTTGAAGGAAAGGGTTGAATCGCACCAAAATCCAGCAATAACGGATCATGCTTGGCGCGAATCAGAATGTTGGCGGGTTTAATATCCAAATGCACCAGGTTTTTCGCATGAATGACCGCAATGCCATTCAGCAAATCATTGAATACCTGCCTCAGAAATTTTTCATCAATATGCAAAATCTTTTTCTGCAAAATCTTATCCAGCGTCAAGCCATAGTCATAATCCATCACCATATAAACGGTTTCATTAGCTTGAAAAAAATTAATCACATTAACAATATTGTGATGCTTCAATGTTGCCAACACTTTAGCCTCTTCAAAAAACAGAGAACGCCCACGAAAATATAAGGTTTTGCTTTCTTCATTGCTGGGGATGACCACATTATTCCAGGTGCGGTGCGCCAGTTTGCGCGGCAAATACTCCTTAATCGCCACTTGCACCTGGTCTTCAAGTTGTCTGGCCAGATACACCGAACTAAAGCCGCCATGCGCCAGTTCCCGCTCGATCATATAGTGGTCTATAATGGTGCCCGTTTGCAGATAATTCCACTGTTGCGGGTAGGTCTCCGGATCGTAATATTCAGACATCGGGTTAGGCAAAACTTGAAAGCTCTAAATAGTATAGGTGAAAAATGACAAGAAGCATGACTGCATTTGCCAGCGCAGAAATTATAAGTGGACATTTACGCATCGTCTGCGAATTGCGTTCGGTTAATCATCGTTATTGCGATATCAATCTTAAAATTCCTGAACGCTTTCGTTTTGCCGAAGATGATTTACATACAGTCATCAACAAAAACATCAAACGTGGAAAAATTGAGTGTTCCCTCAATTATAAAACCCAGCATAACGAACAGGCTTTTTCGGTTAATTCTCAAGCCGTACGCCAACTGCTCTTGACGACCCGTGAAATTGCCAATCTCATGGATACTAAGGCTGCATTTACGGCGTTGGATGTTTTGGCCTTTCCAGGCATTCAACAAGAAGCGGAACTGGATCGGGAAACCCTATCCACTGACTTGAATACGCTTATTCAGCAAGCTCTCAACACATTAATCGACAATCGCCAACGCGAAGGCACAGAATTGCACAACCTGGTCGCCGAGCGCAATCACAAAATCCAGCATCTTGCAGAGCAAGGCGAACAGCGAATTCCGCATGTTTTGGTTAAGCAGCGTGAAAAAATACTGGATCGCATTAACGAACTGGTACAAAACCCCGATAAGGATAGAATAGAACAGGAATTGGTGCTATTGACGCAAAAAATGGACGTTGCCGAAGAACTGGATCGTCTTAAAACCCATGTGGAAGAAGTCAACCGCGTACTCAATCAGCGCGAACCGATTGGCCGCCGCCTGGACTTTCTGATGCAGGAAATGAACCGAGAAGCCAATACCCTTGGTTCCAAATCCACTGACAAAGAAATGACCCGCATTGCAATCGAACTCAAAGTGCTGATTGAACAAATGCGCGAACAAATTCAAAACATCGAATAACATCATGAACAACGGCACACTGTATATTATCTCCGCCCCCTCCGGCGCGGG
>SPJJ01037808.1_pt1 | contig 19075 bp, 14 predicted proteins | sample 3741741 | NCBI WGS metagenome assembly SPJJ01 (sample SAMN10925908, study PRJNA522277) | cold seep metagenome | isolation source: Elba SIP-enriched marine methane seep metagenome, extraction at timepoint T1 | place: Italy: coast of Elba, Mediterranean Sea | collected 2014-05 | reverse complement strand
GGGCCTCGGCCTCGTCCAGCAGGCCGCGCTCGAGGGCGAACAAGCCCACGTGACCGCGGATGATCGCCTCTTTGCCCGGCGCCTCTAGACCCCGGATGATCCTCAGGGCCTCCAACAACACCTCCCGGGCATCGTCGAGGTCCTCACCGGATTCGTACATGCAGCCAGCGACGCCATCGAGAGCCGTGGCCTCGCCCAGTCGATCGCCCGCCAGTCGATGGGCTTCGACCGCCTCGCGATACAGCTCACGCCCTTCGGAGAATCTTCCGCCGAACAGCGCCAGAGTCGCCAACTCGTGCAGGACTGCACCGCGCGCCGCGTCATCGGACAGTTGCTCGCACAGCTGCAGCGCCGAGGACAGGTCGGTTTCGGCCGCCCGCGAATTACCGAGCAAGCGATTGGCACGGCCGCGTAGCCGCAAACCAAGGACGCGCTCACGCACTCCGATCGCCTCGGCAACCTCGGTCGACAACGCCAGGCTGAGTAAACGCACCACCTCGTCGGCTCGTCCGTGGCGCCACAACAGCGGTTCGCAGCCCAGCGCAGCGCGCAAACTCAACGCCGGGTCGGCCACGGCGTAGTCCTCGACCACGCCGATGATGTCCACCAGGTCCGCCTCTTCCCAGGTCGCGTCGGCCCGGGTGAAGAACAACGCGTGCCGGGCCACGACCGCGTCAGCGTCGCCGGACTCGTCGAGCTGGCGACGGCAATAGCGGCGCACCGTCTCGTACAGGCGGAAGCGATTTCGTTTTGCCTTGCGGCCAACGCCAACCGTGCGGATGAGCGACTTGAGCCTGAGCTGGTGCAGCACCTCCACCAACGGCGGCGTACCGCGCACATCGAGCACGGCCCGTGCGGCGACCAACGAGAAACTCGACCGAAACACGGCGGCCTGGCTCAGCACCTGTTGCTCACGAGCCGACAGCCCGCGCCACGACGCGTGAATCGCCGCCTCCAATGTGGCGTGATGCGATTGCGCGTCGCGCGGGGCAAGCCCCAGGGCAGCGCGCCCCTCCTCGAGCTCGGTGAGCAAATCCTGCGGACCGATCACGCCCATGCGCGCGGCCGCGAGCTCGATGGCCAGGGGCAAGCGATCGAGCTTGTCCACCAGCTGGCCGACCAGGTCGCGATGGTCGGTGCTGTTCCACTCGGACCAGGCTGCCGTCACCCGAGCGTCGAACAGCTGCAACGCCGTCGGCGCATCCAGGGGCGCGAGCTCGACCACACGCTCGCGACTCAGACGCAAGCGCTCGCGGGACGTCACCATCACGGTCAGCTGTGGCGCAGCCTGGCACCAGGCATTGACCACGCCGGCGCCGGCGGATACCAGGGCATCGAAACCGTCCAACACGAGGGCCGCGCGTTCGCGCTGCCCGAGCAGAAAACCCAGGCGCGCGATGTCCACCTCATCGCCGTTGCCCGGCGTTTCTCCGAGCGCCTCGCCGACACGGGCACACAGCCCGGCCACCGTGGCGACATCGCTGAGCTCGCACCGCACGCTGGGCTCTGAATAGCCCGCGAGTGCTTCCATCGCCAGGCGCGACTTACCCACCCCCGGAGCGCCACACACCATGACCAAGCCGGGCTCGCCGAGCAGCCCGCGCACGCGGTCGACTTCGTGTTCGCGGCCGACGAAGCTCATCGGCGTTGTTGGCAGCTCGTCGGTCACGAGCTGTTAGTGTAGCTCGCCCGGTACGCGTCAGCCCAGCGGGCTATCGGGCGGGCTCGCCGCAGTAGTGGCACGCGGCCTGGCCGGCGATGACGCCGAGCACACCGCCGCAATTGTTGCACGAGCCTTCTTGGGCCATGGTGCGATACGCGGCCCTGGCCACCAGGCGCATGCCGTGGCGATCGAACACGCCGTCGACGAGATCGTTACCAGCCAGGTAGCGCGCCACCTCCGCGGCCTCCTCGACGTTGGTCTCCAGGAGCGCGGCCAATTCGTCCAAGCTGAGCTCGCCCTTGGCTCCCAATTGCTTGGCGATATCCACGGGTTTGTACTCGCCGAAGAACAGCTGGATGCGGCGTCTCTTGAGCCGAAGGTACGCTAGCAGCGGGAACACCAGGGGAGACGTGAGCAATAGCGCCACGGTGACCACGGTGCTCGGCGTGCCCTTGCGAAAGTCCCCGGAGGTACCGACGAGCACGACCCCGGGAATTGCAATCACCACGCCGGCGACCACGGCAATGACCAGGCCGCCACCGCCGATGAGCCCCAGCAAGCTGAAGCCCACGGCCAATAGCACCGCCCACGCGATGAAGAACATGCCGAACATGTGCACCACCGAAGCGATCGCGTCGACGAACACCGGCGTCGGGTTTTGTGGCTTGGCTTTGCGACTCGCCGCGTACTCCCGGCCACAGTGACCGCAGGCCGCCAACTCTTGGCCTTTGATTTCGGTGCCCGCACCGCAGGTCGAACAGATCAGGAAGTCGCGCCGAATCGCGGCAGCGGCGGGTGAGTAGACCATGCGGCTGCCGAAGTCCACCACGACCGGCAGCCCCGGACGGTCCGCCAGCAAGCGGGCAAGCTGGGTCTCGGGGATACCCAGCTTCGCCGCCAGGCCGCTGAAACCAACCTCGCCCTCGGTGTTGACGTGCTCGAGCAAACGGTGCATGCCGGCGCCGAAGTGGAGCGCAATGCTCGGCCGATACCAGTAGATCAACATCGGCAACCCGAGCACGGGCAGGAACGCCAACATCGGGTTGGTCGGATACATGGGCATAGGCAGGGCCAGTGCCACTGGCAGCGCGAATTGGGAGAAATAGGCCGAGCGTTTGCCGGCGCGCAACGCCCGGTGTTGCGCCGCTGCCATGCCCACCAAGATCACGATGAACCCGGCGAACATCACCTGTTCGGTGATCACGTTGTCGAATTCCCCCGGGCGGTAGCCGGCCTCGAAGTACCAGTAGTACGCGTTATGGCCCAGGGCGCCGAGGGCGATCGCCACAGCGATCGCGTTGGCCACCGGAGTCGCAGCGATTGCCCAGCGCGTCGGCAGTACCAACAACACCAGAGCGATGACCAGGAGCAGGCCAGCACCGAGCAGCACCAGGCTGATCGCGTTGAATAGGTCCTTGCCGTAGCCCGTGGCCGCCTGAATGTCGCCGCGGGGAAAACTCAGCGTCCAATCCAGGGTGCGATTGGGAGGAATCGGTTTGGTCAGCCGCCAGCGTGTGACGCCGTCGGCGGTCGTCGGTTTCAGACCTTTGACTTCAGCGTAGTCGAGCTCGGCGCGTTGGCTCACCTGCTTGGGGTCGACGTTCGCAGGCAAACTCACCGCGAGCTCGAGCGACGTGATCGGCACATTCCAGAACGCACCGACCAGCGTCCACCGCCAGGTGGCCTTGCCCGCTGACAACGTGAGCCCACGCTTGACCGTGTACGTCAACATCACGGTGGTTTGGTCGCCTGGCGGAATCTCGAGCAGGTCGACATTGATCCAGTCGCCATAGGACCGACGGCGGAACCGCAACGCGTCGCCGTTGGCACCCGTAACCGCCACGTCCACGACGTGCTGGCGCAACGGAAACGTCGCCGGGTTCACCCAAAACCGCCGGCTCAGTGGAGTCAGGGTTCCCGTCTTGCTCCGAGTGAGCGTAAACGTCTCCGTTACGCTGATGTCTCCCGAGTTGGCTACGCTCGCCGTGATCGCGATGGCCGCGCTGCCCTGGCCTTTCTTCTCCCAGCCACACCCGGTGGTCGCGAGCACCGCCAGCGAAACCAGCCCCCATCTGATCGCGCGCATCGCGACCAGTATAACTCGCCCGGGCCGCCGGCTTCGTGCGACAGTACGTCACATGGCGCGGGTTTTTGTTCATGGGGTGGCCCAGGGATCGCCAACGCGGGTCGTGGACGCGGCCATCGAGGCAGCGCTGCTCGAAGCGACCGATGACCTGGCCTGGCTTTCGCCGGGCGACAAGGTCCTGCTCAAGCCCGCGATGAACTCGGGTGACCCATACCCGGCCACCACGCACCCACAGTCGTTGGTCAGCGTGGCCCGGGTACTCGAACAACGCGGCGCCGAAGTCATCGTCGGCGACAAACCGGGAGTCGCATACGTATTGTGCGACGAGCACGGCTCGTACAAGAAACCATCGAGTGTGTTTTTCGATCGCTGCGGTATGAACTGCGCGAACCTGCGTTTCGTCGGCTTCGAAGAGCGCGGTTGGAACGACGGCTACTACAAGTACGACGCTCCGGGAACGTCGTGGCCCGACGGATTCTGGCTGACCCGATGGGTCGACGACGTCGACCACGTAATCAACCTACCCAGGCTGAGCAGCCACGCCCAAAGCGGCGTGACTCTCGGATTCAAGAGCTTCGTCGGCTTGCTGCGCGACGACAGCCGTATGTGCTTCCACGCCAATGGTCCGTATCACACGGCGATCCGCGCGGCCAGCCTACGCGCTGACCTGGACACCAGCGACGACGGCGCCGACGCGTTCTTCGACAAGATCACCGACATCAGCCTGGCGACCACAGACAAGCTGCGCTGCACCCTGTTCACGGCCACCAAAGCTCAGGTGACCTTCGGCCCGGATCGCTACTCGGTGTCGTTTGCCGGAACCGGCATTCTGCCGGCGCGGGTGGAGACGCCGGAGACGGGATTGGTGTTCGCCAGCGCCGACCAGGTCGCCGCCGAAGTCACGGCGATCGCGTTTCTGACCATGTTGCACGAGCGCGCCCCGTTGTTGGTGCGCATGCAAGAGCGGGTGCTGCACGCCCTCAACACCGCCATCGGCCGGCTGGGCACCTACGGCCCTTGGGACCACCCGTTCATCCGCCGAGCCATCGAGGTTGGCCTGGGCGCCGCCGAGTTCGACACCAAATACACCGGCGTACCGGATCCTGTGCGCTACGAGCTGAGCTTTCGCACCGGCTCGGCCCCGATCGCCGACATCCAGGCCGCCTGAGCCGTTCCCACCGTGGGAACTCGTTCCCATCGATGCGTCGTTCCCGTCATGGGAAGGGGAACACCCGTCCGCTGTGATCCCGCCGAGTAGCAGCTGGCACGACGGCTGCACTACCTCCGTGCATGTCAACCACGGGGGACACCATGAACACACTCGCGACCATCCTGCTCAGCATCGCCATTCTCTCCACTACCGCCTGCGTCTCGGAAACGACGGACACAGACCAGCCCGAGCGCAACGTGCCCGCCATTGAAATCTGGGAAATGCCCACGACCGATGACCTGGACGACGTATGGACCCGCCCTGCCGACCACGGCAGCGGCTGGACTCAGATGGACGATCCCGACGGTCAGTTGAGCGATGCCATCTGTGAATGCACCACCGAGAAGTGCGAAGATGTGTGGGTCACCGAGAACTTCGGCTGCGGCGTGTGTGTCATGGTCAACTGCGGGGACGGGGCAACCAAGGGGGGGTGTGTGAGCTGCGACGACGAGCTGCCGGTGCCAGAGCCGCTGCCAATGGACCAGCGCGACCGCATCAACAACGAGCTGAACGAGGCGATCTAACGCGATGACTGCGCTGTCGAGGACTCTCATGAACCCAAAGGCAGTCATCACCGTTGGGCTGTTGCTGCCCATCATCGGCTGCGATAGCGACCTCACCCAGGACGTCCCGGATGCATCCCCCCCTGTGGTGGCGGATGCCATGCCGTGTCCCGGGGCTCACACCTACTTTCTCAACCAAGCGGGTGCTAGCTTCAGTCGGGGCAAACCGAGCGGCGCCAACAATACGTCGCCAATCACCGACGCCGCGGTGGACATCCCGGCAGCTGGCCTCAGTACTAGCGACTGGGCCGAGGTCATGGCCTGCGCCCGCGATCTGGTGGCGCCGTTCAACATCCGCATCGTAGACACGGATCCGTCGCCGACCGAGCACAGCGAGATTGTGTTCACGGCGGATCCCGCGTCGATAGGCCTGCCGCCGCAAAACGCCGTGGCATCGTTCAGTTGCGGGCTCATCGATCCGGGCGTTGCCTTCGTATTCACCGAGGCCTTCGACACCCCGCTGACCAACCGGCAAATCTGCGAGATGGCTGCGTGGGACATCGCCAAGCTGGCGGGGATCGACAACACCCGCACCTGCGCTTCGGTCACGCACTGGAACGGCACCGAATGCAGCAACGATCTCGACTTCTTCAATGACGATCTCCCTTGCGGGGAAACGCAGCAGCGCAGCTGTCAGTGCGGCGGCGACACCGTCAATCCTTATCGAGCGATGCTCGACACCTTCGGCCCCAACTGCAACCCGTGAGCAAAACCATGCCTATAACACGCACTGTCCTGATCGTCGCGCTGCTCACAGCCTCGGGCTGCTCCGAAGACTTGACCGAAGACCTGGCGGACGCAGCGCCGGCTCCCCAAGTGGACGCGCTCACACGCTGTCCGGGAGCGACCATCGTGTTCCTCAACATGGACGGGGGCACGTATGTGCGCGGCGCGGCCAGCGATCCCATGACCAACACGTCGAACATCCTGACCCCGGACTCGGTAGACGTCGCCGCCACGCAGCTGAGCGCAGCGGAGCAGACCGAGGTCGCGACCTGCGTCCGCGAATTGGTCGCTCCATACAACATCGAGGTCGTGACGGCGGACCCAGCGGACACACTGCACCACGAAGTCGTGCTCACCAGTACGGCGCCGGCCGCACTCGGGGTCAGTACAGTGACGTCGATCAGCGCGTTCTCGTGTCAGCCGTTCATCAATCTGGCGTTCGTATTCACGTCCCAGCACAGCCCCGGCGACACCCGGCGCATATGCGAGGACACGGTACTCAACATGCTACGCACCGCCCACGTGGACACGGTGTTTTCCTGCAATCAGGTGGCGAGCTACCTGACCGGCTGCGGAGACAAAGGGATCCACGACGAGGTGGTGTCCTGTGGCGAGTTCGAAGCGCGCCCCTGCGCCTGCGGCGGCACCACCCTCAACCCGCATACGGCGATGCTCGATACGTTCGGCGGGACCTGCAACCCGTGAGGCTAGCGATGCCCCCCCGACTGGTGATATGCGCGTTCCTGGCCGCGGCCGGGTGCGCCAACGATCTGACCAACGAGCTGCCGGATGCGGCCGCTGGCGTCGGCGACGCAACGCCGTGCCCGGTCGGTGCCACGTTCTTCGTCAACCCCAACGGGGGCAGCTACGAGCCGGGCCCGGACGACCCCATCGACAACTTGGCGATGGTGTTGCCGCAGCCCGCGACACTCAACCCGGCGGGCTTGACGCCAACGGACTGGCAAGTGGTGATGAGCTGCGTCGCTGACCTGTTCGCCGCGTTCAACATCGCCATCGTCGACGCGGATCCGCTACCGGCACCGCACCATGAGGTGGTGGTCACCGGCGACCCGAGCACAGCCATCGGCCTTCCAGGCGGAATCTCGGGCATCGCCCCGCTGGCCTGCGCGGCCACAGCCGAGACGATGTCGTTCGTATTCACGACCGTCAACGGCGGCGCGTCGACGGTTCGCGCCGTGTGCGACGACATCGCCACCAACATCCTGCGCTCCGCCGGCGTGGAGAACGTATTTGCCTGCGAATCGCTCCCCGGCTACGAAACCGGCTGCGGAGACAGAACCATCGTCGACGACGACCTGCCCTGCGGCAACTTCATGGTGGAGGATTGCGGCTGCGGCGGCACCACCATCAATCCGCACCAAAAGATGGTGGACGCGTATGGCACCGCGTGTGGCCAGTAGCCGGTTACGCGCCGAACGATAGCCGCGGTCAGCGCGCGCCGGGCAGCTCGAAGCTATCGATTGTGCCGTCCTCGGCGACGTAGGCGACGAGCCCGTCTGCATACGCCACGCCGCGAATGCGTGCCGTGGTACGGGTCTTGATACGACCCCAACCGGCGTTCGCCATCAGAATCAACCGTCCGCCATCGCCAACGGCCACCATGCCACCGACGACTCCGTCGGGCACGCCAGACACTGGCACCGGCGCCAGCGCATACAGCTCTGGAACATTGAGAAAGCTGGTCAGGGACCCAGGCTGCAGATTGAACGACGAGCCGAACGAGTTGGTGTCGGCGAAATAACCGTTGAACGGCAGCGCGCTGCCGACCCAGACGTCGAAGCCGTCAATCGCCTTACGGTCGCGCACGGTCACTGTGTCTCCGGGTGGAGAGTTGAGCACGTCGTCGCTGGAGCCGTCGTTCAGGAACCACACGCGGTTTCCCGTGCCGCTGACCTGGAGGATGCACTGTCCGGGGCCATTATTTGCGCACACGATCGTGTACAGGTCTTCACTGGCTCCCACATTCGTGTCTCGCGCCCACACGCCACCGACCCGGCCGTATACGACACCGGCGTCGCCCGCCGCCCAGACTTGACTCGAGTCCGCCCACACGGCGTTGAGCTCGACCGCGTCAGGTACCGACTCATCGGTCCACACGCCGGCTTTGTAACGCAACACGGCACCGCCGCCACCGGCGACCACGAATTCGTCGTCAGCAATGGGCCACACGCTGCGCAAGTCGGCCACCGTCGGAGCACTCAAGGGCGTCCACTGGCGACGATCGAAGTAGTAGATGGTGCCCGCGTCACCGACCGCGACCATGTGGCCATTGGGCAGGGACTCCACGTCGCGCATCGCCACGCCCACATCTACCGCCGCCCCCGAATGACTAAAGCCCCAGGTCATGCGCAGGCGGTGACCTGCCGAGTATGTAACCGGAACGTTGTCGCCGCCGGCGAGCGCTGAAATGGGCTCGGTGGTACCGGAGGTTTGTCGCCGCCAAACGCCGTCTAGCCCACGATGGTAGACCGCCCCGTTATCCCCGGCGGCATAGACATCGCTCGGCGACAGTCCCCACACCGCGCGCAGGTTTTCGATCCCGCCGACGTCCTCGCGAACCCAGCTGCCAGCCGCCCAATGCAGCACCGTGCCTGCGTCGCCAACGGCGAACGCCTCTCCGTTGGCGGCCATCCACACGCCGCGCAACACATCTGTGGCACCCGTGGCAATCTCGGCCCAGGCGCTGCCGGTCCAGCGCAGCGCTACGCCCGCGTCCCCCACAGCGATGACGTCGGCGTCGCTGCGCCCGTGCACCGCGCGCAGAGCACTCGTGGTGCCCGTCGCTTCGGCCTGCCAGGCCCCCGAGCCGAGCCGACGCCACGACGTGCCGTTGCCACCGACCACCCACGAGGGCGCCTGAGCGTTCTGGATGCCCCAGATAGCGAACAGGTGCTCGGTAGTGCCCAGGTCGATGACGTCCCAGCCCAACGGGTCGGCGGAGTCGTACACGCCGAGCACCCCGTCATCTCCCACGACGTAGGCACTGGCGAGGAAACGCTCAGGAGCCACGACCTCGAAGCCCCACACACCATTCACCGGGACGCCGATGTCCTGCATCAATGCTGCCGCCGGTCCTCCGGGGAACAGCGTGCCATCGTCGTAGACAACCAGCCCATCGCTATGACCGATGAGCAGCCCGTTCGGCCCGTGACCGGCGGCGTTATACGGTCGCGGCGCCTGCGACAACCACAGCGCAGTTTGCCGAACTCCCTTGCCGACGAACAACGCTTGCAGTCGAGTGTCCACCCAGTCCATGAGCGCGCACGAGTTGCGATCGAACGTACAGATATCCGTACAGCCCAGCTGGCCCGCATCGGCGCCGTAGCCCAAGCAATCCGTGTCATACATGAGCCCCGGCTCGCAGTCTTCCGCGTGATTCTTGAGCCCGTTACCGCAGTGGAACGTGCACTGTGATGTGCACTGCCCGGCGTCATCCGAATTCGGCGACGCGCAGTTCGCCGGCATCATCGCCATCGAGTCGCCGCAATCACACTCCTCGGTGTCCGGGTTGACGATGCCGTCGCCACAGGTGCCGAACAACGCGGTGCAGTCGTTGTGACACGCGTCTTCGTCGTTAGCGTTGCCGTCGTCGCACTCTTCGTCGCCTTCGACCTCGCCATTTCCACAGCGGATCGGCTCGCACAGCCCCTTTCGACAGATCCCTGCCGCCCCCTCGAAGCTGCACGGGTCCAACTCCTGTAATGGCAAACACGGCGCGACCTGATTCTCGGGGGCGCATGCTTCACCGGTCTTGGAGCAGACGAGGCCGCTGGGGCAAACCCGTCCGGTAACACACACGTCGTTGCTGATGCTGGTGCAGCCGGTCAGCACCAGCACCAGCACGATGACCAGGTTGCGCCCCATGCCCCAGCGGAAGGTATCACGAGACAACTCCACACTTCCCATGTTGGGAACACTGCGGACGTAACCCTGCGGTAGGTTGTTCATGGTCAACAAGTCTTGCAGCGCCCATGCCATTCGGCCTGTATACTCAGCCACCATGGGGGGCGACGTAGGGCTGACGGCGACGGATCCGGGCAAGGGTCTGGACGCGACGATCGCAGCCGGCACGGGCAGCCAAGGAGCGGCGACCCGCAAGAATCTGCGCATCGGTCACTATGAGCTTTTGCGCCAGCTGGGCAGTGGTGGCATGGGCACCGTGTACCTGGCTCGCGACACCAAGCTGGCCCGGCTGGTGGCGATCAAGCTGCTGTCGGCGCCGTCGCCAAAGCTGCTCAAACGCTTCCTGGTCGAAGCGCGCACCACCGCCCGCTGCACCCACGAAAACATCGTCGTCATCCATGACGTCGACGAGCTGCACGGCGAACCGTACATGGTTCTCGAGTATCTCGAGGGAACACCATTGTCACGGCTGCTCGCGTCGGGTCCGCTGAGCTCCGGCCGCGCCGTCGAGCTCATGGTCCCGGTGGTTCGCGCCCTCGTCCGCGCCCACGAAGCCGGCATCGTGCATCGGGACCTCAAACCCGACAATATCTTCGTCACCAATCGCGGCGTGGTCAAAGTCCTCGACTTCGGCATCGCCAAACTCGTCGAGTCCGGTATGGACGCGGCCCTGGCCGACGTTGGGGACGACGACCCCGGCGTCATCGACGACGATGTGGTGCACACCCGCGACAGCTCTATCGTCGGCACCATGCCGTACATGGCTCCCGAGCAATGGGGTGCCGACACGGTCGACCATCAGACCGACCTGTGGGCGGTGGGCATGATTCTGTTCGAGATGCTTGCGGGCAGACACCCCCTGGCACCGTTCAGCCGCCAGGGGTTACTCGCCGCTGCCACCCAACTGGACACGCCAATGATATCGCTTCGCGAGCGGGTACCCGGCGCCTCAGTCGACCTGCATCGCATCGTCGATCGCTGCCTGCGCAAGCACAAACGCGAACGCTTCGCCGGCGCCGAAGAGCTGCTGAACGAGCTCGAGCCGCTGCTGCCGCGCCGCGTTGCCGGCGATCGCGACGCCAGCCCATTCCCGGGTCTGACCGCATTTCAAGAGGAGGACGCCGACCGGTTCTTCGGTCGGAGCGAAGAAATCGGCCGCATCGTCGCCCGGCTTGCGGACCAACCTCTGCTCGGCATCATCGGCCCTTCCGGTGCCGGCAAGTCGTCGTTGCTGCGCGCTGGCGTCATCCCCCGACTCAAAGGCTCGGCCCGCAACTGGGAGACCCTGGTCGTACGCCCGGGACGCCATCCGCTCAACGCGCTGGCCGTTGCCCTGGAGCCCTATGTCAGCACCGGCGGTGATTCCGACCCGAGCGAGCTGGCGCACCGGTTCGCCGACGAGCCGGGATTTCTCGGCGTGAGCCTGCGCGCCCGCGCCCGCCAGGCCAACGCCAAACTGCTGCTGTTCGTAGACCAGTTCGAGGAGTTGTTCACCCTGTGCGACGACGACGCCCGGCGCGATGCGTTCCTGGCCTGTCTGCGGGGCGCTGCCGATGACGTGGGCAGCCCGGTTCGGGTCGTGCTGTCCATGCGCTCGGATTTTCTAGACCGCGTCTCCACCGCCGCATCGTTCATGGACGCATTGACGCCCGGCTTGGTGTTTCTACCGGCACCAACCCGTAGCGGGTTGCGCGCGGCACTGACCGAACCGGTATCGTTGGTCGGCTACGAATTCGAAGACAGCGCCATCGTGGACGAGATGCTCGACGAGCTGTCGACCACCCCAGGCGCCCTGCCCCTGCTTCAATTCGCCGCCAGCCGTTTGTGGGACGAGCGCGATACCACCAGCAAACGGCTGACTCGCACGGCGTACGAGGCGATCGGTGGCATCGCCGGCGCCCTATCGAGTCACGCAGACTCGGTGGTCAATGCGCTGCCCGCCGCCAGCCAACGCCTGGCGCGTCGCGTGTTCGAGCGCCTGGTCACCCCGGAGCGCACCCGGGACGTGGTCGAAATCGACGAACTGTGCACTGTTGGCGATGCCACTGCTGTGCGCAAGCTGGTTCACCAGTTGGTCGAGGCGCGCTTACTCGTCATTCGCTCGGCGGACGATGACAGCCAGACCTCGGTCGAGATCGTGCACGAGTCGATGATCGAGCGCTGGCCAACGCTGAAACGCTGGCTCGACGACAACCATGAGGATGGTGCGTTCTTGGCGCGCATTCGCACCGCCGCAAAACAATGGCGCGCGTCCGACCGACCGTCGGGCCTGTTGTGGCGTGGCGATGCCATGGACGAGCTGCGCGCGTGGCACAAACGCTATGCGGCCCCCCTACCCGAACGCGATGCCGAGTACGTAGACGCCGTGCTCGCCCTGGCCCGACGTTCCACGCGGATCCGGCGTTGGGCCATCGCCGGCAGCATGGCGTTTCTTACCCTCCTCGTGGTCGCCGGCGCAGTCGCCCTGGTGTTGATCGGCCGCGCCCAGCAAGACGCCAAGCGCCAGGCCGAGGCGGCCGAGAAGTCGGCGAGCGCGGCCAAAAGTCAGGCGAAACGCGCCGAGGAGCAAGCCGAGCGAGCCAAGCGAGAGGAAGCCCGGGCCAAACGCGCCGAAGCGGCCAGCGGCCGTCAGCTCGTCGAGTTGCGCAAGAAGGAGGCCGACCTTCAACGCGCGCTGACCGCGGAGCAGTCCGCGAACAAGGAAGTGGCCACCAAGACCAAGCAACTCGCCACCCGCGGCAATGAGCTCAAGCGCGCGTTAGTCGAGCAGAAGCAGGTTTCCGACAAGGCCAGAAAAGCGGCAGACGAAGCCCGCGAGGCCGAGGCCCGAGCAAAAGCGGAAAAGCTGGAGAAGCAGCGCTTGCTCGAACGCGAGACCCAACGAGCCAATCGCATCGAGAAGCGCACCGGCACCATCAGCCGCGAGCTGAAGAACTAACGGGCTAGAAGCGGCCGCCAGCTACGAGCCGGGCGCCGCCGCGGCCGGGAATCAACGTGATATCCACCGGCAGCGCACGCTCGTAGGTCTCGCGCACGTACTTGCGCGGTCGGTTGTACAACCACATCGCCGTGCCGGCAACAGCGGCCGCAATCCCCACTGCCCCGGCGACGATGCCGAGGGTGTCGAACAAGTCCGCTCGCTCCTTGGTGTCGGTGAACACCTGGGGCAAGTCGACCTCACCGGCGCCACCCCCGGGCAAACAACCGTTGGGCAGGCACCAATCGTCGATGGCCTTCGTGTAGCTGCGCCGGTCGGCGTCGGCCTGCAGCAATAGCGCCGTGGAGGTACCCAGCAGAGCCACGGCGCCGCCGAGCACCGCCCAGGTTTTCCACGGACGCCAATGCCGTCGATACGTGGTCGTGCTGTCGACGCTGACCAGGTCGATGGGCACCCGGTGGCGCCGCCCGGGCTGCAGGTTGACGACTTCATTGCGCGCAACGTGCGCGCTGCGGTAGCCCTCGATGCGGTGGGGGCCGGGTCGCAGGACCAGATGCCGGGTCTTTGGCCCGACGAACAGCTGCCTGCCGTTGAGCAGGACTCGGGTACCGGGCTGCGCTGCGCTGATCGTCAGCTCGGCGATCTGTCGCTCGAGTAGGCGACGATTCGACAACAGCGTGCGGTAGGCCGCCGGCTTGAACGGTTCCGACTCGAAGCGCAACGCTGCTTTCATTTGTTTGTAGCCCTCGATCGGTCGATCGAGGTTGAGCAGGCAGATGGCCAGGTTGCCCTGAATCGCCGGGTGCTTCCACAGCTGCAACGCCTTGCGATACGCGGCGGCCGCCTCTTTCCACAACGCCTCATCCATCAACTCGTTGCCACGGCTGAACAGTTTCGTGGCTACGACCTGATCGCGCTTCGACACCCCCTTGCTCCACTCGGACTCATCCGCGCTCACCGCCGCGGGAACAGCGGTGAGCACGATGAGGGAGACCAATGCTATGCGCATGAGTCGTCGCAGATGGGGTCTACTGTCATGAGACATCGCGCTGGTCGATTCTCGCACGCGCGGCCGCCCTGGGGCATGTGGAGCTCACAGGATTGCGTGGCGTCCGCGCGTACGTTCCCCAACAAGTGCACGCGGCGTACCAACGTAAGCCCCCGACGTGTGGCGCCCACGCTTCCCATCATGGGAACTCGGTGGGAACAGGACCGCGCGCAATGGGAACTGGGCCTGCGGGTTAGCGCTTGCGCGCCCGCGGAATGTTGAACCGTGCCATCTTGGTCGACAACCAGCGCCGTGAGATGCCGAGTTTCTCGGCGGCCCGCGTTTGATTGCCGAAGCACTCAGCCAAGGCCTCGATGATGCGTTGACGTTCTGCCAGCTCCGCCTCGGTGAGATCGTCCGGAGGCTTCGACTCGCTGGCGGCGCGAGCGATCGCCTGCTGCACCTCGTCCTGGGCCGGACTGGCGTCGCCGTCGGCCTCGATCATCAGGTGTTCCGTGTCGATCTGAGCCCCCGACGCCAGCAATACCGCGCGGTCGACGATGTTGCGCAGCTCGCGAATGTTGCCCGGCCAATTGTAGCTAGCCAGCGCCGTCTCGGCAGACGCCGTGAACGACGGCGTGCCCACTTCTCCCATCCGGCGTGCGGCAGCTGCGGCGAATCGCTTGGCCAGCGGCATGACCTCGCCGGTGCGCTCGCGCAGCGGCGGGATGTCGATGCTGAATCCGTTGAGCCGAAAGTACAGGTCCGAGCGGAACGTGTCCTGCTTGATCATCGCCTGCAAGTCGCGATTGGTCGCCGCGACGTACACCACGTCGATGGAGATGGAGTCGACCCCACCGACCCGGCGCAGGGTGCCGGCTTCGAGCACCCGCAGTAGCTTGGCCTGCATACCGATCTCTAGCTCGCCGACTTCATCGAGAAACACCATGCCGCCGTCCGCACTCTCCAGCAGGCCGACCTTGCGTTGCGCGGCCCCGGTGAACGCGCCCTTTTCGTGGCCGAACAGCTCGCTCTCGAGCAGCGTGTCCGAGAACGCCGCGCAGTTGAGACGCAGCAGAGGCTTCGCCGCCCGGGGCGACGCCGCGTGCAGACGCTCGGCGAAGATCTCCTTGCCCACCCCGGTCTCGCCCAGCAGCAACACGTTGACACCACCGCGTGCGACCTTGTTGACCAGCTCGTGCAGCTCGCGCATCTTGTCATCGGCGATGATCAGGTCCTCGGACTCTTCCATCATCGCCACGGCGCGCCCGCGCACCGCACACACAACCACGCCGAGCTCGAAGAAATCACCGGTGCGCAGGTTCACCTTGCGGCCCGGCTCGATCCGTTGGCCCTGCACGAACGTCCCGTTGGAGCTGCCCAGATCTTCGATCTGCAGCTCGGAACCGAGATAGATGCGAGCGTGCCGGCGCGAGATCGAACCGTCGTCGATGGTCACGTCCATGTCGGGTGACCGACCGATGACCACCGTGCCAGTGCGCGGCAGTGGGTGGGTCTTGGCGCCACTCTCCTCGGCGACCAACAGCTGAAGGCCGGTACCGCCGCTATCGCGATCCGCGGCCTTGGTTTTTGTGACGTCGGCGGAGATACGCCAACATACTCTATGTCTCCGACGCGAAGCCAGTCGGTCCGGTCCACGCCTGCTCGAACCGGTCGACTTGCTTGTCCAGCTGAGCCAATGTGCCCTCGGACAGCCTGGACAACGCCATCGGATACAGCACGTTGTCCTCTTTTTGGATGTGATTGCGCAGCAACGTGGTGAACCCGGCCGCCTCTTGGGCGACTGTGGCGCGCTCCCGCGCCGTCCATGGCCCGTCCGACTCGGCGATCGAGGCCAACGCACCAACGTGCTCCCGACCCATGTCGTGCTCCTGCAGCATGACCGCGATCGGTCCCGCCTCCCGTGGGAACCCGGCATCGATCATCGCGATGAACAGCATCTCCTCTTCCTTGCCGTGATGCTTCGCGTCGGCAAACTCACGGATGAAGTGCACCAACTGGCGCAGCTCGTTCCGCGCGGGGTTGCCACCATCACGCAGTGTCCCCGCGAACGTGTCCAACGCATCGAGCCCGCGCTCGATCTCCCGGTGCTCGGCCATGAGGATTTCAATCGCTCTGGTCATGCGGGCACCTTCGCACACTGCTCACAACCCGAGTTGACTGCGGTCAACTAGCCCTGTCGCCGACGCAACAGTAATAACCCGACGATGATGAGCGGCCAGGCGGTGCCCGAGCCCGATGGCGCGGCGCACCCTGCGCAGCCACCGGCCTTCTTCTTGGTCGGCGCGACCGGCGTCTTCGGTCCTGTGGGCTGGGCAGTCGGCGGGGTCAACCCCGACAGAGGAAACTGCGGACCGTCGAGTACGACCGGCGCCGTTCCGACGCAGCCACCACGGCTCAGACCAAGGGCGCTTGCAGGAATCTTCTTGCCAGCCATGATATCCGCGGAGAGCCGACCGATGTGCTGCTTGAGGCTGCCCAAAGCCCCCGCGACGAGTTTGTCGAGTTGGGTCTTACGCGCCGCCAACTCCTTGGCCAACGCCTTGCTGACGAACACACCTAGCTCGCGCCCGGTGATAACGGGTGGCTTGGCCTTGTACGCCTCCAACAACGCCACGTAGTTGGCCAATGGCCCAACCTGATAGTCGCGCAACGCGCGCATGACCAGAAACCGCGCCGCCGCGCCGGCGGTCGGCCCCAGCTTGCCCGCGTCGGCGCTGGCGATTGACTGAGTGGTAGTTAGACTGGCAGCGACCGCATCGATCTCCTTGACCAGGCCGACATGGCTGGTGCGGAACTCGCCGAACACATCCTCATCGTTGCGCTTGGGCCCGCAGTAGTCGAGGTACGCGACCCGATGCAACACGGCCAGGCTTGGTCGCGTGTTCCACTTCTTGGCGGCGCGTTCGTCGGTCACCGCAAGCCAGAAAGCGATCACCGAGGCGGTCGCGGCGTTCACGCCGGTAAGCTTGCGGACCGCCGCGCGAACAGACGCCTTGTCCGGGTTGATCACCCGCGACAGCAATGCAGCGTTGTACGCGAGTTGGTCGGCCCGCGCGCCGTCGACCTGACGCTCCGCCGCGATCAGCTTGTCCGCTTCGGCGAGGTTCTTGGCGATGACCAGCCTGAGCGTCAGGTGAGCTCGAGCGAATGGACGTTGCTTCGCGTTGGCCGTCATGGCCGCGAGCAACATCAATCCTTCTTTGGTCGAGCTCGAGTTGGTCGCCAGTATGCCGGCGAGCAACAGGTCGTCCTGGGGCAATCGCTTGGCTTCTGCTGCCACCTGCGCCGCGAACCGGTTGACGAGTCGTCCGATGGTCTTGTAGTGGACCCGCGAGCTGAGCCGACCGAGCAACCGAATCGTCGCCGGGGTCACCGACTTGGCCCCGACCAGCGACTCATCGGCGACATCGCGAGCCGCGATGTACGCGCCGCGATCGGTGAGGATCTTGGCCAGCCGCAAGCCCGCAGCCTGCCGGTTGGCGATCGAATCGCCGGCCTGTCCGCGAAACACCTGGTACAGCAACGGCGCCGCTGCGTCGTACGTACCCTCATCGAACAGCTTGTTCGCTTTGACCAGCTCTTCGGACAGGGCTTTGGGCTGCTCCGCCCGGACCACACTAGCGCTCGCGAACAACGTGGCGGCCGTTACCGTAAGAAATACCCAAGTCCCCCGCTTCATGGCGGCACTCTATCACAGCGCTTGCTCACGCCCACGCCCGGTGGTATTGCCGACGGGCAGTGAAGGCCGTCATGCGCACCACTCTGATTGCGATCGCGTCGATGGCGAGCATCGCGACTGCGTGCGGCAGCGGAGCCGACGAGCCAATGGCGTGTATCCCTGCCGGGGTCACTGTCGCTCCCGCCGATGTCGTCGGCAACGGCCTGAGCATCGGCTACTCATCCACCGCCATCGCGGCGCCCGACAGCGACTGCAGCGGCTTGAGTATCGGCTGCGACACGTCCGTACGCTTGGGCGTGTTTCCCGACAGCGACGATGATCCGCCCGCCAGCGAGATCGACGTCTATGTCAATGGCTGTGCCGTAGGCAAGTTGGACGATCCTGGCGAAGAGTATTTCTGGACGAACCAGCAAGGCGACACCCTGGCGGCGCCAGCCCCCGGGACGTTCGTGGTCGTCGAAGCGACGCGCTTCGGCGAAGGTGTGATCTTGCGGCGGTCGTTCGCCATGCCCGCCGTGATGCCCAAGCTCACCAGCCCTGCATCCGGCGCGGCGATCAGCGCGCCGACCCGACTAGAGTGGCAGCCCCTCGGCATCGCCGACCTCCCCGACGTGATGACCGCCGAGCTCAGTGCTACAGCATGGCGCGCGTTGGGCGGCGGCAGTGCCCAGACCGCGGGCTTCACCATGCTCGACGACGCGGCTGGGGCATTCGACTGGCAGGACGGCAACGCGAATTGGACTCACCTCGAGCTGCAAGCGCAGCTCACCTTCGTCGGCGGACTGAGCTTCTACCTAAACTACTTTCAGCCGGTAAACGACTGACCGTCAGTTGGAAGTCGTACCGCGGCGGGGGGTGCGATCCAGATCGCGTTTGATTTGGCGCTGGTCGTCTTCCTGACGCTCTTGCACCTTGCGCTTCTCGACGCAAACCGGACGCGAAACGTGGCTCCCGGTAATCGCGCGGCTCTCACACACCAGCGTGTTTTTCTTCTGCTGGTTGGCGACGCACGCGAATGACGATCCGCCTACGACCAGGATTACCGCAACCGCGAACCGACTGAGCATGAGGCTAGCTTAGCCGTCCTCAGCGCAATGAGCCAGCCACAAACCCGAACCTCGATGGCATATCCTGTCATTCGTGTGTTACCACGCCATTTCAGGAGGGTGTGATGAGCGACGCAGCGATCAATCTGTATGAAACCGCAGTCCGCCAGTGGAACGCCGCCGCCGACGTCGTCGAGCTGGAACCGTGGATCCGGACCATCTTGGGCC
>SPJJ01025910.1_pt1 | contig 19160 bp, 17 predicted proteins | sample 3741741 | NCBI WGS metagenome assembly SPJJ01 (sample SAMN10925908, study PRJNA522277) | cold seep metagenome | isolation source: Elba SIP-enriched marine methane seep metagenome, extraction at timepoint T1 | place: Italy: coast of Elba, Mediterranean Sea | collected 2014-05 | reverse complement strand
TCGACGGAGCGCATCTCGAGCAGCACCTGCCCCAGCACGTCCGGGCCACTGGCCCAATCGGTGAACACCGGCATGCCGCCGCTGAACCAGACACGCCGAGTGCCCCCATGCTGGCCGGGCTGAGCCAGTTCCATGGTCCCGGTGAATCGCTGGTGAAGCAGTGCGAACAGGAGCCGCGGCGGGCTGGCCTGCGCCAAGTCGACAACCTTCGCGGATCCTGACTGGCTCACTCGTCTCCAGCCTAGCAGGTCCGCTTGGGCGGAAGAACGTCAATCGTGTTTCGGGCGTGGGATGCCGTACTTCTGGCGGCGCGCCCAGAGCGTCTTGCGGCTGATACCCAGGCGCTCGGCGAGCTGCGTCTCGGACATCGCGCCTTGGTTCTCCTGGACGAAGCGGCGGAAGTAGCCCTCGAGACTCGCATCTTCAGCGCGCGGGACTACGGCCTGTGCGGGCGGCGTCGCGACCAGTCCTAGGTCCTCCGGGGTGAGCATGTCCGATTCCGCGAGGGTCGCGGCGCGTTCGATCGCGTATTCCAGCTCGCGCACGTTTCCTTCCCACGGATGGGCGCGAATCGCTTCGACCGCACTTTCGGAGAAGGTCATGCGCGGACGTGCGATGCGGTCGCACTCCCGGGCGAGGAAGGCCGTTGCCAGCTCGACCGCGTCGTTGCCCCGCTCGCGCAACGGGGGGACGCGGAGCTCGAGGACCCGGAGCCGGTAGTAGAGGTCTTGCCGGAAGGTGCCCTGCCGAACCATCGCGGCGAGGTCTCGATGGGTGGCGGCGAGCAGGCGAACGTCGACGTGTTGGGTCTGGTTGGATCCGACGCTCCGCACCTCGTGCTCTTGCACGAACCGCAGCAGACGGGCTTGCGTGGGGAGGGCGAGCTCACCGATCTCGTCGAGGAATAGCGTGCCGCCATCCGCAGACCGGACCAGTCCGCCTCGACTGGAAACCGCGCCGGTGAACGCCCCGCGCTCGTGCCCGAACAACTCCGACTCGACCAACCCTTCGGGGATGGCCGCGCAGTTGACGGGAACGAAGGGCCCCGACGCCCGGGGGCTGTGCAGGTGCAGAGCTCGCGCGACGAGCTCCTTGCCCGTCCCCGACTCGCCCAGGATCAGGACCCCCCGATGGCTGCGCGCGAGCTTGCGCAGGACGTTGCGCAAGCCATCCATCGCGGGGCTACCGCCAAGGATGCCGTCGTCGGTGCTCGGGTCGGCAGACGAGGGAGCGGATGGCCGCTTGAGGATCCGGCGCACGATGAGCAAGAGCTCGTCGGGATCGAATGGTTTGGCGAGATAGTCGACGGCGCCGCGTTTCATCGCGTCGACGGCCGAGGGCACGCTGCCGTGCGCGGTCATCACGACGACAGGGATCGGGTGGGCGCGTTCGATGAGTACGTCGCCGTCTCGGCCCGGCAGCCGCAGGTCGGTGAGGATGAGGTCGAACGAGCCAAGTCCTGCCGCTTCCGCCTCCGCGACGTCGCTGGCCTCGACGACTTCGAACGACTCCCGCGCGAGCGCCCGCTTGAGTTCTCGCCGAATCACCGGTTCGTCGTCGACGACGAGGATACGGCTCATGTTCGGTCCTCCGCTGCAGGCAGCGAGAGTGTGAACACGGTGCCCTTCTCGCGGCCGGGCGACCACGCGAGCGAGCCCCGCATGGTCTGAGCGAGACGGTGGCTCACAGCCAAGCCCAGCCCGGTGCCCTGGCCCGAGGGCTTCGTGGTGAAGAATGGCTCGAACACGCGGTCAGCCAGGTCGGTTGCGATCCCGACCCCCTCGTCGATCACATGAATAGCAACGCGGTCGCGGCTCGAGCCAGAGAATTCCGCGTGCAGCCGAATCGGGGCGCCCTCCTCCGAAGCATCGCCGGCGTTGTTGAGCAGATTGACCAGGATCTGCACCGCTTGATTGCGGTCGGCGACCACAGCCAGCGCGTCGGGGACCTGCACATCCACGTTCAGGTCCCGGGCGGACAGCCGGGCGAGCTCGACCGCGCGCGAGGCGAGCTCGGCAACGGCGATAGTGTCGCGGACGGGCGTGGGGTCCGGGTGCTCGGTTTGTCCCCGCGAGAAGTCGAGCAGGCCCCGCACCGTCTGTTCGATGCGCCGTGACTGATCCACCAGCGTGCCCAGGCGCGGCTCGAGATCCATCTCCTCCGCGGAGAGGCGCTGGTCCTCGGCGTCGCGCACGAGGTTCTTGGCCACCATCGTGATCGCGGTCAGTGGGTTGAGCACCTCGTGGGCGATGCCTGCAGCGACGCGGCCGAGTGAGCTCAGGCGCTCGCGGTGGCTGAGCTCGGCGAGGAAGGCCCGGCGCTCGGTGAGATCCTCGACCACGATCACGAAACCCGCCCCGTCGCTGGAGAGCAGATGGAGCTGGGTGCACGTGAGGCGTAGAACCCGGGGGGCGCGGGACTGAGAGGCCCCCGTACGCGTCTCGTTCTGCCCCGGCCCGCGCTCGACTCGCTCGGCGAGGACGCGATCCCACGGCTCGGGGAGGTCGTCGACCCGGGCGCCCCGCGTGGCTTCCCGTGGCAGGTCCGTCAGCGCCTCCAGAGCGTTGTTCCACAGGATCACCTCCTTGTTGGAGTCGACGACGGTGACGGCCATGGGCATCGCTCGCAGGACGCCGGCGAGGTAGCGCTGCATCAGGTCGTCCTTCTCGGTCTCGAACTGCAGCTCGGCGGCGAGCGTGGGGTTGGGTTCGGCGTGGTCACCCCGAACCACCGTGGATGCCGTGAGGGGGCCGAGTCGGGCGGCGAGCTTCTTCTCGACCCGTTCGGTGAGCTGCCGGAGCGCAAGGGGCCGGCGCTCCTGGCCGTCGAGCGAGAGGGCCTCGAGGCCGCGGTCGACCTCGGCGTCGGCAGCGTCTGGCCCGAGGGCGATGCGTAGGCGCTCGCGCAGCTCTTCGACCGTTGCCGGGGTGGGAATCCGGGCGCCTCGCGCCTCCGAGCGGGCACAGGCGTCCGCGGCCGCGGTCTCGATCGGTCTCTGCTCGGTCGAGAGCGAGACGGTCACGAAGCCCACCACGTTGAGGGTGAGGCTCGTGCCCAGCACCACACTGAAGGCATCGGCATCCGTCCCGGTGAGAACTCCGAACAGTTCCGGTTGCCAGCCGAAGCGGGGTCCAAAGGTGAGTAGACCCCATGTTCCGATGCCCAGTCCCAGGCCTGCCAGCGCTCCTCGGCTCGTCGCGCGCGGCCACATGAGCGCCGCGAACACGCAGGGCGCGAGCTGGGCGATCGCCGAGAAGCTGGCGAGGCCCAACTCCACCAAGGATGAGGTTCGTTGCAGCACCAGGGTGAGGACGAAGCTGCAGCTGACGATCGTGATGATGACCGAGCGGCGGACCAGCGCGATGCGCCCGAGGGTGGTCGGCCCCGAGATCGGAACGACGAGGTGGTTGACGACCATGCCGGACAACGCGACGCAACAGGTCAGCACCATCGCCGTGGCCGCGGACAGCCCGCCGAAGTAGACCAGCGCACCGAGGCCGTGGCGGGAGCCGAGCTCGAGGACCCACAGATCGGGCCGCACGTCGGGCATCCGCAGCTGCCCCGCCCAGACCAGGAGCGGCAGCGGGAGGTTGAGCAGCAGCAAGTAGGTGGGGAGGGTCCACCGGGCCTTTCGGAGGGCACTGGTTTGATGCCGCTCGACGAACGCCAGGTGAAACTGCCGCGGCAGGAGGAACGCAGCGAAGAACGCCGCGACGCCGAGGGAGAGCCAGGTGTGGTCGTCGGTGGGCGCCACCATTCGTGCCTGGGCTTCGGGATGTTGTTGCAGCCAATCGGAGGCGCCACCGTACTCGGCGAAGGTGGCGTCGATGACGACGGCGGAGACCACGAGCAGCATCCCCAGCTTCACGATCGACTCGAGAGCCGTCGTCGCGACCAGGCCACGTCGCGCCCGGTCCTCGCCTTCCGCCGGCGACCAACGTGCGCCGGCCGCCGCGGCAAACACCGATAGCGCCGCCGCGAAGGCAACGCCAAGCCATACTGGTGGCGCGCCCGGGACGAGCTGCGAACCGGTCACGACCACGGCCTGGATCTGCAGAGAGACATAGGGCAGCGAAGCGAGGACGAGGAACACAGCCACGACCGCTCCGACCAGCCTGCTTTGAAATCGAAACGCCAGCAGGTCAGCGACGCTCCGCAGTCGGTGCCGCCGGACCAGCTTGGAGAGCGGGGCCCACAGCATCGGGATCGCCAAACAAGACGCCAGCACGGCCAAGTGAACGACGAGGAAGACGTAGCCTTGCTCGGCGGCGAACCCGACGCTCCCGTAGTAGCTCCACGTGCTCGCGTACGCACCCAGGGACAAGGCGTACACCAACGGTCGCTGCGTCCAGCGGGAGATCAGCTCGCTCCGCTGAGCCCGCTCGCCGAACCAGAACAGCGCGACGAGGAATGCCAGGGTGAGGCCGACGACGGCGGTCGCGCTCATCCGTCGTCGGCTCCCCGATGCCGTGAGGCGAGCGCACCAAGCCCGATCAGCGCCGCCCACAGCGCGAACACGCTCCACCACGGCGCGTCGAGGCTGAGCCAGGCGGAGCGACCGGCGGTCAAGAGGAAGACCGCCAACCCCAGCACGAGCCAATCGAGCGCTCTGCCGTTCATGGAGGGCCGATCGTACCACCCCGTCGTAGGACGAGAGCGCATCTGATGACCCCGAACGCGGCGAGCGAAGCCGAAGGGCGGCTATGCCGGCCGTAGCGGCGGGGAGCACATCCACAATAACCCTCGAACGCGGCGAGCGAAGCGAGCACGAGCCCGACAGGGCGACCGTTTGGGGGGAAGCGAAGGGCGGCTATGCCGGCCGCAGCGGCGGGGGCCTTTTCGAAATTTTCGAAAGGCCCCCTAAAGAACAGACTTAGAACGCCAGCTGAGTCTGGAGGATGATCTCGCTGCGGCGCTGGGTGGCCTCCGGTTCACTGCCGTCGCGCGCAACGGCGTAGACGGGACGGTTGCGGTACGTCGCGGTGAACTTGAGATGGTGGGCGAGCAGGTGCCAGTTGAGGCCCGCCTCGGGAATCGCGGCCGGGTTGGCGAGGGCCTCGAACACGCTGAGCTGCGCGGACACGTACGGCTGAAGGCGGTGCATCTTCATCCACCGTTGCGGCAGCATGTAGCCGAGCTGGCCGAAGACGTGGTGGCCCGAGCCGATCGTCGGATAGGCGTTGCCGGCCCCGTTGGCAGAGGTGCCGCCGGACGCCACGTTCATGATCCCGATGTTGCGGAGGTGATTCGGGCCGAAATCGTAATAGTAGTAGACCCCGTAGGCGGTCACGGCCCCGTTGCGATTGCGCAGCGGAAGGTCGGCGAACACGTCAGCCGACAGCCCCATGATGTCGTGCTCGTACGTCTGGCCGGCGGCGTCGGCGGACCACATGCCGTCGCGATGCCACAGGAACCCCCCGCCCACGTTGAAGACCTTCTTGGTGCCCAAGTAGGTGCCCGCGAAGTAGGGCACGGCGTTACCCTCTTGCTCGAGCAGCTGCACGACGCCGTAGCCCTGTAGCTCCACGGTGTTGTTGAAGGGGTTGTAATCCGCGGCGCCCACCGGCGGCGCGGCGTCGTCGGGCACGGTCACGCCGGGAACGAACGGCTTGTTGACCGCGAACCGGTAGTCGAACTTGCCGAGCTTGCCCTTGACGTAGGTGCCGAGCTTGCGCGCAAACTGGTCGGAGCGCTCGATGGTGGGCCAGTTGAGGATCGGCGCGTCGAGCCCCATGAAGGTCAGCGTGCTCGCGTTCGACAGGCGAGACAGGCCGTTCCAATAGTGGAGACCGCCGCCCACCGAGAGGACATTCTCGACCACGTCGATCTGTGCCGTGGCCTCGTGAACGTACATCTGCGGCTTGCGGGCGTTGTTGAACGTCTGGTTGTTGATGCCGAAGTGGGTGAGGACCTGGAACCGGTCGGTGAGCTGCCCGATGAACAGCATGCGAGCCCGACGCAGACCCACGTCGTATTGATGCGTCCGGTCTCGACCGGAGACCTGGGAGCCGGGGTTCATCTGGGTGTAGCGGTTCCAGATCTGGTGCCAGGTGAGCAGACGCAGCGCGTGCTGATCGTTCCGTCCGAACTTCCACGACACGCCGCCGTCGTAGACGTCGCCCGGGTCGAGCAGCGGGGCAGAGCTCGGAGCGGCCGGCTCTTCTGCCGGTGGCGGAGCCGCGACGATGGGCTCGGCGACACGTTCGACCGGGGGCTCCGGCGCGACCACCACGGGGGCCGGCGGCGGTGGTTCGGCCGACGCGGGCTCGGCCGCCGGAGGCTCGAGCGGTTCGGGCTCCGTCTCGGGTGTTTCCTCCGACTCCGGCTGGATGTCGGCGGGCGCGGCGAGGGTGTCCTCGGACGCGGGAGCGTCGGGTGCCGGCTCGGGCGGGGCCACGAGCGCGGCGGCGAGCAGGACGGGGAAGAGGGACATCATTCCACCCCCGGATCAGCGTGCTTGGGAACCCGGATGTCGCGGATGAGCTGCTGAATCTCAGGCGAGGGGGGCGGGAAGAACTTGGTGACCACATACGCGACCACGAAGTTCACGCCCATCCCCACGGTGCCGATGCCCTCGGGCGAGATGCCGAACCAGTATGCGTCCGGCGAGCCTCCCAGGAACTTGAAGTAGGCGATGTACGCCGTGGTGAAGAACAGCCCACACAGCATGCCGGCCACCACACCCTCCCGGTTGGCACGGGTGGAGAAGATGCCGAGGATGATCGCGGGGAAGAAGGTCGAGGCGGCCAACCCGAAGGCGAGCGCGACGACCTGGGCCACGAACCCCGGTGGATGGATGCCGAAGTACCCGGCGACCACGACGGCAGCTGCCGCGGCCAGACGGGCGAGCATCAGCTCGCGCTTCTCCGAGATGTGCGGCGCGACGACCCGCTTGATGAGGTCGTGACTCACCGCGGTGCTCACCACCAGCAGGAGACCAGCGGCCGTCGACAGCGCTGCCGCGAGTGCTCCAGCGGCGACGAGCGCGATGACCCAGCTGGGCAGCTGTGCGATCTCGGGGTTTGCGAGCACGATGATGTCGCGGTCGATGTAGAGCTCGTTCTCGTTGTCGCTAGGGGCGTTGAAGACTTGCCGCTCACCGTGCGCGCCACGCTCGTCCGTCTCTTCGCCGAAGTCGGGCTTGCCCTCGAACGGCGCACCGGCCCGGTATTGGACGACCCCGTCGCCGTTCTTGTCGACCCACGCGAGCAGGCCGGTGTCTTCCCAGGTGTGGAACCACGCGGGGAGGGTCTTGCTGTCGGCGGTCTCCTGGTAGGACGCTCCGTCGACGCTGGTGATGAGGTTGGTGCGGGCAAAGGCCGCGACGGCGGGTGCCGTGGTGTAGAGCGCGGCGATGAAGAGCAGCGCCCAGCCGGCGCTCGAGCGCGCGTCCTTGACCTTGGGGACGGTGTAGAACCGAACGATGACGTGGGGCAGGCCCGCCGTGCCGACCATGAGCGCGGCGGTGATGCAGAGCATGTCGAGCATCTCCTTGCTGCCGTCGGTGTAGCTGGCGAAGCCCAGCTCCTCATGTAGCCCGTCGAGCTTGTCGAGGATGCTCAGTTGGTCGCCCTGTGCGATCGCAGCTCCGACCGAGCCGGCCAGGTCGCTGCCGAAGCCGACCTGCGGCACCGGATTCCCGGTGAGCAGGATGCTGATGAAGATGGCGGGGACCATGAAGGCGATCATCAAGATCACGTACTGCGCCACCTGGGTGTACGTGATGCCCTTCATCCCGCCGAGGACGGCGTAGACGAAGACCAGGGCCATACCGATGTAGACGCCGGTGGTGATGTTCACCTCGAGGAACCTCGAGAAGACGACGCCCACGCCTCGCATCTGGCCCGCGACGTACGTGAAGCTCACGAAGATCGCACAGACCACCGCCACGACGCGCGCGACCTTCGAGTCGTACCGGTCGCCGACGAAGTCTGGGACGGTGAACTTGCCGAACTTCCTCAGATACGGGGCGAGAAGCAGCGCGAGCAGAACGTAGCCTCCGGTCCACCCAAGTAGGTAGACCGACCCGTCGTAGCCCGCGAACGAGATGATGCCCGCCATCGAGATGAAGCTCGCTGCGCTCATCCAGTCGGCTGCGGTCGCCATGCCGTTGGCCAGCGGGTGCACCCCGCCGCCGGCGACATAGAACTCCTTGGTCGATGATGCCCGGGACCAAAGTGCGATCCCGATGTAGAGGGCGAAGCTTGCGCCCACGATGATGAATGTCCACGTTTGAACGTCCACGAAACTCTCTCCTCCTGCACGCGGGGGCCAAGCGACGCGGCGTCCCTGCCCCGCGAGGGGACGCCGCAGGATCGAGGCTCGTCGTGAATCAGTCGTCGGACACGCCGTAGGCGCGCTCGAGGCGATTCATGATGATCACGTAGGCCACGATCAGGCCCACGAACACGTAGATCGCACCTTGCTGGGCGAACCAGAAGCCAAGCGGAAACCCACCCAGCGAGACATTGTTCAGCACGTCGACGAACAGGATTCCCGCGCCGAACGACACCGCAAACCAGATCGTCAGCAACACGCCGAGCACCCGCAGGTTGGCTCGCCAGTACGCCTTCTCTTTGACGTCCGCGCTCTTCTTGCTCATTGCGGACGCTCCAGGAAGCGAGACACGAGGTGCGGCACGACACCGGGATCGGACAGCGTCGACAGGTCACCGAACTCGTCGCGCTGACCGCCAGCGATCTTCCGCAGGATGCGTCGCATGATCTTGCCCGAGCGCGTCTTGGGCAGCGCGTTGACGAACACGATCGTGTCGGGTTTGGCGATGGGTCCGATGACGTTGCGGACCTGCTCCTTGAGCGCGCCCACGAGCTCGCTCGGGACCACGTCGTTGGACGTCAGCGTGATCCAGGCCGCGATGCCCTGGCCCTTGATCTCATGGGGCTGGGGCACGACCGCCGCCTCCGCGACCAGGTCGTAGGCGACGAGCGCACTCTCGATTTCGGCGGTGCCGATCCGATGCCCGGAGACATTGATGACGTCGTCGACGCGTCCGGTAATCCAGTAGTAGCCGTCTTCGTCGCGTCGGCAGCCGTCGCCGGTGAAGTAGTACCCCTCGAAGCGCGAGAAGTAGGTGTCGAGGAACCGCTCGTGGTCCCCCCAGATCGTGCGGGCCTGCCCGGGCCACGGCCGCTTGATGCACAGGAGCCCCTCCCCGGGTCCGTCCACGACGGTCCCCTCCGCGTCCAACAGCACGGGCTCGACGCCGAAGAAGGGCAGCGTCGCCGAGCCTGGCTTGGTCGCGACCGCGCCGGGCATCGGCGCAATCAGCACCCCGCCGGTTTCGGTCTGCCACCAGGTGTCGATGATCGGCCGGGTCTCCTCGCCGACCACGCGGTGGTACCACTGCCAGACCTCGGGGTTGATCGGCTCGCCGACGGTTCCCAGTAGCCGCAGCGACTTGCGGCTGCTGGCCAGTACCGGATCGTCCCCGGCCCGCATCAGGGCCCGCAACGCGGTGGGCGAGGTGTAGAGCACCGTCGCGTCGATGTCGTCGACGACCTGCCAGTACCGGCCGGTGTCCGGATACGTCGGGATCGACTCGAAGAGCACCGAAGTGACCCCATTGGCCAGCGGCCCGTACACGATGTAGGAGTGCCCTGTAATCCAGCCGATGTCGGCGGCGCAGAAGTGGACGTCATCGCTGCGGGCGTCGAAGACGTAGCGGTGGGTGACCGACGTGTAGAGCAGGTAGCCCGCCGTCGTGTGCATCAGCCCCTTGGGCTTGCCGGTGGATCCCGACGTGTAGAGGATGAACAGCGGGTCTTCGGAGGACATCCACTCGGCTGGGCAGGCGGTGCGTTGCCGCGCGGTCTCTTCGTGCAGCCACAGGTCTCGGCCCACTCGCATGTTGACCGCGCTGTCCTCTCGACGCTGCGAGACCAGCACGTTGCGAACCTGGTCGAGGCCGTCGACCGCCTTGTCGGCGATCTGCTTGAGCGGAATGACCTTGCCGCCGCGAAGTCCGACATCGGCGGTGATGAGGATTTCGGCCCCCGCGTCGACGATGCGGTCCCGCAGCGCCTCGGCGGAGAAGCCCGCGAAGACCACCGAGTGCACCGCACCGATGCGCGCACACGCCAGCATCGCGACCGGCAGGTCGGGGACGACCGGCAAGTAGATGCAGACCCGGTCGCCTCGCTTGACGCCCATCGAGCGCAGCAGGTTGCCCATCCGCCCCACGCGGCGCTTGAGCTCGCCGAACGAGATGTGTTCGTACTCGCCCGGCTCGTTCTTGGCCCAGATGAAGGCCGTCTTGTCCGGAGTCTTGGCGGCGTGTCGATCGACACAGTTCGTGCTGACGTTGAGGCGCCCCCCGGAGAACCAGATCGGCTCTCCTGGCTCATGATCGGTGACCGATTCCGGCGGATGGAACCACTCCAGGTTGGTGGCCTGGTCCCGCCAGAACCCCTCCGGGTCGTCGACGCTGCGCGCGTATAGCTTGCGGTACTCGTCCACGTCTTGAACGCGGGCCCTGGCAGAAAAGTCCTTCGGAGGCTCGAACCGGTCCATGTCGGTCGGTTGTGCAAGCGGCGGGCCGAACCGGTGACGTGGTCGAGATGCTTTGATGACTCGGGCGTTGCAAGACGGGCGTGCTCGCGCACGGCGTGCGAGGTGTGTCGTCCCGTAACACCCGCACGCGCGCGAGTGCTACGAACGGTAACGCCAGTCCCAGAACCTCCACCCGGGCCCGAATTCGGCGGAATACGGCCCTCTACAGCCGCGCAGGGGCGGCCATCGGGCGGAGCCTGTTACCGTTGTCTCGCACACCCCCTCATGAGCATCAGCTTCATCGACGGACACTGCAAAATCCGCTTCTCGGGCGTCACCGACGTCGGCCGAGTCCGGGACCACAACGAGGACAACTTCCTCATCGCCGACGCCTTCCCGCTCGGCGCCGTCTCGGACGGGATGGGCGGGCACGCCAGCGGCGAGGTCGCCTCACAGATCACGGTCGACACGCTGCGCCGCTACTACGACGACACCGCCGAAGCGGGCGTCGACACGTGGCCATTTCGCACTCCGTCGCTGCACGTCGAGCGGGACCGCATGACGGTCTCGATCAAGCTCGCCAACACGATCATTCACGACACCGGCAAGCGCGACCCCTCGAAGAAGGGGATGGGATGCACGGTCGATGCGATCTACTTCGCTCAAGGCCGCTTCTTCGTCGGCCATGTGGGGGACTCGCGCGTGTACCGGGTTCGCGGCAACCAGATCCAGTTGATCACCGAGGACCACTCGCTGCTCAACGACTACAAGCGGATGAAGGCGATGAGCGGAGAAGAGGCCGAGGCCTTCCCGCACAAGAACGTGGTCGTTCGAGCGCTGGGCCTCGCGCCGCAGGTGTTCGTCGATATCGTGGTCGAGGAGTATCAGCTCGGCGACCTCTACATCCTTTGCTCGGACGGGCTGTGCGACATGATCGACGACGCCACCATTCTCAGCACGGTGACGCGCTTTCAGAGCATCGACACTGCGTCGCAGACGCTGGTCCAGCTCGCCAACGAGGCCGGCGGGGTGGACAACATCACTGCCCTCGTCGTTCGCATCGAACCGACGTGAGTTCTCGCGGCCCGACGGCACCCAACGTGGGGTACGGTCGCCGAATCATGTCCGTCGTTGCCGCCAAATGCGTCGTCTCGATCAAGTACACGCTCACGAATCCCGAAGGAGAGACCATCGACGCCTCCGAGCCTGGCGATCCGCTGCGTTACCTGCATGGCGCGGGCAACATCGTGCCGGGCCTCGAGCGCGAGCTGGAAGGCAAGAAGGTCGGCGACGAGCTCGAGGTGGTCGTGAAGCCCGAGGACGGATACGGCGAGGCGTCCGGCCCCGGCCCGCAGGCCATTCCACGTGAGGCCTTCGAAGGTGTCGAGCCCCAGCCGGGCATGTCGTTCGTGGCCGAGGACGACGATGGCAATCAGCTCCAGCTTTGGATTCTCGATGCCGACGACGAGCGCGTGATCGTCTCGCCCAACCATCCGCTCGCCGGCGTGACCCTGCACTTCGCGGTGAAGATCGAAGAGATTCGTGACGCCACCGAAGAAGAAGTCAGCCACGGCCACGTTCACTGAGCCCGCTCGGGACGTGGGCAACGCCCGCCCTTAAATGCCGACTCCCGCGCGATCACTCGGATCACGCGGGACGAGGCGTAGAGTTTGTTTCGTCGATCTACTTCTTCGGGGCGCCGAAGTCGTCGCTGGGCCGGAAGAGGTTGATGGGCATGTTCATGCGGCGGATGCCGTTCTCGTCGGGGTCGGGCATCATGCCGGCGCCGACATTGAGCGATACGGACTGGAAGAGCAGCCGCGGGGCGGCCAGCGTCTTGTCTCGCGCCTGGCGAAACTTGATGAAGTCCTCCTTGGAGGTGTTGCCGGTGAGCTGGATGTTGGCGGCCTTCGACGCGCCGATCGTGGTCTCGTAGGCCAGGGCACGACCGCCGGGCTGGTAGTCGTGGCCCACGAAGACACGGGTGTTGTCGGGCAGGGCGTACAGCTTGTTCGCGATGGCCTCATAGAGGTCTTCGGCGTTGCCCTTGGGGAAGTCGCAACGACCGGTGCCTTGGTCGGGCATGAAGAGAGCGTCGCCGGTGAAGACGGCATCCTCGACGTGATACGTGACGCACGCGGGCGTGTGGCCCGGGGTGTGAAGGACGTTGATCTTCAAGCTCCCGGCCTCGAGGGTCTCACCATCGGACACGAGCCGGTCGAACTGGCTGCCGTCTGTCTTGAACTCGTCGCCAAAGCCGAAGACGGGCTTGAACGTCTCTTGGACGGCGCGGATGTGCTCGCCGATGACCGTCTTCGCGCCGAGAACCTGCTTGAGGGCCTGCGCGCCGGTGATGTGGTCGGCGTGGGCGTGGGTCTCCAGCACGTAGTGGACCTTCAGGTTGTTGCGCTCGACGAACGCGAGCACGTCCTTGACCGACAGCACGTCGGTCTTCGAACCGACCGGGTTGTAGTCGAGGACGGGGTCGATGATGACCGCGTCGTTGGTCGCCTCGTCCCAGACGATGTACGTCAGGGTGAAGGTGTCGGGGTGGTACTTCGCCTCGATTCTCATGCCCCTTTCGTCTGCAGGCTCCGTGCCGAAACCGCGAACGGGCCCGGATTCGGCGAAACCCGATTGAGCGACCGCCGCTCCGGCAGAATCTGCCGAGATCCTTCGCCGATCCGATCGAGACGCACGCAACCGGTGCCGGTCGACGCCATGGATGGCCGCCTCGACGATCCGACGTCGCAACGGCCGTCGCAGGCGTTGAAACGTCAGGGGCCGATCCGATAGACGGTGTCGTCGTTGACGATCATCGTCCAGGTGCCGCCGTCTTCGGTGGGGGGCCGGCTGACCTCGAAGGTCGTCTTCTGGGTCATGACGCCGACGACGAAGCTGTCGCCCCGCCAGCCCGCGATCGGTCCCTCGATGTGCTCGTTACCCGCCCCCTTCCTACGGTCGTAGGAGACGCGGGCGGCTTGGGTGATCTCGATGCGCACGCCGTCTCCTTCCCACATGCCGGCGTAGTCCGCCTTGTCCGCCGGCAGCGGCGCCGGGTCGGAGCACGCCGAGACCGCCAACATCGCGAGGGCGAGAGCCATGCTGCGCATCGGCGAGAGGGTAGCTCGCGGTCCGATCGACGCCAGGGCGGGGAGGCTAGTGCCCTGGATCCTGCGCTCTAGGACGCGGCGGGTGTGAACCGCGCTTCGACGAAGCCGAGGATGTCGTCGAGGTTGATCGGCTTCGAGAAGAAGCGATCCGCGTTGAGGCCCACGCACCGGCGACCGGCGTCGACGGGATCTTCGGCACTGAGGACCACGATGGGGATGTGCGGGAAGCGCGCGCGAATCCGGACGATCAGCTCGCTGCCACCGAGGTTGGGCATGTCGAGGTCCGTCAGGACGAGATCAGGCGGGGTTTGGACCACCAGGGACCACGCTATGAGCCCGTCCTCCGCCTCGTCGACCACATAGCCTTCTTCGCGCAGCACGGTGGCGAGTCCGGTACGTGTCCCGGCATCGTCCTCGACTACGAGCAGTCGCTTGGTGGCCACCATGAACATCATCATGCCTCGGTCGCTTTTCGAGCTGCCGGCAGAGCTTGCGGGTTTTGCTTTTTCCAGGCGCACCTTAGGATGAGCGCGGAAACCGATGAGTCGCAAAGAGAGCGATTCCAAGACCGCCCGGGCACATTCGCCGGCTGAGGCGGTCGTTCACGCAACCCAGGACGCCGTCCTCGCCATCGACAGCGAGGCGAACGTGACGTTTTGCAACGCGGCAGCGGCGCTGATGTTCGGCTACCAAGAGGACGAGCTCTTGGGACGAAGCATCAACACGCTGATGGCCCAGCCCTACGCCAAGGAGCACGATGGGTACATTCGTCGCTACGAGGAGACCGGAGAGAGAAAGGCGATCGGCCGCGTGCGCACCGTCAGCGGGAAGCGCAGCAACGGCGAGGAGTTCCCCGTCGAGCTGTCCGTGACGCAGTACGAGGAAGACGGCCAGCGACGCTATGCCGCCATCCTTCGCGACATCTCCGAGAAGGCTCGCCTCACCCGGGCTCGGGTCGAGGTCGAGAAGATGGCAGCGATTGGCACGACTGCGAGCAAGTTTGCACACGAGCTGGGCAACCCGATCAACGGGATGGCGGTGAGCGTTCAGCTGCTCAAGCGGTGGCTGGATCGCGCAGACCCACCCGCCGACGCTCGCGTCATGGAGCGATTGCAGCTGCTCATGGGAGGAATCGACCGCCTCACGGAGCTCCTTGGCGAGTTTCGCATGATGTCGCGGAAGCACGAGTACCGCTTCGAACCGATGGATCTGAGCCAGCTGGTGGCCGAGCTGGCCGAGATGGAGCGACCTGCCTACAGCCAGCGGAACGTCGGCATCGAGACCGACGTCGCGCACGATCTCGGACCGGTCCGCGCCGACGCGGGCAAGCTTCGTCAAGTGTTGCTGAATCTCTGCAAGAACGCTTTCGAAGCCATGCCCGAGGGCGGCACGATCACCGTCTCCGCCGACCGCACGGCGGTGGGGGTGATGATCGAGGTTCACGACACGGGCCCGGGGATCCCTTCGGACGCCGAGGTCTTTGCGCCGTTCACCAGCTCCAAGGCCGACGGATCCGGCCTCGGCCTGCCGATCGCCAAGCAGATCGTCGAGGCCCACCAAGGCACGCTGTCTTACGACTGCCCCAGCAGCGGCGGTACGGTGTTCCGGATTCAGCTCCCCGGATAGAGCTACGACTCGTCCGGCCCGCCGCGGACGACCATCACGGTGCGCTCGCATCGGTTGACGACCTTGCCGGCCGTCGTGCCGAGGAGTCGGTCGAGGCCCGAGTATCCGTGGCTGCCGATGACCACGAGATCGCACCGGCGCTCCTTGCACGTTCGGAGCAGGATGTCGGAGGGTTGTCCCAGTTCGGTGACGACGTCGGAGACGAGCCCCTCGGGAAGGCCCTCGGCAACCTTGCGCACCTGCCCACGGGCGTGCTCGACCAGAAAATCCTCGAACTCGTCGCCCTGGAGCGTCCAGGCGAGCGCGGGGATGCTGCTCGGGATTTGTACGGCTCGGCACAGGACCAGGGTGCCGCCGCAGCGGTCGGCGAGCTCCACTGCCTGACGAAGCACATCCGGCTGGCGCTCCGAGCCATCGAGGCCGACGAGGATTCGGGTGAACATGCCGCTCAGCATGCATCGCCGCGCGCGGCTGTGACATGCAGATATTTCGCCGGAGGCGTGAGGACGGCAGCATTTGCCGTCAGGCGCAGGACGATGGTGCACAACGAAAGGGTGTTTTCGTTGGCAACGATCTTGCTCCTCGTCGGGGTGCGATGGACCGTTGCGAGCTGAAGGCGGAACAAGAGCGGGCGCTGTTCGACGACTGGAAGGCCACGGGCGCCGAGCGGCTCCGGGCCCGGATCGTAGGCAGCCAGCAGGGCATGATCCTGCTGTGGGCGCGGCGCTACCGGAGCCGGGAGTGCTCGCTCGCCGACCTGGTCCAGGAGGGCAACGTGGGCCTCCTGTACGCGATGGAGCGCTTCGACCCGGGCCGCGGAGTTCGGCTGTCCACCTTCGCCAGCTGGTGGGTCCGCGCCCATATGCTTCGCTACGTGGAGCGCAACAGTCGCATCGTGCGGGGCGCGACGACGGCGGCGCGCCGACGGCTGTTCTATCAGCTCGCCAAGACCACGGCGGCGCTCTCCCGCGGGGGCTCGCTTCCCAGCTCGGAGGAGATCGCCGACGCCCTCGGCGTCTCTGTGAGGGACGTCGAGGCGATGGAGACCCTCCGGGCGCCCACGACGTCGCTCGATGCTCCGGCGCATGAGGACGACGTCGCCCGGATGGAGCGGGTCAGCGATCCCGCGCCCTCGCCGGAGGACGAGATGGCCGGCGCCGAGTTGGCCGAGCGTCTGTCGCTCGCCCTGGATAGTTACGCGTCTCAGCTCGACGGCGCGGCACTCGCCATGCTGCGTGAGCGCGTCGCCAACACCACACCGGTGCCTCTGTGTGAGCTCGGAGCCGAGTGGGGCCTGTCCAGCGCCGCCGTGCGTCGCCTCGAGAAGAAGATCACCACGCCGTTGCGGCGTCACCTCTACCGCAGCATGGGTGATGCCGTGGTCGATACCCTTGGGCGCGTCTGAGCGTGGAGGTAGCCGACGCGGCGGTGCGCGGGCTCGCCGCGACGTGTCTGTCGAGCTGACGCCCTACTTCTTGCCCTTCTTGGCCTTCTTGCGCGCCAGGATCAGCGCGACCTGTTCGGGATCTTCGTCGCGGTACTGGTTCATCCGGTACTGAATCGTTCGCGGCGAGACCCCGAGGATCTTGGCGGCCTTGGACGTGCTCCCGCCCACCGACTCGAGCGTCTTGAGAATGACGTAGCGCTCCACCTCGGCCATCGAGGAGCCCGGCACGATCGGCATCTCGTCGAGGGCGCGGCCCGAGCCGAGCACCTCTCGTGGCAGGTGGCGGACGTCGACCTCGAAGTCGTTGCAGAGGGCGACGGCGTGCTCGATGCAGTTCTCGAGCTGCCGAACGTTGCCCGGCCAGTCGTAGCTACGCAGGGCGTCGAGGCTGCGCTCGCTGATGCTGCGGATTTGCTTGCGGGCCCGGCTGGCGTGCTGCGTCAAGAAGTGCATCGCCAGCAGCGGAATGTCGTCGGCGCGCTCGCGGAGTGTGGGCATGCGAACGTTGATCACGTTGAGCCGGTAGAAGAGGTCCTCGCGGAAACGGCCTTCTTTGACGTCGGCCTGAAGATCGCGATGGGTGGCAGCAATGATGCGGACGTCGACCTCGATCGCCCGATCGCCGCCGACGCGCTCGTACACCCGCTCCTGGAGGACCCGTAGCAGCTTCACCTGCACCGACAGGGGGATCTCGCCGACTTCGTCGAGGAAGAGCGTGCCCCCGGCGGCTCTGCCGAACCGACCGTCGCGCGAGGTGTCGGCGCCGGTGAACGCACCTTTCTCATGGCCGAAGAGCTCGCTCTCCAGGACGCCTTCGGCAAGCGCGGCGCAGTGCACCGGCACGAAGGGTCCGTCGCGGCGCGAGCTGGCTTGGTGGAGGGCTCGGGCGGCCAGTTCCTTTCCCGTTCCACTCTCGCCGGTGAGAAGCACCGACGCCGGCGAATCGGCGACCTGGCGCAGCAGGTCGAGCACGTCGCGGGAGGCCTTGGACTGACCCACCCAGCCCAGTGCGGGCTTGTCGGCTTCGCTCGCCTTGCGGAACTCCTCGAGTTCGCGGGCCGTCTCGCGGTGCGCGAGCAGCCGCTCGACGACCATCAGCAGCTCGTCGAACCGAATCGGTTTGGTGAGGTAGTCGTCGGCGCCCTGTTGCATCGCCGCCACGGCCCGCTCGACCGTGCTGTAGGCGGTCATCACGATCACACCCACCTCCGGATGCGACTCCTGGACCTTGGCCATCAAGGCGGTGCCGTCCATGCCCGGCATGTGCACGTCGGTGATGAGCAGATCGGGTGGAGCCGACTCCACCATGCCGAGCGCCTTGAACGCATCGGCGGCACCCCGGACCTCGTAGCCCTCCTCCCGGAGGAGTTCGACCAGACCCGAGCGGGCGCTGGATTCATCGTCGACGACGAGGATCTGAACGCGTTTGCTGGAGCTCTTCGGCATGGATGCGTTCAAAGATGCGGGATTGGCGGCTCGCAGTGCCGGCAGATCTTGCGGCTAGCGCGGTGCCCGCGGAACCACGAAGAACGCCGCCCGGAAGGGGCGGCGTTTCGAGCCGGACTCGTTCAGTCCTTCTTCTTGGCCTTGGCCTCGGCCTCGCGTTCCTTCTTCTTGCGCCGGGCTTCCTCGGCCTTGGCTTCACGCTCCTTGCGTTTGTCCCACTTGGCCTTCTTGCGCTTGATCCAGGGCTTGTAGACGCCCTCTTCGAGCAGCGGGAGCCCGTCGCGTTCGCGGATGAAGTTGGGCAGTTGACCCATCACCGCGTGGCGGCAGTTCTCGGTGTACGAGACGCGCTCGTGGCCGGCCCGCTCGAGGAGATCCTCGGCCTGATAGTAGCCGTGCTTGCGCACCTGCTCAGGGGAGGGGATCCGGTACCAGATCTTGATCAGATCGACCCGCTTGGGAGGCTCGCCCCCGTGCGTGCGGGCCCACTCGCGGCAGTGATAGCGAGCGAACCACTTGCGATACCAGGAGTTGGGACCGCTCTCACCGCCGATGACGCGGCGGTTGATCTTGCGCATGCGGTCGTTCCAGATCCACGGCTGAGGCTTCTGCTCCGGCGCGTAGACGTCGGTGCGGAGGTCCCAGCTCTCGCCGTTCTGATCGGTGACCATCACCTTGAGGAAGACGTTGCTGCGCGGTGGGTTGGGCGCAAACATGCCCCAGCCCTGATCGGTGGTGGTGCGGGTGAGATAGAAGGTGAACACGCCACGCGCCTGATTGCGGAACGTGGACAGGCAGTCCTTCTTGGGCATCAGCCAGGTCGCAACAGCGACGAGGTGCCAGACGATCAGGCCGCCGACGATCAGCCGACCCACGGGGCCGTAGGCCCACGGCTCGCGACCGGCGATGGACGCATCGGTGCGGCCCTTGTTTTGTCGGGCCCGCATGAACGCGATGCCCGCGACGAAGGCCATCGTGGCCACCCAGACCCAGCGGAAGTCCCACTCGGGCTGAACCTT
>SPJJ01014497.1_pt1 | contig 19202 bp, 14 predicted proteins | sample 3741741 | NCBI WGS metagenome assembly SPJJ01 (sample SAMN10925908, study PRJNA522277) | cold seep metagenome | isolation source: Elba SIP-enriched marine methane seep metagenome, extraction at timepoint T1 | place: Italy: coast of Elba, Mediterranean Sea | collected 2014-05 | reverse complement strand
GCGGTTGTGCTCGTCCTCGGGCAGGATGCGCAACGCGTTCGGATCCATCTCGGCTGGGCTGGCGACCATGACCCTTGGACGATACGTGAGAACCCAGCGTAACGCTCAACCATCACGTGGCTACTACACTAGCCACCAATTCGGTCACAACGAGGGTGCAAGCCCCCGGAAATTGGCGTCAGTGGGCCGGTATGAACTTTGCTCTTACTCAGGGCGTGAACCGCAACCGACGCACATTCCCCAGAATTCCTCTTACCGAGGCCGGCCTTCTCGAATTCACCCCCGGCGAGGCCCGAGGGGAGGGGCAGTTGTCCTCGCGAGGGCACAAGCGGATCACCATCATGGTGTCTTCGGTCGCCTGCGAGGGCATGCGGTTGTCGCGCCCCGAGCCGATCGACGATCTGCGTCCCGGTATGCGCATCAACATTCGACTGTACCTGGACAACCAGGAGATCGTGCTGCCCGGGCAGGTCGCATGGATGGTCGACGCCAACAGCGGCGAGACCAATGTCGGCGTGTCGCTCTGGCTGGAAGCGGCGCTGGCGTCGTCGCGCCAGGTTTGGGCCAACTGGATTGTGCGCAAGACCGAGGCACAGCGCGTGAGTCAGCAGCTGCAGGGACGCGGCAACAGCGTCGTCAAAGTCCGCGCCAGCGCGATGCACCGCGCGGCGACGAACTCTTAGACCGCCCGAATATCGGCGCGATCGACCGCTTTGAGCATTTCCCAGCGGTCGTCGAGGCTGGCGGCGGCGAGCTCGCGAACCCACTGGCGGTAGTCTTCGCTGGCTGTGGTCAGGCGTATGCCGATGCCGCGGTCGGTCTTCCACACCACCATACCCGCGCCGGTGCAGGTTTGTTCGGCCACCACGAACTCGAGCTCGACTTGCACGCTGCGTTCGATCGGCGCGTCGGTCGCCAGGAACAAGCCCTCCTCGGCGATATTGATTACCTGAGCACTAGCGCGTTGCTCGCCCACACTCAGGTCGACGCTGAGATGAATGATGGGCGCGTCCGCGGTAAGCGGAACTCGGGGGTACTTGCGCCGTTCGCTGCCATCACCCACGGCCCCATCATACACGACCGCCCCGGCAGCGTGAGCCACCGGGGCAATTCAGTGGGTTGCAGGGCGACTCAGTCGATTCCGCCGCAACTGATCTCGGCGTCGGCGGCATCCTCGTTGTTGCCGTCGTTGCACTCGGCGATCGCGTTATCCGGATCGACGACCGCGAAGATGGTGACGCTGACGCCGTTGGGGAAATTGGACAGAGATACGTCCGAGCTCACCATGCCGCCCGCGGGAATGGCCGCGAACACTTCGTCGTGAAGCACCGAGCCGCCCTGGCCGGGGTCGCCCGCGTAGTAGCGCACGACCACGTTGGTCGCACCCACCGAGCCGTCGTTGAACACGGTCGTCGGCACCGTCGGGCACACCGGCGAGTCGACCGGCGTCCCCAGCTCGACGCGCAGGTCGGGTTGCGCACCGCCGCCAGCGGTTGGGGTGGTCACGCTGTTGTCCTCGTCGCACTCGCGCTCCGCGCCGTTGGGCGGGTTGAAGCTCGGGTCATCGATAATGGTCTCGATGTTATCCGGAACCGCGTTTGGGGAGTTGTTGGCGATGTTGTACTGCACCGTGATGAACGTGACGCCGCCAGGATCGAGACTGGCGGGCATGGTGAACGTCAGCGGTGTCATCATCATATCGGCGTACAATGGTTCGGTGACCGCCGCTGCGGTCCATTCGCCGTACAGGCCCAGCACGGCGCCCTGGCCGCCGCGCACATCGCCCTGGTTCTCTACCTGAACGACGATGTCGATCGTATCGGTGAGAGTGCCGCAAGCACCGCCCGCCGACGTGATCTGCACGCCGGTGATGACGAGGTCCGGCGCGATACCGATGTTGCGCGGGTTGGAGCGGAACAGGTTGTACTCGCGTCCCTCGTAGGTGAGCCAATGGGGGGGCGTAATCAGCGGCGGCACGCCGTCCTCGGTGATGTTGGTGACGCTGTAGCCGTGCTGGTTCCAGATTCGGCGCGCGGCTACCCAGAAGTCGTTCTGGTCGCCCCAGACTTCGATGCCGTTGTTGTATTGGGAGTCGAGGTTCTGACTGCAGAACCCGGACTCGTTCGACGTCGCGAACACGATCTCGGCGTTGCCGTCGTTGTCCACGTCGGCGACGATCGGATATTCGATGCGGGTGCGGCTCTCGGATGGCTCGCGCATGTACACGTTGCCGTTGAGCCCATCGTAGATGCGGAACCGACACTCGTCGTTGTAGACGACCTCGGCGGCTCCGTCGCCGTTGAAGTCGAACACGCTCGATCCGGTGACTCGGCTCGAGTCGTCCTCGGTGCGCCGTCGCCAGCTGTTGTGCAGGCAGATGCACTGCTGGGTCTGCTCGTTGCACGCGAACTTGCTGGTATCGCCGCAGTCCACGTCCAGAGTGCAGGTGGTACCGGGCGGCGTGCGCGGTGTGTTGACCGATTCGACCGAGGTCATGTCGTCGGTGGGCGAGTTGTTCCAAGCATCGCATTCGCCACCGGTCGTGGCCTGTTGGAAATCGTAGACGACGTAGTTGGTCGCACCGGCGGTGCCCATCTCCGGGTAGCCGTCACCGTCGAAGTCATCGATGTTGGGTGGGCCGCCGTTGCTTCCAGGCAACGAGAAGCTGGTGATCTGGGCCCCGGTCGGCCCGTCGTAGATGTAGATGTTGCCGGACGACACGAGCACCACCTCGGGTACGTCGTCCAGCGGGTTGGCCGGTCCGGGTGGCGACAGCGGGTCTGCGCCCCAGACGTCGGCGATTGAACAGAACCCATTGCGTCCGGCGTTCCACAAGATCGGCAGCACGCCGTTACACCAGTCCGCCTCTTCGCCCATCTCGGCGCCGGTGCAGTCGGCCTGCACGGTGGCGCCTGCGGGTGGGTTGGGGAACGAGTATGCGGTACCACCGGCGACGATTTCGAGTCGGGTGTCACCGGTGATGTTGGCGATGCAGGACACCGGGCCCTGACCGTTGTCGCCATCCTGGCCGGTGCCTTCCCAGACGTCGCCGAACGTGATGCCGCCCATGCCGTCGTCCACGACGGAGAACACGTCGCGGCCGGCGATGATCTCGGCGAATCCGGTGTTGTTGAGGTTGGCGATCGACGGACCCGGGTTGGCTCCGCCCAGGTTGCGCGACGGGCTGGTGGCCAGGATGTCGCCCTCGTTGCTATAGATGATGATCTCGTTGCCTTCGGAGATCGCGACGATCTCGGGCTTGCCATCGTAGTCGATATCGCCCACCGCAATGGATGCCGTCGGATCGAGCGTTGCGCTGCCGCAGGTACACGTCGCTGGCAACGCGTCGCCTTCTTTCCACACCGCGCTGCCGCACACGGCGAAGTAGTCACCGCCCTTGTTGGTACCGCCGCCGTGGATCGCACGCAACACACCGTTGGTGGTGTACGCGGTGCCGCAGTAGCTGGCGAATATGATCTCGGGGATGTCCCGGTCGTCGATCAGACCATCGCCGTTGTCGTCGTCCAGGTTGGCGACGAGCACCTGCTGCGTGACCTGGGAGTGACTCGAAAACGGGCTGCCCATCACGGCGGTCGACCCCGCGACACCGCCCCAGGTGATCTCATTGACCGGAAGCGCGTTGGTAAACGGCTCTGGCGGCAACAGGCACGTTGGAGGATCGCCGGTGCCCACGCAGACCTTGCCCTCGCAGCGGGTGTTCGCCGGGCAGTCCCAGTCATCGCCACAATCGCAGGCCGCGTTGCCCATGCCGTCGTCGTTACACGTGCTGGTCCCGGTACACGTGTACACCAACTCTTCGCTGCTTCCCGTTGGGGTGCACTGGTACAAGTCCTGACCATCGCAGCGCGACGTGCCCTGTTCGCACACGTCGTCGACGCAGATGGTGCCGTTGCAGAATTGGTTGCTGGGACAGTCGAGCTCAGACGTACAGCCGATGTCGACGCACGTGGGGCCGCTGGGTAGCTCCTGGCATTCCTCGGTAGGGCCGCACGTGATGTCTGCGCAGGTGGTTTGACCGCCATCGACGCTGCCCATACCGCCGCCGTCGTTGACCAACGCGTCGGCACCGCCGTTGCCACCACCGTCGACACCGCCACCGCTGTTCGAGCCACACGCGATCAATGCGAGCGACGCCGCGCACGCAATCCCCCTCGATAGTCTCCCCATAACTTCGATTTTACTCGATGGTTTGAAGATTCTCGTCGCTGATCTCGTCGCAATTCGCGACGGGCGCAGTACACTTCTGCACACAATCTCTTACCCCAAGGACAGTCAGTCGATGACTCATTGGTACCGCAGCGTTGTTCCGTTCGCCGTGTTCGTCGGTTTGTTGATCACCGTCACATGGTCCGAACCTGCGTTCGCTCAGGAAGAGGTGGACCTATCTCAGAAGCTTCGCGTCGAGCTGGGCGCCGAGGTCGCCAAGGAGATTTCCCAGTCCGAGGTCAATCAGATCGCCGCCCTGTGCCCTCAAGAGGACGAGGACGAGCTGATCAAGTGCATGCGCGCCAATGACGCGGTCAAGAAGATCCTGGCCACGGTGAAAGAGCGCGCGACCTCGGACAACCCCGAGCCCATCGTCGAGCCGCTCAACACCAACGACCCCAAGAACACGATCAAGTACCCGAAGGCGGCGAAACGCATCCTCGGCGTAGAGCGTCTGCGCCGCTTGCCCAAAATCATTACGTCCTATCTGGAAGACGAGGACTGGGTCGCCATTCATCGCCTGTGCAAGACCATGGACCCGGACGCGATTCTGCACTGCATCTCCAAGCAGGCCGAGCCGATCATGGAAATGGTGGGACGTCGCATCATCATGTCGATGCTCGCACTCATGGACGTCGAGATTCCGCTGCAAATGACTGTGGAGCAGATCGACGCCCTGGGCGACGCGTGTGAGAAAGCTGGCGAACCCTGGGCGAAATGCGTGGTCGAGCACGGGGTCAACGCGGACAAGTGCGACGACGCCGAAGAGGTGGTCGCGCGCTGCCTGGTCGACAACGAGGTGGTGTCGGAGATGTACCTCAGCGTCTCCGAACGCAAGCGCGCGTTGTTCGGCGATGCGCTGTACGTCGAGTTTGCCGGGCTGTTGGCGTTGCTGTCGTTCGACGCGGTCAAGCAGGCTCGGGCGGCGTGCCCTCAGAACGACGCGATCGCGGCTCGCAAGTGTCTGGCAAACCAGCCGGTGGCGGGCCAGTTCATCCGCCTGTTCGAAACCATGTCCAAAGCCGTGGTCGAGGACACAGCGAAGAAGCTGGCCAAGAACAACCAGAAGCTCGACGTCGCTGCCTACACCGAGCAAACGGTGGCGGTGTTCATGCAGATGCCGTTGCACGCGATTCGGTCGCTCGCCTCGGATTGTGTCAAACAGCACCCGGAGTACGACGAGCCCAAGACGGTCGAAGACGTGGACAAGGCCATCGCGTGTGTACGCGGCAGCGCGTTCGAAAGTCCGGTTGCCAATCCGGCATTCTCGACCCCCGCGCAGCTAGGCGGCTGGTTGGGCAACGCGCGCAAGACCGTGACAGCGCTGCTGATCAAGCAGGAGAAAAAGAAGCAGGGCCAGGCGATGAAGCGCATCTGGATCGCTCTGCTCATCGTTACCGGCCTTGGCTTCCTCGTCGTCCTGTTGATGCCGCTGTGGCTAGCCAAGCGCTATCCCGATGCTCAGGGATTGTGGGGGGCCAGCGCCGCTGCTGCCGGTACCCTGGTCGTCACCCTGTTGCTGCTCGGCGGCGCGCTTACCGCGATGCGTGCTGCCCAGTCGGCCGTCGCCACCGATTACACCAGCCCGAAGATTCGGGTCGCCGACGCCGCTTTCGACGCCCTGGCTCGCCAGGATTCGCTCGAAGGGTTCAGCGAGCTGTCCAAGGCGGGACTCGATTTTCTCAAGACACCGCTCAAACAGATCACCGCCCGCAAGCAGCAGGCCGGCAAGGCAAAAGCCAAGGTGGGGGCGCTGATCCCACACCTTTCGAACCACTGGGTCTCCCAGCTCGAGACTCCGCAGATGAAGCGGATCATCTTCGCGATTCACGGCAACTCGCCCAGGGCGGTCAAGAACATCAAGAAGATCAAAGGCCACATCGGCACCTTCAAATCGACCATTGGTGTGTACAAGAAGGTCGACTGGATCATGGGCATCGTGCCGGTGGTTCTGGCGCTGCTGGCCCTGCTGCTCTACATGCTGCCGCTTCGCCATACGTTGATGGACATCGCCACCGCGCCGGCCAGGGCGGCCCAGTCGGGACAGACCGGAGGTCAGATCGCTTCGGCCAAAGACACGATTGTCGCCGAGGTGAAGTCGGCACTGCCGTTCATCGGTTGCATCGTCGTGTTGCTCCCGGTGGTCGGCTTCTTTTTGGCCTACGCCGTCGATCCTCTGGTCGAGTTGCTGTTGATCAGCGCGCTACTCAGCGTGTTCTACATTGCCAGCTCGGACGTATCGCCGTTCGTGCTGTTCGTGGGCAACGTCAGTGTGATGGTGCTGTTGGTGCTGGCGCTCGCCACCTACATCGTCGGCCTGACCCTCGCGCTCGGGGCGATTCGCAAGATCTTCCGTGCCCGCTTCCACTTCGGCCACTCTCTGGCGTCGTTCGGCAGGTTCTGGAAGTGGGGAGCCGGGTCGCTGCTCCTGGTTATGGTGATTCCCCTGGTGTTCTCCTACGGAGTGTCCGAGGCGTACGAAGCCCATTTGGTCATGGACTTCCCGATCAAAGGTAAGTACCTGCTGACCGTGCCGTTGATCGGCATGCTGCTCTACCCGTTGGTGTTCTGGGCAGCGCGGGGCTTGGTCGCGCTCGAGTTCATCATGAAATACCCGGTGCCGACCACCGCCGAAGAAGACGGCGCTACGACTCCGTTTCATCGCCCCCCGGCCTGAGCCTCGATAGCGGTACGATGCTGCGATCCGCAGCCGGCGCCTCTACCCGCGCCGGCAGGTCGGTCTCGCCGCAGTAAAAGCACGCGCCGTTGAGCACGACGTCGTGGTCGCAGTCGCCGCATACTGTGCAGCGGCCATCGCGGCGCGATGAGTGGTCGCAGTCGTTGGGCTCGGCCACGGCTAGCGGAAGCGGAGAGCGTGGTCGACGGCCTTGCCCTGCTCGGTGATGACCAGCTTGGCGTCGCCGAGGGCCACGCTGCGCTGCTCGCTGATCTTCGGCTTCGCGCCCTTGGTCTCCGCGACCACCGAGCGCTCTTCGACGATGCGCGGGGTGCAGCTGACTTCTTTGGACTTGCCGACGCCGCAGAACATTACGGTCTTGCTCAGCTTGGTCTGCCACACCTTGTTGCCCTTCTTGTCGGTGCGGTAGTCGCGCTCGCCCTCTTCGATGTTGACCTGGAGCAGAACCAGCTTGCCGGCCTTGGCCATGGACAGCTTGGCGCTGGTTTGCCAGTACTTGTTGTTGCCGGGACAATCGGCGACTTTGTGCACCATGAGCCACTTGCGCCCGACCTTCATGTACAGGTCGCAGTTGGCGTTGTCGTTCTCCTGAACGAACGCGGACAAGAACGGCAGCGTCGGCTTGGCGAGTTTCTCTCCCCACCATTCGTCGAGGTCGAACTTCGGCAGGTGTCCGGCGGGTGCCGCCGGAAGCGGGGTGAGGATGGTGGCCGGGCCTTTGCCCGCCAGCTCCTTGATGCGCGCGGCCACCGCCTTGTGCGGGCGCAATACCATGGAGCGGTGGTACGCCTTGAGCGCCTCGGCCTTATCGTTTTCGGCTTCGTGGGTTCGGCCCAAGTTGTACAGCGCTTGGGCCTTGATCGAGTTGCGTGTGGCGCTGGTCAGCGCGCGGTTGGCGATTTTCTTGGCCTTGTCGTATTGCTTGCCGTGAAACGCTGCCCAGCTGAGCTCGGCCAATAGCCGACCGTCGTCGCTGACCAGCTTCAGTCCGCGTTCGAACGTCGCGATGGCCTCGGCGTGTTTGCCCTTGCGCTGCAGTGCGCGACCTTCGCGAAGCAGCTTCCAGTACTGTTTGGGTAACTGCTTCTTGGCACCGCGTTTCTTGCGCGTGGCCAGGCGCTTCTTTTTGGGCTTGATGCGTTTGCTGCCGCCCTCACCCGCGTAGTGCGGTTTCTTCGCCGTCGCCGGCGGTTTGGGCTTGGGCGCGTCTTTGCTCTTCTTGTCACCACAGCCCCATGCGAACACCATGGCGACCACCACTGCCAGCTTGGTCATGGGCCGATCCTACTCGATCGTTTGCAGAAACTCGCTGAGCAGCCGGTGAAAGTGGTGCACGCCGTTTTCGCGCCGGGGGCTATAGCGGCCGGGACGGCACGCCGGTGACGCTAGATTGCGTTGTACGCGCTCGCAAATATCCGTGTCCTGGTCCTGAACCAGGTCGCTGAACTCCACAAGCTGTGTCCATTGTGGATCGGTGCTCGGGTCTGCCGGTGCGTCGACAGCGAACCACTCGAAATCGACTCGGGTGCGGCCATGGCCCAACGGCACGACCACATTGGTCTGCAGCTGCCCCTGATAGATGTTCAGCATCAGGTTGGGAAACACCCAATAGTAGTCGGAATCACCGTCCTGTCGCTCTGGGCGATACCGCCGGCTGTCATCGCCATCGGCCACTGGGCGCAGCGGCGCAAACTGGCGCGACCAGTAGCGATCGACCTCCGTGCGGTAGTTGTCGTAGTCCAGCTCTTTGTGCAGCTCCGGATGCACCAGGGGGATGTGATAGCCCTCGAGGTAGTTGTCGACGTAGACCTTCCAGTTGCACTCGAGCTCGTACTCGCGGCGCATAACGTAGTCCAGGGAGGTTGCAGGAGGCGCCGGCAGCCATTGGGACAATTCACAGGGCGGGTCCACCGCGGCGAACACCAACGGTCCCCAGGTGTCGACGGAGATCGCGGCCAGCGGCCAGTCGGCGAGATCGAAGCCTTCGGCGCCGTCCATCTCCGGCGCCCGGCGTAACTCTCCGTCGAGGCCGTAGGTCCAGCCATGGTAGCGGCACTGCAGGCTCTTGCGCACACTGCAGCCGACAGCGACTGGACCTCCGCGGTGTCGGCACACGTTGTAAAAGCCGCGCAGACGATCGCCGTCGCGCACGATTACCACCGAGTGACCGCCGAGCTGGGTGACGATCTGCGCGCCATGGCTCGACAGCTGGCCGGTGCGGGCGACCAGTTGCCAGGTTCGGCTGAACACGCTGCGTTGCTCGGCGTCGAGGATCGTGGGGTCGACGTAGATGTCCGGCGGTGGTGTGGTCGCGCGGGTGATGTCGGCGTCGATGGGGAACATCGCTATTGCTTCGCGTCTTCGATCAGTTTGAGCGCCAGGGCCGCCGCGTTGCGGGTCTGTTCCCATTTGTGGTCACTCTGTAGTTTGCGCAGGGTCGGGATGGCCGCTTTGGCGCGGCCGCCGAACATGCCGAGAGCTTGGGCGACGAAGCGCTCCGAGTTACCGCTGCCATTATCGAGCCACGCGATGAAGGTCTTGACCACGCGCTCGCTCATCGCCGCCGATAGTTTGGGTGCGAACGTGCCCAGAGCGATGGCGGCGCGCCCCCGCGAGTAGAAATCGCTGACCCGATCGAAGGCGAGCAGCAGCGCGTCCACGTCCGCCTTGCTGGGCTCGATGACCATGGCGCCGAGAGTTGCCGCGGCGCGCCCAACTGTCTCGTCATCGTTGTCGTACTTCAGCACATTCCACAGCATGTCGCGCACGATGACGAGCGGTAACATCCGAGCTTGCTCGGCTGCCCTTCGCCGCATGTTCGGATTGCGGTGGCTGATGTTTTTTTGCCAGTCCGAGTGCTGAAGCTCGAACGATCCCTGGTCGGCAACGCAGGCCGATGCCATGAACAAGAGGCTGAGGGATATCGCTACCAGTCGGGTCATTGCGCCGAAGAACGACGAGTTTCCCCCACTTTGGCATCCCATTGGCACGATGGCAAAAAGTCGAGAGCCAGCTCGGCTACTTCTTCCGGTTGCTCCATCGCGCTCAGGTGCCCGGCGCGGGGAATGATCCGCAGCATCGACCCCGGAATCGCTCTGCGCAGACGTTGGGACCACTTGAGTGGTGTGGCCAGATCTTCTTCACCGACGAGCAGTAGAACCGGGCAGGTGAGCGTGTGCAGGTCGGCCAGGAACGACGGTCGGCTGAATACGCCGCGGATGGCCCGGGCCAGTTGCGGCCGGTCGTGGCCTTCGACGCGGTCGACGAATCGCTGCACCAGATCAGGACGTTCGGCGATGGTCGTGGCACCGAACATGAGCTTGTTGGTGGTTCCGCGCAGGGCGTCCACCAGGCCGAAGCGCGAGTAGATCGCATTCATCGCCGTGTACTTGAGTCGGTTGACCAACGTCTCGGCGTCGCCGTTGGTGTCGATGCCGATGATGCCGGCTACCCGCTCCGGGTACTTGAGACTGAAACAGAACGCGGTCATGCCACCCATGGACAGGCCGCACAGCACGGCGCGCTGGATGTCCAGCTCGTCGAGGATGGCCAGCCAGTCGTCAGCGAGATCGTCGAACGTAAACTCGCCGGGCGCGGTCGAGTTGCGGTGACCGCGAAAGTCAACATTGATTACCCGATAGTGTTCGGCGAGCAGGGGCACGACCCCTTCCCACATACGGCCGTCGCACAGCAAGCTGTGACCGAGCAAGATCGGTGGTCCGTCCCCGGAGATTTCGTAATAGATTTCGGCTCCGCCGCGCTGTAGGTGTGGCACCTGGGGACGCTAACACGTATGCTAGCCGCGTTCGGGGAAATGCCTCCTCGAACACATCTGGACGCTTACACGCGGTTCAGGCTACTGTTGATTACGACGCATTCGGGGATGCGAATGCGACTGTGGGCCACCGGGGGATGACTCAAACACCGACGATGATTGGAACCATCTTTGGTGAGCGCTACAAGGTCGTGCACAAGCTCGGCGAAGGCGCGACCAGCGAGGTGTACCTGGTCGAGCATGCGCACATCGGCCGCAAGGAAGCGGTCAAGGTGCTCAAGCCCGACGTCGCCCTGGAGCCGACGTTTGTTCAGCGCTTCCGCCGGGAGGCGCGCGCGATCAACCGGGTTCAACATCAGAACATCATCGGCATCTACGACTTCGGTATGTTGCCGGACGATCGCCTGTACCTGGCGATGGAGTACGCCGACGGCCCGAACTGCGAGCACCTGCTTCGCGAGGGCGGTCGGTTCAACACACCGCGAGCCTTGCGCGTGTTGCATCAGCTCGCCAATGCGGTGGGGCACGCCCATCGTCATCACGTGGTCCATCGCGATCTAAAACCGGGCAACATGGTGCTCGTCGAGCACCGCGGTCAGCACGATGTGCTCAAGGTGCTCGACTTCGGCATGGCCAAGATCGTCGGTCTCGAAGGCGACAACCTGACCCGGCGCGGCGAAGTGTTCGGCACGCCGGAGTACATGGCGCCAGAGCTGCTCGACGCCAGCTCGACCGACGCGCGCAGCGACATCTACGCTATCGGCTGCATCGCCTACGAGTTGTGTACGGGCAAGCCGCCGTTTACCGGTAACCACATCCAGATGATTCACGCCCACATGGAGCAGACGCCGGTTTCGCCCAAGAGCAAAGAGCCGCTGATGCCGCCCACCCTCGATGCCATCATCATGCAGTGCATGGCCAAGAGCCCCGAGGATCGGTTCCAAACCGGCGAGCAACTAAGCTCGGCGCTGCGTCAGGTGGTCGGTTTCCCGGGACGCAACGATGGCGTTCGCACCGGCAAGCTGTGGATCCCGGCGACCAGTTGGCCGGTGGAGCACCACGAAGAGACCACGAGCAGCGAAACCACGACGTCGGGGCTGCAGCGGGTGCACGAGCATATCGCCACCGACGACACGGCGTCGGCAACGACCAACGATACGTGCGCCGGGGTCTACGAGGCGCTCATGCAGCTCGCCGAGCGCATGCTCGATCTCGGGGTGCAGGATCAGGCGACCATGATCACCCTGGCTCGTGTGCGCGCGTTCAAGGACGACCTGGCCAACGTGATGAACCAGCGGGAGACGTTGCACGCTCTCGAGGGCAAGATCGAGCAGACGGCCCGCGAACGCGAGGGCTCCCTGCGCTTCGCCATCGGCGAGCTCAACTTCAATCGTCCGGCCCCGAGCGACTCGAGCGCGGGCGCGCACACCCGCGATATCAACTTTCAGATCGCCGAGTTGGAGAAACGTCTGGGCGAGCTGTTGGGTGATACCCGCGACGAGCTCAAGCGCATCGAAGACGAGAGCATCACTCTGGCGGCCAAGCAGGCAGACCTCGAAGACCGCTGGGAAGCATCATGCAAAGAGCTGCGCGGTGCGGTAGGTGCGCGCATCGAGCACCTGCGCGCCGACGAGAACGCGGCGCCGTTGGTCGATCGATTCGAGGCGATCGGTGCAGCCCTCGATATGCTCGCGGGCTGAGCCGGGCGTTCAGTAGTCCCAGGTGGCCAGCTTGCCGGGACACAGCATCGCGATCATTCTCGGTGGATTCGCGATCTGTTCGCGTTCCATCCAGCCGGCGGTCTGGGAGATCAGCTCGTCGCCTTCGCTGCCGCCGATCAAGGTGCCCAGGCGGTGACGGGTGGCAGCGGCGCGCAGGTTCATGCTCATCTCGTCCAACTTGAGCACGGCCTGGCGCAGCTTGGTTTCGGCCGGCTTGAGATTGCCGCGCACGAGCTCGATCTGTGCTTCGAGCTCGAGGCCCAACACGTGCGACGACGGAATCGAGCCCTTGGCGAGTACCCCTGCCATGGCGCTCGCCTCCTTGAGTCGCTGGTCGGCGTCGCTGCCCGGGCCGCTCTGTTGGGCGAGGGCGATCAGCAGACGCCCTCGGAACGATGCATCCTCCATGCGCAGGATCGGGATGCGCAGGATGTAGGCTTTGCGCAGTAGCTTGATCTGGTCGAGTATCTCCTGGGCGCCGTCGAGATTGCCCGTGTACAGCATGTTCTCTTTGCGCGACACCCGGGCGTAGTAGTGCTGGAGTTGATAGCCACTGCCGGGCACTTCCCAGGTGGCCAACGCATCGGCGCTCTCCGCTGCCGCTCGCTTCGGGTTGTCGTCGGCCAGCCAGATCACGCCATGGCGCGTACGCAAACACGTCGTCAAATAGCGATCGCCGCGGCGGGTGGCTTCGGTGAGGTAGGTGTGCACCCGTTTGCGCAGCTCGCGCATGTAGCCCAACCACAGCACGCTGTAGCACGCGAATAGTTGGGCCTGGTCGAGCTCCCACATCACCGGTTCGCGCAACCCGCGCAGCAGCTGTTCGGCCACGTCTAGTGTTTCGAGGGCGCGGTGGTAATCGTTGTTGGCCATCAGCTCGATCATCCCGCTCAACGTCGTGACGATGGCCACCGTATACGCATCGTTGGATTGACGAGCCAGGGTCGTGGCACTGGCGATCAGTCGATTGGCCCGGCTGACCGGTCCCATGGAGGCTGCGTAGCCGGCTTCGAGGCCCAAAGCGCGAGCGACCCGGGTCGGCTCGCCCAGGCGCAAGCAGTAGAGCAAATTGCGCGCGCTGTAGTCCCCGCCCCGTACATTGTCGATGGTGGCAAGGGATGTCGCTACTGACCAATACACGTCTGCGCGGGTTAGCTTGGACCGGGGAATGTCGCTCTCGGAGCGTTCGCGGAATTTCATCCCGCGCAGGCGTACGCGCAGACGGCGCCACAATAACGACACCAAGGCTCGCCGCGGTGACGGCGCCAGGCGGGTGCCGATGTAGCTGAGCACGCGTTCAATGGCAGCCTGGCCGCGCTTCATGTAGCCTCCGGCGACCAACTGCTCGGCGGTTTGGCGATGAAGCTCGAGGCGCTCGGCGGGGGCCGCTTCCGCAGCCGCTAGCTCGAACGAGTCCGCGGCGTCAGACGGGCGGCCGGCGCAGGCCAGGGCGTGGCCCAAGCGAGTGCGCAGCTCACGTTGTTGTTCGGGCTTGTGGTTACCCAGCTCGAGCGCTTGTTCGTAGAAGGACGCCGCTTGGGCAAACTCCAGGCGTTCCCATGCGGCGCGCGCACCTTCGGTCGCGTGCGACAGAGCGCGTTGGGTATCACCGGCCCCGGCCCAGTGCCGCGCCAGGGTTCCGGCCGAGCCTTCTCGCCACTCCTCCAGGGCCAGCGCGAGATTGCGGTGATGGCGCTCGCGGTCGTCTTCGCTGACCATGGCGGCAATAGGCTCGCGTACGCGGTCGTGATAAGGCTGCACCAGGTCGGTGCCGCGACTACCCGCCGCGTGGACCAGGCGGATGGTCCGCAGCAGGCGCACTTCCTGGTTGAGTACGTCCGGTTCCAGCTGCGACGCGCTGCGCAGTACGTTGCGCTGAATGGGCTCTCCCGCCAGGGCCAACAGCTCGAGCACGTGGCGCGATTGCTCGGGCAGGGTGGCCGCGCGCGCTTGCACGACTTCGTCGAGACTCATGGTGTCGAGCTTGGCCGACTCTACGGTCTGAACGTAGTGGATCAGCTCGGCGATGAAGAACGGACTGCCTTGAGCTTCGTCTGCAATGCGCTCGGCGACCTGCTCTTCGTCGCGGCCGAGGATCGACTTGGCCAGCTCCAACGATTCCAGTCGGCTCAATGGCTGCAGCACGATCCGTTCGGCGAGGTGGTCGAGGCCGCGAATCAGCTCGGCGACGCGTTGGCCGACGATGGAGTCGTCATCGATCACCCGGCTGGACAACAACAGGAACACCTGGGGCGGATCCGGCGGCCGCATCAGGTCCGCGAGTAGCGCGATGGTATCGCCGTCGACCCACTGCAGATCGTCGAGGGCGAGTACGAGGGGTTGACGGTCGGCCAGGCGTTGCAGGGTTTCGCGCAATGACCGGAATGCTCGGCTGCGCAGCTCCTGCGGTTCGGCGGGTTCGCGGCTGCGCGGTGCACCGGCGATGGCGGGCACTCGCCCCAACACCGGAAACAACCGGGGCAGCAGTGATGCCTGGCGCGGTAGTAGCGCAGCGGCTTGCTTCGACGGCAGCTTGCGCCAGTAGTTGCTGAGCTCGTCAATCAAGCTGTCGACCGCTTTGTAGGGCACGTTCTCGCGTTCGTAGCAGCGTCCGTGAAGCACGACCAGTTTGTGCTCGGAACGATCCAGGCGTTTGAGGAACTCACGGACCAACGCTGATTTTCCGATGCCGCTATCGCCCTCGACCAACACGAGTCTGGCGCCCGCCCGGGTCACGTCGTTGAACGCGCTACGCAGCTGGGCGAGCTCTTTTGCGCGACCCGAGAACGGCGTCGACATGCTCATGCTGTGTTGCGAACCGGTGGTGCTGGGAAGCTCGTCGACGCCCAGCCAGCGCAGTACCGCGACGCCGCTCGGCCGCTTCTTGGGGCGTTTGGCCAGCAGGTCGTTGCACAGATCGTTGAGGTCCGTGGGCACCGAGGGCACGATGGACATGGGCGCCGGAGCGGTCTTCGTCTGCTTGTCCATGATGACCCGCATGGTCGGGCCGGCAAATGGCAACTTGCCGGTGAGTGCTTGGTACAGCAGCACGCCAAAGCTGTACCAGTCGGCCGCCGCGGTGACGCGTTCGCCCGCCGCCTGTTCGGGGGACATGAACGACGCGGTGCCAACGACTTTGCCATCCTGGCTATTCGGCCCGTCGTCGACCAACGCAGCATCGGAGACCAGGCCGAAGTCGAGCACGACGGCGCGTCCGGAGCGCGTGACCAAAATGTTGGATGGTTTGACGTCGCGATGAATCTTGCCCGCGGTGTGCAATGCGTGCAGCCCGGTCGCGACCTGCGGCAGCACGGCGCGCAACTTCTCTTCGTCGCTGGGCATGGGCAATCCGTCCAGCGTCTCGGAGGTGCCGTCGTCTTCGCTGACCTGGGCGCTGCAGTACGCGATCAGATCGATCCCGTGGACCAGCTCCATGGTGAAGAAACAGTTGTCGCCGTCGACGAACAGGTCGAACAGCGAGATCAGGTTGTGATGGGAGATGTCGGCCAGCGCGCGGAACTCGCGCTTGAGGCGATAGATGGTGTCCGAGTCAGGTTTGCGCAGCGCCTTGAGCGCGACCTTGTGGCCGCGCTCTCGATCCAGGGCCTCGTAGACGATGCCCATGCCGCCCTTGCCGATCTGACGGATGATCTCGAACCGCTCAGACAGCTGTGGAGCCAGTGCTTCCACGATGCCGTCAGGATACCGCCGTGTGGCGGGTTGCGGCTAGTTGGTGCGGCCTACAGCGACGGTCGGCGGCGCATCATCACGCTGCCGTCTTCCCAGCGATGCCAGCGATTCTCGCCGGTCTTGATGGCAAAGGTGGCTTCGCCCCAATGCTCGCTCACGTAGCGAATCGCGTCGGTCAGGTTGCGGAAACGCGGCCCCGTGTGCGTTCCGTTGCCCATCGACCACCAGACCTCGTACATAACGTCGATATTCGTCACAGCTGATCCCCCGAAGGCTGTCGGTAATCACAGCCTCGGTCAGGCCATCGATGTGGGCAAAAAAATTGACTGGTATGAATTTACGTACGTGTGGTCGGGTGTGGGCTAGTTCGGGTTGAACTCGCCGGTGAGGGTCGCCGAGCCCAAGGACGCGTTCTCGATCGCGGCTTTGGCGGTGGGCATGTTGGTGCTCGTTCCGAGGCCGGGCAAGGTCGCGATGTTCACCGCGTGCAGGCGCATCTCGTAGGTGTGTTGCGAGCCCGGGCACGGTCCGAGGTAGCCCCGGGTCGAACCGTTGTATCCGCGAGTCTGTTTGGCGCCGGCGGGCACCGACGGCTCGTACGCATTCTCGACACCTTCGGGCAGACTGGTTGTGGCCACGGGGATGTCCCACATAATCGAATGCAAGAAACCGCTCGGGCCGTTGTCGAGGTCGGTGAAGATCAGCGCGTACGCCATCGTGCCCGATGGTGCACCGGTCCATGCCAGCGGTGGCGACACGTTGGCGCCCTGGCACGTGTGTTTGATGGGGATGAACTGGCCCTCCATATACGACGTGCTGGTCAGCACGAACGCCCCACTCGATCCGTCGATCAACGCGGCGTCCGCAGGGTTGTTGGCCGCGTCCGCGTTGCCGCTAGCGTCGGCACCGTTGGCCGCGCCGTCGTGCATGTGCACGTGGGCGTCGGCACCACCACCATCGTCGTCGCCACACGCGGCCACGGTCAGAGCCAACGAGGCCACCAGCATCCATTGAATACGTCGCATGCCCGGAGTTGACCGCGGGGGCCGGGCGGCGACAAGAGCCCAGAACGGTTTGTTAACGGTTGTTGGTGCTGTAACTGCCGAGTAGGATTCGCGGCTATGGGATTCAAGGCGAGATCCGGTGTGGACGAGGCGCTTGCCGAACGGGTACGCAAGGCCATAGGCCCCGACGGCACCCGAGAGATCAGGATGTTCGGCGGCCTGTGTTTCACCATCAATGGCAACATGGCGTGCGGTGTGCTCAAAGACGAGATCATGGTGCGCGTCCACAAGGACGAGTGGGAGCCGATGCTGGCTATGCCCCACGCCCGGGTGATGGACTTCACCGGCAAGCCGTTGCGCGGCTTCGTCTATGTTGCCCCCGCCGGTATCAAGGCCGACAACGACCTGCAGGCGTGGGTCGATCGCGGCGCCGCGTTTGCGCGCTCGCTGCCGGCGAAGTAACTAGTTGGCCGAGGTGTCGAGGCTGAGCACGCAGTGGCTCGGCGCCGACCAGCGTGCGTCCAGACCATCTCCCCATGGGCCCAGGCCGCCCAACAGGGCCAGCTCTTCGGGAACGAAGAACCTCCGGCACGACACCCAGGCGTCGTGGGCGAGGATCGGATCGCGGAAGTGTGCTCGGCAGATGCCGTACAGCGGTCCAGCTTTGACGAACGTGCGACAGCCGTCGATGAAGTAGACGGCGCTTTTGGCCAGGCGCGCGGCGCTGGCGAACATGACCGCTACCATGCCCGGCGGAAAATGGTGGATCGACTGGGTGCAGCACACGATGTCGAAGCTACCGGGCTCCAGGTTGCTCAGGTCCAGGGCGTCCTGAACTTCGAACCGCATGTCGAGGCCGAGCTGCTGTGCTCGGGCCGCTCCCAGATCCAGGTACTCGCGCTTCAGGTCGGTTGCGGTGATGTCCAGGTCGACTCCCTGCTCGGCAGCCATTTGCGCCAGAGCGATGGCAAACCCAGCGTGTCCCGACGCCAGGTCGATGATTCGAGTTGGTCGATCGCTGTGGAAGTGGCGTCGCATGGCGTCGAAGAACACCCGATACGACCGCACCATGTGGTTGAGCTCGTCGAGGTGCTGCATGGCGCGTTGGCGCACGCCCTCGTCTAGATCCGGATCGTCGATGTGCTCGCCTTCGCTGGGCGCACCCCACCATTGGTCCGCGCGCGCCAGCATGTTGACCAGCGGGTTGGTGCGCGCTGCGTGGGCGCTGACTCGCGAGCGCATGTAGTCGAGGGCTTCGTCGCCCAACGTCATCAGCTGATCGCGGGCATCCGGGTCTCCCGCGGCCAATGGCTCAGCCAGCAATTCCGCGCTGCCGCGGAACTGCGCCATTGTTTCTGCCAGGGCGCGTTTTCGAAGTGGATTCAGAAAACGATGACCCGGGCTGCGAAATGTCGGCGTATAGAACTGCAGCATCCGCGCAGCTTAGCGCGTGCGTACCGCATAGAAGAACTGAAACTTCTGCACCGCCATGAAGTACGGCCAGTTGCCGTTCCAAAAGAACTGCGCGCCGATTCCCAGTTGCCGCGCGTGGGCGCTGAGGATGTTCTTGCGGTGGCCGGCGGAGCGCATCCACCCCGCGACGATGGCGTCGGCGAATGATAGATACGTGTGCATGGCGACATCGGGGCCGTTGGGCGTGTGGCTGTATTTGCCCCGGCCAGGCTTGCGATAGAATGGTCGCTTGCTCTGCACCAGACCGTGGAACTGGTAGATGTTCTCGGCGATCTTCGGGTTGATCACGCCGGCGCGGCGGGCTCGTTTGGTCGGTGTGCGCACCTTGGGGTCGGGGTCCGTATGGGAGTAGAAGCTGGCCGCCGCCATTCGCCTGGCGTGGCCGCGGGCCGCTTGTTCGAGCAGCTCGTGATGGGCTACCGGCTTCATGCCACGCGCGATGCGACGGGCATTGGTAACGAAAAAGATCGCCGCTTGTAGCCTCCGGTAGTCGATCTTGTCGATGTCGATGACCTCGCGAAACGGCTTGTGTTGGCGGTAGGTGGCTTGATCGAGCTTGTACGGGTTCGCCGTGGCGGGGGCCGGCAGCAGCACCGCCAGGACCAGCAGTCCTG
>SPJJ01040216.1_pt1 | contig 19230 bp, 15 predicted proteins | sample 3741741 | NCBI WGS metagenome assembly SPJJ01 (sample SAMN10925908, study PRJNA522277) | cold seep metagenome | isolation source: Elba SIP-enriched marine methane seep metagenome, extraction at timepoint T1 | place: Italy: coast of Elba, Mediterranean Sea | collected 2014-05 | reverse complement strand
CGAGATCGTTGGCGCACAAGCTAGCGAGGGCTTGGCCGAGCGCGTTACCGAGATCATCGCCGCCCGGCGTGACCGAGACATGGAAAACGCCCTACTGCGCCGGCTCAGCGGCATGACCAAAGGATTTCTCAAGACGCTGATCAGCCTCGAACAGCGCAACCTACAGTTGAGCGAAGCCCTGGCCGGTGCCCGCGGCGAGGACGACCCGCACCCATCGTCGGTCCTGGTCATCGACGACGAACCAGGCATCTGCCGGCTGTTCGATGTCCTGCTCTCGGACAAGTTCACCGTGACCATGGTGGGTAGTGGCGAGGACGGACTTGCAGTGCTCAGCGAACACATCTTCCCCGTCGTGCTACTCGACAAGAATCTTCCAGGCATGAGTGGCCTGGAGGTGCTGCGCCGCATCAAGCAGGACCACCCGGCCTCCTCGGTGATCATGATTACCGGCTACTCGTCCGAGCAGGCCGCCATCGAAGCGCTCAACGCGGGCGCCAGCGCCTATTTACAGAAACCATTCGACGATGTCCATGCAGTGCAGAAGACTGTAATGGACGTGTTCAATGCGAGTCGGCAGAACGCCCAGAACATGCGCCATCTGGGCATCATCAAACAACGGAACCACGAGTTCCTGACGAACTACCAGCGGGTCGAAGCCGAACTGGACCAGCTGCTGGCCAAGCGTGACCTGCCGCCACTGGGCAGCGATGAGGCCGGCGGCTAGTGGGACGCCGTTTCCTAGTTGCAGGAGTCTTCGCGGCGGTCGTCGCAGTCATCGGTGTGCTCATCTGGCAGATCGCGCTGTCACCGGATGCAACCGGCTCGGAGGAACAAGCGGTGAACCAGCCGCGCGTCCGCTCTAACCCTGACGCCGCGGCGAAGAAGAAGCCCGCGGCGCCGCGCACGGCCACGATCGCCCAGGTCAGTGGGACCGTCGAGCGCAGCACCGACGGAGACACCTGGGTTGCGGCGATCGCCGGCGACGAGCTCGCCCTCGACGAACGGATTCGCACGGGGCCGGACGCCAGTGCCACCCTGGACATCGCGGGCCGAGCGAAAGTAGATTTGGCCGCGAACTCACTGTTCTCAGTCCGAGAGATCTCTGAAACCCTGTCTCGGGTCATTCTCGACCAGGGGCGCGCGTCTGCCGTGGTCGACGACAAGCGCAAGTCCACCCTGCGCATGGAGTTCCGCGGCACCAAAACAGTCGCCGAGTCCAAGGGCGGCGCGTTCTCCGCGGTGTCCAGCGGAAAAGGTGAAGTCACCGTCGCCGCGACCAAAGGCAAGGTGCGCTTGAGCGGCGAGCACGATGAGGTCGAGGTGCCGGAGAACATGCAGTCATCCATCTTTGGCAACGCACCGCCGTCCAAGCCGATCATACCGCCGAGCCTCTATCTCAAGGTGAAACGACCCGGTCGCCGAACTCAGCGCCGCAAGACAGCGACCGTGCGCGGCTCAGCGACCCCAGGCGCCCTGATCAGCGTGAATGGCGTACGCTTCTCTGCCGACGCCGCCGGGTCGTTCAATGCTACGGTGGCTCTCAACGAGGGCAAGAACGTCTTGCTGGTGGAAGCCGAAACCGTCACGGGCAAACGGCAACAAAAGCAGATCCCAATTGTGGTTAAATCGCGAGTAAGGCGACTCGAAGGTACGACCACCTGGGGTGCACCGAAGAAACCGAAATAGCGTCATCCTCGCCGGCGCGATCGCAGCTGCGCTGCTGTCCGCCGCGACCGCCGCACATGGAGTTGGGTTGCGATTCGCGGGGCCAACGTCCGCTACGTCCGACGGTACGACCGCCATCACGCTCACGCTAACAAGCGCCAGACCACTCAAAGCCAAAGCTGACGTGGTGCTTACTGCTAACGCGGGACGAATCACCAAGACCGAGCTCAGCTCGCCGACCCAATTGTCCGTCGTGTGGGTTCCGCCCCGTCTGGCGTTCCAGCGCAGCGTCACGCTGACCGCGCACTTGCGCACGCGTCGAGCTCGCAGACGCGCAGCCCATCGGGTGAAACTGACTCCGCCAGCGCGCCGGGTAGGCCGCGTACGATCCAAGGGCGCTAGCGATCTGATGGCTCCTCGCTCGAGCGTGCTCGGTCGCGCCGCCTCGTTCGTCGTCAGCTTCGCCGCTGTGGGGAGGCGGCCGCCGAGCATTCGGGTCAACGTCGGATCGATGTCGAAGCCACGCCGCGTTGCCAGCGGCCGTTTCGAGGCCACGTATACCTTGCCCAGCGAGCAGTATCCCCAGTTGGCGGTGTTCGTCGCCACCGACCGAGCCGACCGCCCAATCGATTGGTTGGCGGTACCGCTGCTGGGCCAAGCGCAAATCAACACTAAGAGCGAAGCGAACGCTACCGTTACGATTACCATCGGCAAGACCGTCTACGGGCCCATCATCGCGGACAAACGAGGCCGAGCAACGATCGGCATTCTGGCTCCGCCCGGCCTGAGCCACGCCCCCGCGGTCGCTCGTGACCGGCTCGGCAATACACGCACCGAACGCGTACGCCTGGGCGCTCCACCATTTTCCCAAATCACGACGATCTGCCCGGCGAACTCGGATCGCGTGTATGCAGTGGCCGCCGCGGCCAACGGCTCGGCCCTACCTGCGAGGAGCGTCGCGTTCTCCTCGAAGCGAGGCCAGTTCGCCGCCAACACCAGGGCGAAGGTCGGCGTTCAAGCCCTGATTACGCTCGCGGACTCCACCCAGCTGGGTGACCTGGTCGAGATTACGACAAGCGTTGGCAAGCGCCGACGCACCGGGAGCAGCTGCCAGGTCAAGGTGCGCGGCGGCCCCGTGCGCAGCCTCGTCGTGTCGACGGCTGAGCGATACGTCGCCGGCTCCGGGAAACCGCTCGTGGTTCGCGTACGCCTGCGCGGAGCTGGCGGCAAGCCCGCACAACCAACCCTGCCAACGCTCTCAGTCAACGTGGGCACCCTTCGCTCCCTGCGCCTGGAGTCATCGGCAACCTATCGAGCCGAGTGGAGCGTACCCGACCGGTTCGACGGCCGCGCCACGGCCACCTTACGAGCCCGCGTACGCGGTATCGAAGCGCCGACCACCACGGTCAAGCTCACCCACGGCAAGGTCACCCGGGTTCGAGGCCAGGCAGCGCGCTATACGTTGCCCGCCGACGGACTGAGTAGAACGACCATCACGGCCACCCCCGTGGATGCGTTCGGCAACCCAGCGCCGGCGAGCTCGCTCACCTATTCGGCCAAAGGCCAATTGCAGAAAAGACCCGGCTCCGCGACCACCCTGACCCTCGGCTACCGTTCGTTCGCCACCCGTAACCGGTTCGTCGACAACGTGGTCATTCGCGATCGCAACACCGGCGCCATCGCTCGAGTAGAGATCGCGCTTACGCCCGACCTGGGCAGCATCGCGCTCAGCGCCCGCGCGGGGTTCGTCACCGACTTCGGCGATATCTCCGGCCCGTCGGTGGCGATGGATGCCCAACTGCGCACGTCGTATCTAGGCGGCCGTTTATTCGGGCGTCTGCAGATCGGCTACGCCCGCTCGCGCAAATCCGGGAACATCGTTATGCCATCGGGCGACAGCGTTACTGAAACCGTGACATTGCTGCCGATCACGGTCGGCGCCTACGTCGACGTGCTGAACGTACCCGTGCCGTTGTACGCGGGTATCGCCGGTGGAGCCATCTACAACGCCGCCGGCACCGAATCGCCGAGCACCGGCAACGTGGTCAACACGAGTTGGTCTTTCGTATTCTCCGGTGCCATCGGCGGCCACGTCCCCCTCGGGCCAGGTGCCGTCAACGTCGAGCTCAGCCTGCTGCTCGCCAATGTCAGCGTGGCGCCGATCGATGACCTCGCGGCCATCGCGCAACTAGCGCTGGGCTACCGTATGCGGTTCTAGCTAGCCTGCCAGCTAGCAGACTGATTGGGATCATCGAGTCGGTCCTCGATGAAGTAGTTGAAGTGGTGCGAATCTCCGTCGTGGAGTACGTGATAGGCGTGAGCGGCGGTAGGTGCATGGTACAGCTGGTCGCGGATGTCGCGATCACCTGCGATCGCCTGGGCGAATGCAGCCAGGACCTCCAGGTGACGCTGCTTGTCCGCGGTCGCCAACAACACGACCGCATGCACAGGTCTGCCGTCCGGCGTGTCAAAATCCAAACCGTCCTTACTCAGCCCCATCACGCCGACGACCTCGGCATCGGCCTCTCCTTCGAAGGCCGCGTGCGGGATCATCAGACCATGGCCCAGGCACGTCGACATCTCGGCGTCGCGAGCGAGCACCTTGGCGATCAAATCCTCTTTGGGCATGCTGACATCGTGGGTCGTGTACAGCACGTCCGCCAGTTGGCGGATGGCGTCTTCGCGGCTCTTGGGCTGAAACCCGGTGACGATGTCTTGCTCGCGCAAGAAGTCGAGCAAACGCGGCCGTTCCTTGCCGGCCTCGCCAGCCTTGCCTAGGGACCACTTGGTGACCGACGGGCCGATGAGCTGATTGATCGCCAGCGCGGCCAGGCCAACCGCGAGAATCTGCTCGGCGTGCTCCGCCAGGGCGGGCGCAGTCTGGGTGAAGAACAGCAAGCCGACGGCGACCCCACCGTGGGGCAACAAAGCCACCCCCATGTAGTTACGCAGCGACTTGACCGCGCCAGCTAACGTCATCGACGTGTATACGGAAACCACCTTGCCGACCAGACGGGCACCGAAGAACAGTGCGACCAGGCCGAACAACGGCACCACCATACTGAAGTCGAGGCGCAGACCGGCCAGGGTATAGAACGCGGTGAACAACACATCGGAGAACGTGTCCAGGTAGTTCTGGCCTACGCGCTCTTTGTCTTCGATCAGGTTGGCCAACGCGATACCGACGAACGTAGCGGCAAGGATCGGCGACACGTCCAAGGCGTCGGCCGTGCCCCACGCGATGATGATCGCCGCGACCATCGATGCACCGAGCAGCTTGCGCCCGACGATGTAACGAGTGACACCGATGACGATTCCGGCAGTCGCCACGCCGATTAGGGCCGCGATGCCCAACACCTTTAGTGCGTGGGGCAGCGAGGTGATCAGAAACTCCGGCCCAGTGATCTTCATGCTCGGGGTGTTGAGCGCCGCGTCGATGATGACGAACAGCAACACGGCGACCGTATCGATCAGGGCCACCGCCGCGATCAGTGTCTTGGTGAGCACACCGCGGCTGCGCGCTTCGCGAACGACCAGCATCGTCGTGCCGGGCGCCTGGGCGACGCCGACGGCGCCGAAGATCAGCGCTACCTCGATTGGAAAGCCGCCAAGGAAGTACATCGCGCACACAATCACCGCCGGCGTAATCGTCGCCTCGGTGGCTAGCAACAAGAACAAGCGCTTGCCCGCGTTGCGCAGATGCTTGAAGTTCAGATGGGAACCGACGGTGAACGCGATGTAGCCCAGGACGAAATCGGTCAGCGGCCAGAACGACTTGAGCAGCCCTTTGTCCAGCTGTGGCAGTGCCAGTGCGCCGAGGGCGACGCCGGTAACGATCCACCCGGTAACCCGCGGCATTTTGAGCCGGGACACCAGCTCGCCCCCGACCAGCCCTGCGGTGAGGATGATGGCCAGCGCAAACAGCGGATGAGTGCTTATCTCCATTCCCATTGGACGACCGCCAGCCGAGTCAGGAGTGCTCCCGGTGCACGAACCGGGATTTAATCAGACTCTCGCGTTCGAGATCGAGCAGCTTCGACCACATGTTGGTGATTTTGGCCTCAAACACGACGATTCTCGACACCTGCGCTTGAACACGCCTCGGCCGGTTCGTGGCAAATGCTACGCGAGCGACAGCTTCATGCCTTCGTGGCTGGCGACAAAACCCAGCGACTCGTAGAACCGGTGCGCGTCTACGCGTTGCTTGTCGGTGGTGAGCTGCACCAAGCCGCAGCCTCGATCCCGCGCACGGTTGATAGCCCACTCGAACAAACTCCGACCAAGTCCGGCGCCGCGCGCGTGTCCAGCGATGCGTACCGCCTCGATCTGGCCGCGGGTCATGCCGCCGCGCGACAGTCCGGGAATGAAGGTGAGTTGTAGACAGCCCACGACGACACCTCCGCGGTCGACAACGATGAGCTCGTTGTTCGGATCGTCATCGATGCTGTCGAACGCGGACATATAGGCATCGACAGGCGCCCCCTGCCCCGCCTCGCGGGTCGCGCCGAGTACGTCGTCCGCCAGCAGAGAGACGATATGAACAACGTCGGCTCGAGTGGCGCTACGAATCGTGAAGTCGTCGTACGTCATGGCGGGCGCGCCGCGGTGTCTTGGTGGAGAATAGGGGGATCGAACCCCTGACCTCAGGCTTGCAAAGCCCGCGCTCTCCCAGCTGAGCTAATTCCCCGGGAATGGATAGTAGGCTGCGCAGTCTACGGGGGCGATGTGGGGTCGTCAAGCCGGCGGTTGAACCGATGGTTTTGTGCCCGGAATGTGGACAGGACTCCCATGCTGGGCACCTATTCCCAGTTGGATTTCCCGCAATTAGCCGGCTCAACCTTGGTGCGGTACTTGCTTGATATCTTGGAAGATGCGTCTCTCTACCGACCTAAAAGAGGCGCTGGGAGTCCCGCGATCGCCAGTCGCGACCGGAGAAGCTCGCGTTGCCGAGCTGCTCGACCGCGTTGAACAGACGGCTGATCCGGCCAGACGGATCTACATCCTGCAAGAGGTCGCGCGGGTGTGTGAACACGATGTCGGCGACCCCGGCATGGCGATGATTACGCTGCGCGCGGCGTTGCGAGAAGACTACCTTCATGACCCGGTAGCGACTCAGCTCGCGCGCCTGGCCAACGAACACCTGGCATGGAAAACGCTGCTCCCCGAGCTGATGTCCGAGGCGAAGCAGCTCGAGCCGCAGGACCCGCGAGCGGCGGCCAACTTGTGGGTGCGCATAGCCAACTGGTATGCCGATCCCCTCGGCCGGTTGGACTACGCGACCGCGGCGGCGAAGAAGGCCGTCGAGACCGTGCCTCACCACGTCGCGGCGCTCGCCACCCTGAGTGCCTTGCTTCGACAACAGGGCGACTGGATCGGCATGGTGGACGTGGCTACGCGCTTGGCCGCTGTCGAGACCGATGCGGAAACTCGCGTCGACCTGTACCTATCGATCGCCGGCGTCGCTGCCACTCATCTGCAAGACGAAGAACGCGCGGTCCTCGCCAACCAGGCCGCCTTGTCCGTAGCCCCGGGCTGCGTCGCGGCGCTGCAGAACCTCGAGACCATCTATCGCCAACGCGGCTCGACTCGAGATGTGCTAGCCGTGCTCAGCCAACGCGTCGACCGCGGCCCCGGTGGCGACACACGGCTCAGCCTGCAACTCGAGATCGCCAAGATCTGGGAACGTGAGCTCGACAATCGAGCCGAGGCACTCAAGGTCTACCAACGGATCGACGCATCCCAAACGACGCGTGCGATCGAAATGATGAAGCAGTTGGCCACCGACGGCAGCGACCCGACGTACCAGGCTGTGCTCTACGATCAAATCGGCCGCTTCCGCATCAATCGACGAGGCGACGAAGCCGCGGCTGAGTGGTGCTACATCCAGGCCCTGTCGTTCGACGACACGTATCTGCCGTCGATGCACACCCTGGTCGAGCTGTACAGCAAGCGCGGTGATTGGAAAAAAGCGGCGAGCATGAACGATCGAGCGCGCCGCTACACGGCCGACCCGCGGGAAAAGCTCGCCCTCGCCCTGGAAAGCGCACGCATCTATCTCAACGAGCTCAACGACACCGACCACGCGGCAGCGCGCTACGCCGACATCATCGCCGCAGACCCCGATCACCTCGAAGCTGCCACCGCGCTGGCCGAGCTGTACTACAGCAACGAGTGTTGGCCGGAGCTGGCCCCGATCCTGGCCCGACTGCGGCGGCTCGGCGACGCCGGCCAGACCACGATGGAGGAGCAGCGGCTGTACTACTTGAGCGCGCGTTGCGCCAGTGGTCTGGGCAACCAGGAGCAGGCGTACGACTGGTACGACCGAGCTCACGCCATGGATCCGGCCGACCCCGAGGTGCTGCGCGGCCTGGCCGACGAACAGTTCGCACGGCAGAACTGGCGGCGCGCGATCAAGCTCTACCACGATCTGCTCGAGCACTCGAACGACCTGGACCAAGCCAGCGAACGCCGAATCCGTGTCGCCCTCGGTACGGCGCACATGGAGGCGAGCAACTACGAGCACGCGCTCACGAGTTTCCGCCAGGTGCTGGCGGGTGAGTCTAGCCATCGCGACGCGTTGCTCGGCGTGATCCGCTGCTGCACCGCATTGAGTGATTGGAACGGCGTAGCCAAAGCGACCCGCGCGCTTATCGGCATCACCGAGGGCGAACCCAAGCTGGAGTTGCTGCGCATCCTGGGCGACCTACACCGCAACAAGCGCAACGACCTGCCCGCAGCGCTCGCCGCATATCGCGCCGCGATCGGCGTGTGTCGTTCCGATCACGCGGCGCTGCAGCGCGTGCTCGACGTGGCAGCCGAGCTCAAACAATGGGACGTGGCAGCCGCGACCATCGAACGCTTCGCGGAGCTCGAGCCCGAGCCAATTCGTACAGGGCAGTACCTACTTGCCGCCGCAGAGGTGTTCCGCGACAAGATCCAGGACGACGACCGCGCCCTCGAATACTACGACCGCGCCCTCGACTCGTTCTTCTCCGATGCCAAGAAGCTGACCGCGGACAACCTGCCTCGGTTCATGAAGTCGTTCGCGGACGCCGACGAAATCTACACGCGAAAACGCGCGTGGAAAGACCAGGAGCGTGCGTACCGCCACATGATCCGTCGCCTGCCCGCAGGTCACGAGCTGTTGAGCCACCTGTGGCACGGTCTTGGCGAGATCTATCGGTCGCGCCTGCGCCAACCGGGCAACGCCATCGCCGCGTTCGAAGTCGCCCGGGACCTCGACCCGAAGAATGTCGAGCGTCGAGAAATCCTCGCCGAGCTCTACGTGTCCGCTGGCCCCGACCAGGCGGACAAGGCCATCGCGGAGCACCAGGCGATGCTCGACCTATACCCGACGAAGTACGACAGCTACATCCGTCTCGGCCGCACGTTCATGTCCCTGGGCCGATACGATGAGGCATGGTGCGTTTGCCGCGCGCTCGTATTCATGGGCCAGGCAACCCCGGAGGCCACCCGGTTCTTCGATCGCTACAACCAGGCCGAGCTGACCCGCGCGACCCGCCGGCTCGCCCCAGATCGCTGGAAGCACATCTATCATCCGCAAGAGGATCGGCTCGTAAGCTCGATCATGTCGATGGTGTGGAGCGAAGTGTCGTCACTGCGCGCCAGATCACCTCGGGGGCTCGGCCTGCGCAAGAAGGACATGCCGACCCCACGCCAATGGAAGGCTCCACGGGTGCAGCTATTCTCCTACGCGGCCCAGGCGCTCGGCCTGCGCACACCGCAGCTGTACGTGCAACACACCAAGGACGGCGGCATCGTCTACGCCAACTGCCAGACCAAGGCCGGCGTCACCCCGTCGCTCGTGCTGCGCTCGCGCTACTTCAACATTCCCGACCACCGGTCGGCGGCATTCGTGCTCGGCAAGAAGCTGTGCTACCTGCGACCGGAGCACGTGTTGTCTCTGGCCTATGGCTCGGTGACCGAGCTGCAAGCGATCTTCGACTGGGCCGTGCGACGCCGCGCCAACAACTGGTCTGCCCACGCGGACGGCGCACTGATCGACGAGCTATCTCGCAGTGTCACCCCGGCTATCGGGCCGAGCCGCTGGGAACAGCTACAGCAACTGGCGGCCCGGGAACGCCGCTCCGAAAAGCCGCGCAATCTCAGTTCCTGGCGCGTCGCCATCGACCATACGGCCGATCGCACCGGCTTCATCCTGTGTAATGACCTGCAGGTCGCAGCAAGCCAAATCGCCAGCGAGCATTCGTGGCCGGGCATGCCACAAGCCGACACACGAATCACCGACCTACTGCGCTACTCGGTCAGCAACGACTACTTCGCCGTGCGCCGGCACCTGGGCATGGGCGTGGGCGTGGGCGTGGGCGCAGGCTAGCTCAACGAGTCCGTCGGTCCGACAGCTTGCTCGTAGCGGCGCCGGTCACGTAACGACGCAGGCGCCACTGATCGGCAGCGGCCATGCGCACGAACTGAACCGCCACGCCCGGGGCACCATCTTCGCGCACCCGCACCACGCGGCCATCGACGACAATCGATTCGGCCTCGCCGGGGATCTCGAGCTCGAGCGCCAGCAGACTTCCCACCACTCGGGGAATCGCGTGGCTGAAGAACGCGCCGCCCTCACTGACATCTCGTGCGCAGTGGAGATACTCGTCGGTTCCCGCACGCTCGCGCACCCACACTGGGCGCATGGCGCGTCGCGCTTTGCGTCGCGCGCCGCTGCGGCGGTCGACTGCCGGCGTGTCGCTGGGCTGATTCATCGGACGCCTAGCCTACTCATCCGTCACATGAGCGCAATGGAAAAAACTGCGTTCAAGTGGACTAGATGACCGGTGGCGTCTCGACCTGCGTCGTCATCTCGGAGATCAACTCCGACATTTCTACGGCCGTGAAGTCATCCTCGTAGTCGCTGAACAACTCGGACAACCAATCGGCGGCGAACGTGCTCGTGCAGTCCAGCCCTGCGCGGCGAGCGAACGTTCGCAAGGCATCACGCAGACCGGAGGCGGACGTCCACCGGTCTTCTGGCCGTAGGGCCAGTGCACGCAACACGATCTGATCGAGTGCGCGCGGCACATCGTTGCGAAACAACGAGGGAGGCAGCGGCTGATCGAGTGTGTCTCCCCGGCGACGGGCGTCTCGTTCCGCCTTGGTGAACAAACGATCGCCAACGATGAGCTCGTGAGCTACGACACCAACGGAATACAGGTCGGAACGAGCATCCAGTGCCTGGCCTTCCAAGGCCTCTGGAGACATGTAACCGTACTTGCCACGAATCGCGCCGGTGTACGGATCGTTGAGCATGGCTTCCGCAATGCCGAAGTCGATGACCTTCACATGCCCGGTGCGCGTGACCATCACGTTCGACGGAGAGATGTCGCGATGAACGATACCCAACGGCACCCCCGTCGCATCGTCGGCACGCGTGTGCGTGTAGTCCAACGCCTCACACAGCTCGGCGAGGATCCACAGCGACACCTGCAACGGGATTCGCGTACGCGAGATCGCCGCGCGGCGCAGAACGGTTTTGACGTCACGCCCGTCGACGAACTCCTGCGCAATGAAGTAGGTCTCGCCTACCTTGCCCAGCTCGTACGTGTGCGCGATGTTCGCGTGCTGAAGTCGCGCACTCAGCTTTGCTTCGTGCACAAACGCCGCGACAACTTCCGCACGTTCCGTCAGCTGTGGACGCAACCGCTTGAGGGCGAGTTGCCGTTCGAATCCCTCGATGCCGCGCCACTTTGCGCGGTGAACCAGCGCCATGCCACCCGACCCAAGCTGCTCGTAAACAGCAAACCGTCCAAATACTTCCCCACTGTTCCTCATTACCTCTCCGGGGCGCCCGGCATGTGCCCCGCGGTACTGCTTATCCGTTAACGACACGGCAAGCAACCTCGGTTACGGCCAAGTTTGCACGAACATCACGGCGCAAAATCTGGCCTGGTCGGACCACTTCGATCGGCGATCACCATCCAGTGACGAATGAGTCCCGCAGCTCACATCAGTTTGCCGCGGTATTCGGCACCGTGTCCGGTCGACTAACGACGACGCCCTAAGATCACCGCGCGACGAGGCTGCACTTCAATATCCACACAGCCGTTGGTGCCCACAACAAGTTGCACATCGCTCGTCGCGAGATAGTCGACCAGCCGATCCCCCTCTGCAAACCCGGTGCACACGGTTACGCGCGCGTTGTCGATTGGATGACTGTTGAGCGCGACCAACACTCGGTCGTCGCTGGTGAATCTCTCCCAAGCCAACAAGCCGGCGCCAGGTCCCGACTCCCGCGCGCTGATCTCGCTCGCGTAGCGCACGCGCAAATCGCCTCTCCGCAAGGCCGCGGACCGTTTGCGAATGTCGGCGAGCCGCGCCAGGTGGCGAAACATGCGCGTGTCGCGACGATACCCGGTGTCCCACAGAACCTCGCGGGATTCGTTACCCCAGCCACCGGCGAGCTCTTGCTCGGTCCCGTAGTACACGGCGGGAATCGCGTCGACCGTGAACACGGCCGTCATCGCGAGCTCGGCCGCAAACGGATCGTCGAGCCAGTAGCGCAGTCTGGGCACGTCGTGGTTGGACGCAAACGATACCCGCGCTTGCCAGGGGTCGAGGCCAACCCCGTTCGAATGCGGGGCGGTGGGATAGTGCTGACGCGCTTGGTCGAGAGCCCAGCGCACAGTCGATCCCGGATTACCGTCGAGGATGAACGAGTCGACGATCGCGCCCTTGAACGAGAAGTCGAACACCGAGTCGAGACCACCCGCGCCGGTGTACGACGCCAGTTTGGCTGGCTCACCGTTGAACACCTCGCCCAGCAGCAGGAACTTGTCCTTGCCGGCGCGCGACAGTCGCTCTCTCAGACCGTCGGCCAGGCGGCTCCAGAATGCATGCGGTGCGTGGGGGATGGCGTCGAGGCGAAAGCCATCGATGTCGGTCTGCTCCACCCAGTACGCGAACGTATCGATCAAGCCGTCGATGACTTCATCGTTCTCCGTATCCAGGTCGCGCAAGCCGGTGGGAAAATCACCCAGCTCTTTCTGACTCTGAGAATCGTCGGTGGTCTGGCCGCGCCGATGGAAGTGCATAGCGGTAAGCGGCAGCTCGAGGGGCTCCACCATCGGGTCGTCTCCGACCAACAACCGCGGTGGAGGCATCAGCCACTGGATGTGCTCCGGTTTGGCCCCGGTGGCGAAGAACGACGGCTCGAGCTCGCCGGAGTCTACGGTCTCGTCCTCATCGAGATCGTAGTAGAACACCCGACCGGTGTGGTTGGGCACGATATCGATGATCAGTTTCATGCCCCGAGCATGGGCATCGTCCACCAATCCGCGCAGCTCGTCGATATCGCCGAAACGCTGGTTGAGCCGAGCGAAGTCGGATGTCCAATAGCCGTGGTAGCCGTCCTGATAGTCCGTGCGCTGTACGTTTGCGTTGATCGGAGAGATCCATAGGGTGGTCACTCCGAGCGCCTCGATGTAATCGAGGTTGGCGCGAATCCCTGCCCAGTCGCCACCTTGGAAACGCGCCAGATCATCCGGTATGGGACCGATACCGCCGACGACGTCATTGTCCTGGTCGGCATTGGCAAATCGATCGACCACGATCTGATAGATGATCTCATCGCGCCAGTCGTCCACGTGGGTGCGCAGGCCGGACGGATCCGGTTCGTCACTCGCGCAGCCCACCAGGACTACAACCAGCGCCGATACCCCCCATGTCGCCAACCAACGCGTCATGGGCAGCCTCAGTTCACGTCATTGCAAACTTCGACGACGCTGTTGACGCCACCGAAGCCATCCGGTTCCTGTTCGGACGCACTTGGATCTGCGATCCACTCACCGTCGACGATCAACTTGTAGATGTGTCGCCCCGCACCTATCTGCGAGGTCACCGACCAGGTGCCGCTCGCGTCTGTCATCACGAGTGCGCCGGCTGCCGGCGTCTCCGCCCAACTGGTGAAGTCCCCGGTGACGTACACCGTTGTGGCACTACCGACGTAGAAGAACGTGTGCGTGTCGCACGGGGTTGCGTCCGGCGTTGACGCATCGGCGGGATCCGGATTCGAACAACTACCGCCCGACGTCCCGCTGGTACCCGAGCTACCGTTGCAACACGTCCCGCCGCTGGTTCCCGACGAACCGCCACTCGTCCCGGACGAACCGCCACTCGTTCCCGACGAACCGCCAGTGGACGAGCACGTCGATGCATCGCGGAACCACGGGTTCGGTCCGCTATCCGTTGCCCCCTCGTAGCTGGCATCGGTTCCTCCCGAACCGGTAGTCGAGCACCCCAACACCAAACACACTGCCGCTGCTACGGCAGAACCGCGCATTGTTGCAAACATGACCACCCGTTGTTCAACACCCGTACCAGCTGAGAGCAATGGAACAGCGCGGAATCAGCTGGCCGCCGCCGTGCCAAAGCAGCACAGCGTTGCGTGTTGCAACGAACTTGGCACGGCAACCTAGGTGCGCCCCGCTTTGGGGCACATTGCCTCGCTGCCACGGGACACCTCGTCACACCAAGCCACCGAGATCCCCGAAATCACCGGTTAGTGGGTGTCATTTCACGGGATTGTAAGCACTTTCACGATCGCGCCCGCCAACGTGGCGCATGGCACGGAATGTGTTTGTACATGGGGGCGATAACCCCGGGTGAGCAGTCACCGGGGGCCTAGAGGGAGGCAGTGATGTACCGAATGAAGTTGGTACCGCGCCGACCCATGACGTGGCTCGTGTGCGCGACGTTGTGGCTTGGTGTATCCGCTTGTGGACAGGTCGAAGATGATGCGCGCGACGACAACGGCAACGTTGTTCCGGCGCGGATGGATCTCGAGGTCGTCGGCTTTCCGGCTGAGCTCGGCGAGCGCCCGCACAGCATCTACGTCGACGTCTTGCGCGAGCAACACGCGACCGAGGGCTTCACTCCCCATGCGGAAATGGCCCAGGTCCCGCGCATCATCTACATGAACAAAGACGGCGCGACCTTGTCCTCGGGTTGGAGCGACTCGGGTCAAAACATCTCGAGCCTCGTCGACAGCACTGTCAACTACCCGGCCTGGAACGTTAGCGCGTCTGGTTGGAACCAGGTCATGAGCTGCATGACCGATATTTTCGCCCCATTCAACATCACGATCACCGACCAGCGCCCCGCCTCCGGCGACTACATCATGTCGATGATGGGTGGCTACCCGCAAAACGTCGGCTTCCAGCAGGGCGTTGGTGGCGTGTCGCCGTTCAGCTGCGGCATCATCGACCGCTCGATCGTATTCACCTTCACCGAAGTGTATGGCGGCAACTATCGCGCGATCTGCGAGACCGCCGCCCAGGAAGCTGCTCACTCGTTCGGTCTCGATCACGAGTACCTGTGCGCAGACCCGATGACCTACCTCAACGGCTGCGGCAACAAGACGTTCCAAAACACCAATGCCCAGTGCGGCGAGTACAGCGCCCGCGCCTGTCAGTGCGGCGGGTCGACCCAGAACTCCGTGCAGATGCTGATGGATGCCAGTGGCCCAGCAGATATCAACGCGCCCAACGTCGTCATCACAGCGCCGGCCAACAACGCGACAGTGCCCCCGGGCTTCGCCGTGTCGGCCAACGCCACCGACGACAACACCGTCACCAAGGTCGAGCTGTACGTCAACGGCTCTCTCGCCGGAACCAGGACCTCGGCGCCATGGACGTTCAACACCAGCTCGAGTCTTTCCGATGGCGCGTACAGCGTTACGGTTCGAGCCTACGACGGCGCTAACCAGAGCGACGCCACCATCAACGTTACCGTGGACAACGGCAACGACCCGCCGCCGGACGATCCGCCACCGGATGATCCGCCGCCGAGTGATCCTCCCCCGAGTGACCCACCGGGCGACGATCCGCCGCCGAGTGATCCGCCGCCGGGCGACGACCCACCTGGTACACCCCCGGGTGACGATTCCCCAGGCGATGACGGCCCTGCCCCACTCGTCGGAGGTTGTTCGTCCGCCGGCACCAGCAATGGCCTTCCGCAGGCCGCGTTGTTGCTGCTAGCCGCGATGCTGTTGTGGCGCCGTCGTCGCGACGCTTAGTCATCACCGACAGCATCGCCCAGAACTGCCGCTGCGTCCTTAGTGATGCAGCGGCAGTTTTACTGTGAACGTAGCGCCCTTGCCCAGGGAGCTGACCAGACGAATCTCGCCGCCGAGCAGTCCCAGCAAGCGCTTGACCAGGGGAAGTCCGATACCAACTCCGCCGTAGTCTCGCTCGAGAGTGCTGTAGTGGGCCTGCTGGAATTCCTCGAAGATCCTGTCGTGCTCGCTCGGGGCGATACCTGGGCCATCGTCCTTCACCGTGAGCTCGATGTGCTCGGCCCCCGCGCGCGCAACGATTAGTGAGACGTGCCCACCCTCCTGGGTGAACTTCAGCGCGTTGGACTTCAGGTTGATCAACACCTGATTGAGCTTGCGTCGATCGGTCACTACCGTCGGCAGGCCTGGCTCGACGTCAGTAGTCACGGTCAGCTGCTTGTTGCCGAGCATCTGTTTGACCGACGACGTGACCTGAGGCGCCAGCTCGGCCAGGTCGACCTCGGCGGGCATGTATTCGAGCTTGCCCGCATCGTGCTTCGACAGCTCGAGCAGATCGTCCACCAGCTGGATCAGTCCGGTACCGCTGGTGCGGATGCGTTGCAGCGCGGCGCGCTGTTTGTCGGTCAGCTCGCCATACACCCCGGTCTCGAGCAACTCGGTGACACCCAGGATCCCATGCACGGGCGTGCGCAGCTCGTGGGTGACGTTGACCATGAACTGGCTCTTCTGTTTGCCAGCGTCGATCAACTCCTGGGTCGTCTGTTCCAGCTGGCGCTCGCGTTTGCGCAACAGACGGGTAATCAACGTGGTGAATACGGTAGGCACGCCGATGACGAAGGTCGCGTAGACCAGATCGGTGACCATGTAGTTGAGGTTGACGCTGCCGATACTGGTGATTGGCGGCGGCTGCGCCGGCAGCGCTCCGGTGTACACCAGTACGCTCATCAGCGCATAGCACGCGACGACCACGAACGAGGCCATCAGGGTGATGCCGAGGTTCGTGAGCAACGCCAGCACCGTGATCTCGATGACGTAGATCGGAAACAGCGGACTGAGTTGGCCACCGGTTAGATAGATCGCGCCGGTCATCAGCGCGATGTCCGTAAACATGTTGATGCCGCTCAGCTCGAGCTCGGCGAAGTTGTGCTTCAGCGACAGGTACGCCAGCGTATTGGTGACGACCTTGATGCTGACCAACAAGTACAGGGGCCAAACCAGACCGAGCAACCCCTGGACGTGGCCCGCGATGGCCAGCGCGGCGAACGCCACGACGACCGCATAGCCCGACCACACGCCGAACCACAGCTTGGGCCGCGCCGCCGGCGCCCCCATCTCCGCCATGAACGCCGGGTAGGCCATGGCGTGAGTGTAAACCGCTTAGGCTTTGCCGATGAGCGACTGGACCCGTTGCAGCAGATCAGCCATCGGGAACGGCTTGATCAGATAGCCCTCGGCCTTGAGGCCCCGCTCGGTGTACGGGCGCGCGTGCTCGGTATCGGTATAGACGGCGCTCATCAGCAACACCGGAACGTCCCGAGTCTGCTTGACCTCGAAACACACCTCGAAGCCGTTCTTGCGGGGCAACTGGATATCGACCAGCAGCAAGTCCGGGTTGGTCTCGTGGAAGCGCTCCACTCCCTCCGGGCCGGTGGCAGCGGTCACCAGGTCGTAACCAAACGCCTCGAGGTAGTCCGAGAGGATCTCCCGGTTGAGCGGATCGTCTTCTATAACGAGAATCTTTTTCATAAGGCTAGGCTCTAATTCTACCCGCAACCTGTGTGCCGACGCACCGAATTCGGAGCACCTACACTGACGCCAGAAACGCTGAGTGGGGGCGACAGACCTGGGGCCGCGACTATTCGGAAATCGGAGACTGGGACAACGACGAGAAATCGAGCACGCAATTCAACGGCTTTGCGTAACGCACGACGGCGACCCGGCGGCCGTGAAACTCGTCCCAGCGGAAGCCGGTGTCGTTGCGAAGCCCCATGTGGCGATAAAACGCCTGAGCATTGCGGTTGGCTTTGACCACCCAGATCACCGCCCAGTAAAAGCCCCGGCGCTCGATCTCGGCCAGCGATGCATCGAGCAACGCGCGACCGAACCCCTCGCCAACGCGATCCGGACTGACGTAAAGCATGTACACCTCGCCGGCAAAGCCGACCAGTTCGGCGTCCGAACGACACGGGCCGAGCACGACGAACCCGGCGACACCACGCGTATCCTCGATCACCCACGTGGTCTTGCGCGCGCGCTCGCGGCGCAAACGCTTGAGCCAATACGGCTCGAGTTTGTCCGGATGCAGGCTTTCGAGGTAGCTGCGCGGCAGCACGTCCCGGTACGTGTTCCACCAGCTGGCGGCGTGGATGTCGGCGATCGCCACCGCATCAGCGCTACTAGCGAGGCGAAACTGCCGGGCCATCTACCAAGGCTACCACGCGCCTCGCCGAAGCCAAGTCGGGACACAGCGGCGGCTCCGTGCTACCAATCGGATCATGTTGAACAGGGGGATCGCAGTCATCGTCGGGTTGTTTGCTAGCGCGTGTGTGGTGCGCCCGGAACCAGCACCTCCGCCACTACCGACCGCGCAACCGCAACCGACCGCGCAACCGCAACCGACCGCGCAACCGCAGCCAACCGCGCAACCGCAGCCAACCGCGCAACCGCAGCCAACCGCGCAACCGCAACCAACCGCGCAGCCCCAGCCAAAGCCGCAACCGACCGCGCGACCACAGCCGGCTCCCCCGCCGCCAGCCACCCGAACGGCGCCGCCGCGCCGCACGACCTACACCGCCACCTTCCGCAAACGGCCAGGGACGCCATCGGCAAGGCCGCGCGGCGCGTATCGCCGATGCGATGTATTCAACGGCCGCGTGTCTCATTGCGCCGGCTGGTTTCACGGCCAGGCGGTCGTGTTTCATCGCGGTGCCTATCGCAAATGCCGCGTATTCAACGGCCAGGTGTCGTCGTGCGGCAGCTGGTTCCGCGGCAAGGCCGTCGTCAAGCAGCGCGGCGCGTATCGCCTGTGCGACATCTTCAACGGACGGGTATCCCACTGCGGCACCTGGTACCGCGGCAAGGCCGTCATCTATCGTTGATCGATCGTCGCGGCTATTCGACGCGCACGATCTCTTTGGTGTCGTCGTCGAACAACCACAGCGTATTGCCGGTGGCGTCGAAGCCCATGCCGTAGCTACCGCTGCTGGTGCCGAAGCTAAAGTGGTCGTCGATATACGGAGACCCACCAGGCTCGCAGATAAACCAACCGCGCTCGTAGTAGCTCTGCAGGTACAGCACATCAGCCGTGCCGTTACCATCGATGTCTTTGGCGAACATCGAGTTCGTCGATGATGACAGGTCGAACGAGTCGGTGAACAGCTCGTCGGTCCCGGTCGGGGACTCGCACGAGCACATGGCGTAGCGGAACGTCGTCTGCGCGATGTCGCCGGTGCAGACGGTCGTCGTGCCGCCCTGATCGGTCGTCAGGATCGGTGGGCCGCCGCCCATGCAGTAGTCCT
>SPJJ01010217.1_pt1 | contig 19263 bp, 17 predicted proteins | sample 3741741 | NCBI WGS metagenome assembly SPJJ01 (sample SAMN10925908, study PRJNA522277) | cold seep metagenome | isolation source: Elba SIP-enriched marine methane seep metagenome, extraction at timepoint T1 | place: Italy: coast of Elba, Mediterranean Sea | collected 2014-05 | reverse complement strand
GCCGCGATTCTGGCGTTTCACCCGGCCGAGTCGACGCTCGGGCAAAAAGAACAGGACATCGCGCAGCCGGTCCTCCCGGCGCTGGGGTGTCAGCTCCAATCCGCTGTCGGTCAGCGTCGCCACTCCCAGGTCCACCAGTTTCTGGATGGGCTGGGCGTAGACATCGCTCAGCTCCGCGTCGAATGTGCGGCGGAACAGGTCCCGGGACACGTTGTTGCCGTCTCGCAGGACCAGGGCCATGTAACCGAACATCTCGTCGTCGGCACCACGCCGGCGGGCCACGTAACGCGGTGAGTCCGGGCTGCGGTCGTCGGTATCGTGGTCGGCCCGATAGGTCATCGAGCTATGGATTCGCGACCGGGCCGAATCGCCGAAGCCGAGCAGGTACAGCGGCCGATGTACCTGGGTCGGAATATCGCAGTAGGTGTAGTCACCGCTGTTGTGGGTCGCCCGGGCGGCGATGCGGTTGAGCTTGACCAGGTGGCTCCCGGACACCATCACCCGATAGCCGGTACGCTCCGCCGCTTGGCGCAGCGCCGGTGGAATCGTCTCCTCGAAGCCGCGCAAAAACGCCGCGTAGCGTTCCGGGTCGCCATCGAAGTGCTTGGCGATGTACTCGGCCGTGGGCGAGATGAAATACACACTCATCTCATCGGGTTTGTGCTGGTCGAGTACCTGCTCGATTTCGGCCAGCATGCCCTCGGGGGTCGTGTTGTCCAGGCCGAGCAAGAAGTCCACGTTGACCGAATGGGGCGCTTTGTCGTCCAGCAACCAGGAGAACTGGCGATCCACGTGCAAGGCGCTCTGGCGGCCGCGATTGTGCAGGGTGTTGATGTCCACGTCGATCGACTGAATGCCGAACGAATATCGGGTGAACCCGTAGCGCATGACCGTGTCCAGCCGGTCCTTGGACATGATCATCGGGTCGTACTCGAAGTTCTTCTGGGCGTCGGGGGCGAACTCGAAGTGTTCGTGCAGGGCGCCGAGCAAGCGATCGAGCTGGCCCGCATCCAATACCGATGGCGTACCGCCGCCGACGTACAACGCACCGAAGGTCGCGCCTTTGAGCGCCGGCCCGAACAACGCCAGCTCGTTTTGCATGAACCCGACGTAGTCGTCGAGGCCCTGTTTGCTCGACACCCGCAGCCGCTTGTAGTTACAGAACGTGCAAATCGACTTGCAGTACGGCACGTGGATATACAAGTTCCACGCACCGCTGGCGTGATGGGCTTCGACCGCAGCCCGCCAGCGCGGCGCCAGCTGGTTGGGCGACAGGCGCTCGGCCTCGTCGGACGCGGCCTCGGTGGCCAGCGACGACGGATCCGGGAACGACAAAGACGCCACGATGCGCGCGTTGTCCTCGCGTTCGCGAACCAAGCTCGCGGGGATGTTCGGCGCCATGGGGGGCACTATAGCCGAATTCGAGCGACCGGGCGGAGCGCGATCGAGCCACCCCGGTAGCCTTCGGACAGGCCGAGGCGGAAGCCGTTACGACACATCACCTTGCACACGTCGCTGCCGCACATTCCGCCGCGCACCGCCCGCAGGGTCAGCTCGCCCGTTTGGCTGTCCGGGCCCATCGGGTCGGTGACGCGTTCGGCGCTGTGGGCGTACGCATCGTTGGCAAACAGGTCGCTCGTCCACTCCTGAACGTTGCCGACCATGTCGAACAGGCCGTAGCCGTTGGGCTCGTAACACGCCACGGGAACCGCGTACGGCCGATGGTAGTTGCAACGCGTCGGCTCGATGTCGTCGTCTCCCCAGGGGTACATCGCGCGTTCGATGCCGCCCCGGCTGGCTCGCTCCCATTGTGCCTCGCTGGGCAGGCCGACCTCGAACCCCTCGCGCTGGGCCAGCCAGGTGCAAAACGCCAGCGCATCGGGGTAGGACACCCCGGTCGCCGGCAGCTCGCCCGCGAGCGCCTCTACCGCTGGGCCCCGCCAGCGCGCGGGTTCGAACGCTGCCCACATGGCCCGGGTGACCGGCCACGCCGCCATCCAGTAATCCTCGCTGATGGTCACCTGGCGCAGGGGCAGCTCGCGCTCGTACCACGCCGGAGTTCCGCCCATGACGAAGGTTCCCGCGGGCACGCGCACGAACGGCAAGCCGATGCTGGTCCACACGACGTCGTCCCGGGCGCGAAACGCCGCGTTTACGTGGTCGCGACGGGCCCCGTCCGGAACGTGAGCCAGCCAGCTATCCTGTCCCGGCGAACCGTGGCCATCCAGGTCGGGATGGCGCGGTGTCGGCCAGTTGTCGGGATCGAGCAGGTTGTAGTGGGCGCGATGGCGCAACGGATGCGCGGCATGTTCGTCCTCGAGTCGGCGCCAGGCGGCTCTGGCCTGGCCGAACTCGCCGCGGCGATAATGCACATTGCCCAAGAGCAACAGCGCCCGGGCGATGCCGTCGTCATCGCCGGCGTGCTCGGCAACCCAGGCCGCGACCTCGGCGGCCCCCGGATCGGCGGTTTGTGGATCCTCCAACTGTCGCCACAAACGCTGCAAACCGGGCCGCTCGGTCCCCGCCAGGGACCACGACCAAACCTCGACGTCCGCCGGCGCCAGCTCGGTGTGCTCCGCGAGTAGCTGGGCCAGCGCCTCGAAGGTCTCTTGGGCGCTGGCGCGATAGCGCAGCCGCGCGAGCACCTCCCCGGTCGGGGTGGTCACCAGGGTATCCGAAATGAAGTCGAGCGGGTGCTTCTGCTCGAGCTCCTCGGGCAGACTGTCCCGCACCAACTCGCGGCCGACATCGTCGGCGCCTGGCCCCTCGAGAAACATGGTGAAGCGCACGGGTACGAACGCCTCGGCGATCAACGTAGCCACTTCTGGATCCGATAGACTCACCGCACGGGTGAACGATGCCCCCGGTCACCAGTCGTCAGGAAACGACAACCCCTGGCCGAGGGCTTTGACCACGATCATGCGCTGGCGTTGCTGGGCCTGGGCCAACGCCTCGGTCATGCTGGTCAGCCACGGAATATCTCGAACCGGTGGTGTCATGGCTGGCGCTTGCGCCCCCTGGCCCGTTTCAGCGCCGCGGCGTCCACGCCGATGGCCCGAAACATCTTCTTTTCCTGCCACTCTTGAAACACGCGCACGTGTTGCTCGGCGGCGTACTTGCCCGTGGTCAGGTAGACGAACGCGCGCAGCGGCGTCGCTGTGGCCTGGGCCGGAATCTCCTTGTGAGCTTGCCAAAACAACCCATCCACCGAGCGGTTGTTGCCATACCAGTAGCGCGCCAGACGCAGGTAGGCTTTGTACTCGCGGCGGAAGCGCTCGTCGTATTCGTCGGCGAGGCCCGGCTCATCGTCTCCGGCGAGGATTCGGAGCGCGGTCACCGCGGCGGTGAATCCCGTGCGCACGGCGAAGTCCACGCCCCCGGACAAGATGGGGTCGACGAACGCCGCCGCGTCGCCGGCCAAGGTGAAACCCGGTCCCGCCACCCGGCTGTTGGTGAACGACCAATCCCGCGCGTACCACAACCGCCCCCCTTTGGGCGCGGGCACCGGTGTGGCGCCGTCGACGGGAAACCCGGTGGTCGCTACGGCCGCATCGAACTCGGCGTCGGACAGCGCTTTGCGCTGGCGGTGCACGACCCCCACGCTGGTGCGCGTGGCGCTGATCGGGATGAACCACGCCCAGCCGTCGGGCAAGGTCACCACCCACTGGGCGTGACGTCCCAGGGCACCGGGCAGACCTCCCGCTCCATCCAGGTAACAGTAGGTCGCCGTGAACTGCAGATCCGAAACCACGCGACACAGCTTTAGCGCACGACCTATCAGGCAGCGCTGCCCCGACGCATCGATGACGTGGCGGGCGCGGATCTCCGAGCCGTCCGCCAGGCCGACCCCGACCACCCGGTCGCCGTCCATCAGCGGCGCGTCGACCTTGACGCCGAAGCGCACATCCGCGCCTTTGGCGATCGCCGCGTCGACGATCATGTGGTCGAAGCTCGCGCGGTCGACCTGCCACGCGTGCTCGTAGTCTCCCGCCAACAATTCGGCTTCGGTCATGGCGTCGATGCGCCCCTCGAGGCGCTCGTCGAACAACACCGACCACGGCTGCCGCGATTCGCCCCACACATACACGGCGCCATACTTGCGGGCGTAGCCGGCCGCGGCGATGCGCGGGCCCAGTTGTAGGTGCTTGTCCAGCAGGGACATCGCCGCTGGCTGCAGCGATTCACCCACGTGGTGACGTGGAAATCGCTCCTTGTCGAGCACTACGACGTCCACGCCTTCGGCCGCCAGCAGCCCTGCGGCACACGCGCCCGCGGGGCCGGCGCCGATGATGACAACGCGGTCACTCATCGTGGGTTTCATAGTAGCATGCGCCTACGGCGATGACTGAGGACCCCAGGCGACCGCGTATCGTCAGCCGTGCACCGGCGCCGGATACGACCGCGCCGGCCGGCACCACCGAGTTTTCCATCGGCTTCGATCGGCCGATGTGTCGGCGCCGCGGCCAATGCCGCCTGGCCTGGTCCCGATTGCGCCTGCACACCAGCAACGTGACCATGAACAAGTTCGCGTGGAGCCTGCGCGACCCGGAGCTGTCTTGGAACGATGCCGCCACGCTGCTCAGTCTGCGTCTGCCGGCACCCCTGTGTGAGGGGTTCCGGGTGCGTGTCGAATGGACCGATCTGGCCGACGACCACCACGGTTTGCCTCCCGTGCCCGACGACCGGGAGCACGGTGCCAGTTACGTCGCCATCCTGGCCGCCGAACGCGCCACCCCGGCGCCCCCGATCCTCACGAGCATGCCGGTGGACGGTAGCGAGGATGTGCGTCGAGACCTGACCATCGAGCTGTACCCGGACCAACCGCTGGCGGCATTCGATGCCGATGTCATTCGCGTCAGCGTCGATGGCCAGCGTATTCCGCACCACCTCAACACCAACCGCAACCCGCCGGACTGGATCTACGTGCATCTGGAGCAGCCGTTGCCGGCCAACGCCGACGTGCGCGTGGATATCGCCGCCGGCGCGGTGCGGTCCACCCTCGGGGCCGGCCTGGCCGAGCCCTATGTACTGCGCCTGCGCACCGGTGATGCGCCCGTGTGCCCGGCCGTACCCGAGCCCGCGTGGACCGAGCCGCCCGACGGGTTCGTCGACCACGCCCTGGACCGGTTCGAGGCGGCGCTGCGGTTTCGCGGCTGGCCGGTGCTCGACGCCAAGCGGCGATTGCACCAACGCATCGAGCTCGTCGAAGCGGCAACGGGCACGACACTGCCCGTTCACGTGGACCTGGATCCGACCCCGGCGCACTACCGCACGATCTTCGTCAGCGGCGGTCGGGAGTTCGCCGGCCTGGCCCCGGAAACCGATTACGCATTGCGCTGGGACGGCCTCGCGTGGCCCGGGTTCGGCGCCGACGTACCCGGCGAGATCCGCTTTCGCACCGCCGCTAGCAACGCCGCGGCCAGCTTCGTCGCCGGCTGCCCCCATGTGAGCATCGTATCCACCGAAGCGGGCTGCCACCTGCAAGCGGTGGTGCAGGCCTACGCCCCCGCGGGCATCGCCAGCGCTCGCGTGGTCATGAATGATGGCAGTGGATTTGCGTGCGACATGGACGTGATGGAGTCTCCCAACTTTCGCGACATGGTGTCGGCTGACGCGCGCACCACGCCCCCGGTGCTGCTTTCCACCATGGGGTCGGCACCGGTGCTACCCGACGTGGACACGCCACAGACCCGGGACCTGGAGATCCACCTCACCGACGGTAATGGACGAAAGCGCGTGTTGCCCGGCCTGGGCTTCGACATGACCCGCCATGCCGTGGACTCGGTCGACATCGACAGCGGGCCTCGGCCGCGAGCGCGCTGGACCCGCCGGGCCCCGTGCGACGCTCACCACATCGCGATTCTCAGCGGAGACGGCACCCCCATGTACGGCGGTCTATTCGGCGCCGACGTGAGCGAGTTCGAGCTGCCGGCGGGCTGGGAGCTGCCCCCGGGGCGCTACCTGTTTCAGATGTGGCTGCTGCGGGCCACCCGTGAAGATGACCTGTGGGACTTTGCGGTGATCGATCGTTGGATTACCGTGGACGCCGAGCCATGAGCCTGCGCACAACCACCATCGACGCGGCGGCCGCTGCCGACCACGCCACCACCCTGGCAGCCATGCACGCCGGTGACCTGGAGCTGATGGTGGTACGAGGCGTGTTCGACGCCAGCTTCATGACCGAAGTCGAGCAACGGCTGAGCGAGCCGGCCAACGTGTTCGACGACCAGTTGCTCGGCCGCTCCTATCACGAGCCCCACCTGGCGACCATCGGCACCCCGATCAGCAGATTCGGCGACGATTACTTCGACAGGGCCGCGCTGTTTCACGCCGGTTGCGAGCGTTTGTTCAAAGGTGGCCCCGGTTTCGGCGCCACTGTCTACTCGTTGCTCGAAATCCTGTCCGGCACCAGCGTGCGCCGGGCTGCCGCCGATGGCTCGGCGTTTGGCGGCTGGAACATCCGCGTGCTGCCCCCAGGTGGTGAAATCGCCCGCCACGCGGGGCACATGTTCTTCGACTGGGCCGGCTATGGCGCTCTGGGCGACGAATTCGACCGCCGCACCCAGCTCAGCTTCTACGTGGTGATCGCACCGCCTGACCAAGGCGGTGGCCTCGAAGTCGAGCCACTGGACGGCGGCGACACCGAGTCGTTCTCCCTGGCCGCGGGAGACATGGTGCTGTTCGACGAAGGTCGTCACATGCACCGGGTGGACCACGTGCGCGGGGCCCGCCGGCGCATCACCATCGGCGGTTTTCTGGGCTATCACCCGGCGACGGATTGTTGGGTGAATTGGGCGTGACCATCGCCCCCGCGATTCGCCACCACGACGTGGCCGCCAGCGACCTGGCGTCGCTCAGCGATGCCTTGACCGAGATGCGCCGCGGCGATTACCAAGGCCTGCTCATCCGCGACCTGTTCGACGCCGCCCACATGGCACGGGTGGCCGAGCGCATCGACGACGCCGCGAGCTACTTCGCCGAGACCGACGTGACCCGGCTGTTTTTGCGCGCGGCGACCACCGATACCCAGGGCATGATCATCCTCGGCGACTCGATCTCGCGAAAAACGGCCGAGTACTTCGATCACGCCCGCAGTTTCCGCGCGGGTTGCGCCAGGCTGTTCGAGGGTGGCAGCGACTTCGAGCAGGTGCTGGCCGAGACCCTGGCCAAGGTCGCCGGAGGCCGTCCGGTGGCGTGTCCGACCAACGCCACCGGCGCTCCCTACGGCATGGCGACGATCCGCATGGTCAAACCCGCATGCCATCTGCTGCTGCATTGCGGCAACTTCTTCTATACCTGGGATAGCTACGACGAGCTGCGTCCAATGGTCGATACCGGGCAGCAGTTCAGCTACTTCGTGGTCATTCGGGAAGCGGACGCAGGGGGCGGACTTCGGGTCTACGACGCGGACTTCACCGACCCGAGCACGCCGCAACTGGATAACGGCATGTGGGACGCGGACGCCATCGAACGCGACTGCCGCTCGGTAGTCCTGGAACCCCGGGTCGGCGACATGGTGCTGTTCGATGGCGGTCGCTACTTTCACAAAGTCGACACCGTGCACGGCGACACCTCGCGCCTGACCATCGGCGGATTCCTCGCCCTGTCGGCGGACCATCAACGAGTGTGGCACTGGGCGTGAGTGCGACGGCCAAGATCCTGTGGCTCACATCGCTGGCCAGCGCGCGGGACCGAGCCAGGCAACTCGGCCGGCCCATCTTTGCCGCGGTGCTCGGTCAGGGACTGGGCCCCCACGACGACTGGTGACCCGCGTCGTCCTACACCCGGGCCGTGAGCCTGTCCGAACCCGCCGTAGCGACGTTGATCGCCGACCACTTCGTACCTGTGCGTTTCGCCATGACGCGCAGCGGGCACGGCGTCGACGATGAAGGCCGGACGTGGGTCGAGGCCAACCGCAGCCCGGAACGCTCGGCCGTGTATCCCCCCGACCTCATGGTCGCGAAGGCGGACGGCGACCTGATCGCGCGCTACCCATACGACATCGACGCCACAGCCCTGCGAGACGCCCTGTGCCAGTTGACCGGCGCAACAAGGCCGACCGACGCCGCCGACGATCCCAGCCTGCGCGCCCTGCTCGCCGCTGGTGCTGACCACTACGAAAACGGCCGCTTCGATGAAGCCCGCGCCACCTGGCAACGGGTCATCGATCAACACAGTGATGCGGCCCTGGCGGAACGCGCCCGCTACTTGCTGTTGGACCAAGAAACCTGGCCGACCCGCCGCCATCCGTTGCTGGCCGATGCAGCCCTGCCCGGTCTGAGCCAACGCCCGGCCGTGCACGGTCCCGTGCGCGCCGAAAACCTCGACCGGCTCACCGGCGACCAACGCTACCGAACCATGCCCAGCGGCATCGTGCTGTGCCGGATACCCGCGGGCACGTTCACCATGGGCGGCTCACCCGCCGAGTTTCCCCGGGAAGCTCCGGCGCGCAGGGTAACTCTGAGCAAGGACTACTGGGTCAGTGCGTGGCCGCTGACCAGGGGCGTCGTCAACCGGGTCGCACCACAGCTGGTCGCCGCTGACGACTGCGTTGGCAATGCGGAGGCATTGCCGGCGACCGGGCTATCGTTCGATGTCGCCGTCGAGCTGTGCCGGACCCTGTCCGACATCGACAACATCGACTATCGCCTGCCCAGCGAAGCCGAGTGGGAACGCGCCGCCCGAGGAGGCATCGACGGCGCCACCTATCCGTGGGGCAACGACGCCATCGATGCCACCCGCTGCAACTACGAGCTGCCCCGCCCGGTCACGGTGGCCGGCTATCCGCCGAACGGCTTCGGCCTGTTCGACATGGTCGGCAACGTCCAGGAGTGGACGGCAGACGTCTACGCCGAAGACGCCTACGCGCGCACGCCCGCTCAGCTGAGCGATCCGTTGGGCCCGGATGACGCCAGCGATCTGCGAGTCGTACGCGGTGGTCTATGCGGGGCCGCGGTGTGTGCTGCCATGTGCCGCAACAGTTTCCGCATCGGTATTCACCGGGGCTACGACGGCGGCTCCATCGCCGCTCGGATCGCCGCCGACGTCTGAGCTCACGCCCAGTACATCAGGCGTTGGTCGTCGCTGCTCAGGCCGAGGAAACCGCCGACGGTGATGCGCGGCCGGGCTCCATGCACCATGCTGACCCGGTGGTAGAACTCGCCGCCGTGGAACAACAGCATGTCGCCGGCTTCCATGGGCACACCGGTGACCTCGAAATCATGGTCGATACTGTCGTAGTCGATGATGTCGCGCTGGTGGGCCACGTAACCCGGCAGCGTGCGCCGGTGCCAGGCCTGAGCCCGCGCGTCGTCGTGGGTCACGTCGAGAATCTCCAGCACACCGCCCCGTTCGGGCTTCTGCAGCAACACGAAGAAGCTCACCTGGGTGCGATAGTCGAAGCCGCCAGCCATCTCCCGGTAGCGCTCCCAGTCGAAGAACGAGTGGCCGACGTGAAGGTCGATTGCGACATCGGGGGGCAACACCCGAAACGTCCACCCGGAGTAGCTGCGACCGTCGTGGGCCCGTGCCCGAACGAGCTGGCGACCGCCGGTCAGCTGGCTCAGCACACTCTCGATGCGATGCTCGAAGTCGACGCCCCCGGCGAACAGCGCCCGGGTGCCCCAGTGCAGATGCTCGGCGGTGGACAGATAGCGTTCCCCCTCGTTGCTGATCGGGTCGCCGATGGTGCGAATCAACAGGGGCTCGGCGTCCACCAGCTCACCACCATTGCGGAACCGCAGGGTCTTGAGGGCGGACGCGGGGAAAAACCGCTCCGCGTGGTCCAGGCGCTTCACCACCTCAGCGAGCTGGTCCGGGTCGAACACCCGCTTGATCACCAGAGAGTCGCAGCCGCCGCGCATCATGTCGACGATCGCGTCGGTGCGCCCGGCCAGGGCGTCGACCTCGGTGGTTGCACACGTCGCGGGCACCGACCGAGTATACTCGCAACGTGACGGCGGCCGGGGCCACAGTGCGGTGGGGAGACCAGTTGGCCATCCGCTTCGAAGGCGACCGGCGCGAGGGGGTCGTGCACTACGGCGCATACCAGGTGACGTCCGGTGGCTCGGCGTTGGCGCCGCTGCTCGAACACCTCGACCGTGGCGACTGCGTGCGCGTTGGTGCTGGCCGGCTACGGGTGTACGCGGCCGACCAGCTGTTGTGCGAAGCGGCGGATTTGGCCCCGTTGTGGTTCCCTCGGTTGGCGGAGCGCGCCGCCGGGGCCAACCAGGTCGTCGTCGTCGAATCCCGGGACGCTCACGCCGAGTCGTGGCTGCCCAGCCTCGGCGCAGACCTGGCACGGCATGGCTTCGACGTGCGCTACGAGGTCGTGGACGATCGCAACCCGTGGCACCCGGACCGAGTGGGGAACGCTGGGCTCGCGTTCGGCGATCCGCACACGGTAGCCGAGCTGTTCGACGAGCCCGCGGGCGCGACCACGTTTGCGATCGCATCTGAGCTGGGCGACTGGGCCGGCGTCGCGGATCATGTGGTGTACAGCCGGGGACCGTTTATTGCCGGTGATGCGAGTATCCCGGTGCGCCGGTTCATGTTGGTGGGGGTGCTGGCGGTCGTGGACGCGGACTCGGACGTGGACGCGACCAATGGCGATGTCGCTCCGGTGTACTTGATGGGGGATGTGGTGGCGGCGGACGGGCTGCCGATGAGCCGGTTGCCGGAGCCTGAGCCGGAGCCGGAGCCGGAGCCGGAGCCGGAACCGGAGCCTGAGACGGAACCGGTGCCTGAGCCGGAACCGGTGCCTGAGCCGGAACCGGAGCCGGAGCCTGAGCCGGTGCCGGTGCCGGTGCCGGTGCCGGAGCGGGTGTTGCTGCCACAGCTGGGCGGCTGGAAGGTTGGCCGGCAACTGGGTGGTTGGACGTTGACTCGAGTCGAAGTTCGGGAACGGCGGTTGGAGATAGACTGCGTGCACCCGATGCGTGGCGTGGCCTCGTTCGCCGCGTCGGGGCCGAACGGCAACGCCCCGTCGGGACGCTACGACACCGGGGACCTGCGCCTGGCCTACTTCGCGGGTACCGCAGCGGCGGACGAAACCCACGGCGATGTGCTCGGCGGCGTGGTCGCGACGCTATTCGAACGCCTCGCCGCGGACAGCTCTCCGGGCGGGATCGCCGACGCGCTGATCGATCGCTACAGCGACGACGACGCCTGAGCGGCGCGTGCTACCCTGTGCGCGTGGGCGACGGTCCCCGACACGTAGCAGTCATTCCCGACGGCAACCGGCGCTGGGCGCGGCAACGGGGGCTCGAAGGACCCGACGGTCATCGCGCCGGCATCAAGGTTATCGGCGACATCGCCAGGGCGGCCTGGGCTGCCGGTGTCGACTGCTTCACGTTTTGGTGGGGGTCACCCGCCAACCTGCTCAAGCGCACCGATGAAGAGGTGCGCGTGATCTGCGAATCGGTAAACGATTGGCTGTGTTCGGCCGGCGCCGATATGTTGCGCGAACACGACGCGCGGTTCGAGGTGCACGGGCGCTGGCGTGAGTTGTGCCCGGCCATCGCTCCGGGCATCGATGCCGCGAACGCAGCCGCAGGCTCGGGCCCGCGCACGCTGTGTCTGCTCATCGCCTACGACGGGCGCGAGGAGATTCTCGCCGCCGCCGAGGGGCTCGATGCCCCGGTGGCTGTGGACGAGTTCAGCCAACGCCTGTGGACGCGCACCCTGCCCCCGGTCGACCTGCTGATCCGCACCGGCGGCGAGCCGCACCTGTCGGCCGGGTTCATGCTATGGCGCATTGCCGAAGCCCAATTGGCGTTCGTCGACGAGCTGTGGCCCGCGTTTACGCCGAGCCAACTCGACGAGCTGCTCGCGCGCTATGCCAGCACCGAGCGACGATTCGGTCGTTGACCATGTTGCGAGTCCCGTCACCGCGCGCCCACCTGGCCGGCACCCTCGCGCTCATCGATGCGTTCGAACGCATCACCGGCGGTCATCCCCAGGCCGCTGATGTGCGCGCCCTGCTGGACCGGCCGGGTGACCTGCCCGCCGAAGTGTCCAGCCGAGACAACACCCTCAAGTACGACGCCTACCTGGCCCGCGGCGCCTCCACCAACGCCTGGGGCATCGCGGTCAACGACCGCTGGGACGCCGACACGTTGCGCCCATTGATCACCGAGTTGGCCGAGCGTTGGGGCTATGACCTGAGCCCGTACCATCGCTTGCGCGAGGCGGTTCGCGGCGCATCGCCGGCGCTGACAACGTCGTTCGGCTTCGACGCCGCCGACCGGCGCCCACGGTTCAAGCTCTACCTCCAGGAAGACGTGTGGAACACCGGGGTCGGCAGTCCGCGCGAGCTGGCCAGCGTGCTCGAACACTGTGCCCCCGGCTGCCGATTTCCCAGCTGGCTTGCCGCGGATCGCTCCCTGGGCGTGATCACCATGCAGTTTCACGACGACGGCCAGGTCAGCCTGAAAGCCTACGTTGGCGGTGCCAGCCCTGGGCAGGCCATCGGCGACAATGCGCCGAGCGATGTACACGCCCTCGCGGACGCCATGGCTCAGGCGTGCCCGTTGGCCGACTCCTGGTACTACCTTACCGTGCGCATGGTGCCAGGCGCCGATCACCGCTACGCGATCAACAAGATCTACAACCACGTGAGCATCGGTTTCGACGACGAGGGGCCGTCGCTCGACGATGCATGGGCCGACGTGGGCGCGCTGTTTCGACGGGCCGGACGCAAGGCCGCATTCGCCGAGTTGCGCTCCGCCGCCGACGCTCTACCCGGAGTCCGCGTGGTGCCGACGGCGACAGCCCTTGAACACGGCGCGACCAGCGCGGACGTCTACTGCGGCGCCTGGCAGCTAGACTAGGAGCCGCCTACGGCGCTGCGCCCGGCAGCTAGGGGCCGCCCAGGGAGTAGATGACGATGTACGCGAACCGGGCGGAAATGCCATAGGTGCGCACGCCACCCTGACCGCTGAGGATCGCGGTCTCGCTACCGGTAACGGTCTCGGCGCTGAACCCGTCGGCCAGAACCAGGCAGCCCTGCTCATCGTCGATGCCATTCCAGTAGTTGCGGATGAAGTACGCGCCCGTGGACTGCATGACCCAGGGAAGGCCTTGTTGGCCAGCGTTGAAACCGCCGTTGCCGTCGTAGTACGCGAGGATCAGGTTGGAGCCCGCCGGTGGGTCACTGGGGTTGTTATGACTGAGACAGCCATACCCCTCACCCACGGTGCCGGTGTTGGTCCAGCCGCCGATGGCGGCGACACTGCGGGACTCATCGCCCGGATCCAGTGGCGCGGCAATGGTGTCGACGATGAACGCGGTGTCCACCACGCCGCGGGTAATCGCGGTGCCGTTGTAGACCAGGGAGCGCGACGCGACATTGGACTGGGGCTGCTGCAAAAACCCGCTGCCCGTTGCTTGCCAGCTATCGCTACCGGTGCCCAGGCCGTTGACCCAGGACGAATCGATGGCGCCACCGTTGAAGCCGTCGAACACGACCATGACGTCGCCGCCCTGGTCAGCGCGCGGGTCGCAGGCGTCGCCGATGCCGTCGGCGGTTTGACTGTTGTTGATCTCGCCCAGATCTTCCTGGTTCGTGTTGTCGATGTGCGGGCAGTTGTCACAAACATCGCCGACCAGGTCTCCGTCTTCGTCGGCCTGGTCCGGGTTCGGATCGAGGATGCAGTTGTCCGTCATATCCGGCACGCCATCGTTATCGCCGTCGGGAAACATCGAGTCGGCAGGTGGCGAAGCGTCGATGGGCCGCGCATCCGGGGTTCCGGGCGGTGCATCGATCGTATTGACCAAGCCGTCTACCGGAAGCGGCGCGTCTACCGATACTCCGGCGTCGTTGAAGTCGACACCGGCGCTGTCGAACGAGCAGCCCGACAGGCTGAGACACAAAATGGATGAGGCGGCAAAAACGCGAAGGCTAGGCATGGCGGTGGCTACAGAAAGTTAGGTCGTCCAGGGTACCACGCGGGCCCAACGCACCGGGCTGCAACGTCGGGTTTCGGCGGCCTCGCATTCGGCCAACGACGTGAAATGCCTCACATGCGCGCTCCCGCGGTGACAAAGTTGGAAGGAACGCGGCTTTGACTTCGACCTGACTGTGGAACCCCCACTGGAGTGAAGTCATGAGCAAATCGCGAAAACTAGTTAGTCTAGCCGTCCTCGCTGGCGTCGCCGTCGGGGGCTACTTCATCTACGGCCATTACCGCGCGGGTAAAACCGAAGCGGTCGAGTATCAGACCGTCAAGGTGGAACGCGGCCGCGTGGTGTCGCAAGTCACGGCCACGGGAACGCTGCAACCGCGAGTCACCGTACAGGTCGGCAGCCAGGTTTCCGGCCGGATCCTCGAGCTTCACGCGGACTTCAATAGCGAGGTCAAGAAGGGCCAACTGCTGGCCAAGCTCGATCCGCAATTGCTCGACGCCAGCGTGATTCGCGCCAAGGCGACCAAGACGTCTGCTCAGGCCTCCCTGGGCAAAGCCAGCGCGTTGAAGAAAAACGCCTACGCCCAGTACGCTCGGACCAAAGCGCTGGCCGCGCAGAAACTCGTGGCCAAAGCCGAGGTCGAAGCGGCGTGGGCCGCGTATCAGTCCGCCAAGGCGCAGGTAACGTCCGCATGGGCCGACCTTCAACAGGCCAATGCCGGCCTGGCCTCGGCCAAGACCAACGCGGCATTCGCCACAATCGTGTCGCCCATCGACGGCGTCGTGGTGTCGCGAAACGTCGACATGGGCCAAACCGTGGCCGCGTCCCTGTCCGCGCCCACCTTGTTCACCATCGCCGAGAACATGTCGAAGATGGAGATCCATACCAGCGTCGCCGAATCCGACGTCGGCAAGGTCGCCCCCAACCAGCGCGTCAGTTTCACCGTGGACGCCTATCCCAACGAGCGGTTTCGCGGCGTGGTCAAGCAGATCCGCTACTCGCCCAAAACCGAATCCAACGTGGTCACCTATGACGCGGTGGTCACCGTCGAGAACAGGCAGCTCAAGCTGCGCCCGGGCATGACCGCCAACGTGACCTTCATCGTCGCGCAGAAGCGCGACGCCCTGCTCGTGGCCAACTCGGCGCTGCGCTTCCGCCCGTCGCCTGAGGTCATGAACAAGCTCGGCCCCGCCGCCGATGCGCCGCCGATGCGTAGACCGCGCACGGCGCAGAACAGCCCGCGCGGTGACCGCTCCACGATGACCGACGCCCAGCGCGCCGAACGCCGCCAGCGGTTTCAGGCCCGCCGGGCCAAGCAGGCCAAACAGCGCACTGTGTGGATCATGGGCAGCGACATGATGCCCAAGCCGGTCAAGATCACCATCGGCATCACCGACGGCAGCGTCACCGAAGTCGTAGCCGGTGCGCTCAAAGAGGGCGACATGATCATCACCGGTACCGGCAAGGCCGGCGCGGCGAAACCTCGTGGCAACCGTGGCCGTGGCAGTCGTGGCGGCCGCCGGGGCCGCATGGGGAGGTTCCTGTAATGAGCGACCTACCAATCATTCAAGTCGACGATCTGCACAAGACCTACACCATGGGTGATTGCCAGGTACACGCGTTGCGCGGCGTCAGCCTCGACATCGACGTCGGCGAGTTCGTCGCGGTCATGGGGCCGTCGGGCTCGGGCAAATCGACGCTGATGAACATCATCGGGTGTCTCGACCGGCCGAGCAAAGGCTCGTACGAGCTGGTCGGCGAAGAGGTATCCGCGCTCAACCGCAACCGCCTGGCCACCCTGCGCAACAAGACCCTGGGCTTTGTCTTCCAGAGCTTCAACCTGTTGTCGCGGACCAGCGCCCTGGAGAACGTCGAGCTGCCGCTGATGTACGCCGGGCTCGGTGCCAAGGACCGCAACAAGCGCGCCACTGCCGCCCTGACCAAGGTTGGCCTCGGCGACCGCATGGACCACCATCCCAGTCAGCTGTCCGGCGGCCAGCAACAACGCGTCGCCATCGCCCGGGCCATCGTCGGCGACCCCCACATCATTCTGGCCGATGAGCCGACGGGAAACCTCGACTCGCTGACCAGCCTCGAGATCATGGCACTGTTCCAGGAGCTGTCTCAGCTCGGCATCACCATCATGCTCGTCACCCACGAGCCGGACATCGCCGAGTTCGCATCCCGGGTCATCGTCGTCAAAGACGGCCGCATCCAAACCGATCGCAAACAGCAGCCGGCAGACGCCATCGCGGCCGCCGCTGCCGCAGCCGAGGAGCAGCCGTCATGAACCCGTTGCGCATTATCTTCGTCGCCAGCCGCGCCCTTTTGCGCAACAAGCTGCGCTCGTTTCTGACCCTGCTCGGCGTCATCATCGGCGTCGGTGCCGTGATCGCCATGACCGCCATCGGTGAAGGAGCCAAGGCTCGGGTGGCCAAGACCTTCGAGAAGATGGGCACCAACATGCTAGTCGTGCGCGCGGGCTCGTCCCGGCGCGGCGGCGTGCGCGGCGGCTCGGGATCGAAGCAGAGCCTGACCTGGAAGGATCTCGAAGCCATCCAGACGCAGATTCCCAGCGTGAAGTACGCCGCCCCAGAGTTGTCCGCACGCGCCCAAATGGCCAGCGAAGATCAGAACTGGTCGTCCTCTGCGTACGGCGTGACCCCGGAGTACTTCGCCATCCGCAACTGGGAAATCGCCCACGGCTCGTTGCTCAGCCAGGCGGATGTGGACAGCGGCGCCAAGGTCGCCGTACTCGGCCAGACCGTCGTGACCAACCTATACGGTGAGCACGCCGATCCGTTGGGTCGAACGATCCGCGTCAAGAACATCCCGTTCACCGTCATCGGCGTGACCAAAAAGAAGGGCCAGTCGGCCTTCGGCAGTGACTACGACGACGTCGTATTCGTCCCGGCCAGCGCCTTCCGGACCAAGATCTCCGGTGGCCTGGGCAAGTACATCAAGGGCCGCATCTACGTCAGCGCCATTTCCGAGGATCGAACCGCGGAAGCCCAAACCGCCATCGAGGAACTGTTGCGCAGGCGCCACAACCTACGCGGCCCCGACGACTTCTCGGTGCGCAACCTGGCGGACATCGCGTCGGCCCAGCAAGAAGGCGCTAACACCATGACGTCGTTGCTCGCCGGCATCGCCCTGGTCAGCCTGCTCGTCGGCGGCATCGGCATCATGAACATCATGCTGGTGAGCGTTACCGAGCGCACCCGAGAGATCGGTCTGCGCATGGCCATCGGCGCCAAGCCCAAGGACATCCTGTCTCAGTTCCTCGTCGAGTCCGTCACCCTGGCCATCATCGGCGGCATGCTCGGTGTCGTAGCCGGCCTCGGCGTCGCCAAGTACCTGGTGCTCAAGTTCAAGTGGCCCATGCTCGTCCAGACCAACGTGATCATTCTCGCCGTGGGCTTCAGCGGCCTGGTTGGCATCGTGTTCGGTCTCTACCCAGCGCACAAAGCGTCGCGCCTCGATCCCATTGAAGCGTTGAGGTACGAATAATGTTCTCACTTCTCGTCTTGCTCACCGTGTCTCAGCCGGCGGTGGATACACCGTCGCCGGCTCCTACCCTCACCATCGATCAGGCCGTCGCCGCCGCCAAACGCAACCATCCCAGCTTGCGCGTGGCCCAGGCCCGCACCGCAGGAGCCCACGCGCGCGCCGATCAAGCGCGAGCACCGTTGCGGCCCAGCATCGACTTCAGCGCTCGCCACAATGTCAACCTGTCGTCGCCGTTCGACGCCAACATCCACGGCCGCAGTTCCTACAACGCCGGACTGTCCGGCGGCATTCTGCTCTATGACTTCAACCGCACGCGCAATCGCTACGACGCAGCAAAGGTCAGCGCCCGCGCGCAAAAACACAGCGAGCACGGCGTGGCCCAAGACGTCGCTCTCGACGCTCGGGTCGCGTTCATCAACGCCCACGCGGCAAAGCAGGTGGTCATCATCGCCCGCGAACGCCTGGTCAACGAGAACCGTCACCTCGCACAAGTTCGAGCCTCGTCGAAGTCGGCACCCGGCCGCAGATCGACGTCGCCAAGTCGCGCACCCTGGTGGCCAACGCCAAGGCCCTCGTCACCAAAGCCACGAATGACTACGAAATCGCCAAGGCCAAGCTCAATGCAGCCATGGGGGTGACCGGGTCCACCGATTTCGACATCGCGCACACCCAGCTAGGCGCGGTCGCCGGCGAAAACGCATCCACCTCGGCTCTGTACAACGAAGCCACCAAGAATCGGCCCGAGTTGGCCGCCGCCAAGGCCGATATCGAAGCTCAACAGCTGACCCTGGCGGCGACGAAGAAGAACAACCACCCCGCCCTGCGCTTCGGCACTGACGTCTCGGTCGGAGGCGTCGACGCCAACCGGCCGACGTGGACCGCAACCGCCGGCATCGCACTGTCGTTCAACCTGTTCGACGGCGGCGCCAATGCCGCGAAGGTCCGCGCGGACCACGCGACGCTCACGGCACTCAAAGCGCAGAAGGCCGGCCTGGATCAGCAGACCTGGTTGGCGGTGGAGCAGTCGCGCCTGGCGGTGCGCTCGGCCAAAGCCGAGCTAGCGGCCGCCAACGAAGGTCACGCAGCCGCCAAGGACCTGCTCAAATTGGCCGAAGGCCGCTACGCACAAAACGCCGGCAACGCCATCGAGCTGTCCGACGCTCAGCTAGAAGTGACCAATGCCGCAAACCGCAAGGTCCAAGCGGAGTTCAAGTTGCAGGTGGCACGCGCCCAGTTATTGCGCACCCTCGGCCGCGTCGACTGGCGATGAAACCGCGTGACGACGGCGGTTCATTTGCGCCGCCGTCGTCCCACAGGCGCGCCACACCTACATCCGAAATCATCGCAGAATCTGCTAGTGTGGAACGGCTGGGGTAATTGCCGTTTCACCTGAACTTGAGGTTCCGTACGAATGCGATGCTCTTATCCGTTTCTTGGTTTTCTCTTGGTATCTTTGACAGTTGGATGTGGCGACGATGGTGGCGGCAGCGTCTCTGACGCCGCAGCACCTGACGCCAATACACGCGACGTGGTCATGGCCGCTTGGGGCAACCCGTGCACCGACACCCTCGATAGCGTGTACGAAGCCGCCACCCCACCATCGCCGTGGACAGAGGCCGATCGCGGCACAATCGTGCGCTGTGCGTACGACCGCCGCGTGCCCGTCACCGAGATGCAAGCACACATGACCACGCCGGGCTTCGACTTCGTCGACCCGGGATTCAACACAGCGGTTCACAAGGTGCGCATCTCGTACTGGACCGAGCGCAACCCGGGCGAGCCCGTGCTCACCAGCGGCGTGATGTACATCCCCGAGCAAATGCGGGCGACACCGGCGCCGCTGCTCGT